>JAABUN010003556.1_pt1 | contig 23770 bp, 18 predicted proteins | sample 5559311 | NCBI WGS metagenome assembly JAABUN01 (sample SAMN10711877, study PRJNA513370) | rock metagenome | isolation source: Antarctica rocks | place: Antarctica: Victoria Land, Siegfried Peak sud
TCGCCGAAGCCCCGCTCTGCGCTACCAGTAAGATCTGGGACGAAGCCCGAGTAGCCCTCGAAGGTGTCTTCGGACGCTACAGCATCGCCCAACTCGCCGATGAGGAACGCGAACGCCGAACCGCGCATCGCGATCGCGAAACCACACCTTCTCTAAACTAACTCTCTGAGAAACCTAGAAAAACACCTCCAAGGCCGAACGCGCCTGATCGTCTCCAAAGTGAACGTCGGAAGAGAAACTTATCTCATCACGCACCCCGCCCACGCCGATGCTCTCATAGACGAAGCGGAGTTCGAGAAGAACGAGTGCCTGCCGTACTGGGCGGACCTGTGGCCGAGCGCCATCGCCCTTGCCCGGTGGCTCTCTGGGAGAGATCTAGCTGGGAAACGAGTCCTCGAACTCGGTTGTGGATTGGGGCTGCCGTCGATAATCTCGCTCTCGCGAGGAGCTGAGGTCGTTGTAACGGATCAGTACCAGGCCGCTATGGACTTCGCCGTTTTCAACGCCCGCGAGAACGAGAGGCGGGAGCCGGAGGCTTTCATGCTCGACTGGGATCATCCAGAGATTGACGGGCTTGGGCTTTTTGACCTCGTGATCGGGGCTGACATCATCTACGAAGCCTACGACGCTATAGCGCTAGGAAATCTCGTGCCGAAGCTCCTCTCGCCTGGCGGAGAGGCGGTCTTCGCGGACCCGAAACGCAACACGGCGATGGTCTTCGTGCACGGGATGGAGGAGCATGGCTTCCGGGAGACTTCGGAGAATATTCCGGTCGAGCAGCCAGAATCGACGGTTGAGGTGAGGGTTCATCGGCTGCGGAATTAGCTCTTTGACGGCTGTTATAATTCCGCTCTAATGCTTCTGGAATCACTAAACCCAACGCAACTAGATGCCGTCAAGCACACGGAGGGGCCGCTTCTCATCCTGGCCGGTGCCGGAAGCGGCAAGACACGGGTACTCACACATCGCATCGCTTATCTTCTGGAACAAGGTCTCGCGGGACCGGATGAGATATTGGCGATCACGTTTACCAACAAGGCCGCTCGGGAGATGAAGGACCGCGTGGCACTACTCGTCGGCCCGGACTCACGCAAGATGTGGGTCTCTACCTTCCACGCCTTCTGCGCCCGAATTTTGCGCGCTCACGCTGAGAAACTCGGCTACAAGCGCGAATTCACTATCTACGACGGTGGGGATCAAGTACGGTTGGTGAAACGCTGCATCATCGAACTCGGCAAAGACCCGAAACGCTTCAACCCTCGCTCGTTTCAATCCCAGATAAGCGACGCCAAAAATAAACTCATGAGCGCGGACGACTACCTGCGAGCGACCGAAGGCTACATCGCCGAGAACGTCGCAGAGGTCTACAGCCTGTACCAGGAACGCCTCTACGAGAACAATGCGATGGACTTCGATGATCTCATAATGCAGACCGTGGCACTCGTCGAACTCTTCCCGGAAGTGCGCGAACGCTTCCAGACGCGCTTCAAATATATCCATGTGGACGAGTACCAGGACACCAACCACGCCCAGTACCGCCTCGTCAATATTCTGGCTGCCGAACATCGTAACTTATGTGTCGTTGGAGACGATGATCAGTCAGTCTATAGCTGGCGCGGAGCTGATATTCAGAACATTTTGGACTTCGAGGAGGACTATCCGGAGGCCGGAGTGGTGAAGTTGGAGCAGAATTATCGGTCGACGCAGACGATCCTCTCGGCGGCGAATGCGGTGGTGTCGAATAATGCTTCGCGTAAGAGGAAGGAGCTTTGGACGGCGGGGGGTGAGGGAGAGCGCATCCGGGTCTTTACGGCGGCGGATGAGTACGCCGAGGCGCGGTTTGTGGTCTCGGAGATCGAGCGTTTGATGGAGTCGGGGAATTCGCCACGGGATGTGGCGGTCTTCTATCGGACGAATGCTCAGAGTCGTGCATTGGAGGATGTGCTGGTTCGAGAGGGAGTTCCGTATCAGATCGTTGGCGGGGTCAGGTTCTATGAGCGGGCGGAGATAAAGGACGCAATGGCGTATCTCGCGGTGATCGTCAACCCGGCAGATTCAGCGTCGCTGGAGCGGATCATCAATGTCCCAAAACGCGGCCTCGGTGCGACTTCGGTCGGCAAGCTTCAGCAGTACGCTAGGCACAATGGCATCTCGCTGTTCGAGGCTCTCGGTGAGACGGAGGAGCTGGATCTCACGGGAGCGGCGAAGAAGGCTTGTCGGTCGGTGTGGGAGTTGTTTGATGGGTTGCGGGTGGCGGGACAGGAGGTTCCACCGGCGGATATGATCTCCGCCGTTCTCGACGAGTCGGGATATCGTAAGGAACTCGAAGCTGAAGCAACCGTGGAGGCAGAATCCCGCCTCGAAAACCTCGAAGAGCTTATAAACGCCGCCCGCGAGTACGAGAGCGTCGAGCCTGAAGCTACGCTGGACGGCTTCTTGCAGGAGCAAGCGCTGTATTCGGAGGCGGATAAGACAGCGACAGAGGGACGTATCACCCTGATGACGCTGCACAACGCGAAGGGTTTGGAATATCCGCACGTCTTTATCGTGGGGATGGAGGAAGGAACTTTCCCGCACGCTCGTTCGATGGACGAGCAGAACTTGGAAGAGGAACGGCGGTTGTGCTACGTTGGAATCACGCGGGCGATGGGGACGTTGACGCTCTCCTACGCCAAGTTGCGTTCCAACTGGGGCGAGCGTGAGTATCAGATGCCATCTCGCTTCCTCTCGGAGATACCGGACGAGTACAAATCCGGCACCATCTCCGGCGGCACTACATCCTCTGCCGGGCGCGGTGGATGGGGTGGCGCTTTGCCGAGAAAGGGAGATTCACAGCGGTCAGCGCCTGCGGGCGAGTCGTATCGATCGGGGGAGAAGGTGCGTCATCCTAAATTTGGCGAGGGTGAAGTCGTGGAGGCTACGGAGACACGGCTCGTGGTGAAGTTTGGTCGGGAAGAGAAGATCCTGGTTCCGGGCCTCGCGCCGTTGAGCAAAGTATAGTTTTGGGTAGGAGTAGTATCCCGGTGGGTTTTGCGGGGATCTTGTCATCCCACGGGCTTTGCGACAGAGGAGAATAGTATGGGGCATATCTACGTCACCGGACATAAGAACCCGGACACCGACACAATAGCTTCGGCGATAGGTTACGCTGAGTTCAAGAACCTCGTTGATCCAGAGAACCACTACGCTCCGGCGCGGCTTGGAGAGGTCAACGCTCAGACGGCGTGGGCTCTGGAGAAGAGCGGGGCCAAGTCTCCCCGGCGTATCAGCCACGTCATGTTGCGGGTCAAGGATGTCATGAGTGCCGAGGTCGAGGTTGTTCACCAAGAGGATCCTCTCGCAAACATAGGCGAGGTGATGGCTCGGCGCAACATAAGTCAGCTTCCAATAGTGGATGACGCTGGGGCTTTGGTCGGAATTATTACGGAGCGCAACCTGGCTAGGATGTATGTGCGCGAATCCCGAGGAGCTTCGACCTTCGCCGATAGTCCAGTATCAACCGCCTCGATTGTGGAGGTACTCGACGGCGAGTTGCTCGTCGGGGAAGACCGCGAGATCTCCGGCCAACTGTGGGTTATTTCGATGAATGTGGACTCGATGGGAAAATCCATGAAACCGGGAGACATAGTGGTTGTCGGGGATCGTTCCGAAGCTCAAAAACGAGCCATTGAACTCGGAGCTGGGGCTATCGTGATCTCCAATGGCGTGCGCCCGGAAGAAGAGGTTCTAGCCTTCGCCAAGGACAAAGGCACGACGGTCGTTATCTCGCCGCTGGATTCCTACGTGACCAGTCGTCTCGTACAGCTTTCGGTTCCGTGTCGGGAGGTCATGAGCGAGAAACCGCTCACCGTTCGGCCCGATGACCTTCTGACGGACATAACTCAGAGCGTGATGGAGGTCCACTACCGGGCTGCTATAGCCGTAAGCGAGGACAACGTGCCGCTGGGTGTTATCACGAGGACGGACCTTCTCAATCCCGAGCCCCGGCGCGTCTTGCTCGTGGATCATGCGGAGATCGGTCAGAGCGTAAAGGGTGTCGAGAAAGCGCAAGTTGTCGAGATATTGGATCACCATCATATTGGCGACATCGAGACAAACACGCCTATACCGGCCATCTTCGATCCCGTGGGTTCTACGGCGACACTCATCCTCGAACGCTTCAAGCTGGCGAGCTTGAAGCCCGAGAAATCCACGGCCAAAATGCTGCTCGCCGCGATACTCTCGGATACCGTGGTCCTCAACTCTCCGACAACCACAGAGCGCGACCGGGAGGTTGTGAAGTCTTTAGAAGAGATGCTGGATCTCGACGCCGAACAGTTTGGAATGGAGATGTTCGAAGCGTCATCCGACGTCTCGGAGTTGTCCGCTAACGAGATCGTGGGCCGCGACGCTAAAGAGTACGGAACTTCCACAGGCGACACGATGACCATCTCGCAGGTCGAGACCGTAGGCGCGGGCTTGCTGGAACGAAAGGACGAACTCATGGATGCGCTCGAAGCTTTACGCGACGACAATGGATACCTGTTCTCTGCCTTGATGGTGACCGACATCATCGCGGGCGGCACGGAGCTACTATGCGCCGGAGAATGTGGTCCGTTGGAACGAGCTTTCGACACAGATGCAAGGGACGGCATCTTCGACCTGCCCGGCGTGATGAGCCGCAAGAAACAGGTCGCCCCCAAACTACTCGCGGCGTTCTAGGCTAGCCGTGGCTAAGATTTTAGACGGCAAAGCGGTAGCTGCGCAGATACGTTCCGAGGTCGCTGACGGAGTGCGCGAATTAAAGGAGCGTGGCGTCGCCGTGCGTTTGGATGTGGTCCTCGTGGGCGATGACCCGGCATCAACCACCTACGTCAACATGAAGCAGCGCGACTGCGAGGAAGTCGGCATTGAGTCCAAAACTCATCGCTATCCAGCGGACGTAGACGGGAAAGAATTGGCTGTTTTGGTGGACCAGTTGAATGCAGAAGCTGCGGTCTCGGGTTTCTTTATCCAACTTCCGTTGCCAGCCGGCCTCGACGCTATGCCGCTCATCTCCGCTATAAGTCCGGCGAAGGATGTGGACGGACTCAGCCCGATGAGTGCTGGTCGGCTCTCCGTCGGATTGCCTAGTTTGTTGCCGTGCACGCCGCACGGCGTTATTCAGCTTCTCAAGCGCAACGCAATAGAGTTGTCGGGCCGTGAAGTCGTGGTCGTCGGTCGCTCCAACCTAGTTGGGAAGCCGCTCTCACAACTCTTTCTACGTGAGAACGCGACGGTCACAGTGTGTCACAGTCGCACGGCGGATCTGGCATCGGTTGCGCGACGAGCAGAGATACTCGTGTTGGCGGCGGGTTGTCGGGAGATGGTTGGGGCAGAGTACGTCCGGGACGGTGCGGTCGTCGTGGACGTGGGAATCCACCGCAAGGAAGAGGGCGGATTGACCGGAGATGTGAAGTTCGAGGAAGTAGAGCCTATTGCATCGCATATTACGCCGGTGCCGGGCGGCGTCGGTCCCATGACGCGAGCGATGTTGCTCTATAACACGCTGGAGGCTGCTCGAACAGTGGCTGATGCCCAATAGCGAGCCGCGCAGTGGTGTCGCCGCACGGCTGGCGCGGACCTTGCCGGATATTCCGCGTTGGATCGAAACGCGGTCAATGTTGCTGTCAGAAGAGTGCGAGGTGTTCGTCCTCGAAGAAGGAAGCTCTGACTTTGTAGTGCGCGACGAGGAGTTGATCTCTGTAGTAGGCTACCCTTCTTGGGAGGCGATCAGGTCGGCGGCTTCGCGTGGCGCGGTAGATCTCCTCGCTTTCTCTGAGAATCGGGATCACGTCTCTTCGGCGTTACCGGGATGGACCGATGTGCGTGCGATACTGCACCTCCTCGGCGACTCTTCCCGGCTTCCTGCGGTCCCGGAGAATTCCATCCGATGGCTCGCAGAATCGGAGATAGACGCTGTCGGGAGTGAATCACTGGAGCTGCGTTCGGAACTGAAACTGGCCTTCAAAGAGTCTCCCATCGTGGCTTCACTAGAAGAAGGAAGTCCGGTCTCGTTCTGCTACGCGAGTTCACAAACGGAGGGATTGTGGGACATCGCGATAGACACACTTGAGAGTCACTGGAGACGCGGACATGCTTCGCGGTGCGTCGCGTACATGATCGAGTACATGACGCCCCTGCGACCGGTGTGGGCGGCTGAGGAGATCAACGCGGCTTCGCTCGGACTGGCTGCCCGTCTCGGCTTTGTACCCGTAGACGAGTTGACCATCTTTCATCCGCCAACCGGGGCGGAAGCTGCGTTAAGATAGGCTTTCATTCGAGAACCAGGAGGTAGAAGATGATATCTGAAGAGCAGGTGCGTCACGTTGCGAATCTGGCCCGGTTGGGATTGACGGACGAGGAGATAGGGCGCATGAGCGGACAGCTTGGTGCGATCCTCGAAAGCATAGACCGCATCGGCGAACTCGACCTCGACGGCGTTCCACCAACCGCCAATCCGCTGAATCTGACAAACGTCCTTCGCCCGGATGAGCCTCGCGTCGAACTCCCTCGCGAAGAAGCTCTCTCTATCGCCCCGGACGCTGTAGACGATCTCTTCGCCGTTCCGAGGATCGACTGATGCTCGACTTGACCGCCCACGCGCTCGCAAAAAAGATACAGTCCGGTGAAACCTCCGCCCGCGAAGCCGCCGAGATTGCCAACAGCCGTGTCGAGGAGGTGGAGAGTGACGTAAACGCCTTCGTCACCACCACCCCCGAACTGGCCCTCGAACGGGCGGATCTCGTAGATGCGAGAAACGAAGATCGCAACCTTTGGGAAGGCGTGCCGCTAGTCGTAAAGGACGTTCTCAGCACACGCGGCGTCCGAACCACCTGTGGCTCTCAGATGCTAAAAGACTTTACGCCGCTCTACGACGCATCGGCGCTCTCTAACTTCGGAGACGACCTTGTCATGGTTGGCAAGGCAAACATGGACGAGTTCGCGATGGGTTCCTCGACGGAGAACTCTTCGTATGGAGTGACTCGCAACCCGTGGGATCTCGAACGGGTCCCGGGCGGTTCTTCGGGTGGTTCGGCGGCGGCGGTTGCAGCTGGGATGGGTTGGTGGGCTCTCGGCACGGATACCGGTGGGAGCGTCCGGCAACCAGCAGCGCTGTGTGGCATCGTGGGACTCAAGCCGACGTATGGACGGGTGTCGCGCTACGGCCTCATCGCGTTCGCTTCGAGCCTGGACCAGATCGGGCCAATGACCCGTGACGTGCGGGATTCAGCCCTTCTCTTGCAAGCCATAGCCGGTCACGACCCCCGAGACTCCACGAGCGCCAACGTGGAAGTCCCGGACTACCTGGCGAACCTCGAAGACGGTGTTCGGGGTCTGCGCGTGGGAGTCGTGACAGAGCTGATGGAAGAGGGCATAGACTCAGGAGTACAGGAGATTGTTCAGAAGACCATCGCGGGTCTCGAAGAAGCTGGAGCCGAGGTGGGCGAGGTGAGTCTGCCGCACTCGCGCTACGGGCTCGCAGCGTACTACATCATCGCCCCGGCTGAGCTTTCGTCCAACCTGGCCCGCTTCGACGGCGTGCGCTACGGATACCGATCGCCGGATGCTTCCGGCGTACACGAGATGTACCGTCAGACACGCGAGGAGGGCTTCGGTGATGAAGCCAAGCGACGCATCATGCTCGGTACCTACGCGCTCTCCAGTGGTTACTACGACGCTTATTACGCCCAAGCCCAGAAGGTTCGGACGCGCATCGTGGAGGATTTTCGGGAAGCTTTTTCACAGTACGATGTACTCGTCTCACCGACCTCGCCCTCGGTGGCGTTCGAGATCGGTTCCAAGACCGATGACCCTCTGGCGATGTACGCTCAGGACGTATGCGCCGTACCCGTGAGCCTGGCTGGGATACCGGCCATCAGCGTCCCCGGCGGACTTAGTGATGGGTTGCCGGTCGGCGTGCAACTGATGAGCGACCACTTCACGGAGCCGATGCTTTTGAGGGCGGCTCGGGCTGTGGAGCAAGCGGCGGATTTCGAGTTTGCGCTGAAACCGCAATGAGTTGAAAGTCTCGCATGTCGCTCTGGCGGTGGTTGTGGCGGCGGTTTGGGGATTCAATTTCGTGGTAATAGCGGTCGGTTTGGAGAGTTTCCCGCCGTTGTTGCTTTCGGCTCTGCGTTTCACGTTGGCGGCTTTTCCGGCGGTGCTTTTTATTGGGATGCCGCAGGTGAAGTGGCGTTGGATTCTGGGCATCGGGATCGCCCTCGGCGTGGTGAGTTTCAACTTCCTGTTTATCGGAATAAACATCGGAATGCCGCCCGGTCTCGCCTCGCTGGTGCTGCAATCTCAGGCTTTCTTCACGGTGCTTCTGGCTATGGCTTTTTTCGGGGATAGACCCAGGCTCCGGCAGTTCGCCGGAATGGCGCTTGCGATTGGCGGGATGGTCGTGATCGCGTCTGACCTCGGGGTTTCGGGGAGTCTTGGGGGTTTTATCCTCGTTGTCGCGGCAGCGGCGGCGTGGGGTGTCTCGAACATCTTCACGAAGCAGGCGGCGGCCCCGGACGCGCTGCGCCTGATGGTGTGGGTCAGCGCGGTGCCACCGATACCGTTGTTCATCATGTCGTGGCTCTTCGAGGGGGAAGAGGCGATAGGGGCGGCGGTGGCAGATATTACGCTCGTTGGCGTGGGTTCGGTGGTGTATCTCGCGCTCGTATCGACGTTGCTTGGATTCGGGATCTGGGGCTTCCTGCTACGCACCTACTCGGCGAGCGTGGTAGCACCTTTCTCGCTCCTCGTCCCGATCTTCGGTATGAGCACTTCGGCTCTCTTCCTGGGAGAGTCGTTCGGACCGTTGAGGCTACTGGGCGCCGCGCTGGTCATCGCCGGACTCTTCTTTATCGTCTACCAGAAGCGGGATCCCATGAAAGCTCCCGCCGTCTGATTGACGCTCTTCAAAGGTTTTGGACAAAACGGAAGGGAGAGCCACATAAGCGGACATCATCCGATCGGAGGATCGTCCGACATCTAAAGTAGGATTCGGATACGAACACCCCCGATGTTAGAATGAACCGACGATCTACTGTAGATAAACGGATACTTGCGACGTGGGGGCTCAATACTTTGCAGACTCAAGAGCAGCGGACTTACAAGGCGGTTATCGGACTGGAGTTTCACGTACATCTGGCGACCACGACGAAGATGTTCTGTGGTTGTCGCGTGACCTACGGTGAGGAGCCGAATACCCATACCTGCCCGGTCTGTCTCGGGCATCCGGGGGCGTTGCCGGTCATCAACGAAAAGGCCATAGAGCTTGGTGTGATGGCGGGGCTTGCGCTGAATTGCGACGTTGCTGGACGGGCGGAATTCGCTCGGAAGAACTATTTCTATCCTGACTTGCCGAAGGGCTATCAGATCTCGCAGTTCGACCTCCCGATCTGCCTCGGTGGACACCTCGATGTCCGGGTCGGCGACGAGACGGTTCGGATCGGAATAACTCGTCTCCACCTCGAAGAGGACGCGGCAAAGAACGTCCATGTCGGTACTTCGGGCCGGATGCACGGGTCGGTCGGCTCGATGGTCGATTTCAACCGCGGCGGCACACCCCTCATGGAGATCGTCACGGAGCCCGACATCCCCTCGCCTGAAGCTGCGCGAGCGGCCGCGAATCACCTCAAGGAGATCCTACGGGCCATCGGCGTTTCGGAGGCGGATATGGAGAAAGGCCAACTTCGCTGCGATGCGAACGTCTCGATCAGCAACCCGGATGGCTCCTTCGGCGTCAAGACCGAACTCAAGAACATGAACTCCTTCCGGTTCGTGGAGAAGGGAATCGTAGCGGAGCTTGCCCGGCAGCGAGAGATCCTGGAATCCGGCGGTACGGTGGAGCAGACGACACTCCACTACGACCCCGAGACCGACGAAGTCCACGAGCTTCGCAGCAAGGAATTCGCTCACGACTACCGTTACTTCCCGGAGCCGGATCTCTTGCCGTTGGAACTATCGGATGCCTGGATAAGTGAGATAAAAAGCCGTCTACCGGAGCTCCCAGATGAAATGCGAGCTCGATTCGTCGAGCAGTACGGCCTCTCCGATTACGATGCCGGCGTATTGACCGCTGATCGTGCTTTGGCGGCGTTCTACGAGAAAGTCGCTGTCGAAGTGGATGAGAAGCAGGCGGCCAACTGGATCTCCGGCGATCTGCGAGCCTTGCTGAATGAGACTGGCGACGATATCGGAAGTTCGAAGGTGAAGCCGGAGCATATGACCGACCTGATCGCACTGGTCGAAACCTCAAAGATCTCGCGCACCACAGCCCGCGAAGTACTAGCCACCGTCTTCACAACCGGCGACGCGCCCTCGGCCATCGTGGAGCGCGACAACCTCGCCGCGACGGGTGGAGACGAACTCTCGGACATAGTAGACGGGGTCATAGCCGACAACCCCGACGAAGCGGAGCGCGTACGTAGCGGAGACAAGAAGGTCATCGGCTTTCTAGTTGGACAGGTGATGAAGGCCACTCGCGGCAATGCCGACGGTGGCCGCGTCCGCGAGCTTCTCCTGCAGAAGCTGGGCTCATAAAGACACGCCCGCTCTGAACTCTCCGCGCATCGGCGTACCGTTCTTCGAGCCCTCTGGCTTGCCGGATGCCGTCTACGAAGCTGGCTCGGAACCCATACCGCTTCGGCTGCCCGCTGCTCTTCCTGGCGGCGTGGCGTTGGCGCGATCCTGGATCTCGGACCTCGCCATCATCTCGTGCGCCAACGAACAACTAGACGCAATCCTTATCCCACCTGGCAACCCCGAAGAGACCTTCGGATTCCTCATAGCCGCTCTCCGCCTGAACCTGCCCACAGTGTGCGCTCCACCATCCAATGTCCCGATGTTAGCCTCTCTCTCATCACTCGGACTCGCGCCTCTAAACGGACAACCGTCCGATGTTATTAGTGGGCTTGCCCGTGACGGAGGTCCGATGGTGCGGGATCTCGTCGAGAACTTCTCCCTGGCGAATGCTGTCCGGGCAGCGGCTGCGGCGGGTGGGGGAGTGGAGACGTTGGTGCATCTGTCGGCGGTAGCTCGCGAGGCTGGCGTGGCTGGTTTCTCGCGCATGATCCGGGTTCTAGCCCCCGAAACTTCCACAGTCCCATCCAAGTGGCTCAAAAAACACGGACTCGCCGGACTACTGGCACATCTCGGTGACGAATTGCACGACGTCACGACGGTGGAAGGAAACCTGAAGGAAGGACTAACAGCATCACCACCAGAACCCGAAGAGCATTCCAGGATCGTGTTCGTGCGGGGCCGGTCGTCCGGCGCGGAGGCGATCTGCCGCGTGGAGACCGGCGTGGAAGAGGTCGCGGGCGAGTGTCGGGTCTTCGATTCCGAAGATGCCGGTGTCCGAGCGGTGGCGGCGGGAGAGGTAGATGGAGGTTCGCTGATAGTGGTGCGTGGCTGTGGGCCGAGGGGTGGTCCGGGACTCTCGCGCCTCGACGGCTTGGCCGGGGCGTTGCGGGAGTCTGGCCTGGACCTGCCCATTCTGACAGATGGCGTGCCGCAGGAGAATGCGCCCGGAACCTGGATCTCGCTCTTCGCTCCAGAGGCCGCTGTAGGGGGAGTCATTGGCCGCTTGCGGGATGGCGACGCCTTGCGTTTGGACTTCGCTGAATCACGCATCCGCACCGCCATAGAAGCCAAAGAATTAGCGAAACGACCACCCTTCGAGGGACGAAACATTACTGGATACGGCTATGAGGCGCGTTACGCACGGTCGGCGCTACCGGCACTCGAAGGTGCGGGATTCGGGTGATGAGTGTCGGAGCTTGCGGAGAGGACAGACTTCCGGTTGAATAGAACCATGCCTTCAAGTCTCAGTACAGACGTTTTCGTGAGCGGTTTATACGTTTATCCAATAAAGTCCTGCGGTGGCATATCGCTCGATGCCACCGAGCTTGACGAACGCGGAATTCGCCACGACCGGCGTTGGATGCTAGTTGACGAGACCGGCAAGTTCGTTTCCCAACGTACCGACCCGCAACTATCTCTAGTGAAGGTCGGTATCAGTGCGGATTCCCTGACTGTGAACGCTCCAGAGATGCCGGAGTTGGAGATACCGTTCACGCCTATACTGACCGCTTCTATGCTCGCAACTGTCTGGGACGACACTGTGGAAGTGTCGCCTGTAGGAGAAGAAGTGGACAGATGGTTCAGTCAATTTCTTGGCGAGCCCCGGCAGTTGGTGTATCTGCCGGATGATTCTGTTCGGGTGGTCGACTCGGATTTTGGGCGTTTAGAGGATAGAGTCGCTCTGCCGGATGGATTTCCGTTGTTGCTTATCTCCGAAGCTTCGCTCGAAGACCTAAACGGAAGGCTCGAAGCACCATTGCCGATGAACCGTTTCCGACCTAACATCGTTGTCGGTGGGTGTGGGGCTTTCGCAGAGGATGAATGGGGGGATGTGGTTGTTGGGGAAGTTGGGATGCGTGTGGTGAAGCCTTGTGCGCGGTGCAAGATCACCACCGTCGACCAGGACACCGCCATCACCAGCAAAGAGCCTCTACGCACTCTGGCGACGTTCCGCAAGCGAGGCGGCGAAGTCTTATTCGGCCAGAACCTCATCCACGAAGAAGCCGGTACTTTGCGCGTTGGAGATGTCTTGCGAAGGGCTTGATCTACACTGTTCTTGGTTGGTTTAGGTTCTTCGGGGAGGTTTCTGGATCTCTGAGTGCCGGTGCTCTGGTTGTTCGGTGCGATGTCCGTGGTCGTGAGGTTACCCTCCTGAGTCACCTCCGCGGAACCCCGGTTGGGGGCCTCCTTCAGCGTGATACCCAGCGTCTGAGCCGCCGGTTTCAATCCATGGAAGATGCTCGCCATCCCGGAAGCCTCCGATCGTTCCATACAACTCCAAAAGAATTACAGGCAACATAAAGACAAACATAAGCATGCCAACGTAAACCGGGTCTCGCGACTTAGCCGATAGAGGTTTGTAATACTTTTGGCGGATATGTAATCGTTGCGTAGCCATCGGCGACGATTGTGGCTAAAATAGCTGGCTAGTTGTTCGCATCGAGAGAGGAAGTTTTCCAGTTCATGATGAATAAGTATCGTCTCATGTCACCCGGTCCCACGCCGATTCCGCCCGAGGTTTCGGCGGCTGGCGCGTTGCCGATCATCCACCACCGTACCCCGGAGTTCGGCGAGGTCTTTACCCGCGTGAACGAGAACCTCAAGCAGGTCTTCCTAACCGAGAACGATATCTTTACTTATGCCGCGAGCGGCACCGGCGCCTTCGAGGGCGCAGTCCAGAACCTTTTCTCGCCTGGCGACAAGGTGCTTGTCGTGAACAGCGGCAACTTCGGCGGTCGGTGGGTCAAGATGTGCCGGGCCTTCGGTATCGAGGTGACGGAACTCAAGTACGACTGGGGCCAGAAGGCGGATAACGATGAGATTTCCGCTGCTCTGTCGAACGACCCGGAGATAAAGGCCGCGATGTGCGTCCTCTCCGAGACTTCGACCGGAACCGTCAACGATATCGAGGGTTTCGCGAAGGTCACGCAGGATGTCGTGAGCATCGTGGATGCTGTTTCGGGTCTCGGGGCGTGTGAGCTTCGGACGGACGACTGGGGTGTGGATGTCGTGGTCGCGGGTTCGCAGAAGGCTTTGATGACGCCTCCGGGACTTGGTTTTGTGAGTGTTTCGGAGCGGGCGATGCGGATGCACGAGCAGTCCACGATGCCTCGGTACTACTTCGATTGGACGGCGGCCAAGAAAGCGTATGAGAAGGAGCCCGCGCAGACGGCCTGGACTCCGGCGGTGAGCATCATTATTCAGTTGGATGTCGCGTTGCGGCAGTTGATCGACGAGGGGATCGAGAACGTCTTCGAGCGGCATGTGCTTCTCGGACGGGCTTCGCGTGAAGGTGTTAAGGGTATGGGGCTCTCGCTATTTGGACCGGATGAGGAGCTGAACTCGGCGGTTACGGCTTCCTACGTGCCGGAGGGGATCGACGGCAAGCAATTCGTCAAGATGTTGTTCCGGGAGCATGGGATCCAGATAGCCGGTGGACAGGGTGAGATGGTCGGAAAAATATTCCGCATCGGCCACTGCGGCTACTTCGACGCCTACGACATCATCGCGACGATAGCTGCGGCGGAGCTCGCGCTGGAGTCGCTGGGACATCCGGTCGAGCTTGGCAAGGGAGTTGGGGCGGCTCAGCGAGTCTTCTCCAAGAGTGGAGCGGTAGCTTGAAAATTCTAGTCCCCGAAAAGCTCGCAGATTCTGGAATAGAGTTACTAAAGAAAGAGTTCGAGGTCGACGTTAGGTTGGATCTCACCCCGGAGCAACTGCTCCAGGAGATCGGCCAGTACGACGGCCTCATCATCCGCTCCGCGACCAAAGTTACCGCCGAAGTCATCGAAAAGGCTGACAACCTCAAAGCCATCGGACGCGCCGGTATCGGTGTGGACAATATAGACATCGAAGCGGCGACCAAGCGCGGCATCATCGTCGCCAACGCCCCGGAGAGCAACACGGTAGCGGCGGCGGAGCACACGCTTGGCCTGATGCTCGCGGCGGCCCGGCATATCCCGGCGGCGGATACGTCTTTGCGCGGCGGCGAGTGGAAACGAAGCTCGTTCAAGGGCGTGGAAGTCTCCGGCAAAACTCTTGGTCTCGTCGGCCTGGGACACGTCGGGGCTATAGTGGCGCGTGGCGCGCACGGCATGGGTATGCGTGTCCTAGCCTATGATCCCTACGTCTCCGAGGACCGGATGCGGGCCATGAACGTGGACCGGGCGGAGACCACGAACGAAGTCTTCGAGAACGCGGATTTCGTCTCCCTGCACGTACCACGCACGCCGCAGACGATGGGCATGGTCAACGAAGAGACTCTGGGCAAAATGAAGTCCACGGCGTATCTCATAAACGTGGCGCGAGGCGGCATTGTGGATGAGACTGCGATCTACAATGCACTAAAGGAGAAAGTAATTGCAGGGGCGGCGCTCGACGTCTTCATGGAAGAGCCGAACACGGAGTCCCCGATCTTCACCCTCCCCAACGTGGTCGTCACACCGCACCTCGGGGCAAGCACGGCGGAAGCCCAGGATCGGGCCGGGATAACGGCTGCGGAGCAAGTAGCCACCGCGCTAAAGGGCTTGGTCCCGATGCACGCAATAAACGCGCCCGTTCCCGTTGGCGAGGGAGCGGAATTCGTGGCGAAGTTCTCCGGTCTGTGCGAGGCACTGGGGAGCCTGTTGTATCAACTCACGGATAACCCCGGCGACAGCCTGAAGATCGAGTATTACGGAGAAGTCGCTAACTTCGACACACGACTGTTGGACGTTTCGGCCCAAAAAGGTTTGCTCGCGCCTATGGTGCACGAGCCCTTGAACTTCGTCAACACGCCGCTACTGGCGAAGGAGCGAGGTTTGCGTTTGGAGACTTCCAGATCGCCGGAGAGCGCGGATTACACGAGTCTCGTCATGCTGCGGATGGGGGAGAACGTGGTTAGTGGGACACTCTTTGGGCCTCGCTTCCAGCCTCGGTTGGTCGGAGCGCTAGGCTACGACTTCGACATCGTGCCGGAGAAGCACATGCTGTTTATTCGCAACGAGGATCAACCCGGCATGATCGGCAAGGCAGGAAGCATACTCGGGGAGCACGGCGTAAACATTGGCAACATGGCCGTCGGACGTGGCGAACCCGGCTCCCGAGCCGCGATGGCCGTAACCGTGGACGAGCCCGTCTCCAACGAAGTCCTCAAAGTACTCGTCGAGACCGAAGGCTTCAACGATGCCCGCGCCGTGACGCTCTAATGGCCGCCAATCTGGAGGACATACTGGCCCGCTACCGACAGTACGGTCCTACCCACAAAGTCGCCGAAAAGGCACCGTACTCCGGCACATTCATCTGTGACCGGGGTACGATGCTACCCCCGATCCGCATACAGCTAGGAAAAGGCGAGCCGTTCCCGGAGGCCGAGGGCGTTGGAGAGAACACCCGCTGGCGGGAGACGAACATACAGGCGTAGAGTCGCGTAGCGTCTAACTTGTCCGCTCCCGGATAAACTGTGTCGTGAGTTCGGCGATAAGCTCCTTGTCGTTATCCAGGGTGGCGACGTGGTAGGAGTTTTCGAGGCGGACCAGTTCTTTGTCTTCGCTTCCGAGGCGTTCGAGGATGTGTGGGCCGTTCTCGGGCGGGACGACGTGGTCTTCGAGGGATTGCAGGATGAGCGCGGGGCAGGTGATCGCGGGCAAGAGATCATCCGTGACCCGCATGATCGCCATAAACTCCTTGACGGCGGGCATGGGTACTTCTGGATAAACAAGCTCCGTAGTGCCGGGTGCTTTGATGTCCGAGCCAACGCCTGGCACGCTCGGGGGCGCTTGCGGATCAAAGGTCAGGCGGGCGAGGTCCGGGTTGCCGAGGTACATGCAGGCGTTGATGGGGATGATGCCTTTTATCAGGTCCGGGCGCGTACCGGCGAAGTAGAGCGAGAACATACCACCCATCGAGAGACCCGCGAAGAAAACTGACGAGCAACTCTCTTCCAGCCACGCGAGATCCGCTTCGATAGATTGTATCCAACCATAAGCCGTACTCTGGGCGTGATCCTCCATGCTGGTCCCATGACCTTCGAGCCGTGGTCCCGCGACCGTAAAGCCCTCCGAGGCGAGCGCCTCACCTAGCGGATGCACGCTCTGAGTCGTCCCCGTAAACCCGTGCGAGACCAACACGCCAACGTCGCCGCCTTCAAAGCGAAACGGCTCCGCGCCCTGCATAACTTGTTGCTCCATCCCGAACCTCCTCCTGGCCTAAGTGTCAACCGCCATTGTAGACAGCCTAATTCTCCCGCGCATCTTGTAGTCGCCAGGATTGGACCCATAAAGAATTCTCTTCCATCTCTCTGGCAGGGGGATATCTACCGAATCACGCCGAACGTGTAGAATCATCCTATCTACGCATTTCCCATTAGGAGGCGGATTCGTGGGCAAGAAAAGTAGTGGAATCGGAAGCGCACTAATTCTAGTGGTAGCGATAGTAGTTCTGGGTGTGACTCTAGGTGTCGGCCTAGCACGCTACGGCTCCGCGTTGCCGCTTCTCGGCCCTATCTTCGGCGAAGCCCGCACTCAGACTACGACGAGCCCCGTGGTTGTGGAAGGCGTAAGAGACCTAGATAACCTCGCAAGCATAGAATGGACGGAATCCGTGATCGTCACGAAAAAGAGTGGCGGTGGAGCTATAAAGCAGACCTTCACCGGTGAAAAAGTCGTGCTCTTCGCCATAGGTGAAGTACAGGCTGGAGTGGATCTCTCCAGCATAAAGGACGAAGACGTACAGGTTGGAGAAAATCGTGTTCGAATAAAGCTGCCCGAACCCGAACTACTTGGTTCGAGTCTGGACGAAGAGAAAACCAAGCTCTACGACAGGGATCAGGGATTGTTACGTCTGCGCCCGGACGACGATCTCGTAAAAGAAGCCCGCATCGAGGCCGAAGACAAGATTCTAGCCGCCGCAAACGAGAATGGTATCCTCGACACTGCCGAACAGAACGCTGAGAGCACCATCCGGACTTTCGCTAAAACGCTAGGTTTCGAAGAAGTTGAGTTTGAGTAGGACTCTAGCGGGCGGACTTGCTCACAGCCTGTGGGACTTCCGTCGCTCCGTTACCGTTTGGGCTTTCGGGGTCGTAGGATAGGTTGGGAGAGAGCCACTTTTCGGCCTCTTCGAGCGTCATGCCCTTGCGGTCGGCGTAGTCTTGGACTTGGTCTTTCGCGATCTCAGCGACCCCGAAATACGTGGAATCGGGATGCGAGAAGTAGTATCCACTTACCGCCGCGCCAGGGTACATCGCGCAACTCTCTGTTAGCGAGATCCCGGCATTTTTCTCGGCATCCAACAACTCCCAGATAGTGCGCTTTTCAGTATGTTCGGGACACGCAGGATAGCCGGGAGCTGGCCGTATCCCCTTGTATTCCTCGCGGATGATGGCCGAGGTGTCGAGCGACTCGTCCGCCGCGTAGCCCCAGAACTCCGTGCGGACTCGCCGGTGCAGAAGCTCCGCGAACGCCTCGGCTAGCCGATCCGCGAGAGCCTTGACCATGATGGCGTTGTACACGTCGTTGTCATCCTCGAACCGCTTTGCTGCCTCGTCCGCGCCGATGCCCGCTGTTACGGCGAACATGCCGATGTGGTCTTCAAGCCCCGTATCCTTTGGCGCGATGAAGTCAGCGAGCGAGTGGTTGGGGCGGCCCGGTGGTTTCTGTTTTTGCTGGCGCAGGAAGTGAAGCTCGGAGAGGACTTCGGTGCGGGATTCGTCCGTGTAGACCTCTACGGAATCGTTCGGAAGCAGGTTGGCGGGGAAGAGGCCGTAGACGGCGCGGGCTGTGAGCCATTTCTCTTCGATTATTTGGTCCAGAAGCTCTTGCGCCTCGGCGAAGAGCTTGCGGGCCTCCTCGCCTTTCTCTGGGTCGTCCAGGATCTTGGGATAGCTCGCCTTTAGCTGCCAGGAGTGAAAGAAGGGCGTCCAGTCTATGTACTGACGGATCTCCTGCAGCGGATAATCCTCGAACGTTCGAACGCCCAGCACACTCGGCCTCGGCAGTTTGTAGTCTGTCCAGTCGATCTTCATGCGGTTCGCTCGCGCACGTTCGAGTGTCGCCATCTTGGTCTTCGAGCGGCGGCCCGCGTGCTTGACTCGCACCTGCTCGTACTCGGCGGCGATCTGCTCGGCGTAGGCCTCTTTGCGGCCGCCGTCACTAACGAGGTTCTGGACCACGCCCACGGCCCGAGAAGCGTCTTTAACGTGGATCACCGGCTGCTCGTAACCCGGCGCTATCTTCACCGCCGTATGCGTCTGTGAGGTCGTCGCACCTCCAATAAGCAGCGGTATCTCGAACCCCTCGCGCTGCATCTCTTTGGCGTTGTGGACCATCTCGTCCAGGCTCGGCGTTATGAGCCCCGAGAGCCCGATAATGTCCGCGCCTTTCTCCCGAGCTACCTCCAGAATCTTCGCTGACGGGACCATAACTCCGAGGTCGATCACCTCGAAGTTATTGCACTGCAACACAACCCCCACAATGTTCTTCCCGATATCGTGGACATCACCCTTGACCGTCGCCATGACGACCGTGCCGTTCGGCTTGCGCGCCTCGCCTTTCTCCTCCTCGATAAACGGGATGAGATACGCCACGGCCTTCTTCATCACACGCGCGCTCTTGACGACCTGAGGGAGGAACATCTTTCCTGCCCCGAAGAGATCCCCAACTACGTTCATACCGTCCATGAGCGGACCTTCGATCACCTGTATAGGACGATCGAACTCATGCCGCGCTTCTTCCGTATCATCCTCTACGTAATCCGCGATCCCCTTGACCAATGCGTGCTCCAAGCGATCCACCACCGGCCACGAACGCCACTCCAGGGCCTTCTCGTCCGTCGCAGGATCTCCAGAATCGCGGTATTTTTCAGCCAATTCCAACAGCCGCTCGGTAGAATCGTCCCGACGGTTCATTACTACATCTTCGACAGCTTCGCGCAATTCCGGTTCGATAGCATCGTATACGGACAGTTGTCCGGCGTTGACGATGCCCATTGTGAGGCCCGCTCCGATGGCGTGGTAGAGGAAGGCGGCGTGGATCGCCTCGCGAACCGGATTGTTGCCCCGGAACGAGAATGAGACGTTGGAGATGCCGCCCGAAGTCTTGGCGTGGGGAAGGTTCGTGTGGATCTCGCGTACCGCCTCTATAAAGTCCACGCCGTAGTTGTTGTGCTCGTCGATGCCGGTGGCGATGGCGAAGACGTTCGGGTCGAAGATGATGTCTTCGGCTGGAAAGCCGATCTCCTCGGTCAGTAGTTTATAGGCGCGGGTGCAGATCTCGACTTTGCGGTCTTTGGAGTCAGCTTGACCATTCTCGTCGAAGGCCATCACGATCACGGCCGCGCCGTAACGCTTCAGTAGCTTCGCCTGACGAGAGAATTCCTCTTCGCCTTCTTTCATGCTGATGGAGTTGACGATTGCCTTGCCTTGAACGAGTTTCAAGCCAGCTTCGATAATGGACCATTTGGACGAGTCGATCATGACCGGCACTCGTGAGATATCCGGTTCGGCGGCGACGAGGTTTAGGAATGTGACCATCGCCTCTTCGCCGTCGAGCATCCCCTCGTCCATGTTTACGTCGATTATTTGCGCGCCGTTCTCGACTTGCTGACGGGCCACATCCAGGGCAGTTTCGTAGTCGTCCGCGAGGATCAAATCCTTAAACCGCGCCGATCCCGTGACGTTCGTTCGCTCTCCGACGTTCACGAAGAGTGAATCTTCGCCAATGTTCACGGCTTCGAGGCCGCTGAGGCGCAGTTTCTTTGGAAGGTCCGGTATTTGGCGGGGTGTGTGATCCGCTACGGCTTCGGCCATCGCTCGTATGTGGTCCGGGGTCGTTCCGCAACAGCCACCGACGATGTTCAGCCAGCCGTTGGCGGCCCAGTCCCCGATCTCATCGGCCATGAACTCCGCACTCTCGTCGTACTCCCCAAACTCATTCGGCAGCCCGGCGTTCGGGTAGGCGCTCACGTAGGTCTCTGAGATCCTAGATAGCTCCTCGATGTACTGACGGAGCTCTTTGGAGCCCAGAGCGCAGTTCAAACCGATGCTGATGGGATCTGCGTGTCGCACGGAGTTGTAGAACGCCTCTGTTACCTGTCCCGACAAAGTTCGTCCGCTCGCGTCAGTTATGGTGCCGGAGATCATAATCGGAACGTCTAGTCCCACACTCTCCAGATATTTCTGTATCCCAAAGATCGCCGCCTTCGCATTCAAAGTGTCGAAGATGGTCTCCACGAGCAGGAGATCCACGCCACCCTCCACCAGCCCTCGCGCCGCCTCCGCATACGCCTGGGCAAGCTCGTCAAAGGTTACGTTACGGAAGCCAGGATTGTTTACATCCGGCGAGAGTGAGGCCGTCCGGTTCGTTGGACCGAGAGCCCCGGCCACGAAGCGAGGCTTATCCGGATTGTTGTCCGTATAGCCGTCAGCCGCTTCGCGGGCGACGCGGGCGGCTTCGAAGTTTAGTTCGTAGGCGAGGTCTTCCATCTTGTAGTCTTTTTGAGCGATAGAGGTGGAGGAGAAGGTGTTCGTCTCCAGGATGTCCGCGCCCGCTTCCAGGGAGGCTTCGTGGATGTCCCGGATTATTCCGGGTTGGGTGAGGGAGAGGAGGTCATTGTTGCCTTTTAGTTCGCCTGGGTGGTCGGCGAAGCGGTCCGAACGGTAGTCTGCGTCCGAGAGTTCGTAGGATTGGATCATGGTCCCCATCGCACAGTCCAGCAGCAGGATACGCTGCTTTAGGGCAGAGCCAAAAGCCTCTAACCGAGTTGCGAGATCTTCCTGGATTGTCTCTCTAAGAACCATGTACCTCCTCTTCGGATTGCAGTTGCTTTACCTGATCGCTTCGCAAACATCTCCGGCCAACTCTGGGGCGCTCGCTGGCGGCATTATGTAAGCGCCGTTGACGAGCGGCTGCGCTTTGGACAGCAAGTTCTGGGCGACTTCTACGCCAAACTTAGGTGCGTCTTCAGCTGATAACGTGGCTAGCTTCTCGCGGATGTGGCGCGGGATGTCTATGCCGGGGACTTCGTGGTGCAAGAATTCGGCCTGGCGGGCGCTTCGGAGCGGCATCAGGCCGAGAAGGATTTTAGCGTTCAAGCCCTCTATCTTCTGCAGGGCGTTCTCCAGAGCCGCTATCTCGAAGACCGGTTGAGTCCAGAAGGCGTGGGCTCCGGCTTCGATCTTGCGCCGGAGCTTGTCCACCTCGGAGTCGAGGTCTTCGGCAGTAGGGTTGAACGATGCGCCTATAAGGAAGCCGGGCGGTTCGCCGATTGGGTTTCCTGCGAGGTCTTCTCCGGCGTTCATGCGCGAGATGGCGTGGACGAGGCCAACGGCATCCGTATCGAAGACGCTTGTGGCTTCGGGGTAGTCGCCGATCTGGGCCGGGTCCCCAGTGACGGCGAGGATGTTCTTTACGCCTAACGCCGCCGCCGATAGGAGATCCGCCTGCAGTCCGATGATATTTCGGTCGCGGCAGGACATATGGGCCACGACTTCCATCCCGATCTCATCCTGGATTATCTTCGCCACCGCCACCGGATGCATTCTCAACCGAGCCCGCGCTCCGTCGGAGATGTCTATGGCGTCCACGCCGCGCTCCCGTAATTGCCGGGACGCCTCGACAACGCTTGAAACATCGTTGCCGCGAGGTAGATCCACCTCGACCGTTACAGGGAATTCGGTGTTGATCTTACGGGCGAACTCCGATGTTGGTTCTACTGGTTCCCGCGAGCGTTCGGAACGTTCGGTTAGGGTTACGCGGGTGCGCGGTTCGGCTTGTTTTGGGTCGAAGTTACGGAGGGCTTGAGTGAGCGCGTGGATGTGCGCTGGAGTGCTTCCGCAACAGCCGCCGATCAGCCGCGCTCCGGCTTCAGCGAGCTTTACGCCGTATTCGGCGAAGTGGTCGATATCCTGAGAGAACCGGACTTGGCCGTCTATCAGTTGGGGTAGCCCGGGGTTTGGAAACGCTGCGGTTATTTCCGACTCGCTGGACATCTGATCTATGATGCCAACCATTCGTTGCGGCCCGACGGTGCAGTTCGCGCCAACGAGATCCAGACCCCAAGAGGCGAGATCCCGCGCAACCCGCCCGGGCAATCCCTCCGCGAGCGTCTCTCCATCTTCGACGAAAGTCTTGTACGCGAGCACCGGTACGTCGAGATCTCGAACAGCCTCAAAAGCGATCCGCAACTCTGAGAGATCCGTAAAAGTCTCCAACACCAGCGCGTCTGCCTCGCCTTCAAGGAGCGCTGTAGCTTGTTCCAGAAAGACGGCCCGCGCTTCATCGGGTTTTACAGGACCGACCGGGGCCAAAGGCTTACCGAGGGGCCCGATAGCGCCCAGCACGAGAGCTCGGTCACCGGATGCTTCTTTGGCGGCTTTGCTCGCAGCCTGAGCACCGGCTATGTTGATATCCCGGACGCTATCTCCGAGGTAATGCGAGGCGAGTTTGTAGCGGTTGGCGGAGAAGGTGTTGGTCTCTATGACGTTCGCCCCGGCTCGGATGTATTCCGCGTGAGCTTGCATTACGAGGTCCGGGTGGGTGAGATTCGCACGTGCGTACGGATGGCTGTAGCTGATGCCCCGGTCGCCCAGCAAAGTGCCCATAGCGCCGTCGCCGATCAAGATTCGCCCGTCGCAAAGCTCTTTTAGGTTCACACTCAAAGTAGAAACCTCTCTCTAGTTTTCTCCGATCCCGTGGAGTAGAGAGGCTGCGTCGAAACGAACGTGCTAGCTCCGACTCATCTCTCGAAGTTTCCTCCGTGGGATTTGGCACCCGACACGAGACTCGAACATTTCGATCCTCGCCGGTTGCCGCGGTTTCAAAGGGCCCGTCCCTCCACCGCTCTGGATGAGTGTTGCAGGTAAAATGTCGCTGTACCCGCAACTTGTAACTGTGGAATTACACCATGACTAGGACGGTATTGCAATCTCTTCGGGCTTCCCGCCACGGGTTCTCGCTACGAGATCGCCGGGATCCCGGGCCGCGCATCTGAACGCCATCACGACCTTCTCCTTGCGCGTGGTGTCGGCCCGTTTCGAGTACACGTCGTAGTCTTGCTCTTCGATCTTGCCGAGGATGGCCGAGTACAATTCGCGGGCCACCACCACTGGATACCGCCGCCCTTTGGGGATGTACTGTATCCCCTCGTCTGCGACGGCGTACAATCCCCGAGCCCGCTCTATCTCGAATTTCATCAA
>JAABUN010003557.1_pt1 | contig 23769 bp, 22 predicted proteins | sample 5559311 | NCBI WGS metagenome assembly JAABUN01 (sample SAMN10711877, study PRJNA513370) | rock metagenome | isolation source: Antarctica rocks | place: Antarctica: Victoria Land, Siegfried Peak sud
ACCAATTTCGCGGTTAACCTCATTGCGGGTCTCGTCGCTTACACGCTTCAGCCTAAAAAACCCTCGATCCGTCTTCCACAACAGTTGCTGCAGCTACCAGCTCTGATCTAAACCCCGAACTCAGGTTCCTTAATAAACTAGGGTGTGCAGGGTTGCAGGGTAACGGGAATGTCGTCAGTCTCCTTTCAAAACGCCTGGGTGAAGGTCGCACTGTGCGTACCACCCGCTGCAAGCTGATCTGTAAACTCAAACGCTGCCGAAAATATAGCACTTTCTTGGGGTAAGGTCGGCGGTTTACCTGCCCCGCTCTTCGGATGAGACGCGCTTTGCAGTGGATTTAAGGCTACAAAGGGACGCCGCACTGCTCGGCGATAAAACTCCCGTACCGACGTTATTTAATAAACGCTCGTCTGGGCGGGCGCGCCGGTCACGGTAAGAGGTACGGGGGCAGAAGTGACATACAACTTTTTCATCGTTCTCCTTTACAGAGTAAAAGCTATTTCATCACGGGCCTAGATTTCATTGCGGCCGACTTATGCCTGCTTTGCAGTTAGGGTCTTATGTCGGCGACGGACGCGCGCTGAACTAGGGTGGGCTCAAAACGTCGCTGCACCTCCTTTGGAAGCGTGGTCACGCCGCCTTGAAGCGCGGCGAGGGCGAGTTCGGCAGCGGCGCGTCCCATCGCCCGCAAAGGCTGGCGGACGGTAGTTAGCTCGGGTTGTAAAAAACGGGCAAAGATAATGTCGTCATAGCCGATCAGCGAAACGTCGGTGGGAACGCGCACACCCCGTCCCCTTAATGAGCGTAGGGCACCGGCGGCTGTCTGGTCGTTCGCAGCGAAGATCGCGATGACGCTGCCCTCGCTTGGCGGTGCGTGCAGCAAGAGCTCGGTAGCGGCCTGCTGACCGCCCTCTTCTTGAAAGTTGCCTTCGACCACGAGCCGTTCGTCAAAGGGGATGCACGCTTCAGAGAGAGCGCGGCGGTAGCCCGCCAAGCGGGCGCGGCTGTCGTAGTGCCAAAGCGGTCCGGTAATATGGGCTACGCGCCTATGGCCGTGGTCGAGAAGGTGTTTCGTCGCCATAAAACCGCCGAGTTCGTTGTCAAGATGAACCGAAACATGCGCTAGTTCAGCGACGTAGCGCCCGACCAAAACAAGTGGTGTTCCCCCCTTTGCCCAGCTGATGATTTCCTCGTCGGGCGTCTCCTCAAGGTACAAGATGAGCGCGTCCGCGTGACGCTGCTGTAAAAATTCGACGGCGCGGTGCTCGCTGCCTCGGCGGGCGTGACCGCTGGAGACGCTCAGATGCATTCCCGCCCCCTCTGTGGCCTCTTCAATTCCTCCTAGAAGCGATCCGAAGTAAGGGCTGGAGAGCTCGTTGACAACGACCCCGATACTGTGCGAACGGTTTGTGACCAGGCCGCGCGCAAACATATTCGGTCGGTAGCCGAGTTCTCGCATCGCAGTCACCACACGTACCTTGGTTGTGCTGGCGACCGCAGCATTTCCGGTCAGCACCCGCGATACGGTTGCTGGCGATACCTTCGCGCGAAGCGACACCTCTTTAATCGTTGCCACCGAAACTCCTATATGAAATCGCTTTCATTATAAATATAGAGGTGATTTTGTGCGCTGTCAAGTCAATTTGTACAATGTCAAGTCAAAGCGTTGCCGAGTCACCTCCGGAAGTCGCACGGCTGTTTGCCGAGCGTAGTAAAGGCTTCGGGGGTTCCGCGGTGAGCTGCCGAAGGGGACTGCTGACGAACAAGGGTTTCGTTGGGGCTCTAAATCTTCGACTGAATCACGTTATCTAAAACCGGCTGGATTTTTCGCAGGCCACACCACTCGCCAACCCTCGAGCCCCTCACCAAACGGGGTGCTAGACTGGGCGCGTGTCTGCGATTTCCGCTACGAACCTGACCAAACGCTACCGCCGAAGCCACGCTGTCGAAAACGTTTCGTTTACCGTTGCGGCGGGCGAAGTCGTCGGCTTTTTGGGGCCGAACGGGGCGGGGAAGACGACCACGCTGCGGATGCTGGCGGGGCTGATTAGGCCCTCGAGCGGTCAGGCGCGTATTCTCGGCGAGCGGGTACCGGGACCGGGACTTATGCGCGTCGGAACGATGATCGAAGAACCGTCGTTTTATCCGTATCTGTCGGGCCTCGACAATCTGCGCTACACCGCCCTACTGCACGGAGGGGTGGATGAGGCGCGTATCCGTGAGGTGCTGGCGTTCGTGCGGATGGAGGACGCTGCCGATAAAAAGCTCTCGGCGTATTCGCAGGGGATGCGGCAGCGGCTGGGGCTGGCGCGGGCGCTGTTGTGGCGACCCCAGGTCTTGCTGCTCGACGAACCGACGAACGGTCTCGACCCGGTGGGCATCGCCGAAATCCGTGAAAACCTGCGACTGGTCGCGCAGCAAGGGGTGACGGTGCTGGTCTCGAGCCACATCCTGGCCGAAATCGAAAAGCTCGTCGAACGGGTTCTGGTGATCGAAAAGGGCAAGCTGCTCTTTGACGGACCGCTGCATAAGCTCACCCGGCAGCTGAGTGAAACCGAAATCACCTACGAGCTGTTCGCGGACGATATTAACTCGCTCCACACCGCGCTGGTCGGTTACGGTTACGCGCCGAGCGCACCGGGTGGTGACGGTCCGCTGACGGTGCGAGTACCGCAGGCGGACGCGAGCACCCTGATCGGGCGGCTCGTGGAGAGCGGCGTCGATGTTTTAGAGGCGCGCCGTAAAGAAGAGAGTCTCGAGAGCGCCTATCTGCGGCTCGTCAAACAAGACAGCCGTCCGTCATAAGTATTCCCGTAAGTATTCTGGGGTGATGGTATGAACGGTTTTTTCAACACGGTACGCGCCGAGGTCTTTAAGCTGCGGCACAAACGCCGCAGCTACGTTATCGCCGGGTTTTTGTGGCTGCTTTTACCCGCGCTTTTGCTGCTCGTCGGCTGGATTTTGCAAACCCGCGTCGCCGGAACCTTTGCCGACGAGGGGTTTAACGTCGCCGAGGTCGTGCAGGCGGTCGCGTCGCCGCTAGCTATCGCCCGTAACAGCCTGCTGATTTTGGGCAACCTGTCGCCGAGCCTGCTGATTATCATCGTGGCGCTGACCGCTGCGCTGTTGATCGGTGAGGAGCGTAGCCAAAACATGTGGAAAACGCTGCTGACCGCGCAACCGAACCGGGTGGCGGTACTCTCAGGCAAGATAACGGTGGCGATGTTGTTTTTGGGTGTGCTGCTGCTCGGCAGCCTCGTCGCCAGCGTGGTCTTTGGTTCGCTGGGTATGCTCTTCTTGCCGACTTCGTTTGGGACGGGTTGGAGCGAACTTCTGGGACTTTACGGCTTGCAGTGGGCGTTCGCGCTCGCCGCGACACTCTTCGCGTTTTTGCTGATCTGGCTTTTCCGGAGTCTGCCGCTGGGTATCGTCGCTATCTTTTTTCTGCCTGCGGTGCTCGAGGGGGGCTACACTTTTTACCGCAGCGTCGTCGGGTTCGACCGCTTAAACCGCTTTAACGCGGTGCTCGAGGCGCTTCAGCTCCGCAACACCGTGCAAGAGCTGCCGAAGTATTTTTTTACCACCAACTTGTACGCGCCCTCGAGAGAACCCATTTCGGTGATCGTCAACTTGTTCGGCGCGCAGCTCTCGAGTGACGACCTGGGGCCGCTCAGCGACCTGCTGGTCGTCGACCTCAACCGCGCCGCGCTGGTGTTGGCGGTCTACGCGCTCCTCTTTGGCGCGCTGCTGTTCTGGAGCTTTACTCGCAGCGACGTGGCCTGAAGTCGGGTCCGTCCTGCCCCCTACCCGTCCCCCTTCCTCTCCTGAGTCTTACGCGTCCCCCTGGGTGGGGGCGCTTCTCTACCTGACGGTGATCGCCGCGTTTATCAACATGTACCTGACGCAGGCGATCTTGCCTACGCTGGCGCGTGACTTCGGGGTGTCGCCGAGCACCGCGAGCCTGACGCTCAGCGTGATGATTTTGGGCATCGCGGTCTCGAGCCTCGTGGTGGGGCCGCTGTCCGACCGGGTGGGCCGTAAACCGCTTTTAATCGGGTGCGCGCTCGGCTTAAGCGTCCCGTCGCTGCTCTGCGCCGCCGCGCCCAATCTGCCGCTCCTGCTCGGTGGGCGGCTGTTACAGGGGCTTTTAATTCCCGGTCTGACGGCGGTGAGCGTCGCCTACATCGCCGAGGAGTTCGCGCCGGAAAGGGTGAAGGTGTGGCTCGGCGGTTACATCGCCGCGACCGTGCTGGGCGGCCTGCTGAGCCGGGTGCTAGGCAGTTTTTTAACCGCTACGGCGGGCTGGCGCTGGGCGTTTGTCGCGGGCGCGGCCCTGACGCTGCTGCTCGGCACACTGCTCCTCGGACTGCGCCCGTCAGCGCGTTTCAGCGCGTCGCCGGGGCTGCGCGGCGCGTACGGGGGGATGCTCTCGCATTTGCGGACGCCGCGTCTGGTCGCTGGTTTCGGTGTCGGGTTCGCGCTCTTCTTCGCGTATACGGCGGTTTTTACCTACCTGCCATTTTATCTGGAGGGGCCGCCATTCGGGTTTTCGCAAACGGCTATCGGGCTGATCTACCTGGTTTACGCGGCGGGCATCGTGTCGTCACCGCTCTCGAGCCTCGTGGCAGCCCGCTGGTCGCAACGCGGAGTCATGATGGCGGGTTTGATGCTGGTGCTCTTGGGCAATCTGGGAACGCTCACCGCGCGCGCGCCGCTGCTTATCGTCTCGCTGGTGCTGCTCTGTTTTGGCAACTTCGCGGCGCAGGGGACGGCGACCGCGTTCGTCGCTACCGAGGCCGAACGTTACCGGGGCGGCTCGAGCGCGCTCTACTTGTTCGCGTACTATCTGGGCGGGGGGCTGGGCGCGTTTATCCCCGGCCTGCTACTGCCGCGTTACGGCTGGCACGGCGTTTTGGTCTCGACCACGCTGGCGCTGCTGCTGGGGTTGAGCACAGCTTATTTTTGCAAACCGGTCGTAACCGTCAGGGCAGCTCGCTGAGGCGGTTCGCGTTTAGAAATGTCTGCTCGGCTACGCCCAACTCTTGCCAGGGCACGAGGTGCGCCGCCGCCGCTACGAACGTCTGCAACTTGAGGTCTCCGGCCTCGAGCTGCCGCTCGGCAAGCCCTGCTAAGCTCTTGTGATAGAGCGCGGCGAGGGGTTCGGGGTGCCCGTCCGGCCCCGTCACCACGACGGCTCGAGCGCCGCCGCTGCGTTTTAGCAGTTCGTCCCAATAAGCCGTGGTCAAAAAAGGCATATCGCAAGCGGCGACAGCTACCCAGTCGTGCGCGGCGTGAGTAAGCGCGGCGTGCAGCCCGCCCAGGCTGCTGCCCGGATAGCGGTCGGGATAGACGGGCATACCAAAGTTGTAAGGCCGATTGGATACGATAAAACGCTCGTCCGCGTGGGCCAGACTCTCAAGCACCCACGCGGCGAGCGGTTTGCCCCGGTAGAGATACTCGGCTTTGTCCTGCGTAAAGCGGCTCGAGCGCCCCCCCGCTAGGACCGCGCCGCTAAAGGTCACACACTCCGGCCGATGCGTGATCGCAAAGCTTCTTCGGGGGGATGTGCATTTTCGGTCGATGCGTCGTGAAGCGCGACTTGAAAGCCCGCGTCAGCCGACAATCCCAAAGCTTCGTAACCTACTTGTTTGGCGGCAGCGTCCCCATAGAGCGCGGCAAAACACACCGGAAAGTCGGCGCTTTGCAAATATGGCGCGATAACTTCACGGCTGTACTCGAGTTCTTCAGCGTCTAGTTCAGGCGTGTACCCCGCGTAGGCCAGCACCCGGCCCTCTTGCTGCATCATCTCCGACAACGTGCGCGCCGAGCCGAGGTAGCGGGCGCGCAGCGCCCGGTAGAGCGCGCCCCGAACCTCTCTCGTTACATACGCCTCCGTAGCCTCGGTATCCGTCCACAGCAGAACGCTCACCCAGCGGTCGAAACCCTCCAGCGTCATGCTCTTGAGGAGGGTTTCGTTCAGGGTAAAACGCCACTCTGCGTCCGTCAGACGCCTTTCGGTCCAGCCGTTTCGCGGTACATCGGCGACGACCAGCATGAGCCTGAAGCGGTCGTGGAAGTCGGCGAACTCTTTGACAACTTTGTCGGCAGTAGCTTGGGCTAGCTCTTCAGCCCCCATAGCGATGAGGCAGTCCAGATACCCGGCTTGCCGTTCACCCATCGGGCTGAAGGTGCCGACTGGCAGCGGTTCTCCTCGCGCTTTTCCAGAGCCGAGCGCAGCGTACGCGTCGAAACGCTCAAAGCGGTCTTCGATCCAGTAGAGGTCTCGAAAATCCTCGAGGATGTTTGTAAGAACTACATTCACGTTTATCCTTACTCCTTCCTGTAAGGGGCGATATGTCTATTCAGTCGATGTCGCGGGGTCAACGAGCCTTACGTCAGGCGGAGCTGAGCGCATTATACGGTTGCGGGGGTAAAAAGAAGACCGTTCGGACAGACGCGGCAAGGCGAGGTTCTTACGGTGCGTACAGGATAAAGCTCCGCAAGTCCGCATGGTTCAAATGCAGCTATGAAAACCTCCGCGCGAACCGCTAGAGTAGAGCTATGCGCGTACTTCTTCGTATCGCGGGTGGTCTGCTTATCGCCCTGCTGGCGGTAGCCATAGGGGTGGCGGCGTCGGTGCCGCTGGGGGGTCTCGTGGCGAGAGGCCGCGTCGCCGAACTCACCAACACCACGCTGCCGGGTGGTGTTGGCCCGGACGTGGCGGCGTACCTGGCCCGTCCTCCGGGTGAAGGGCCGTTTCCGGCGGTCATCATAGTACACGAGTTTTGGGGTTTGCGTGAGGACATCATCCGCAAGGCGGACGTGCTCGCACAGGAGGGCTACGTGGTGCTCGCACCGGACACCATGCGCGGGCGCAGCACCGACTGGTTACCGACCGCCATCTTTCAGACCGTCCGCACGCCGCAAGGGGAGATCAACGCGGACGTTCAGGCGGCGTTTTCTTGGTTGAGCGCCCAGCCGTCTGTAGACCCGGCTCGAGTCGCAGTCATGGGCTTTTGTTTCGGAGGCCGGGCGGCGCTGCGCTTTTCGCTCACCGAACCGCGGGTAGCCGCGACCGTCAACCTTTATGGCGATACCGAAACCGATGTGGCGCTCCTCCAGGCGCTGCCGGGTCCGCTGCTGAACATTTTCGGAGCCGAGGACGCGATGCTGCCCCAAAGTGACGTTCAAGCGTTTAGGCGGGCGCTCGAGGCCGCTGGCGTCCCCTTCGAGCAGAGCGTGTATCCCGGCGTCGGTCACGCTTTTGTCAGCGCCGACGACCCGCGCGCTGCCGGGGGTGCCCAGGCGGAAGCGTGGGCGCAGATCGTGAGGTTTTTAGATGAGCACCTTTAGCAGTGCATCGGCGGTGCGGCGCGCGTCCCGCACCGTATCGTTGACGCCGACGCCCCGGTAGGCGTTGCCGGTTAGCCACAGCGGAAGCTCGGCGAGGATGTTTTCCGCGCGTTCGATTCGTGACACGTGCCCCAACTCGTACTGCGGGATGCCCTGGGGCCAGGGGATATGCTCTACGAACTCCGGTTCGGCAGCGATACCCATCGTCACGCGGAGGTCGCGCCGCACAACAGTGAGCGCCTCGTCCGGTGTGAGCGCCGCAAATTCCGGATCGACGCTGCCCCCGGCGATTACCCGCAAGAGCACCCGTCCGTCCGGTGCTTGACCCGGGAAAATCGACGAGCTGTACAAAACACCCAGAACGCGCACGCCTTCACCACGCGGAACCAGAAAGCCGAAACCGCCCAGCGGGTTGGGAACGTCGATGCGGTGGTAGCCCAGCCCGAAGACCTGTACGTCGGCGTAGCGGATGTCGGCGAGTGCCTCGGCTGCTCCCGGCGAGAAGGGTTGGACGAGCCGAGCGGATACGAACGACGGAGTTGCCAGCACTACAGCGTCGGCCTCGAGCCTCCGTCCATCCACTTTGATCACGCTGAAGCCGCGCGCGGACGGTTGAACCGCCTCCACACCGACGCCCGTCTCGAGCCGCCCCGCGAACTTCTCTTCGAGCGCCGCTACCAGGCGCCCGCTGCCCCCCCGAAAACTCGTCAGGCGTTTGGGCCGGTCGGGGTCAGGGTTTTCCTTGGCAGCTCGCTGCTGCTTGATAAGCGCTCGCACCAGGCTGCCGTGGGTTTGCTCGAGCACCCGAAACCTTGGAAAGAGCGCGTCCAGACTTAGCTGCTTCGCGTCTCCGCCGGTGATGCCCAGGACGAATGGTCCTGCGAATACGTCTGCGACACCCCGCCCGAAGTGCCGCGCTACAAAGTTGTAGACCGATTCTTCGCCGCCAGAGTTATTGTGGTGAGAGCGGCCAAGAACAGGTTCGGCGGCGGCGCGCAGCTTTTCCGAGGGCAGTAGCAGGTTTGATGTTAAAAACGCCGGGGGTGAGGCGGGCAGTTTCCGCAACGCGCCGTTTTTGTATAAAAGGCGGTTTTTGGCGACCACGTCAGCTTGTTGCAGCTCGAGTCCCAGCTCCTTAGCCAGATCGAGCGTGTCCGGCACACTCGGCAAAAAGCCGTTGGCCGCCCAGTCGACGGTGTAACCCGCGCGGTGGCTCGAGCGTACTTTGCCGCCCGTATGGGGTTCTTTCTCGAGAATCGTTACCTCTAGTTCAGGACAGGCTTGCTGCAAAAAAAAAGCGGTGCTCAGGCCCGCGAGCCCTCCACCGATAATCACGACACGGTTCATACCTCAACAATAACGCCTCGACTCGGAGCGTCCGGCTGTGAGGAGTGAAACTGGTCGCTGAGACCGGACGCTGATGGGCGTCACGACAAAGGAAACAGCCCAGAGCACAATGCTCGGGGCTGGGTACCCGTCCGGTTCTGAGGATACTTGATGCCATCTCTCAGTACGGGACAATGGTCAGTTACCCTCGACGGGTACCTCCACGGGTCTGTTCGTTTTGTAAAATCAGGACCACCTCCTCTCTGTGGTAGCGTCATAGTACTACAAAATCTTTCAAAAGGTGTAGGGTTGATTACTTTTTCCCAGCGGTGGCTTTAGGAACTGTCGGCGTCGGTTTTGATGGTCGTTCGGGAGCTGGCCCGGAGGACATCTGCCCCGGAACGCGCGACCTATACTTGGAGGCGATGAAGTCTGCCCCCCGCTATTTTTGGACCCTCGTGCTGGTGGGTTTGGCAGCGGCGCTGCTGGCGGGTTTTTCGCTCCTGCAACTCCGCGCTGCGCCCGCCTACTACGGTACTCCGCTCGACGACCCGCCGCTCGTCGCGCCCTTTGAGCTGACCGACGCAGAGGGTGAACGCGTCACGCTCGAGAAGTGGCGTGGTGAGCTGCTGCTGGTCTTTTTCGGTTTTACCCGCTGCACCGACGTGTGCCCGCTGACGCTGGGCCGCCTTGCCAAGGTTTACGACGACCTGGGCCGCCCTGAAGACGTTCAGGTGGTGATGATTACCGTCGACCCGGCGCGCGACACCCCTGAGCTGACGCAGCGTTACGCAGGGTCGTTCGATCCTGCTTTCGTCGGTCTAGGGGGCAGCGGCGCGGACATCGCCCGCGCCGCCCAAACCTTTTTCGTCGGCTACCGCGAGCTCAAAGACAAGGACTTTTTGCACACCGATTCGGTTGCGCTGCTCGACCGCGAAGGCAAGATGCGCCTTATTTACGGTCAGGACAAGGTCGCCGGATTGACCGAAGACCTGTCGCGTATTCTAAAAGCCCGCAACTTCTAGGTGTCGCTACTTAACTTCCGCCGACCTTGGTTTCGTCTTACGGGTAGGTGAGATGATTTGTGACGTGTAGGTTGTAGATTCCTCGCTCCTTTCTACCTGCTTCTTAATACTTGCTTCCTTCAGAACGACAAAAACCGGACCTGAGCGCACAGTTCGACACCAGTCCCTTCGTAAGTGGTCGCGTTTTTTGAATCTTGCCGCGAAACGCAAAAGCTAAAACCTTTCATAGCAGCTTGTCCAGCTCCGCGTCGAACGTCGGGCGCTCAAAGCTGAAACCTTCATCTTGCAACCGCGCCGGTACCACCTTGGCGCTGGCTAAAAGCAGCGCGTCGGCGAGGCCGCCCAAGGCGAGGCGCAGGGCAAAGGCCGGAGCGGGTACGGCGGCGGGGCGCGAGAGCCTCGAGGCCACTTTGCGAACCAACGCAATTTGCCGCACGGGTTCGGGCGCGGTGAGGTTGTAGACGCCGCTCGAGTCTTCACTTTCAATCAAAAACAAAATGGCCTTTACCAGGTCGTCCGCGTCGATCCACGCATACCACTGCTGCCCGCTGCCGAACGGTCCCCCGACAAACGACTGAATCGGTAACAGCATCTTTTTCCAGCCCGAAGCGTCTTTCGCCAAAACGATGCCGATACGCCCCACCATCAGGCGCGCGCCGCCCGCATCCTCCGGCGCAGCTTCCCAGACGCGGCAGATGTTGCTTAGGGGGTCACTGCCCGCAGGCGCGTTTTCGGTCAGCTCGGTGTCGCCACGGTCGCCATAAAACCCGGTCGCCGACGCCTGAAACCAGACCGCGGCAGGGTGCTCAGCGTGCCGCTGCGCGAGCAGCAAGGCTTTGGCGCTCTGCACGCGGCTCTCGACGATGCGGCGTCGGTGCGCGGCGTCGAGTCTGCCTTCCGCCACCGACGCGCCCGCGAGATTGACGATAGCGTGCGCGCCTGAAAGGGCGGTGGTCAGGGACTCGAGTGCGCCCGCGTCGCCCTGGCTGGCGGCCTCCGGGTTCCACGAGACCCAGGTCGCGCCGTCTACGGCGGGTTTGTCGGCGTTACGGGTCAGCAGGCGCAGGTCGTAGCGCCCTTTAGCCGCGCGGACGAGGTGCGACCCGATAAGGCCGGACGCGCCGGAGATGACTAAAACGGGACGGGTCATATCTCAGCGTAGCGCCGCGCGGACGCCCGAACTGCGCGGTACCTGACGGTCAGGGCGTGAAACAGGAGTCAGTTGTCGGAATTCAGAAATCAGTATTTTTCTGGTAGCTCGGGAGGTAGCAGTTTTTGCGCGTTTTCTGTAAAGCCCTAAGACGTTTAGAATCTCCCCAGCTCTTTGAGCATCGTGGGGGTGAGGGCGCTGTGGAGTTTCATACCGCCTGGTTTAAGGGTGCCGCCGAGCTGAATCAGCATCCCCTTACGAAAATGTGTTTTTATCCTCTCGGCGTCGCCGCTGAGCAGGTAGCTCACCAGACCGCTCAGGTACGGCTCGTGACCGACCAAGCCGACTGTAGTGTCGCCTCTTTTGAGGGTGCCGCGTAGGGTCTCCAGAAGCAGGGCGTAGTCGTCACCGGTCAGCTCGGTGAGTAGCTCGAGCCGTCCACTTCGGACGTGTGGCGTCAGCGGCGTGGCGGTTTCGGTGGCGCGGGTGTAGGGACTCGAGAATAACCGGTCGAAACGGAGGCTCAGTGAGATGAGGGCGCGGGCGAGCGTTTCGGCCTGTTTTTGCCCCTTGCGGCTCAGCGGACGCAGATGGTCGTTCGGGTCGCTGTGATTGCTCTGACCGGCGTGAGCGTGACGGATTAGATAAAGGTTCATGATAAGCCCAGTAGCTCGAGCGCGTGGGTGAGCTTATCGCTCCTGTGCGGGGTGAGGCCGAAGCCGGTCAGAACTTCGCCCAGCTGGGTCAGGGTCTCGTCAGGTGTGTCCAGATGGGCCTCGAGCTCGAGTTCCCGAAACGTCACGCGCTGCTCACCTTGGGCCGCCCTGACCGTATCGAAACTGAGTTCAGCTACCGGCGCAGTTTTACCGGGCTCGGAACCGTAGAGCAGATAGCGCCTGCGGGTGGTGTAGAGGTCTAGCAGGGGCTCGAGCTGCGCCGCCGCTACCCCGGAGCGAGTTTAGTTTCGTGGCAACGGCTTCGGGCCAGCTTTCAACCGGTAGGGCAGGGGGTTCGGTAAACGGTACTTCGATCTCCTCACGCGTGTGCAGGCTGCCCGCGACCACGCCAGAGCCCTTGTAGGTCGCCAGAACTTCGCTACCGAAACGCCGGACGCGCAGGGCCGCGCCGACGCCCCCAAGCTCACGCCCGGGCGTGTCGAAATAGATGTCGTGCTGTTCGCGCTCGGCGGTGTAACGCAGTTCTGCGCCTACTGCCGCAAACGCAGCTACTAACCGCGCAGCGTCCGGAAACGCCGTGACCAGCCACTTGTGTTCGCGCTCGAGCCCCATCTCCTTATTCTAATGCGTCTGGGCTGACCCTACCCGGTAGCCGTGCATCACAGCTGCTTGACACGCTTCAGGTGTCCCCCTATACTGAGGTACCTTAATTGCTTAGGTAAAACGATCACGGTTAAGCAGCACGTTTAGAGGGTGAGGATATGAGCGAACTTCCGAAGATGCAGCGAAAAGTTTACGACCGGCTCTGTGAGCATAAGGAGCGTACCGGCAGAGCGCCGGACCTAGCCGTTTTTGCCCGCGAGCTTAAAATTCATTACGTCTCGTTGCGCCAGCACTTAGAGGCGCTCCACCGCAAAGGGTTCCTGGTTTTCGAGAGCCGGGGGCGGGGCCAGTCGCCGCGTCTCGAGCTGCCCCTTAGAGCGACGGGCGTCCCGGTGTTGGGCAGTATTCCGGCGGGTCCGCTGAGTGAGGCGCTGCTCGAGCCCGAGGGCTTTTTGCCGCGTGGCGGGGCGCGCGAGCAGTTCGCATTGCGCGTCAGCGGTAATTCGATGGCCGACCTTATTCAAGACGGCGACATCGTGCTCTTTCGGCAGGGCTTGCCGCAACGTAGCGGCGAAATCTGCGCCGTACGCGTCGGCAACAGCGAAGTGACCTTAAAGTACGTTGACCGCCTCGAGCCCGCCGTCATCGCCCTGCGTCCGCACAACCCGCAGTATCCGACGCTTGCTGTCCCTGCCGAAGAGGTGCATATCGAGGGCGTCTACGCCGGTCTGGTCAGGGGAGACCTGATTGGAGCTCTATATGAAGACTGCTAGCTTGTAATCTCTAGGTTGTAACCAAAAAGTGAGGCCCGCGCCATCCGCCAAGATTTGCGAGCCTCGTACGCCTCCTACCGCTACCCAGTCCAGCTGTCTCAGACTCGCATCCAGACGCGACAACGAAGGAGAACCGCAATGAACTATCCTGTCTCTACCTTTAGAGCTTTGTCAAGTGCTTTTCACCATGACGCCGCCAGCCCCGAGGTCGATGTGCTCGCCGCCGACCTCGCCGCGTGGGTAGGCTCGAGCCGCTATCCGCTCTGCATCGGCCTCGTCCGCAAGGACGCAGTACGCAAGTTTTACGGCCTCGTCTACTTGCTAAACGGGTACGGCGTCACGCTCCGGCAGCGCCACCGCGAGGGCGGTGAAGGCGTTTTCGTCTACGCCGAACGTCAGGAATACGCCCTCTCCGAATTCGAGGGTGCAGCTGTAAATGAGCGCCGCACACCTGACTACGCTCCCGTCTACGCGCAGGCGGCCTGAGATGGCGCTCTCGTGGCAGGAGCTAAATACACGTCTGGCTGAACCGTTTCCCGCCGCCGCCGTATCGTGGCGAGCCGGGGCGGTAAGCCGCGACAAAAAGCGCGCGCAAGCACTCGCCTACGCCGAACCACGCGTTTACGAAGACCGTCTCAACGAGGTACTAGGCGCGGACTGGTCGTGTCGCTTTATCCCTTGGGGCGAAGCGCGCCTTTTATGCGAGCTGAGCGTACAACTCGAGGACGACGCGGGCGGCGTTCGTGAAGTCACCCGCACCTCTACGGGTGAGTTCGACGGGGGTGACAAGGTGGCGCAGGGGACGGCTGCCGAAGCGCAAGCGTTCAAACGCGCGTGCAGCAAATTCGGTCTGGGACGTTACCTTTACGACTTGCCTCTCACCTGGGTCGGTTACGACGAGGCTTCGCGCCGCCTCACCGAAACGCCCAGCTTGCCACAACCGGCTGCCCCGGCGTCGGCCCCAAGACGTACAGCCCGGAACGCGCCCAAACTGTTGGACGCACCCCCCGAAGCCCCCGCTGAAGCCGAATCGACGCCTCTACACCCGACACTTTCACCGGCGCGCGCCGACGCTATGCAACGCGAACTCGAGAAGCTCGGCTTTTTGCCAACCGAGCAGCGCAAGCTGGCGGGTCAGGTGCTGGGCCGCCGCGTCGCCGAGTTTTCCGACCTGACTGAACTCGAGGCGCTCGAGGTCTGGAACGTCGCCAGACGCTCCCCGCCCAAAGCTGCCCCGACGCCGCGCGCGGTCGGGTTCTGATGTCGGTGGTTCCGATACCGCCCGGCGCTGCGCTGGGGGCGGAGGTGCGTTACCGCTGTCCGAAGTGTCGGCTCGAGGTCGGGCTGCTGCTCCGGAGCGCGTCGGTAAGTTGTAGCCGCTGTGGTCGCGCGATGAAGCGCCTAGCCGCGTGTGACTGAACATAAAACGACCGTGATTGACGCCGTGACCACCGAGCTGATCGTCATACCTTGCGAAACGTGCGGGGGAGACGGTTACACGCTCGCCCTGGACGTTATGGGCCGTGACGGACTACCCGCTGAAACACCGCGCCGCTGTGACACCTGCGGCGGCGCAGGTGAAGTCGAGGTGTGCGGAGATTGTCTGGTGGTGCCGCAAGTTTTGGGGGGGCTCGAGCTGTGTGGGTGTGTAGCGGTGACGTTGCGCCGTGCGGCCTGATTACATGTATCAAGTACTGAGTATCGTATGTTTCAATTGACCGTTCTATCAGAAACGTATTGACTGACCCATATAGCATTGCAAAGCAAGCTAAATAAACGGCGAAGATGATAAGCAGTTAGGTTGAGTGATGACAAACGGTGCTAACCAAGCTCTCCGAGGGTACAGACGACAAACACTTTATGCCCTCTCAAGAGTTATTGGAGCGCGGGACAACGACGATACTTTTCAACTGGAGCTATACGAAGATTTCGCCGTAGTTGACCAAGACGGCAAACCTTTGGAGATTGTTCAGGTTAAAGACTACAGTGACGATCTGAACTTTTCAACGCTCCGAGATTTCTTTTACCGCACTGCTATTCAGCTGCGCTCAAATCCCAAGACCTCCACCAAAGTCGTGAGTTTCGGCTTGGTTGGGCCTGAACTTGATAAAGCGTGGCAGGAAGAGGGTAAGGAGCGAGAGCGTGTAAGAGAAAAACTTAGTTATAAGAAGGTGCAAGGGATAGGGCGAGGAGTAACCCTTACAAAAGCCGATATTGATCGTGTTTTCTCCTCTGTAGAAATCGTCAAAGTTGATGAGGAAACTTTAGAGAGTGAAGTATTTGCTTTCCTAAGTGATACGTTAGCTGGCGGTCAGCCGAACCACGCTTTTGAACTGCTACAAGCTTGGTTGTTGCGTCTTTCAGAAGAGAGTGCCCGTGTAACGTATGGTGAAGTTCTAGATCGTTTGACTAATGTCGGGAAGTACTTGAGCGCGCGCGAAGAACATCACCAGCAGTGGTTCACATCGGTGAAACCTTTGGAAGATGAGCTTGTTGCCGAGAAAGAGCTAGACCTACTGCGAGAGGATTTCTATCAAGGGATCAACACGAAGTATCGACATGTGCTAGGAAATATTGACGCCGTTCGTGCAGCCAAACTGCAAAAGATTAGGCAAGGATTTGATGCCTCAAATGTGGTTATCGTACATGGTGCGTCAGGACAGGGCAAATCGACTTTGGCATATCGCTACTTGCACGATTATGTACCTAGCTCATCACGCTTCGAGATAGTCGCAATTGAAGACTCGCGTCACGCTTTAGGTATTGCTCGAGCCCTATCGGGCCACCTCCAAGCTATCGGTACAGAAATGTACGTTTATATTGACGCGCAGCCGAGTAATAATTTCTGGACTCAAGTTGTGCAAGAGCTTAGTGAGTACAGTGGCCTAAAGCTTCTTATAACTGTTCGTGAAGAGGACTTTAGGCGGATTGACACGCCAGGAACAGCTCTCGGTCTACCTGAAACAATTGAACTGACCTTTACCAGAGCTGAGGGTGAAGAGATATACCAAGACCTCGCTAAACATAGAGCACCTGAGCATATTCTCAGCTTTGAGGAGGCGTGGAAGCGGTTTGGTTCGAGTGGGCCGCTTCTCGAGTTCGTCTACCTCGTAACTCAAAACGAGTCTTTGCGTGAACGATTGGCGAAACAAGTCAAGCAGCTGGAAGACGAGGTGCGCCGTGGAGACCTCGCCCCGAGCGAATTTGATCTGCTTCGTGTTGTGGTTGCCGCCTCAGCTTACGGAACTAGACTAGATTCAGCCAAACTTATCAAGCATTTAGGTCTAACAATTCCTAAAGCAACGGTTGAACGCTACGAGAAGGAATACCTCTTACGAACAAGCATGGACGGGTGTTACGTTGAGGGTTTGCACCCTCTTCGCTCAACGATTCTGACGGACTTACTTACTGATCCTGTACTGCAACCTTGGCACGAGGTTGTAGAACCTATTATCAAAACTGCTGTCGAGAGCGACTTGGAAGCATTTTTACTTTTTGCATTCTCAAGGCGGCTCGAGGCTAAGCCACATATTCTCGATGTTTTGATGGCTACGGGACCAGTTTCTTGGTCAGGTGCTTCAGCTATTCTCAAAAGTCTGCTTTGGTTGGGGGTAAGCGAATACGTTAAAGAGGATCGAGACATAATTGACAAAACCTTTGCAAAATTTAACCAAGCTTGGTGGATGACACTTGATTGTGACCTTGTTGGAATCTCAGAAGGAAAAATGACATCTCGGATTGATGCTCTTTCCGATACGGGTGTTATTGCTGATAAGGCAGTAGCCGAGGCTCACGCCTTGCGGGATCAGCAAACCTCAAAAGAAGGTGTATTTAGTTTGACAAGAGCTTGGCTGAAAATTTTGACGGAGCATGTCAGGACACCCGATACAGCGTTTGAATGGTTAGGATTTGCGAACGTCGCTTTCTGGTTGGGCTACTTTCACGAGGGTGATGCGTTTGATCTAGTACCAAAAGAGGCATTGAACGATGCAACCGAAACCCTGCCCTTAGAAAATCTCGCTGACGTTATATTAGCACTCTCTAACCATGTCTCTTTTCAAAACTGGTTCCCTGAAGTCAGAGAGAAGTTGTTAAACCGCTTTCAGGAAGAGACAAAGACTATCTACCTCGAGGATGACGGTAACACTATCCACGCTCATTTCATTGTGGATTTGGCTATTCGCGTACCAGGAATAGATGAGATTCAAAGTGTAGATGATCTTCTCAGTATGAGCCTGGAGAGTTTAGATACTGAGGAGTCCGAATCAAGCCCCGAAAACTTGATTCACAGTGAAACTATGCGGCGTGTAAGGTTGCTAAGGCGACTCATTCCTGATCGTAATGAGTACGGAAGTCGCGGCTATGGTCATCGCTGGGCGTCCTTAGAAATGCCTTTTGATGAAACCGAAAAGAATATATCGACAGATCATCTGCTTCCGGGTTGGGCGACTCAAACCAACGGATTCTACAGCAGGCTTGGCGTATACTCGCGCCGCTCAGGAACTTGGAAAGAGTATGCAGAGCCAGAGATTGAGCTAAGGCGACATGTTGTTACTGTTCTTTCTATGCTGCAAAAAGCTCTAGAGAGTCACTTTAGGAAAGCGACGTTGGTTGACATCAACTCATATATCAATTTCGCTGTTTGGGACGTTTGCCTTTCAGCGCTACGACATGAGGTGTTGATACCCAAGGTGGCCGTTGATGAGTGGGGTTTTACAAGTGAGTCCAAGGTCAAAGAGATAAAAAAGAAAGTAGATGCTAACCATTCAGTTGTAGACAAGCTGCATGTGCCTGTGGCATTAACCGAACTTCGTCGATTCTTAGAACATAGAAAAAAGTTATTTCAAGGAGTTCAAAACTTTTTCCCACAAGCACTTCATGTATTCAAAGTCAACACTTTTCGAGCGAGAAGGACTGACTTAAGTCTTGAAGAGCGAGAACGTATGATAAGTGAAAGCAAGCTCAAATCTGACCTCGATACTAATTCTCAGTTGAACTTGAACGATGCTTATTTAGCGCTTCACGATTATCAGGCTGAGTTTAGAAAGCGCTTCGGTCATTTCTTCGATGGTGATGAACTAACTAGGCTAGAGAAACGCGAAGCTGAAGTTTACAAAAATGTTTGGTGTCTCTGGCACCAGCTTGTAGACCATCCCAACAGACGTATGCAAGAACCGCTGCCAGAGGCGCGGGCTCGAACCGAAAAGGTAGCCCCACAGCTAAAGGAGCAAATTGAACGGGGTTTGAGAGCATTAGTGAAGGAGGGAATCAACGGGCGTTTCCTGAGTGCAGACGCTATTTGGGACAAGCAGTCAGTGCTGTGGATTGCCGTCGATTCGGAGCCTTTGCGAATTTATGAGGACATATTGAAGGTTTTAGAGGCTCTTCGGAACACTGTTGGGGAGACGAAATATGGAAGCATCAAACAAATTACGATGGAGCGGTTGTATGAACAGGTCTGTATCTTACCTCTTGTCGAGGGTAGACTGATTGCGCCAGCAGCCAGACGAATCTCGAGCAACATTCTTTTTACAGGAAGCGTATTTGAAGGTCAAGATTGGTGGAACCAAATATTTCATCCCCTCGAACCGGACGTGCTCGCGGCTTTGCAACTAGATGTATGGAACGATCCGCGTTTGGACATAACACGACGTTTATCCAGTTTGGTTGCCAACTTGTATGTTCTGGTCGCGCATCTCTCTGACTTCAATCGTGTTAGTGATATTGACGTTTCAGAAGAATATAGCGAAAAAGCCATCGAGATAGCACAGCCATATTTTGAACAACGGATGAAGCTCATCAATGACGTTTTGCAAGTTTCTATCGACACGGAAGTCGAATTGTGTGCCCTTTACGAGAGTATAACGGAGATAGACTCTCTTCTCCTTGAGTCGGTGCCTATCTTGAGAGCGCTACATGAAAATGTGATGCCTCAACCTGGTAAGGATAGCAGCGAAGAAAAGCCATTACAACTCTCAGTTTCAGCTATGCCGGAATGGCTCACTCGACTTGAGCAAGCCACTCAGCAAACCGAACTGATACACCTAGCTTGGCTCGAGCATGTCCGCCATGATGTTAAGGTTGCTTAAAAAAAGCTTTAGACAATCTCAGTTGAGGCGGGCGGTGCGGCAAGGCGCGCCCCCAAACCGCTGGACGCACCCGCCGAGGTTCCTGCCGAAGCCGAGCCGACGCCTTCGACCCCGACACCATTCAGAGCTGGTTTGCACTATGCTCAGTTAGTAGCGTGCAGTCTGCTACGCACTTTAAGAGATCATTCCTACACGGAAATGGTGAGGTGTTCCTTGGAGCTGCTATCGGTAAAAAGCTTATCGCCGACGCCCCTAGTCGCTAGGTAGCAACACCCACACCTCGGGCCGACCGATGTTGCAGTGGACCGCCCTCGAGAGCCAGCTGAGATTCGTCCACGACAAGTAAAGCGCGACCCGCGCGGCGTGCCACGGTCCCCAAGTTGCTACCTGGTTCCCCAACCTGTCAGTTCGCCGCGCGGCTGCCGGAATTGGGTGAAACAGGGTTTCTACGCCCGCCGCGCGGGTGTACTCGTCGTCTTGATCGCGGTCGAGTTGGCGGATGGCGTTGCTCAGCAGAGCCTGATGCTCTCCAGCGACGAGCGCGTCTCCGGCAAAAACGCCCCACCTCGAGGGAGTCGGTAGCAGGAGTACGCCCAAAAATGCCCACAAGGTCGACCATAGACTAAAACTTATAAGTCCGGCGACGTGCTCGAGCGTCCCCGCGCCAAGGTACGCGAGCACGAATCCGGCGAGGTTCCAGCCAAAAGCCAGCGCCAGACCCCCGAGGCGCGAACCGTTGGCAATCAGCTTTTGCTTGCGATCTAGTAAAATCGCCAGAGTGTCGGGCGAGAAGGTTTCTCGCCAGTGTTCAGGCACCACCAAGCGCCCCTTGTCCAGACCGACGACGCCGCCGGTAAAGTGAGGATAGGGCGACTCCAGCACCTCCATCCCATCACCGTTTATACGTGAACGCAGACCCCCGAGGGCGCGGGCGAGCGCAAGCTGCGCGTAGATGAAGAGCACGTTCAGCGCCAGATAAACTGCTAAAGCCAGCCAGAAGCCGCCAACACGCGCCGCCGTAAGCAGAGACAGGCCGATACACGTCATGGCAACGCCGTGCAGCGCCGCGCCACGAAACCAGTGCCCGATAAATCGCCCCAAATGTAAACCGCCCGTACTCTCTGGGTAGCAAGTAGCCGCCGAAAAGGTCGAACGCGCCGCTGAGGGTCGCGTAGAGAAAAACAATCCCGACAAGTTGCCCGACGCCTGCGGTCAGCGCCACTGCGCTCGAGAGCTGCCCCGGCAACCCGAAGACGAGGGTGACGACGGACAGAACCACCCACATCCCGACACAACTCGTACCCAGAAAAAGTCTGGCACGGGCGTAACTCATCGTCGGTCGGGCGTCTGCGGCGGGTTGCACAGAGGTATCGTCGCAGACTCTGTCAGCGCAGTCTATGCCGGACGTTACGGTGGTTTTAGCGTCTTTGCAACCAGGAATCGTGGTCTGTAGTCGGGCGACTTGCCAAGATGCCGCGGTAGCCCCCGCGTAGCAGCTAGACGATCTCGACCAGTTCGATCTCAAACGTTAACGCTTCCCCGGCGAGCGGGTGGTTAGCGTCGAGCGTCACGGTTTCGTCTTCGACCGCGGTGATAACCACCGGGATACGCTGACCGTCCTCTTGCTGAAGCTCGAGCTGCTGCCCAGTCTTGGGCGAAGCGTCCTCCGGAAACTGTTCTTTGGGCAACTCGACGACGAGTTCGGCGCGGTGGGTGCCGTAGGCGTCACCGACGTTGAGGCGGGCGGTGCGGGTTTCGCCGAGCTGCATCCCGTCGACGGTGCGCTCGAACCCGGCAATCACCTGTCCGGTACCGAGGCGAAACTCGAGCGGTTCGCGCCCCGCCGAATTGTCGAACTCGTTGCCGTCGTCTAGGGTACCTTTGTAGTGGACGCGGACGGTATCGCCCTGTTTAGCTGCGCGGGTGGGGGGGGTGTTTTGGTCGGACATGGGTCAGGGTAACGTAGACCTTGGCAGGCCACTGTTACCCTGTTGACCTCTTTTCTTGTAGGCGTCTATAGTGAGCGTCATCTATAGATTTGGGGAGTTCAAATGAAACGGTTTTGGCTCCTAGGTATCTTGTTTCTTGCACCGAGCGTTTCCGGTTGCGGTTGTAATCTCATTTTGTATCAAGATGTTGTACCGAGTATGTTGACTCTCTCGGTGGGTGAAAGTGCACCACCACCAAAAATATCGGTTTACGGTTGCAATTTGCCCCGTACTACAGTTGAAGTAGCTAGATGGGAATCGGAAAATCCAGGTGTCGCATCGGTTGACGCGAAAACCGGCGTGGTCACCGGCGTGACTCCGGGTGAAACGATCATCAACGCTTTTGGAACAGAGACCGATGTCGATACCGGGAAAGTTTACGAGACCTATGAGGCTGCGTTACCTGTTACGGTTATGTCTCCATGACCACCGTCGAATGAACCGTGTGGCGTTTATGCGGGTTTTTAGTATCTTAGTGTCGTTTATGCGCCTTCCAAGTGCCACCGTAACGGTACGTTTCAGGATGTGCGGTTCTAAGTTCTTCGGTACAAACCGGGCAGACGAGTTGCCAAGCCGAACCATCTACCTGAACGCGGTAACGCGCGGTGGCTTCTTCCCCGCAGCGTTCGCAAAATCCCTCACGAACGCGCTTCGGCTTCAAAACCCGACTGCCTGCCCATCCTTACGACTATCCGACGCGGCTAAATAGCCCTCGTCCAGTTTGTAAATCAGTTGCGCCCCGCCGAACGAAAAGCTCGCTTCGGGCGCAGTTTCGGTGAGTTGGTGGCCTCGAGCACCGAGTTCACTCAGCACCTCAGCCCCGAAGCCCTGTTCGACCGCGACCTCTAAGCCCTCGACCACCCGCCAGCGCGGGGCGTCGGAGGCGGTTTGCGGGTTTTGTCCGTAGTCACGCAGTCGCACAACCATCTGCGCGTGGCCCTGCGGTTGCATCGGCCCGCCCATCACGCCGAAACTCATCAGCGGCGCGTCGCCTTGCATCAAAAAGCCGGGAATAATGGTGTGAAACGGACGTTTGCCGCCTGCCACCTCGTTCGGGTGGCCCTTCTCGAGCGTAAACCCCGCCCCCCGGTTTTGCATACTGATACCCCCCGGCACCACCACGCCCGAACCGAAACCGTAGTAGTTCGACTGGATCAGCGAGACCATCATGCCGCTCGAGTCGGCTGTGCTCAGGTAGACGGTGCCGCCGCGCTCCGGGACGCCGTAACCGGGGTCTTGGGCGCGTTTCATGTCGATAAGTCCCGCGCGCTCGGCGAGGTAGCCGGGGTCTAAAAGCGCCTCCAGTGTCACCTCCATAAACTCTGGGTCGGCGACGTAGCGGTGCGCGTCGGCGAAGGCGAGTTTCATGGCCTCAATCTGGACGTGTAGACTGTCCGCCGAATCGACGCCGTAGTCGGCGACCGGGTGATGCTCCAAAATCCCGAGCATTAGGAGGGCCGCCAGCCCCTGACCGTTCGGCGGAATTTCGTGCAGCGTCACGTCCCGGTAACTCTGCGAAACCGTCCCGACCCAGTCGGCCCGGTGCGCGTCCAGGTCGGCTTCACCGAGTAGGCCGCCCGCTGCCCTCAGATGAGCCGCCATCGTCTGCGCCAAATCGCCCCGGTAAAACGCCTCGCCTTTCGTTTCGGCAATGCGCTCTAAAGTCTGCGCCTGCTCTGCAAACCTAAACAGTCCACCAGCTTTGGGAGCGCGACCACCGGGCAAAAACGCTGCGCCGAACTCCGGCATATCGGCAAACGCTTCTTCGGCAAAGGCCCACGCCGCTGCCGTTATCGGTGAGACCAGAAAACCTTCGTGAGCGTAGCGGATAGCAGGCTCAAAAAGTTCCTCGAAAGGCAGCTTGCCGAACCGCTCCGAGAGTGTCACCCACGCCGACACCGCGCCGGGTACCGTGACAGCGTCCGCACCACGCAGGGGCATACTGTCCCGGCCTGTAAACCGCTCCGGGGTGAGGGCTGCCGGAGAGCGCCCCGAAGCGTTGAGGCCGTGCAGCTCAACGCCGTCCCAGAGAATCGCAAAGGCGTCCGAACCGATACCATTCGAGGTCGGTTCGACGACGGTGAGGGCGATTGCCGTAGCGACCGCCGCGTCGACGGCGTTGCCGCCATGCGCGAGCATCTTCAAACCGGCCTGCGCGGCTAACGGTTGCGAGGTCGCCACCACATTTTTGGCGAGCACCGGCATCCGCTGTGAGGGGTAGGGAAAATCGTAGTCGAACATAACGGCTCCTAACGAAAAAATGCTACACCGAGCGCGCCCCCGGCGACGATCAGCAGCGCCGGATGGACGTGAAACCGCACCGACAACGCGAACGCAGCTACTGCCAGCAGCCAGAGCGCCCAGTTGCCCAACCACTGCGGCGGGTTGCCGAAGGCGCTTGGAATAAACTCGTAAACGACCAGCGCCAAAAGCGCGATCACGATAGGGCGCACCCCCCGCAGAAACCCGCCGATAACCGGATTGTCACGGAAACGCACAAAAACCGAGGCGAGCGCGATCATGGCGAGAATCGTCGGTACGGCGATACCGACCAAACCCATCACCGCGCCCCCCCACCCCGCGACCTTGTAACCGACGTACCCCGCCAGCTTGGTGGCAATTGGGCCGGGCAGGGTGTTGCCGAAGGCGAACGCGTCCAAAAACTCTTCGCGTGAAAGCCAGCCTTGCACGTCGACGACTTCATTTTGAATAAGAGGGATCATCGAGGGGCCGCCGCCGAAACCGAACACGCCGACCTTACCGAACGACCAGAACAGGTCAAAAA
>JAABUN010003560.1_pt1 | contig 23743 bp, 24 predicted proteins | sample 5559311 | NCBI WGS metagenome assembly JAABUN01 (sample SAMN10711877, study PRJNA513370) | rock metagenome | isolation source: Antarctica rocks | place: Antarctica: Victoria Land, Siegfried Peak sud
TGCCGTTGAGCTGGCCCAGGGTCGAGGAGTAGGTGCCGTCATGGGCGGCCATGGCGGGCGAGCCTGCCAGAGCGACAGCGCTGACGGCGAGGGCTGGTACTGCGAGGAAACGCATCTTCTTGTTCATGGGATCTATATCCTTCTCTGTGCGAGGAGAACGGGTCCGAATCGGGACACGCACTGGTTGTGATTCGGAGCACTCCGCCGCACGGATGGTTTCCCCAGTGGATAGACCCTACCAATTGTCCTGGCGCGTCCTTATGCCCCCGCCTCCCCCTCAGCGGAGCTGCCCCACGTGTTCTGGCCCATTCGCTGTCGCGGCGTCGGAGCGCTCGCGTTCCAGCGCCGCGCCTTCCACATCGACATTCGGCAGTACCCTGGCGAGCCACCGTGGTATCCACCATGCTCGGTCGCCGAGCAGGGTCATCGCCGCCGGGACAAGGAGAAGTCGCACCAGGAAGGCGTCGATCAGCACTCCGACACCCAGGCCGAAGCCGAATGGTCGAATGAGGGTGCTTTCCGAGAAGGCGAAACCTCCGAAGACGAAAATCATGATGGCGGCTGCGGCAATGATGACGGTTCGGCTCGATCTGATGCCATCGAGGATTGCGGCTACAGCGTTTTTCTTGTGTACGTAGGACTCTCGCATTCCTGAGACGAGGAACAACTGGTAGTCCATCGCCAGCCCGAAGACGACGCCGATGAGGATCGTTGGTAGGAAACTGATGATGGGGGCGGGGTCGTGGACGCCGAAGACGAAGCCGAGCCAGCCCCATTGAAACACTGCGACAACGGCGCCAAGTGTCGCAAGAATGGTCAACAAGAATCCGGCTGTCGCGATGATCGGCACCGCGATGGACCGGAAAACAAGGGTCAGCAGAATAAGACATAGTCCGAGGACGACGATGAGGTACAGCGGCAGCGCCTCGAGCAGCTTCTGGGAGATGTCGATGTTGCTTGCGGTAAGACCGGTCACGCCGAGGGTTACGCCGTCGTCGCTTTCCAGTGCACTGGATCCGTTCCTGAGGTCGCGGACGAGTTGCTCGGTGGATGCCGCTGACGGCCCCTGTTCCGGCAGGACCTGGAAGATGACTGTCCTCTTATCGTCCGAGGTGCCCGCGAGCGCCGCCGCGACCACATTGTCGACACTCATGATGCGGTCGGCGACTCGGGCCTCCAGCTCGGTCAGTGCAGCGTCACTGTCTGTTCCTGGTAATTGCGCCACGACGATGATCGACCCGTTTGCTCCTGCGCCGAAGCCTTCCTCGATTGCGGTGTACGCCTGGTACTGAGTCGACTCTTCCGGCTCCGAGGCCCCGTCGGGAAGACCGACGCGCATCGATGCCGCCGGGATTGCAACGACCAGCAGGACGACGACACCGAGCAGGAGCGTCACGATCGGGTGGCGGGTGGCGATGGTTCCTCTCGCCAGGCGATCCGAACCGGTGGGCAGGGTCCTGGCTGCTGGCTCACTGGTTCGGGTTTGCCGTCCGGGGCTCGACGTCATCCGCTCCTTCTTGGGAGCGATGCGGACACCGACGATCGACATGAGTGCGGGGAGGAGGGTGAGAGCGATGAGAACAGCCAAGGCGACGACGACTGCCCCGACGGTGCCCATGAGGGCAAGGAATCCAATACCCGTGAGGTTCAGCGCTAGAAGGGCGACGATGACGGTCAGACCAGCGAACAGGACTGCCGTTCCCGAGGTCCCGTTGGCGAGTCCGATCGACTCTCTCAGCGGTGTTCCCTCCCGGAGTTGACGCCGATGACGGTTCAAAATGAACAGCGCATAGTCGATGCCGACCGCGAGGCCGATCATCGCCCCAAGGGTGAGGGTGACCGATGACATGTCGATGAAAGCGGAGAACGCTAGAGTGCCCGTGGCTCCGATGCCCACGCCCAGGAGCGCGCCGACCAACGGTAGTCCTGCCGCAACGAGGGTGCCGAGAACGAGGACAAGGACGATGGCCGCCCCCACCACCCCGACGACCTCGCTGGACCCGAACGGGTTGGGCACGGTCTGTGCGAGGTCGCTCGAGAAGTCCGCCGTGACACCGTCGATCGGCGCGCTGTCCACCGCCGACATCACCGCCTGTTTCGTTGCGGGTCCAACATCGGTGTTGGAGTCGTTGAACAGCACGGTTCCGAGCGCGATCGTGCCGTCGTCGGACACTGTGGCGACCCCCGAGGCGGCCACCAGGAGACGATTGCCGCTGTCGGTCTGCACCTCGGATGCGTCGAGCTGAGTTGTGGCGTCATCAAGGGTGGCTTGCTGCTGATCGAGTTGCGCGAAGGCAGGGTCGGTCGAGGGTAGACCGGACGCTTCCAGTTGCTCTTTTCCAGTGGTGAGGGAATCCTGTTGTCCCTGGAGCGCCACCCGCTGGTCGGCGATCTGCTTCGCTCCATCGGTCAGCTGCTGTTGTTGTTGCTGTCGCTGTTGTTCGGTTGCGAACGGGTCAATCGTGCTGTGGACGCCGTCGACGGCGGAAGCGCTGTCCAGCGAATCGCTGATACCGGCTTGTTGCGCGGCCGTGAGCCGTTCTCCTGAGTCGGATTCGAAGACCACCGTCCCCATGCCGCGATCGGCGTCAGGAAACGTCTGCTGGAGGTCATCGGCGACATTCTGAGCTGCCGTACCAGAGATCGAAATCGTAGGAGAGAGACTGCCGCCTCCGGCCAGATAAGCGGTAGTGGTACCAGCGAAGAGAAGGATCCAGACCGCGATGACGATCCACGGATGACGTGCCGAAGACAAACCCAGCCGGTAGAGAAGTCGAGCCATGCGATGTTCCCCAATTCCTGTGATTCAGGGCGTGCAGAAGTTCATGGATTGCCGCGGTGTTTTCAGTTGGCGGAGTCCTAGGGGGCGGGCGAACCGAATCCGATTCGGAGCCGGTCGAGATGCGACGCGAAAGTGGTAGTCCAGACTGCGCGGCTCTCGTCGTTATCGATGCCACCTGTTTCCAGATACCACTGCTCGACGGTCACGGTCAGTGCGGCCAGGACCGAGTGGACGAGAAGAGTGCGGCTCGCAACCCCGGACCCGGGGACGCGGGTTTCTGTCACTGTCGTCAGGCGGGGAATCAGCGAGCGGAGCGTCCCCCCCACCCAGAGATCGGTGTCCGGGCTGTTCGGCTCTCGCGTGGGGATGGTGCTCACGATTTTCGACATTGGACTGACGAGGTCACCGCGAAGGAGCGCCTGGCAGAGGTCATTGAACGCCGTGGTGAGATCCACGCCGTCGGTTCCCGTTTGAGAATGAAGAAGCGCCGAGTCGAATTCAGTGATCACGGATTCGATGGCCCCTTCCAGAATTCGACCCATACCCGCATAGATCGCGGCGCCGATGGACGAATAGTGATTGAACACAGTGCGGCGCGCCACGTCGGCCTTGGCTGCCAACTGCTCCGAAGTGAACCCTCCCGGCCCGAACTCGACCGCAAGCGCCACCGCGGCATCCGCGATCGCCCGCCGGTGATTCTCCTTGACCCGCCGATGGCGGTCAAGGCTGGCGTCGGCAGGATCACTGTTCATGGGTGAAAGGTACCACGTTGTTGCACTGAGCGCATCGATGCACTGTGAGCATCGTCCTGGTTCAGCTGCTGACGGTTATTCGGATCCCAGCGGTTTACTGAGTATGACTAGCCGCCGTCTCAGCCTCTACACGTTGTCTGCCTGTCAGATAGAGGCGGTGGGCGGTGATGACCAATGCGAGCCATGTGGCTCCCAGGGTCCCGGCCACGAGCACATCGGTGAACCAGTGATGACCCAGGTAGACCCGGCTGAGGCCCATGCTGACTGCGAAAATCGCAGCGAGGAGGATGGTGACGACAGCCGCTCGGCGGGTGCTCTGACGTAGCAGGACCAGGTACGCGACGATCCCGGCGATCACCAGGGCGTTGAGTGAATGACCGCTTGGGAAGGACGCCGAATACTCGTACGGCGGTACAGCATCGGTCAGGGGAGGACGGGCACGGTCGATGAACTGCTTGCCGACGATCGTCATCAGCAGTGACCCGGACGCAGCTGCCACTATCAGAACAACCGGCGTCCACGAACGGCGGCGAGCAGCCAGAAACACCATGATGGCCACCGCAAGGATCGGCATCCCGATCGGACCGCCGATATTCGTGAAGCCGGTCACGAGGGTATCGAGCGTCGGAGAGCGCAGGGCCATGGCGGCGTCGAGCAAGGGGTAATCGAGGGTTGCAACACCATCACCTTCGGTCACAGCGTCATAGATTCCCGCGGACGCGATGGTCAGCAGCAGTGCAACCACCGCCCCCACGATCAGCTGTAGGGCCAGCGCAGCATGAGGGCCCAGGACAATACTGAGCCGGTGCGTCCAGCGCGCCGCTAAACGGCCGGGTGGCGTTGTCCAGCGCGTCAGATCCCGTCCAGCCGCGAAGCGATCCGGCCCGCCGCCCGGCGAACGGGCCCCAGTCACAGGATCACCCGTACTTTCTGCTGTGCGGGGACTCTTCTGGGGATCCATTGATTGTTCCTTCGCTTCGGTCCTCGATCATTGCATCCACTATGGACATTCGTGGCTAAGGAAACGCTGAGAGGACATTTCACTGCCCGCCCTCTGCTATCTCCTGCCCGGGTAGGCGTGCCCTGGGCAAGCCCCGTCACGATGATCAATCCTGAACCCTGAGGTCCGGACAGTGTCGACGGGCAGAGGCGGCGACGGGCGACCCGGCGCTGAAGACGCTTCCGGGCTCTCTCAGCATTTTCTTAGTGGTCGGGGGCGAGGATTGTGTCGAGGCCGGCATCGCTACGATGGCAACACCCTGATGAGGAGAGGAAGTCGGATGCGCGTGCTGCTGGTCGAGGACGAGAAGGACCTGGCCGAGTCGATTCGTCGCGGACTCACCAATGAGGGTTTCGTGGTCGACGTCGCACACGACGGCGTCACCGGCGCATGGATGGCCGTTGAGAACCCCTATGACGTTGCCGTTCTGGACATCATGCTTCCTGGCAAGCATGGTTATCAGATCCTCAAGGAGATCCGTACAGCGAAGATCTGGACCCCTGTGCTGATGCTGACTGCGAAGGACGGCGAGTACGACCAGACCGACGCGTTTGATCTCGGTGCCGACGACTACCTGACCAAACCGTTCAGCTTCATGGTTCTCGTCGCGCACCTGCGCGCACTCATCCGCCGTGGCGCTCCGGAGCGCCCGGTCTCGTTGACCGTCGGATCGCTCGTGCTGGACCCCGTTCGTCGGATGGTGAAACGCCAGGGGGGTGTTATCATTCTGACGCCGAAAGAGTATGCCATCGTGCATTACCTCATGCGCCACCACGACCAGGTCGTGTCCAAGGCGGAGATCCTCGACAACGTGTGGGACGCGGCCTACGACGGTAGCGACAACATCGTCGAGGTGTATGTGGGGTACTTGCGGAAGAAACTCGACCTTCCCTTCGGCACCGCCACCCTCACCACCATCCGGGGCATGGGGTACTGCCTGGTGTCCGATGAACGCTGAACCGGGTCCGTCAGCGCGAGCCTCCATGCCCGAGCACGCGTCAGCATCAGCGGCACAGGCGGCACCGGCAACCACATCGACGATGTCGCTCCTGGGAATCGCCCGACGCCGTGCCCCCCGTCCCGGCGAGTGGGGCGTGCGCCGGCAAGCCGTTCTGGCCGCCGTCGTGACCATGGCCGTTGTCCTGATCGTGGCCGGCCTCGTTCTCCTCTCCGTCCTGCGGTCATCACTGTTGGACAATGCCCGGGATCTCGCGGTGCAACGCCGCGACACCATCGTCGAACAGGTCCGCGAGAATGATTCCACCGACCTTGCCGGTGATATCGGGGGCAGCAAGGGGAACTCGGGCACGCAGGTGACTCAGATCATCGCCGCGGACGGCACCGTCATCGCCACGACGGACAAGTCCATGGAGGACGTACTGTACGACGGCGTACCTCTCAGCCCCGGACAGTCCTACCTCTCGGAAGTCCGCGGACTGATCGGGATCGTCGACTTCGATGACTATGTCGTTGCTGCTCAGGGGATCGCCACGCCGGACGGTGACAGGGTCGTCGCGGTCGGGGTGCCGACCGCCGTCGAACGCGACGCGGTCAGAACGGTCGGCTGGTTCCTTATCGCGGGGGTGCCGGTTCTGCTCGCTCTGGCGGGGACGCTGATGTGGTTCCTCGTCGGACGGGCGCTTCGGCCTGTCGAGCGCATCCGGTCGACCGTCGCCGGAATCTCACACCAGCACCTCGACGATCGAGTGGAAGTACCTGCAACTCGTGACGAGATCGAACGGCTGGCCACGACCATGAACGACATGCTGGCCCGCCTGCAGAGCGCCGACACCGCCCAGCGACGGTTCGTCACCGACGCCAGTCATGAACTGCGAAGTCCCCTGGCGACCCTGACGACGGGACTGGAGATCGCCGCTGCCGATCCTTCCGCCACAACGTGGTACGAAACAGCCGGCATGCTGCAAACCCAGGCAAACAGGATGGGTTATCTCGTCGAGGACCTCCTGACCCTGGCGAAGATCGACGACGCCGGACTGAGGTATGTCATGCAGGATGTCGACCTCGACGATCTGCTCCTCGAAGAAGTGCACCGCCTCAGAACCGTGTCAGATCATGCCGTTTACGTTCACATCGAACCCGCTCGCATCACTGCAGACCCCCACCGCATCACCCAGGTCATCCGGAACCTGCTCAACAACGCGGACCGGCACGCGGCCACAACCATCACCATGAACCTCACTACCGTTCCAGTGCAGGCCCGCACCGGGACCGGATCTCCTGTCGGTGCTGACGGTGACGGTTTGCGCGGCCGGGGACACGCGATCCTGACCATCGACAACGATGGCGACAGGATCGCCGAGTTCCAACGCGACCGGGTTTTCGATCGTTTTGTCCGCCTCGATGAGAGTCGAACCCGGGAAAGTGGCGGCAGCGGACTAGGCCTGGCGATCAGCAAGGAGATCATCCGGGCCCACGAGGGCACCATCCTCGCCACGGAGAGCCCAGGCGGATGCACCCGGTTTCAGGTGATGCTGCCTTTGCAGGTACCCGCACCGTCCCCATAAGCGGCGCGGGCAGACCTCGGCCAGGATCCCCATCGCCGGCGTCACCATCAGAACCAGGTCGGTCGTCTACCGCTGTTCCCGCCCCCGGGTACAAGCTGTCATTCCTTCGTTTCCCGCTGTGCCTTTGCCTGCGCGATATCTGCCTGGTAGTGCTCGTAGCCGCGATACCGGACCGCCTGGAAGATGACACTGAAGATCACCAGATCGAAGATGACCCAGAGGAAGTTGACCGACGTGCCGAGGATGTCCGCCTGCCCGGCGATCATGCGGATCACGCCGATGAGCGCGGCCGTGACCAGCAGACCCATGGCCCACAACTGGGGCTTCACGAGGTCCCAGCGAAATGTGTCGTCCTGCTGGCCGCGCCACGTCTTCACGCCCTTGCCGACGACGGCGAAGAGCAACTGGTTGACGAGCAGGAACGGGATCAGCCGGATGAAGAACTCTGTGCTGATCGAAGTGACCGGCAGGATCCCGAAGATCGGGCCCTTCTGCGCAAACGGGTTCTCGCGGAACATCACCTGGATCGTCCCCTGCGCCCAACGCAGGCGCTGAGTCCGCATCGAGTTCAGGTCCTCCGGCGCTAGGCCCGGCGTGCTCACGGAGGCATCCTGTAAAACGGCGTCCAGGCCGGCGATGTCGAGGTCCTCGAGGGAGGCGAGGTCCTCGTGGAAGGCGGCGATGTCGGCGGTGACGAGGTTGCGCGTAACGGCTTCGACGCGCCACTGTAGCGAAGACCGGGGGTGTCTGGGCCAGGGCCATCCTGTCATTCGTGAAGTAACCGAGCGTCCTGTGGAGGATGAGTGGACCCGGGACCTGGTCCGCGTCGAGGATCACCAAGAACTCGCCGTCCGTCGACATCAGTGCGTTGTTGAGGTTGCAGGCCTCGGCGTGGCGTGGCATGTCCTTCCAGTCCGCGGACCGGGTGATCCACCCGATGCCCTCCGCGTCTGCGGCCTCTTTCACGTCGGCGCGGTTGCCGTCGTCGAGGATCCAGGTCTTGTGGGGGTAGTGGATGGCCTTCGCGGCCCGCGCCGTAGTCAGCACCAGATCGAGCGGTTCGTTGTAGGTGGTGATGAAAATGTCAACGATGAGGCCTTCGGGGGCCTCGGGTGGCATGCGTTTCTTCTTCCTTCACACCGTGAAGCCGAACAGGAGAGAATCGATCAACGAGTAGGTCTCGGCCAGCACGAGGGGGATCGCGATCCACCACGCGTCCCAGTTGATCGAGAACAGCCAGCGCCAGACGATGTAATTGATGCCGAGGACTGCCGTCACGAGCACTATCGCTCGGATGAGGAGGGTCCTGCCCCTAGGGACGTCCTCGCTTTCTGCGCGTCAACGGAAGAATCGCTCGGTGGCGTGGTCCCCATGCTTCAGCACTCTCCAGCTCCACAGGACCTTGCAGCATGAGACCACGGCACCCGAGAGTCCGCCGCGCCTCGGGCGGACCTGGACATCCGTCGAGTGTAATCAGCACCTGACGACGGCCTGCCTACATCTCGGCGTAGCGCTTGGCCTGTCCGAGCGCCTCGCGCATACTGTCGCCGTCCCCCTGCTGCACGTAGGAGGGGGTGCCGCGCTGGAAGCGCCAGCCTTCGGCGAGGGGTCCGACGTCGACGGTATCGAAACCGAACTCATCGAGCATGTCCGTGACGGTCCGCTTGGCCTCGGAGTCATCCCCCGCAATGGGCAGCGCACGGCGGTTCGGGGTTCCGGGGGGCGTGCCGTCCGTGGTCAGTTCATTGAAGGAAATGTTGTTGAAGACCTTCACCACGGAGGAGTCAGGCAGGTGATGCTGGACGAATTCGCTCGTCGTCGTGGTTTCGTCGTCGAGCTCCGGTATCTGGCCGTCGCGCTCCGGGTAGTAGTTGCACGTGTCGATGACGAGCTTCCCGGCGAGCGGCTCCACGGGAACCGAGTCGATGTCCTTCAGGGGAATGGTCACGACGACGATGTCGCCTCCGCGGGCCGCGCCGGCGACCGTTCCTGCGCGGGCCGAATCGCCGAGCTCGCCGACGAGGTCCTGCAGGGTTTCCAGGCCGCGGGAGTTGCTCATGATGACCCGGTATCCCCGCCCGACGGCGAGGCGTGCCAGTTGCGAGCCGATGTTGCCGCTACCGATGAAGCCGATCGTGCTGCGCCCGGCGCCTGTTTGCTGTGCTGTGTTTTCAGTCATGCCGAGCACAACATCCGCGAATCGTAATTATTCCGCGGAGACCCTGCATCATCCACCGCGGGTGCCGTCGGTCCACACGTAGAACTTTTCCGGACGCCCGGCCGAACCGTACTGCGGAACGATCCGCGCCTGCCCCCGCGACACCAGGAACTCGAGATAGCGCCGGGCGCTCACGCGGGCCATGCCCAGGCGCCCCGCGACGTCGGACGCGGACGTCCCGCGCCCGTGGCCTCGCAGGTCGAGCATGACGGCGTCCAGCGTCGGAGCGGAGAGCCCCTTCGGTGTCGCGATCGTCGCGGTGACCGAGGGCGAGCCGCCCGCCGCGGTCCCCGTCGTCGTGCGCAGGAGCTGGTCGATCCTGCCCTGGTCGAGCGAGGCCGAACCGTCGGCGGCGTGCGAGTCCAGGTCATGCCGGTACGCCACGTAGTGGTCCAACCGCTGGTTCAGTACCGCGGCACTGAACGGCTTGACGAGGTAGTGCAGCACCCCTCCGGCCACCGCCGCGCGAACCGTGTCCAGCTCGCGGGCGGCGGTGATCGCGATGACGTCGAGGGGCTCACCCGGCCGGTTGCGCAGCGCGCGCAGCACCTCGATGCCCGTCATGTCAGGCAGGTGGATGTCCAGCAGCACCAGCCGCGGGCGCAGTTCATCGGCGAGTTCGAGGGCGCGCGCCCCGGTGTGCGCAGCCCCGACGACATCGAAGGCACCGTGCGCGAGCAGGAAGCCGGTGTGGATCCCGGCGACCTCATGGTCGTCGTCCACCACGAGCGTGGGGATCAGGGGGGACCTGCTCATGGCACCTGCAGCGTGGAACGGGGGACGTCGATGAGCGACGGCGCGAGCCAGACCGTGAACTCGGCGCCGCCCAGCTCGGAGTCATCGACGACCACCTGCCCGGAACGGCGTCGCGCGATCCGGTCCACGAGTGCGAGGCCGAAGCCGCGCGTCCCGGTGTGGCCGCCGTCCTTGGTCGAGTAGCCGGACGAGAAGATGCCGTCGATGTCCTCCGCAGCCACGCCGGGGCCGTTGTCCGCGACGGTGATCCGGACGGCGTCGTCACTGGTTTCCAGGTGCACCGATACTCGTCCGTCGGCGTGCCCGCTGCCGGTGGCCGCTTCCATCGCGTTGTCGATGAGGATGCCGAGCACCGTGACGACGTCGGTGGTGCCGTCGGGCTCGAGCGTCGAGGTGTCGTCGATGGACAGGGCTATGCCCTTCTCGGAGGCAATGGTGCTCTTGGTCATGAGCAGGCTCGCGGCGTCGGGGTCCTGGATGCCGGGCGCTATGGTCCCCGAGACGAGCGACCCGCCATGCCCTGATCGCGAGATGAAGTCGACAGCCTGCTCGGTCCGGCCGAGCTCGAGCAGTCCGGAGATGGTGTGCATGCGGTTCGCGAACTCGTGCGCCTGGGCACGGAGCGCCTGCGTCACGTCGCGCTCGCCGTCGAGGTCCGTGAGCAACTGGTAGAGCTCGGTGCGGTCGCGGAGGATCATCACGCGCCCCACCCGGACGCCGTCCACGAGTGCACCGGAGGTTCGCGCGAGGAGGACGCGTTCGCCCGAGAGGACGGTTTCGTCGGTGTCGGCCGGGTCGGTGAGGAGGTGTGCGAGGGCCGGCTCCATGGCGTCAGCCACCAGCTGACCGATGGCGTCGTCGTCGAGTCCCAGGAGGCGCTTCGCCTCGTCATTGAGCAGGGCGATCCGGTGGTGTTCATCCACCGCCACCATGCCCTCGCTGATGCCGTGGATCATGGCGTCGCGTGTCTCGAGGAGCGAAGCGATCTGCTCGGGCTCGAGACGGTAGATGCGCCGCCACACCAGTCGCGAGATCCAGATCGCGCCGGCGGATCCGACGAGCGCCGCCACGATCAGCCAGGCCAGGAGCCAGGGCAGGTCCTCGTACAGATCGGCGTCCAGTTCCGATTCGAGGATGCCGACCGAGGCAGTGCCGATGATCCCGCCGTCGCCGTTGAAGATGGGTACCTTCACGCGCCAGGATTCTCCGAGCGTCCCGGTCTGGGTACCCACGAAGATCGCGCCGGAGAGCGGGATGGACGGGTCGGTGGAGACGAGTTTGCCGATCAGCTCCGGGTTGGGGTGCGAGTAGCGGATACCGTCTCGGTCGGTGACGACGACATAGGTGACGCCGGTGGATTGGCGGATGAGGTCGGCGATGGGCTGGATCGCCTCGCTCGGATCCTTCTGGTCGAAGGCTTCGATCACGGAGGGCAGCTGTGCCACGGACTGCGCGACGCCGACCATGCGGTCCTGGTACTGCTCGCGGATCTGCATGCGCTGCATGGCCACGGCCGTGGAGCCGGCGACGACGACGATGACGAGCACGATGGCCAGCTGCAGGAAGAACAGCTGCGATCGAAGCGACATCGTCCTGATCATCCTCATAGTGTGACACGCGTTTTTCCGTCATACTCGGCCGTCCCGCCGGGCTCCTGTGACCACAAAGACCAATACGAGCACTACGACCGCATGCTTTACCGGCTACCCGCAGCCTTCCTAGCCTGAGGTCAGTAGTGGTGACCCGCATCACACCTCGCGACATATCTCAAGGAAGAGAACATCATGACGATCGATCGCACAACGGCGCGCCGTTCGACCCTCACCACCCTGGCCCTCGTCTCGGCCCTCGCCCTTTCGGCCTGCAGCTCGATGACGCAGAGCACGACGGCCGGCAGCGGGGATGGCGCCATCGAGAAGCTGAACATCGTGGTCCCGGCCGATCCCGGTGGTGGCTGGGACCAGACCGGCCGTGCCATGGAAACCGATCTCACGGAGAACGACCTCGTCGCCAATGCGTCCGTCACGAACGTCGGCGGTGCAGGCGGGACCAACGGGCTCGCGCAGCTCGCCACCGAGACGGATCCGAACACCCTCATGGTGATGGGCTACGTCATGGTCGGTGCCGTGGAGACCAACAACGCGGCCAACCGCATCGAGGACACGACGCCGATCGCCCGCCTCACCGAGGAACCCCTCGTGATCGTGGTCCCGGCCGACTCGCCGTACCAGACCGTCCAGGACCTCCTCGGCGACATCGAAGCCAAGGGCCAGGGAGTCTCCATAACAGGCGGCTCGGCCGGTGGGGCGGACCACATCCTCGCCGGCTCCGTGCTCAAGGAAGCTGGGATCTCACCCGACAACCTGAACTACATCCCGTACTCCGGCGGCGGCGAATCGCTTGCTGCGCTGCTCGGTAACAAGGTCAACGCAGGCATCTCGGGCGTCGGTGAGTACGCGGAGCAGGTCAACGCGGGCAAGCTGCGTGCACTCGCGGTCTCGGGCGAGGAAGCCGCACCCCAGCTGCCGGACGTATCGACCCTGACCGAGGAAGGCATCGACCTCGTGCTCACCAACTGGCGGGGCGTCGTCGCTCCCGGCACCATCGACGAGGCACAGACCGAGAAACTCACCCAGCTCGTCACCGACCTGCACGCGACCGAGGACTGGAAGGCAACCCTCGAGGAGAACAACTGGTCGGATGCGTTCCTGACCGGCGAGGAGTTCAACGCTTTCCTCGACGAGGACATCGCCACCGTCAAGACGACCCTCACCGACATCGGACTGCTGTAGCCCATGAGCACCTCGGTCCAGAACGCGCCCGGAGGCACCCCTGCGGCCGCTCCCGGCACGCCGATCGGTGAGCTGGTCTTCGCGCTCATCATCGTCAGCATCGGCGTGGTCGGGTTCGTGGCCGGTGCGGGCATCCAGACCCCGCCCTCGGCCAGCGATATCGGTCCCCGCGCCTTTCCCTTCGCCGTCTCCGCGCTGCTCGTCGCCGTGGGAGCGGGCCTCGTGTTCCAGGTGCTCCGCGGTCACCGTGGCTCCGCGGACGAGGGCGAGGACGTGGACCCCGACGCGAAGACCGACTGGCTGACCGTCGGGAAGCTCGCGGGCTTCATCCTGCTGCACGCCTTTTTGATCGTCCCGCTCGGCTGGCCCGTCGCCGCAGCCATCCTCTTCTTCGGCGCGGCCTGGTCCCTCGGCGCGCGTCCGTGGTGGCGCAACCTCGTGACGGCGATCATCCTCGCCCTCGTGCTGCAGTTCGTGTTCGCCGGTCTCCTCGGCGTCTCCCTGCCCGCAGGCTTCCTCGAGGGGTTCGGTGTCTTCGGTGGATAACTTCCTCTTATTGATGAACGGCTTCGCCACGGCGATGCAGCCCATGTACCTGCTCTTCGCGCTCGGTGGCGTGCTCGTCGGCACCGCCGTCGGCGTCCTGCCGGGTATCGGGCCCGCCATGACCGTCGCGCTGCTCATGCCCATCACGTACAGCCTGGAACCGACGGCGGCCATCATCGTCTTCACAGGCATCTACTACGGCGGCATGTACGGCGGGTCCACGACGTCGATCCTGCTGAACACGCCCGGTGAGTCGTCGTCGATTGTCACGGCGCTCGAGGGCAACAAGATGGCCAAGGCCGGCAGGGGAGCGGCGGCGCTGGCGACGGCGGCGGTCGGCTCCTTCGTCGCGGGTACTATCGCCACGGTTCTGTTGAGTTTCGTTGCACCGTACGTCGCGGCCTTCGCCGTGCAGATCGGCCCCGTCGAATACGTGGCCCTGATGGTGGTGGCCTTCCTGACGGTCGGGGCGCTCCTCGGCTCCTCGGTGCTGCGCGGCCTCGCGTCGCTCGGGCTGGGGTTGTTCATCGCGCTCGTCGGTTTCGACGCGCTCACCGCGCAGCAGCGCTACACCTTCGGCAGCCCCTTCCTGGCGGACGGGATCGACGTCGTCCTCGTGGCGGTCGCGCTCTTCGCCGTCGGCGAGGCCCTGTACGTTGCCTCCAGGCTGCGGCACGGCCCCGTCAAGGTCATCCCGGTGACGGGTGGCTGGACGAGCTGGCTCCGCAAGGATGACTTCCGCCGCTCGTGGAGGCCCTGGTTGCGGGGCACGCTCATCGGCTTCCCGGTCGGAACGATCCCTGCCGGCGGCGCCGACGTCGCGACCTTCCTGTCCTACGCCTCCGAGCGCAAGCTCGCCAAGGGCGAGAACAAGAAGCAGTTCGGCAAGGGCGCCATCGAGGGGGTCGCGGGTCCTGAAGCCGCTAACAACGCAGCGGCCGCCGGTGTCCTCGTACCCCTGCTCACGCTCGGCATCCCGACGACCGCCACGGCTGCCATGATGCTCGTCGCGTTCCAGCGCTACCAGATCCCCGTGGGCCCGCAGCTCTTCGAGTCCAACAGCACGCTGGTCTGGGCGCTCATTGCGAGCCTCTATGTGGGCAACCTCATGCTTTTGGTGCTGAACCTCCCGCTCGTGGGCATCTGGGTCAAGATCCTCCAGATTCCGCGGCCCTACCTGTACGCGGGCATCCTGGTGTTCGCCGTCCTGGGCGCGTTCTCGGTCAATTTCACGCCGATCGACGTGATCATCCTCCTGATCGTGGGCATCTTCGGATTCTTCATGCGTCGCTTCGGCTACCCGATCGCGCCGATGGTGGTGGGACTCATCCTGGGGCCCATCTTCGAAAACCAGCTGCGCCGGTCGCTCGCAATCTCGCAGGGCGATCCCGTGGCGCTCATCCAGTCGCCCGTCGCCGCGACCATCTACGTGGTCCTGGTCGTGATCCTCGTGCTGTCCTTCCTGCTCAAGCGCCGCCAGCGCCAGTTCGAGGCGATGGTCGCGGAGAACGCGGACGCCCCCGACGTCGTTCGCAGCTCGGCGAACGAGTCCGAGATCGCCGTCACGCCGACCACGACGCCGGCCACGCCGGCCGACCGGGAGGACACCGGCCGATGAGCACCATCGTCGTGGGCTACGTGCCCAACGCCCTGGGCGAGGCTGCTGTCACCGAGGCCGTCGCGGAGGCCCGACGGCGCCAGGCGGAGCTCGTGGTCATCAACACAACGCGCGCGGACCGCCTCGTCGATCCGGCCTACGCGGACTCCGAGGACGTCACGAAGCTCGCGGGCATGCTCGATGCCACGGGCGTCCGGTACTCCATCCGCCACAGCATTTCCGAGGCCACCGCGGCCGAGGAGGTCGTGGACACGGCGGATGAGCTGGAGGCGGAGCTGATTGTGATCGGCGTGCGCCACCGCACGCCGGTGGGCAAGCTGATCATGGGATCGACGGCGCAGACCATCCTGCTCTCCGCGCGCTGCAACGTCCTTGCGGTCAAGCTGCCCTGACGTCCCGTGCGGAGGCGATGGTCGCGGCCGCGTTATCGACGGCGTCTACCCTGAACGCAGTTCTTGGGCGCGAAGAGCTCGAGTGCGAGGTGGTCGAGCCCCACCCGGTCCTCGTCGAAACTGTCGTCAGCCACGTACTGGCTAGTCTGGCTCTGTGACAGCCGTCGGACAGACCCTCAGCGCGCTCGCCCCGACGGCGGGCGCCGTCGTGCTCCTGATGGCCATCACCGTCGGAGTACTCACCTGGTCGCGATCGCCGCACCGGTTCGCCCCGGCCCTCGCCGTCGTGCGCGGTGCGGTGCAACTCGGGCTCATAAGCCTGGTCCTCGGCGGCGTCATCACCAGCCCGCTGTGGGTGGCCTGCGCGCTCCTCGTGATGTTCACCGTCGCAGCGGCGACCGCGACGCGCCGTATCGGCTTCACCCGCGAGCATGTCCTGCTCATGGCCGGGGGGATGGGGCTCGGCGTCGTCGTGGCCCTCGCTGTCGTCTTCGCCACGGGAGCGATCGCGGCCGAACCGCGCTACTTCCTGGCCCTCGGCGGGATCGTCATCGGCAACACGATGTCCATCGCCACGCTTGCGGGACGCCGCCTCCGCGAGTCGACGCTGGAGCGCTGGGACGAGGTGGAAAGCTGGCTGGCACTCGGGGCCACCCCGCGGAGTGCCACCCTCGACATGGCACGGGCTGCGGTCTACTCGGCCCTCATCCCCTCCACCGACCAGACGAAGACGACCGGCCTGGTCACCCTGCCGGGTGCCTTCGTCGGCGCGATCTTCGGCGGGATATCCCCGGTCGAGGCGGGCCGGTTCCAGATCGTCGTCCTCGCGTCGATCATGGCCGCCGGTGCGCTCACCGCCGTCGTACTGGTGCACGGTCTAGCGCCCGTGCGCTTCAGGCCGGATGCGCTCGACTAGGTCACGGCACGACGACGCCCTCACGGGAATGCGGACGGGCTCCCGAGCGCTTCACCGGCCATGAAGAAGATCGGATTCCTGTCCTTCGGCCACTACCAGGACGTGCGCGGGTCGCTCGTACCCACGGCACGGGAGGCCCTCGTGCAGGCTGTCGAGCTGGCGGTGGCTGCCGAAGAACTCGGGGTGGACGGAGCCTACCTGCGCGTACACCACTTCGCGCCGCAGTACTCGGCGCCGTTCCCGCTGCTCTCGGCCATGGCTGCGCGGACCACGACGATCGAACTCGGCACCGGCGTGATCGACATGCGGTACGAGAACCCGCTCCACATGGCCGAGGAGGCAGCGGTCACCGACCTCATCAGCAACGGGCGGCTGCAGCTCGGCATCAGCCGTGGGTCTCCCGAGACCGCCCTCGACGGTTCGCGCACCTTCGGCTACCTCCCCGAGGAGGGTTCCAGTGACGCGGACCTCGCCCGCGACAAAGCGGCGCTCTTCCGCCGGGCGGTCGCCGGCCACGGCATCGCCGACGCCAACCCACGCATGACCGGCAGCACTGGCAAGCTCGCGATCGATCCCCTCTCGCCGGGCCTGTCCGAGCGCATCTGGTGGGGGTCCGCCTCGCGGGCGACGGCCCAGTGGACGGGGAAGCAGGGCATGAACCTGATGAGCTCCACACTGCTCACGGAGGACACCGGGGCCCCGTTCGACGAGCTGCAGGCGGAGCAGATCGAGATCTTCCACAAGGCCTGGGCGGACGCCGGCCACGATTGGACACCGAGGGTGTCGGTCAGCCGCAGCATCCTGCCGATCGTCAGCGAGGCCGATGAATACTACTTCGGCATTCGCGGCCAGCAGGAGTCCCGTGACCAGGTGGGTATCCTCGACGGTGCCCGGTCGCGGTTCGGTCGCAGTTACATCGGAGCGCCGGATGTCATCGCGGAGCAACTCGCTGCGGATGCCGCCGTGCAGGCCGCTGACACGCTGCTGGTGACCATCCCCAACCAGCTTGGTGTCGACTTCAACGCGGCGCTCCTGGGGAACATCGTGAAGCTCGTGGGACCGGCGGCGGGTTTGCGCTGACGTCGTTTGCAGGCACGGCGGCCGGGGGAGTCGGACGGGAAGCGGGAATCAGCTGAATTCGCGCGTCAACTCGTCCGGCCGGTTCCCGTGACGACGCCGTGCAGGGTTCATACCCTGCTGCAGCCGGGACAGCGCGGTACGGATCCGGAGGCGGAACGTCGTCTGGTCCACGCTGAGGGCCTGGGCTGTCTCCGTGTGTGTGAGCCCGCCGAAGTACGCCAATTCCAGCGCCTCCGCCTGATCGGGCGTGAGGAGGGCCAGGGAGCGGCGGGCCGAGGGTCCCGCGATTTCGGCGAGCAGCGACACCTGGCGTTCGGGGTGCGGGTAAATGCTCCGGTCGTCGGACGCCCGGATCCGGTCCACCGCACAGCGGTGCGTGAGGGTGAAGAGCCAGCTTTCCGCGGAGCCGAGGGTTCGGCGGTAGGTATGGGCACTGGACCATACGCGCACGTAGATGTCCTGCGTGGTTTCGGCGCTCGCGGCGTCGTCCGGAACGACCCGACGGACCAGGGAGTAGACGCTGCCGGCCGTGCGTCGGTACAGCTCCTCGAACGCGAGCTGGTTCCCCGCTGCCACCCGCTCGATCAACCTGCCGAGGTCGGCCCGGGCCCGGCGCACCGCACGGCCCTCCGGACGTCCGCCGGAAGCGCAACGCTTGCGCGACGTCATCGGAACCGGCCGGACCCGACGAGCCGCCCTACCGACCGTTGCTCCTGATCGCGTGCCAGTTCGCGCAGTGCATGAAGCTCGTCATCGCACGTCCTGATCTCGCCGACCGCGTGCGCAAGGTCCCAGGCGGCGTCGTCGCGCTCCTCTTCGCTACGGCGTGGGTCAGCAAAGACCACCGCGCAGCCAGAGCGCAGGGTGAACACCGACTCGAGCAACCGGAGGCGCGACGCCTCCAGGGCGCGTAGGCGCTGGTCGACGGCGGTCGGGGTATTGTTCTCGACATCCATGGGAGACCTCACCGGCGTGAGACGCGCCGGCCCTTCCAGCACAGGATGTGCTCTTGTGTAGATTCCTGGGCGCCGGGGCGCTGGTGCCCAGCGTAAGCAGGTGGGGGGTGGAAACGGTAGACCGCCGCTCAAGCAGTCGGTCGATGTGTGCGAATAGTTACGGGTCCGACACCTTCCGGGCGGGACGAGGTGAGCCCTGGCGCTCCTCAGCCTTTGTCGCCTCCACGATCGCGTGCTCGGCTTCGTCCGCCTCGCGGCCTACGGCCTCGGTTTGGGCATCGAGGTCGGCGAGTTCCCTCCGCAGGACCTCGAGGCGTTCCTCGAGGTCCTCGATCGACGCCGTCAGCCCGTCCCGTCGGACCCTCAGCCGCTCGGCCCTTTGCCGGACCCTCGCGGCCGCGTCCTCGGCTGCAGTAAGGGCAGCACGGGCTTCCGTGAGGCGCGCCTCGGCATCCTTGCGCTGCTGCGCGGATGCCTGCTTCGGGGCCTGCGTCGAGCGGTGCTTCGGCGTCCTCGCCGTCTCATCGTCCTGGTCCATCCCGTCAGGATCGTCGCTTTCGGCGGGCGGAGGAGTGAAGGGACCCGCGACGGCGCCGTCGAGGTCCACCGCGTCCCAGCCCGTGGCCTCGAGCGTCCGGACGAGTCGGCCGGTGAGGACAGCAGCCGCCGCGGCAGGGTCGGCGAGGGCCGCGCGCAGGGTCTGTTCGACGCCGGGGAGGGCGGCAGGACCGACGTCGTGCCCCACTTCCGCCGCGGCGTCGAGGGCCTGGCGGGCGACGGCGGCGAGGAGCCTCTGGCGCTGCTGGCCGAGCGCGTGGAGTTGTGCGCGGTCGAGGCTGACCTGCGCTTCCTTGAGCGACGCCCCGAGTTCGAGTATCTGCTCCACGTCGTAGCGGCGCCGGTCGACGAGCACGTTGACGAGCCAGGCGGCCGAGGACGGCTTGGGAAGTTCACGCAGGGCTGAAGCCAGGTCCCTGTCGCCATCCGCGGAGGCGCTCTTGGCTGCGGCGTTCCGCGCCTGCGTGAACCGGTCGAGCGGCAGGACGTACAGGGTGCTCGCCGTGTCCGCCAGGTCCATGTCTGGTGCATCCTTCCTCAAAGCCGGATGTGCGGTCGTGGCAGGCCGGTCACCGCACCGGCTAGCTTCTGCCCCCACACCGCGTCCAGCCCGCCCCGACCGAGCGGCTGCAAGTGGCGCGGAAGGGGTGTCCGGTGTGTACTGATCGGATGCCATCCCGGCATTTCGTTGCTCGCTCCAGACGCCTGCGGCGGCCCCGACGCGAAAGGACGCACCCATGGAAGCTCGATGCCCCAGCTGCGGTTCCGCCCTGATCGAACTCAGCGAGGACCAGTGGCCTGCCGAAGGGCCTGTTCCCGCCGGCACGCTCGCCGTCTTCCAATGCGAGCAGAACCACCGGATCACCGTGGGGGAGACTCAGGTCCAGGCCTAGCGGGTGCCGGCTCAGGCGCGGGAGCCGCCCGCGTCCTCGATGATGCGGGTGAGCTCGTCCCGCAGAGCGGCCGCCTCGTCGACGGTGACCTCGAGCCGCTCGCCCTGTTCGACCCAGCCGATGCTGACCATCGGCCGGCCCCGCCCATCCGCCGTATGCGAAAGCCCCACGGTCAGGGCCCGGCCACCCGTGTGGCTCAGGTCCCCCACCATCAGTTCGCCGCCGTCATCCCCTGCAACCGCCATGGCTCCTCCTCGTATCCGTCGTGCGCGTTTCTTCCATGCTAGGCGCGGCCACGATCATGATGTCCACCACTACCCGCCGGGGATTCCCTGGGCTAGCCTGCTGTGGCTGGGCGGACCGCGAGATCGGGATGCAGCAACTCGAAGCCTTCGTCGACGAGGTCGTTGCGGTCGATGTCATCCGGCAGCAGCACCGCCGGCCACGCCGAGGACTACACTGCAGACCCCGACGGCCAGGAGGCGAGACGGGATTGTCGGGCGGGGCATGGACCTCCTCGGCACGATCTCGGACGGTCAGGCGTGTTCCAAGCCTAGTGGCGGGCACGCCTAGGCTGGGGAGATGGAATCTACCCGTCCCCTGTCAGGCCGCACGTTCGTGGTCACCGGAGTGAGCCGGCGCAAGGGCATCGGCTATGCCGTCGCCTCCCGTCTCGCCGGCATGGGTGCCAGCCTCTTCCTGCACCACTACGCGCCGCACGACGCCGGGCAGCCATGGGGCGCGGACAGCATCGACGACGTCGTCTCCGGTATCGGCGCGCAGATGCTGGACGGCGCATCGGTCGCCCACGCCAGCATCGACCTCGCACGGCACGACGGCGGTGAACGGCTCATCGACGCGGCCCGCACCGCGCTCGGCCACCTCGACGGTCTCATCTGCAACCACGCCAGGAGCGGGGGAGACGGGCGGCTGGGCGAGATCTCCTGGGAGGATCTCGACGCCCACTGGCAGGTCAACGCACGCTCGACCATCCTCGCGACCAAGCACTTCGCGGATCAGCACGACGGCAGGGGGGGCGGCCGCGTCATCTGGATGACCTCCGGTCAGGTGGCGGGGCCCATGTCGGGCGAGATCGCGTATGCGGCGTCGAAGGCCGCGCTCGCGGGGCTGACGGCGTCGGTCGCCGATGACCTGGTGGATCGCGCCATCCTGCTCAACACCGTGAATCCCGGCCCGGTCAACACCGGGTACCTCGACGAGGACACGGCGGACCGCCCGGCGGATGTACTGCGAAGTGTCCTCGCCCACTGCCCGTCCGGGCGCTTCGGCGAGCCCGATGATCCGGCCCGCCTCATCGCCTGGCTGGTGAGTGACGAGGGCCGGTGGATGGTGGGCCAGGTGCTGAGCACGGAGGGTGGCTTCCGCAGGTGGTGACCAGGTGACGGCGGCCTGGAGCGCCGGCGACGACGGCGGATGCACCCCCGATCCCGCCGGGTCACCGGGTGGGCCGTTCCGTGACTGGAGGGCGAGGGTCCCAGTCGATCGGCGTCGTCGTGCCCGTCCGCCAGTCGTCGCGGAGCAGCGCATAGGCGACGGTCCCGAGGAAGGTGCCGTCGCCCGTCGGCCAGCCCTGGCGGTAGAAGGCCTCCTGCACGAAGCCTGCGGAAATGAACGCGTTGCGCATCACGAGGTTGTCCTCACGCGTCTGGCCCTCGAGGCGCCGCGCCTGGGGTAGCGTGGAGAACACAAGGTGCGCGAGTGCGCGCAGGGTCGCCGTACCGATGCCGCGTCCCCGTGACGCTTCCGCCAGCCGCAAGTCGAACATCGGCGTATCATCCTGCGGATCCTCGAGGACCACGATCCCGTGGCGGCCATCGTCGTCGTCGATCCAGTACCCCTGGGAGTCCTCGCGGTGAAAGCGGCCGCTCGTGACGGCGCCCCGAGCACTCTCGACGGTACGGCGCGGCGTGACGTGGAAGGGAAAGGCGTGTGCGACGAGGAAGTCCACGATCGCCGGGCCGTCGTCGCGCCCGACCGGGATGAGCGCAGGCATCAGAATCCGACGACGGGGTGAGGCTCGTAGTGCTCCTCGAGGGCGCGTACCTCGTCCTCGGTCAGCGCCAGGTCGAGCGACGCGAGGGCGTCCTCGAGATGCCGGGGCTTGCCGACGCCCACGATCGGCGCGGACACCACGGGGTTGCGTGACACCCACGCGAGCGCCACCTGCGCCCGCGTGACCCCGCGCGATTCGGCAACGGTTCCGACGGCGTCGGCGACGCGGCAGTCGGAGTCGAGGGTGCCGTAGAGGGTCTTGCCGAACTGGTCGGACTCCGAGCGCGACGTCGTCTCGTCCCAAGGGCGGGCGAGCTTGCCGCGCGCGAGCGGACTCCACGGCAGGACGCCGATGCCCTGGTCCGCGCACAGCCCATACATCTCGCGCTCCTCCTCGCGGTTGATCAGGTTGTAGTGGTCCTGCATGGTGGCAAAGCGCGTCCAACCGTTCAGGCGCTGGAGGTAGAGCGACTTGGAGAACTGCCAGGCGTACATCGAGGACGCACCGATGTAGCGCACCTTGCCCGCCTGCACGACGTCGTGCAGCACCTCGAGCGTCTCCTCCAGCGGAGTCGACGGGTCGAAGCGGTGAATCTGGTAGAGGTCCACGTAGTCCGTGCCGAGCCGTCGCAGGCTGTTGTCCAGTTCCGCCATGATCGCCTTACGGGAGAGCCCCGCGCCATTGGGTCCGTCATGCATACGGCCGTGGACCTTCGTCGCGATGACCGTGTCCTCGCGACGGGTGAAGTCGGCGAGCGCGCGCCCGACGATCTCCTCGCTCGAGCCGTCCGAGTAGACGTTGGCGGTGTCGAAGAAGTTGATGCCCGCGTCGACCGCCGCGCGGATGAGCGGGCGGCTCTCCTCCTCCGGGAGTGTCCAGGCGTGGTTGCCGCGGTCCGGCTCGCCGTAGCTCATGCAGCCGAGAGCGAGGGGCGAGATGTCGAGGCCTGTGGAGCCGAGTTTCACGTAGCGCATGAGTCACCTTTGCTGGCGTTGGGGATATCCCACCAGCGTAGTGCGGAGAGCGGCGCCGGTAAGGTCCCGGACTAGGGCAGGATGGCTACGTGACAAGCCGAGACCCTGACAGCCATGACGGCCACCACTCCATCGGCCCCAGCGGCTCCGACGTTCGCCCCTCGCAGGCGCGTCGCTCCGGACGGCGCTGGAGGCCGACGCCTGACCTGCGGACCGAGCCGCACGGATCCAGCGTGGCCCGCCGCTTCCGGCCCCATGCTTTCGCGAACGGGTTGAGGGCCAGTGCCGCCTGGACGGCCCGCGGCATCGTCGTCCTCGCGGGCCTGGTGGTGCTCTGGTTCGTCACCAGGGCGCTGTGGTCGATCGTGCTGCCCACGCTGTTCGCGCTGCTGCTCGCCTCGGTCCTGTGGCCCGTCAACCGCTTCCTGCGCAAGGGCCTGCCCAAGGTCCTCGCCGCCCTCGTGACGCTGGTCGGTTTCATCGGAGTCGTCGTCGGTATCGGCGCGCTGACCGTCCCCGCGATCGCGAGCGGCATCGCCGACCTCACGCCCCTGGCCCGGGACAATGTCGCCGGCGTCGCCGAGTTCGCGGCCGGTCCGCCACTGAACCTCGACGCGGCCAATCTCGATGACCTCGTCGACACGGCGCTCGCCCAGGTCCAGTCCAATGTCGGCAACATCGTCAGCGGCATCACCACGGGACTGAGCGAACTGACATCGGGGACCATCGTCGTCCTGCTGGCGCTCGTCTTCACCTTCTTCTGCCTCAAGGACGGCGACCGGTTCATGCCGTGGGCGTCCCGCTGGACCAACTCCGCCGCCTATGGCCACGCCTCGATGATTGCCGGCGGCACGTGGAAGACCCTTTCGTCCTATATCTTCGCCCAGGCTACGGTCGCGCTGGTCGACGCCGTGTTCATCGGACTGGGGCTTCTCCTGCTGGATATCCCGCTCGCCATCCCGCTGACCGTG
>JAABUN010003561.1_pt1 | contig 23741 bp, 19 predicted proteins | sample 5559311 | NCBI WGS metagenome assembly JAABUN01 (sample SAMN10711877, study PRJNA513370) | rock metagenome | isolation source: Antarctica rocks | place: Antarctica: Victoria Land, Siegfried Peak sud
TACAACGTGACATTTCGGAGGCGGCCACCGATGCGCCAAGTACTGACGCCAAATTTGGGCGATGTCATCGGCAACCAAGCGTATCAGAAATGCAGGCGTAGCGCCAATCTCACGTTGTAGTATTAGGACTTCAGCGGATAGGTGCCGACTTCGGGCTCCAGCGGTCTCGGTGGGTGAGGAGCTTGCCGATGATGAGGATGGTGGTGGCGAGGCAGAGGGCGGCGTGTCGGTGCCGTGCTCGGCGGTCGGTGTTGCGGCGGAGTTGGCCGTAGTTCGACCACCATGTGTTGGTGGTCTCGACGATCCATCGCATGCCGAGCCGTCGTGGCTGCTTCTTCACGCCGGGAACCTTGGTGCCTCGCCGTTGGATGTCGAAGTCGTCGAGGCCGAGGGCGCGAAGCTGCCGTTCGATGACCGGGTAGTCGTCGCTGCGATCGAGGTGCAGTGTCTCGATCTCGGCGAGCAGCCCGCGGCCGGCGACGGCAGCAAGGGTCGGGAACAGAAGGCTGATGTCGTTGCAGTTCGCGGCTGCGGTCTGCCAACCGATCGGAATGCCGTGGCGGTCGGCGGCGACGGACCACTTCCAGCCGACCTTGCCGCGATCGGTCGGGTTCGGGCCGGTTTCTTCGCCGCCATAGGGGGCCTTGTGGAGCGACCCGTCGACGGCGACGTGACTGAGGTCGAGGCCGAGGATCGTGTCGAACGCGGCGTGCGCTTCGGCTTCGAGCCGGTCGAACACACCAGCCGCGATCCACTCGTCGCGGCGAGCTCGCAGCGTCGTGTCCGACACCTGGTGATCCACGATCGCTTCGCCATCGACCCACGACGCGCCGGTCACGAGCCGGATCAGGATCCCGCGGAAGCACAGGTAGTCATCGGCGCGCGGCCGGTGACAGCCCAACGGGTGCGAACGATCCGGCGGTGGGAGCAGCGGCTCGATCGTCTGCCAGAGGACATCGACCACTTCCCGCTCGAGGGCGCGCATGATGTCCGGGTACCTCCACCTGGTCGCTGGTTGTTGGTTCAGCACCCGGGATCGCATCGCGGTGCCGGTCGCGGTAGCGCCGGCCAGGGAACGGCCGCACTCCGCGCAATGGGTCGGGATTGGGGGAACACCATGGTCGGGATCAGCGACCTGGGCCAGATGGGCTTCCGGATCACCCGGTTGCTTTCCCGGCTTGCGACGCTTGGCTTCCCGGGCGGCGCGGCGACGAGCGGCCCGGTTGACTCGCTCCTCGCGCGCTGCGGCGTCATCCCGCGAGGGGGCGGCGAGGAGTTGTTGGCGTTGCGCCCAATCTTGCGTTCGACTTCGACGATGTGTTCCTGCAGCTCGCCGACCCGGGACTGGAGCTGCTCGACGAACGCACGGAGTGCGCCATTGTCGGCCTCAAAGGTGGAGTTGCGCGTTATGCCAGCTGATAGCAGTCGGGGGTCCCCATTTCGCACACCATCGCCACCGGCGACAGTTAGCGAAGCGCGTTCAGCTCGTCGAGGGCGCGATGGCCGCGCTTGACCACCCCTGGAACGACATCGTGGCGCCCGTAACGGATGGGGAGCTCGAGCATGTGGAGGATCTGTGTCGCTGCGAGCACCGCCGCCCCCTCCCAGCCGACCAGGTCGAGGATTCTCGTCCACAGCCGCCTTCGGACACCGTCCAGCAGCGGATCCTGGAAGGTGTACCACACGAGAGTGGTGAGATCAGTCGCCCGCGTGCCGCTACCTGCGTTCCCGATATCCACGACCGCCACCACCGCTCCGTCGCGGACCAGGACATTGCTGGGGGTTGAGAGATCGGCATGGACCATGTCAGGTGCCTCTCGTGGTGGTGGGACGTCGGCACACACGAGCCGCAGGCGCTCGACCAAGGCCGACACCACGGAGGAATAGCCCGAGAGCCTGGCCACGGACTGGCGGAGAAGCGACTGCTCCGGCGTCTCGTCGAAATCCAGCCCGGCGACAGCCGATTCCTGACCGGTGGCGACCCGCCAGGCGTACGACCAGTGGTCGTAGGGCTCGGAGGCTTGGCCAGCCTGGAGTTCGATGATCGCCATCAGCTGCTCAACGAGGGACGGGGTCAGCTCTGGCGCGGGAGCCGCGTCAACGAAGTCCATCAGCTGCCATACATGCGTGGCTGTGGCCCCCACCCCCAGCCAGGCCGGGGTGGGATAGCCGCGCCGACGCATGTGCTCGACCACTCTCTGGGCTCGCAACGTCTCGTCCAGGTGGTTGGGGTGTGCCCGGGGCACGGCTTTGAGCACGGCATTTGCCCCTCCGGCCAACTGGACGCGCATGGCACCCCCATTGACGCCTCCGGGTAGGCGACTGAGCAGCGTGACCTCTGCCCCGACCACGCTGGCCACGTCGTCCAGGACCTCGACCGGCAGCTCTTCGGGATGGGTGCCCTGGCTCATGCTGTCCTCACAAATCCAGTGCCTCAACACACTGGCGCCGATGGTGGACCGCCCCGACCTGCTGTCCGCCTGGCTGGGACAGCATCTCCCCGTGGCCGAAGTGCTCCCGTTCGGCGCCATAACCGACAGCCCGTACGACGAGTCCGATCACGTCGTCTTCGAATGATAAGGCACGATTGACCATCTCGGCCAAAGCGTGGCCCGCCGATGCCTCCGCTACGACGTGATTTCGGTGACTGCGACTGGCCGGTGCTCGGCGAACGCTCGGTCCGCAGCTGCGGCGACCCGCATCGCATCGGGAGCGCCGCGTCCCGGGCTCCGATTGGGCCCGCCATCGCGAACGAGGCGGACGAACGCATCGACCTCGGCCAGATATGCCGTTCCGAAGCGATCTGAAAACGCCGGCCAGGGAGCGGTCGGACGACCGCCGGCCCCGGGGTCGACCGAGCGCAGTGGCGTGCGCTGGGTCCACCCTGCACAAAAAACCGGGCCAGCCCAACGACCGGTGGATGGTCAACCTCGCCAGCAGTAGCGCCTACTCGCGCGGGTCCTTAGGGTTCTATGGCGAAGATGGTGTTCTGGGCGGCGTCGCCGATCCAGATGCGGCCGTCGGCGCTACGGGTCATGGCGTGGACTTCCAGGCCGACGATGCGCCATTCGTCGCGCACGGTGCCGTCGTGGGGGTCGAGACGATAGACGTGTCCGTGGTTCGTCTCGGCGACGCTGAGGGTGTTGTCCGCTTCGTCCCAGAACATGCCGTGCGAGCGGGTCGCCGCGAAGGGGATTTGCCCGAGCAAGTCGCCCGTCTCGGCGTCGATGTGGTCGATACGGAGCGCGCCCGGGCGGGTGACCCAGAGGGTGCCGTTGGTGCCAGGCCCGTCATGCGGTCGCCCACCGGGGGCGGAGGGGTGGAGTTCCGGCCCCGCCTCGCCAGCAGTGGGGGGGCGCTCGCCCGGCTCGTAGGGTCGCCATTGGATGCCGTGGACGCCGCCCTGCTCCGATTGGGGGAGGGTGACGGCGGCGGTGCAATGGCCGGTATGGGGGTCGTGGCGGAAGATCGTCGCGGGGCTGGTGTTCGACGCGACCCAGACCCAGCCGCCCCCGGCGCTGGTGCCGGAGGCGTTGCGCGCGGGGCTGGGGAAGCTGGTGAGGACCGTGCCCGCGTAATCGATCAGGTAGGTGCGGTTGTCGCGCTGATCGGAGAGCCACAAGCCCTCGGGCACCGCCTCCAGCCCGTTGAGTTGCTGCCCCGGTGCCGCGAACATCGCCCGCGCCGTGAGGGTGCGTACTTCCGCCGTTGTCATCCCGCCCCGTTCCTTCCCCGCCGCCGGACATGCCCGCGAGCGTTTTTCATCTCAAGGCCGATGGGCCGTACTCTAGCAGGTCCGGACTGGGCGTCAAGGTGGGCGGGACCCCTCCCCCGGCCCCTCCCCTAAAAGGGAGGGGTGACTTGTTGTGGGACATCGGCTTGTCGATGAGTCGCGATCGAGTCACCCCTCCCTTTTAGGGGAGGGGCCGGGGGAGGGGTCCATCACCTGGCTCCGGCCTCGCGTAGCATCGTCGCGATCGCGCTTTGCCTGCGCCGCTGGGCGTGCGTCAGCGGTGTGACGCCGTCGCGATCGGCGAGATTCACGTCGGCCCCGGCGGCGAGCAGCAGGCGCACGACCTCGGTATGGCGCGGGCCGCCGTCGCCGAGGATGATCGCCTCCAACAACGCGGTCCAGCCGAGGCGATTGACGTGATCGACCGCGATGCCGGTTCGCAGCAACTCGCGGATGACCTCGACATGCCCGCGATCGGCCGCGTGGATCAGCCCGGTGCCGTTGTAGCTGTCGGTGCGCGCGACGTCGGCCCCGGCCGCGAGGGTGAGGCGCAGGAACTCGACCGAGCCGTCGGCGGTGGGGATCAGGTACGCGCTCTGCCGGGTGCGATCCTGCACGTTCACGTCGGCCCCGGCGGCGATCAGGAGGCGGGCGACGGCCAGGTGGTCACCGTATGCCGCCGCGATCAGCGCGGTCGCGCCGTCCCCATCGGTCGCCCGCACGCTCGCGCCGCGCCGGAGGAGAAGGCGTACTTGAGCCGTATCGCCGCGCCGGGCGGCCTCGATCAGCGCGCGATCGTTTTCCGGCGAGGAGACGCTCATGCGCCGCTCCTGACGAGCCAACAGCGCCGCTACAGGCGCTGCGACGGCGGCGGCGGCGAGCAGGAAAAGGATGGCGATGCGTACTTGCTTGTCCATGCCCTGTTGTCCAGCGAGCGGCGATGGCGATCATAGCAGGCGAATGGCAGGCGAGATGACGTGGCCGGGGGACGAGTCCCCGGCCACCGTGGCTCAGGCGCGCTGGCGACGGCGGGCGATGAGCATGAGGCCCAGGCAGAGGGTCAGGAACCCGCCCGCGAGGGCCGGGTATGCCGACACCCCGGCAGCACCGCCCGCGCCGGTGCTGGGCAGGCCAGGCAGCGCCCCGCCACTGCCGGTCGGCGGCGGCGCGGGCGGCGAGATCGGCTGTGCCGATGGCGCGGGCCTGGCCGAAGGGGCCGGACTCGGCGATGCGCTGGGCGACGGCGACGGCGCGACACCGGGCACGGGGAGTTCCAGGATGACGAAGGGGAGTGTCGGTGGCTGGTTGGCGGTGCGTTTGTTGAGTTGCGAGTTGACGACGAGCAGGCGACTGCCGACCTGCGCGAAGGTGGTCGGGAAGTCGAAGTCGGGTTCGGTGTCGTTCGAGGCGATCGTGCCGCTGGCGAAGTCGGCGGCGAGGCGGATGGTGACGAGGGTCTTGGCGGCGTTGCGCATCACCCGCAGCGTCTGGCCGTCGAGCAGCATCCCGTCCCCGGCCAGCAGCGTTTCCCCACCGAGGGTGATCTCGGTGACAGCCTTCGTCGCGATGTCGATGCGGAAGAGCTTGCCGGTGTTCGATTGCACCGTGACGAGGTATTTGCCGTCGCCGCTGGCGGCGATGCCGTTGAGGTTGAAGCCCGGCCCGTAGACGATCGGCGAGCCGGCCAGATCGATCCAGCGCGAGAAGGCGTTCGGCGCGGCCACATCGGCGGCGACCCGATAGATCGCCGGGCTGTTGGAATCGGTGAAGTAGGCGTCGCCGTTCGGGGCGATCGTCACGTCGTTCACGAAGCTCGGCGTCAGCCCCGTGGCGAATTTGGCGAGGAGTTGCTTGCTCGCGCTGTCGTAGACGAAGATTTGCCCGGTCGGGCCACCGGCCAGGAAGAGCCGACCGCGCCCGTCGATCTTCAGCCCGCGCACGTCGGTGCGCCCATCGGCCCCACCGGGCAGGAAGGCTTCAACGGTCGGCGAGCCGATCTTCCCGCGATAGATCGTGCCGCTGGTTGTGCTGCCGACGTAGAACTCGCCGGTCGTGGCCTGGGCGGTGATCCCTTCGGGGAAGACGGTGTCGCCGGGTATGACGTAGCGCGTGGTCGCGGCGGCAACCCCACCGCCCACGAGCGCGAGAAGCGCGACCACCAAGACGATGCCGAGACGAAACCTGTGCCCCATGCGCCCCTCCTGACTGGATACATTGCGCCACGGCCCGCGCCGATCCGGCTCATCCGGCCCGGTGCCTCGGTGGGTGTGAAAGGTACGTCGCGACGGTGCGGGCGGATTGCCACAGCGCCGCCCGCACCGTCAGGCCGGTCTCAGGCGAGCTTCAGCAGCTTGGCGAGGTTGCCTCCCTTCACCTTGGCCCGCTCCGTCTCGGGGAGATGTGCGAGGTGCGCATCGACGATGCCCGGCGTGCCGTCGCCCCAGACCAGTCGATCGGGGCCGAATGCGTCGATCACGCGCCGCGTGGTCGGGAGCGCGTCCAGGTAGAAGGGGGGCTCCTGCGCGAAGTGGGCCAGCCCGGAGAGCTTGATGTGGACGTTATCGAAGCGTGCCAGCGCCAGCACCTGCTCGTATTCCTCGGGGGTCCCCAATTGCGGCTCGGCCAGGTGATCGATCAGCACGGGGATAGGAGGGTAGTCGGGGAGGACGGCGGCGAGATCGGCGGCGTAGTTGGGGCCGATGTGCAACTCGATCAGCAATCCGAGGTCGGCGGCATGTTGCCAGAGGGTCCGCACCGCCGGATCGGCGAAGCTGTCGAGGTAGTGGTCCTTGCCGCGATGGGCGTGGAAGCGCAGCGCCACGATGCGCGACTCGCGCGCCGCGAGGGCGACGAGTTTCTGCGGCGCGTCGGGGTCTTTGGGATAGAAGAAGGCGGTGCCGCGCAGTCGCTTCGGGTCGCGCGCGAGGCAGTCGAGGACGAGCGCATGGTCGTCGCCGTACGGTTCCGGTTGGACGAGGACCGCGCGATCGATCCCTTTATGCGCCATGTGTGCCAGGTAGTCGCCGAGCGGGTCGTCGGCCCGCATCGCCTCGCCCGGAATGTACGCGGCCTGCGCGTGGAACGGGTAGCGCGCCTGGTCCCGGCTGAACATGTGGGCATTCCACTCGACGACAAGGTCTGCCATTCGTTTCCCCTCCGACGGGCCGCAAGCAAGGCCGCGCGTGCCGGGTGCGGGCGCGGCTCGAGCGCTTGGTTGGTGACGACGCGGTTGTTCGAGATGCCGCGATACATCAAGCACCTGGTCGAGCCGCAATGCGGCGGCACGCTCGTTATGCGCGGTGCTTGCACCGCTGGGCGATTGTGCCATGGTGTCTGCCGCGCGTCCAATCCCCACCAGGCGGGCGGTAGGGTGGGCCTTGTCTCCTCCTGCGGCATAGAACGGTCGATGGGTTTACACCGCCACCCCTCTCCACGCATCCAGGCGACCAAAGTTGAGCCTATTTGGCGTTTGACACGCTCCGGCCTTTGCGTGGGTAGATCGCCTCGCCGCGCGCCAGCATCGCGACGAATTGCGCGATCCGGCGGGTGCGGGTCTCCGGTCGCTTCGCCTCACCGACACGGTGGATGATCGCGTAGCGGTTGGTCCTGTCGAGGCCGTCGAAGGCGGCCTGCGCCGTCGGATCGGCGTCCAGCGCCTGCTGGAGGTCGTCGGGGACGGTCGCGGTACTCTGCGGGGCGTAGGCCGCGTCCCAGCGCCCGTCGGCGCGGGCGCGCTCGACCTCCGCCAGCCCGGCGGGCCGCATCCGCCCCGCCGCGATCAAGGCCAGCACCCTGGTCCGGTTGATCTCCGACCATTTGCTCTGCGGGCCGCGCGGCGTGAAGCGGATCAGCCAGTAGTCGGCGTCGTACTTGTCCCCCTGCCCATCAATCCAGCCGTGGCAGAGGGCCGCTTCGACCGCCTCCACCTGCGAGACGCTGGCGATCCCGGAGTCTTTCTTCGCCAGCTTCAGCCAGACCCCCTTCACGGCGCGCGGCTGTCCCGCCAGCCAGCCCTCCCACGCCGCCTGCGAGACGAACGCCAGGATCGGCAGTTCGCGCCTGCTTTCGGTCATTGGTCCCTCCTTCGGGATGCGGGAACACTCGTCGCGAGAGAGCGGTCCACGACCGTTGCCCTCCGCACCATCGCCGGGATGCCGCCTGTGTGCTGTTCATACTATCAGGGGCGGGCCGACCAGCGTCAGCCCGCCATCCGGCGCGGTGCGACGAATGCGCCGCTCACGTCGGTCCCGAGTCAGCGGAGGGGGCGGAAGAATGCCCGCAGGTCGCCGACCAGCAGCTCGGGCACCTCCAGCGCCGGGAAGTGGCCGCCGCGCGTGAACTCCGACCAGTGCGCGACCGCGCCGTCGGGGTCGACCAGGGGCCGCATGGCGGGGTTGGCGGCGAAGAGCGCCACGCCCACCGGCGTGGCCGATGGTGGGGCACTCGGTGTCGGTGCCCCGCCCTGGCCCCGTACGGCGGTGGCCAGGGCCTGCGCGATTTCGGCCTTGGCTTCGTAGCTGAAGTGGGCCGACGACGCGCCGAGTCGACCCAGCCAGTAGAGCGTTACCTTGGTCAGCAACTGGTCGCGGTCGACGGCCTGCTCGGGCAGCTCCTTGGCCGGATCGGTCCACTCCTTGAACTTCTCCACGATCCAGGCGAGCTGCCCGACGGGCGAGTCGGTCAGGGCGTAGCCGAGGGTCTGCGGACGGGTGGACTGGATCTGGAACGAGCCCATCCCGTCGTGGCCTGCGACGGGGCCGGGGCGAACCGACATGCCCCCGGCGGCGGAGAAGACCCCGACCATATCGTCCGGGCCGGCCATCGAGTAGTGGACGCCTACGAGCCGCGTCGGCGCGATGCTCTTCATGGTGTGGACGACGCCGGAACCGATGTCGAAGCCGTGGGCACCGAAGCGTTCGTACCCGAGTCCAGCCATGAGTTCGGCGAAGGCGGCGGCGGACCGACCGACGCCCCAGCCGGTCGCGCCGACCGGCGTGGAGAATCCGAAGCCAGGCAGCGACGGGGCCACCACATGGAACGCATCGGCGGGGTCGCCACCGTGGGCGCGCGGGTCCACCAGCGGGCCGATGACGTTCATGAAGTCCACCGGCGAGCCTGGCCAGCCGTGTTGGAGGAGCAGCGGCGCCGCGTCGGGTTCGGGCGACCGCACATGAAGGAAGTGGATACGTTGCCCGTCGATCGTGGTGGTGAACTGGGGGAAGGCGTTCAGCCGTGCCTCCCACGCCCGCCAGTCGTAGCCGTCGCGCCAGTACGCGGCCAGCTCTTGCAGGTAATCGAGCGGCACGCCCCGGCTCCAGCCGACGCCGGGCACTTCGTCCGGCCAGCGGGTGCGGGCCAGGCGGTCCCGCAAGTCGTCCAGGTCGGCCTGGGGGATGTCGATGCGAAAGGGGCGGATGTCCATCGTGCGTTTCCTCCTTGTAGTCGCCGTTGCGCCTCGTGGTCGCCGCCCGACTGCTCGGCCACTCCCCTTGATCATAACCCCGAAACATGTTGAAATCGTTCCTGATTGAGCGGGATCGAATGGGACTATGCGGCAGGGGTGTGCGCCGTGGTCTATCGCCCGACCGCCCACGTGCTGGCCGTCTTGGAACTCTTGCAGGCCCACGGTCGTATGACCGGCCCGGAGCTGGCCGGGCGGCTGGAGGTGGGGGTCCGCACGATCCGCAACTATGTCGAGACCCTCCAGGATCTCGGCATTCCCGTCGTGGCCGAGCGGGGGCGCTATGGGGCCTATCTGCTGCGACCCGGCTTTAAGTTGCCGCCGCTGATTTTCACCGAGGATGAGGCCTTGGCCCTGACGCTGAGCCTGCTGGCGGCGCGCGAATCCGGGCTGGCGACGAGCGCGCCCGTCGTCGAGGGGGCGCTCGCGAAGGTCCAGCGCGTCCTCCCCGAGGCGACGCGTGCGCGCCTCCAGGCGGTGGAGCGGACGGTCGTCTTCGAGGGCGGTGCGGCGCGGCCCGCGCCGCCGCCGGCGACCGTGGCGACGTTGAGCGCGGCGGTGCAGGACGGGCGGTCGGTCCGGCTCCGCTATCGCTCGGCGCGCGCGCAGGAGACGGAGCGCGCGTTCGATCCCTGGGGTGTCGTCGCGCACAATGGCACCTGGTACACCATCGGCCACTGCCACGCGCGCGGCGGGCGGCGTCTCTTCCGCCTCGACCGAATCATCGAGGTGACGCCGCTCGACGCGACCTTCGCCCGCCCGGTGGGATTCGATGCGCTGGCGGCGACCCTGCGCGCGCTCATCTCCATCCCGAGTACCTGGCGCGTGGAGGTCTGGCTGGGGGCGACGCTGGCGGAGATCCAGCGCCGAACCAGCCTCCCCGGTGCCTTCTTCGCGGCGGTGGACGACGGTATCCTGCTGGGTATCGACGTCGATGACCTGGAGCGGACCGCGCACCTGCTCGCCGGCCTCGGCGTCCCGCTGGTCATCCGCCAGCCCCCCGAGTTGCGCGATGCCCTGCACCGTCACGCCCAGGCCCTCGCGCGCGATGCCCGGCGTGCCGACGACGCGGACGCCTCCTGGGAGGGGTAGTGCGACACCCCGAGGGTGGCATTGCTCGCGCCCGGAACGTGGCGGCCCTGGGCGCGGGCGCTACTCCGTCAAAGTCCGACGCCCCGCTGCTCAGACGCCGACCGCCAGGGCCGGGGAGAGTTGGTCCGCGCCGCCGCGCAGGGTGCCGCTGGGCCGGTCGTAGCCGATGGCGGTCGGGCTGGCGAAGGCCCCGACGAAGAAGTCGTCCTGGATCGGGCGAATCTCGTGGCCGAGCGCGGCCAGCGCGTCGAGGGTCGCCTGCCCGACGCGATCGTCGATCAGGAGGCGACCGGGTTCGCTGCAATCCACGCGCGGGGCGTTGATCGCCGCTTGCGGACCCTGGCCGAAGTCCACGACTTTGATAATCAACTGGGCCACGGCGTCGAGGATGCGGCGCCCGCCCGAGGCCCCGACGACGAGTTGTGGCCCGGCCTCGTCGAGGACGATCGCCGGGGTCTGGTTGGTCAGCGGGCGGCGGTTGGGGCCGAGCGAGGCCGCGCGCCCCGGTTCGGGGTCGAACCAGGACATGCCGTTGTTGAGCAGGATGCCGGTGCTGGGGACGGTCACCGCGCTGCCGAAGCTCGACATCAGGGTGGAGGTGAGGCTGACGGCGAGGCCATCGCGGTCGGCGGCGCAGAGGTGGGTCGTGTCGCTGTGCGCGGGGCCGGGGCCGCTCGTCGGGGGCGTGGTGGACGGTCGGCCGCCCGGTTCGTAGGGCCAGGGGTCGCCGGCGGTCGGGGTGCCGTGCGCGCGGCGCGGGTCGATCGCGGCGCGGCGCGCGGCGATGTAGCCGTCGGTGAGCAGCCCCGCGAAGGGCGTGGGCACGACCTCGGGATCGGCCAGATGGGCGAAGCGGTCGGCGAAGGCGAGCCGCGATGCCTCGGCGATCAGGTGCAGGCCGGTCGCCGTGTTGTCGCCCGCGCCCGCCAGGTCGAAGCCGTCGAGGATGCGGAGCATCTGCGCCATCGTCACCCCGCCGAAAGGGCCGGGCACCGTGGCGATCATCCGCTCGCGGTAGCGCACGGTCAGCGCGGGGCGGATGACCGCCCGATAGGCGGCCAGATCCTCGGCGCGGACGAGGCCGTTATTGGCCCGCATCTCGGCGTCGAGCGCGGCGGCGAGCGGGCCGCGATAGAACGCATCGGCCCCGCCGGTCGCGATCAGCGCCAGGGTGCGGGCGAGATCGTCCTGCCGCAAGCTCCCGCCATTGAGGTCGAGATCGATCGCCCGAGGCGGGTCGCCGCTGTCGAGGAAGATCGCGGCGGAGGCCGGGAAACGGCGCAGGTGTGCCAGCGCGCGCCCGACGAGGACGCTGTGGTACCAGTCGGTCGGCAGGGCGGTCGCGGCCAGTTCGATGGCGGGCTGCATAACGGTCGCCAGCGGCAATTTCCCCCAGCGCGCCAGCGCGGTCGTGTAGCCCGCGACCGCTCCCGGCACCGCGACCGCACGGTGGCCGACGGTGTTGGCTTCGTCCCGCACCTGCCGCCATTTGAAGACCTCGGGGCTGCGGCCCGCGCCGAGTTCGTAGCAGTCGGGCGTCGCCAGAGCGGGCGAGCGCATGCCGAACTCGACGCAATAGGCCCGCCCGTCCGCAGGGTCGTGGACGATCAGCACCCCGCCACCGCCGAGTCCGCTCATCATCGGCTCGACGACGCCGCTGGCGAAGGCGGCGGCGATCGCCGCGTCCATCGCGTTGCCGCCAAGCGCGAACATCCGCACCCCGGCCTCGCTCGCCAGCCGATGCTTCGCCGCGACGACGCCGCGTTCGCCGATCGCCTCCGCTCGCTCGACCGTGCGCCACCCATGCTGCATGTCGCCCCTCCCTTTCCTGTCGCCGCTCATGGTGTCGCTGCCGAGTTGTGGCGAGCTATGGCGCGGACTATACACCAGGGCGCGCGATAGCACGAAGAGGGCAGGCGGTTGAGGCCCCGCGTTGCTCTGCCACCACCGCGCCTCGGGGTGCGGCGGCACCACGAAACCCGCCTACGCGAGTTAGATTCGCGTCGTCCTAACCGGCGCAGGCCGGTTTCGTGGCCCGCAGGCCCCGAGGCGCGGTGGTGGCAGAGCAACGCGGGGCCTCAACCGCCTGCCTTGTCGTCGCCATTAACATAGGCCCTTCTCCCACGTAAGACGGTGAACCGCACCCCCGCCCCATACGCGGCTGTACGCGTGGAATCGGCTCCCGTATACTGCGCGCGACCGCCGCTCGGGCCTGTCGGTTGGGGTGACGGTCGCTTGGATGTGCATACCAGTATGCCCGTATAAACAGCCCACCCCGCGCCCGCGCCACTTCGGGGCGGGCGCGGGGGTGGCGCGGGCAGATCGAGGGGACGATGACCATCACCTGGCGCGACGTGCCGCTGCCCGACTTCGGCCTGCCCGACGAGCGCCCGGAGCTTCCGGCGTCCCTCTATGCCGCGCGTTGCGCGCGGGCCTACGCCGCCGCCGCCGCGGATTGGTTGATCGTCTACGGCGACCGTGAGCATTTCGCGAACCTGACCTATCTGGTCGGCTTCGACCCGCGCTTCGAGGAGGCGATCCTGCTGCTCGGGGCGGGCGATCGGCGCGTGCTGCTGGTCGGCAACGAGGGACTGGATTACGCGAGCATCCTCACGCTGCCGGTGGAGGTGGTTCTCTGCCAGTCGCTCAGTTTGCCCGGCCAGGATCGCGGCGCGGCCCCGCGCCTCGATGTGGTCCTGCGCAATAGCGGCTTGGGGTCCGGCCAGTCGCTCGCGCTCGTCGGCTGGAAGTACCTGGAGCCGCGCGAGTGGGCGGGGCGGTGGCCGGGCTTCTTCGCCCCGGCGATGCTGGTGGACACCCTGCGCGACCTCGCGGGCGATCCGGCGGCGGTGCGCGACGCGACGCCGATCCTGTTGCACCCCACCACCGGCCTGCGCGCGCGGCTGGAGGTCGAGCAGATCGCCGCCTTCGAGTGGGGCGCGGCGCGGGCCACGGCGGCGGTCGCGCGGATTCAGCGCGGCGTCCGCGCGGGGCTGACCGAGTTGGCGGCGGTCGCCAACATGGGCTACGAGGGCGACCCCCTCTCCATGCACCTCCTCTTCGCCTCCGGTGACGGGCCGATCGTCGGCCTCCGCAGCCCCGGCACGCGGCGCATCGCGCGGGGCGATGCGATCACCGGCGCGATCGGCTTCTGGGGCGGGCTCTGCGCGCGGGCCGGGCTGGTGGACGACGCCAACCCGGCGTTTCTGGAACGGCTCGCCATCCCCTACTTCCGGGGCGTCGTCACCTGGTACGAGACGGTTGGGGTCGGCGTCGCTGGCGGCGTCATCCAGGAGCGTGTGGTGGCGGCGCTGGCTGAGGGCGGCCTGCGCCCGGCGCTCAATCCCGGCCACCTCTCCGGGCACGACGAATGGGTCCATTCGCCGGTCGCGCCCGGCAGCACCCTGGCGATCGGCTCGGGCATGGCCTTCCAGTGCGACATCATCCCGACCCCCGCGCCGCCCGGACAGGCGGTGAACTGCGAGGATCCGGTCGTCTTCGCCGACGCCGCGCTGCGCCGCGAACTGGCGACCCGTTTCCCGGCGGTCTGGTCGCGGATCGCCGCGCGGCAGGCTTTCATGCGCGGCGCGCTCGGCATCGCGATCGGCGACGATGTGCTGCCGCTCTCCACGATGCCAGCCTACCTCGCGCCCCTCTGGCTCGCGCCATCGCGCGTACTCACGCAGGGGTGATCGCTCGCGGGAGGCGTGGCGCTCCGTTGCGGTGGGATGCCGTTGCGGGCGGGGCGGGCGATGGCGCGCGGGGATGGCTCAGAATAGGGTCAGTTGCTTGCTCGGCCCGCGCGCCTGCTGGGCGGCGAGGTCGCTGTGCGCGGTGAGCGGCGGGAATGCATGGTCGAACGCGGCGGCGTCCTCGTAGAGATCGGCGAAGCGGGCCGCCACCTCGCGCAAACGTCGCAGGAGGTAGGTCACGTCCTCGTCGTGCGCCCATTCCTCGACCCGACCGAGCGTGCCGTCGGCGCGCTGATAGACGATCAGGCGCTCCCCGATCCGCTGGCCCTGCGCCACCGCCGCCAGGCGGCGGTTCGCCCCGCTACGGAAGGTCTTGGGGGTGATCGTCTCCCAGCGGCAGAAGTCGCGCGGGGACAACTCGTGGGCCTGGAGGCGGCGCGCGGTGGCGAAGTAGAGGTCGCGCAACGCTTCGCGCGCGCCGTCGATCAGCAGCGCGACGGCCTCGTTGATGAAGCGGCGCAGATAGGGTTCCTCGCGCCGACTGCGGAGGCTGCTCCCGTGCAGGATCAGCGTGCCGTCGTACTCCCGCAGCACGTAATTCTTGGTCTTCAGCGAGACCATGCTGTTGTAGCGCCCGTCGAAGGCGAGGTTGATCCCCGGCGGCAGGGTCGCGCCGATCGCCGCGACGTAGCCTTCCTCCGCCGCCTGGCCCGCGACGCGTGTTGGCGGGACGAAATAGACGCCGTCGGTGTCGATCTCGATCACCCGTGCGCCGGTGCGCTCCAGTTCGGCCACCACCCCTTTCAGGAGCTCCTGCCCGCGCAGCGTGATCCGCTCCGCCGCCGCGAAGTCGTTGAAGATCGCCTGGCTGAAGCCGAGGTAGCCATAGAAGGAGTTGATCAGCACCTTGAACGACGACTGCAAGCCCTGCCAGTAGGCCCCCTGCTCGCCGCTCGTCGCCCGCGCCCGCTCCTTCGCGCGGAGCCGCCGCGTCGTCAACTCGCGCAGGAGCGGCAAGAGCACCCCCAGTGTGTCGCTCGCCGCGCCGATGCGGTCGGTCAGCATGATCGCCGGGTAAAGACTCTCCACGTCGCACTTCACGATCGGGCCGAAGATGCCGACCTCGCGCACCTCGCTCCAACCGCCGGGATAGGCCTGCGGAGGCGCGGGCTGCGGCACCGACTGGCGGGCCGCGAGGTAGGCGCGCAGGAAAAGGGCGTTGATCTTCCCGCCCGTGCCGCCGCTGGCGGTGCGCTGGAAGGAGCGGGGGAGCATCTGCGCCTGATAGAACTCGGTCGGGGCGGCGAGGGCGCTGAGGGTCGCCACGTCGCGTACGTCGTCGAGCGCGTAGGCGATCACCCGCTCCCGCTCGGTCGCCCAGGAGGCGGCGATGTCGGCCCCACGCACGAAGGTGCGATCCTCGCGGACGAGGCCGAGCGCGGCGATCGCCTCCTTCAGCCCGTAGCTGGTCATGTGGCCCGCGCTGTCGTAGCGCTGGATCTGCTGATAGGTGTCGAGGAAGTGGCGACCGTACGCGTAATGGGGCAGGAAGGGGATGCTGCGGGCCATCGCCTTGAAGCGCTGCTCGCTGCCCGCGCTGAGCGTCGAGCCGTCGCGCCCCCAGGTGAGCGCCACCCCGACCGCCTCGGCGCGCGCGCGCACGTAGGGGAGGTCGAAGTTGTAGATGTTGTGGCCCTCGATGATGTCGGGGTCGATCGCGGCGATCGCCGCGTTGAGTCGGGTCAGGATCGCCGCCTCGCCCCCCGCCTCGCCCCCCACGCCGCCATCGATCGCCTCCTCGTGTCCCCGGTTGCTGCTGAGCGTGACGAGCAGGATCGCGGCGTCCGGCGCGGTCGGTTCGAGGCCGGTGGTCTCGATGTCGAACTGGAGGCGCACCAGATCGTCGTAGACCATCCCTTTGAACGTGGTCCGACCGCTGAGCGCCAGGTACTGCTCCACGGGCGATCGGAAACCTTCCCAGGTGATCCCGGCACTGTCCAGCGTTTCGCGCGCGGCCATGAAGGTGGACCAGTTGCGGAAGTGGATCAGCCAGTGGTAGTGCGCCTCGCCGTGCAGTCGTTCGGCCCGGTAGTGCCCCCGCAGGCGCGGCCACTCCGGCTCGCGGTCGAGGAAGAGCCAGGGTCCGAAGGCCGCGAGTTCGCTTTCCACCCGATCGTCGATCGTGCGGCGGTAGACGCGCACGCCGCTCGCCCCGGCAGCCTCGACCGCGACGAGACGCGGCGTCGGGTCGTCGCCGTAAAGCAGTCTCTCGATCGTGGCGGGTTCGCTGATGCTCGCTCGCTCGGGGCGAGGGGCGTCGCTCGCCACGGCGGGCACGGCCTCGTCTCCCATCGGCTTCCCCTGCTGTGTCGGTGACGGCGCCCGGCCCTATGCGCACCCCTATCGAACTATGGTACTACCCCGCCCATGCCTCGTGCCAGTTCGACATTTTTCCAGCCACAGCAAGGAAAACGACACGGTAGTACCACAGATGGGACAGGCCGAATGCTGATCGGCTCTCGCGGACCGGGACCATTGGACTATTGTTGCGCCCGAGTCCCCCCCCCTAGAATGGGCATAGGAATAACGGACTCGGGTCACAGTGTCACGGTCCAGCGCTGGGCGAATGTGCCACCCTGGCAATGCGAGCGCGGGACATGTTCACCGCGTCTGTCATCCCTATGGGCGTGCCACCGGGTTGCGGTGCCGCTGTCGTTGCGGACGATTACAGGATCAGGAGGGGCCAGCAGATGCGGAAGAACGGTCGCTTATTCATCATTCTCGGGGTGGGGCTGGCCTGTTTGGCGGTCGCGCTCGCCTTCCTGATGTTCACCAATGCCGGCCAGAGTAAGGCCGTCGAGAAGGTGCCGACGACGATGAAGATCATCGTGCTGGCGAAGGATGTGGCCGCGCACCAGATCTTGCGCGAAACCGACCTGGCCGAGGTGACGGTCGACAAGGATCTCGCCACCAACGGCGAGACAGGTTCCCGCGCCGACGTGCTGGGCCTGGCCCCGAAGGTGGGGATGGTCAAGGGACAGCGCGTCAAGAAGGCCGAGCTGGAAGTCTCGGGGCTGTCGAACGACATCGCCCCCGGCATGCGCGCCGTGACGATCCCGGTCGATCGCCTCCAGATGGCCGGGGGCCTGCTGCGCGACCTGGACCACATCGACCTGATCTTCTCCACCAAGATCAATCTGTCGTACCTCCTCCCGACCCGCCCGTTCGAGATCGACACGGCGACCGCCGGGGACATCGACGTGAAGCTGACCCTCCCCGCCACGGCCCCGACCGGGGTCCCGCCCTATGCCTACCCGGGCGAGCCCGGCTCGCGCTTCAAGATTCAGGGGCCGGACAAGAAGGGCGACCCGATCGCCAAGGTCATCTTCCAAGACGTCAAGGTCATCCGCGTGGTCGGTGCGCCGGTGCCGCAAGAGGGCCAGCAGCAGCAAGCGAAGCCGGCCGCCGCGGCCCAGGAGAGCGACCTGCTGATCCTCGAACTGAACAATGAGCAGGCCGAGGTCATGAAGTTCATCCTCGATAACGGTGCTACCTACGCCTTCGCCCTGCGCGGCAAGGATGACCGCGAGAAGGCCGTCAGCAACGGGATCACCTACGACATGTTGCTCACCACCTACCAGTTGCCCACGCCGAAGTCGGTGCGCCTGCCGGCCGAGGAGCAGCGATGAGCGGAGGAACGCGCATCCGCGTCGTGATCGTCGATGACATCCCGGAGGCGCGGGATAACGTGCAGAAGCTGCTGCAATTCGCCGAGGATGTCCAGGTCATCGGGCAGGGGGCCACGGGCCGCGAGGCGATCGAACTGGCGCGCAAACTCCAGCCCGACATCATCCTGATGGATGTCTCGATGCCGGAGATGGATGGGATCACCGCGACGCAACTGATCGCCAGCCAGTTCCCCGGTGTGGCGGTGATCATGAGTTCGGTGCAGTCCGACACGGAGACGTTGCGCCGCTCGCTCAAGGCCGGTGCGCGCGACTACCTCTTCAAGCCATACGGCCTCGATGAGCTGGCCGGCTCGATCCGCACCGTCTACCAGAGTGTCCAGGCGAATCGCGCGCAACTGAACGCGACCACCTCGGCGACCTCGACCACCCACCTCGGGACCCCGGAGGAGCAAGGGCGCGCGAAGGTCATCACGGTTTTCAGCCCCAAGGGCGGGGTGGGGCGGACGACGATCGCCACGAACCTGGCCGTCGCCACGAAGCTCGCGACCGACAAGCGCGTCCTGCTGATGGACGGGAACCTGGCCTTCGGCGATGTCGCCGTGACGCTGAATCTGCCCACGATCAAGACGATCGTCGAACTGGCGTTCAATTCCGGGCAACTGGACGAGGATTTCGTCTCCGATGTGGTGGCGACCCATTCCTCGGGCGTGAAGGTGCTGCTCGCCGCGCCGAATCCCCAGGAGGCCGAGGGGATCACCAGCGACCAGTTGCGGGCGATCATCGGGCAGGTGATGACGATGTTCGACTACGTCTTCATCGATACGCGCCCGTCATTCGACGATCTCCAACTCGCGCTGCTCGACCTGAGCGACACCGTGCTGCTGACGATGACGATGGAGATGACCGCGATCAAGGCCGCGAAGCAATACCTGGAAGTGGCCGAATTGCTCGGGTATCCGAGCGAGAAGACGACCCTGGTGCTCAATCGTGTCGGGGCCGTCTCGCAGATCACGGTCGAGGATGTCGAGACCCACCTGAAGGGCCGGGTCAAGGGGCGCATCCCCGACGAGCCGACCCTGGTGACGCGGAGCGTGAACGAGGGGGTGCCGATCGCCCTCAGCAGTCCCGAGAGTCGGTTCTCCCGCGCGATCAACGCCCTGGCGAACATCATCACCGATGGGCTCGTCCCCGCCGAGGAGGAGAACGAGCAGCGGCGGGGCCTGGGCGGGCTCTTCCGGCGCGGTGCGCCGCGCGCCAAGTCGGCGCTGGTTGTCGCCGAGGTTTAACCCCCACGAGTCCTGCGCGTATCTCTCTGTGCGGTCCCCGTCCCGTCCCTGTCCCGGCCCTGCGGTGTGAAGGAGGATGGCACCCATGTCTCTGATGCGACGGCTGAACAACACGCAACCAACGGCCGGCGCACCGGGTGCCGGCGCACCGGGCGCGACCGGCGGGGGTGGCTTCGGGGCGAACGGCCTCCCACCTGCTCCGCCGTCGTCCGGGGCCGGTCCCGGGAGCGGCAACCTCGGGGCCGCGCCGACCTCCACGCTGAAGCGCCCGGCGACCGGCGCGAATGCGCCCGGTGCCGTGGCGCAGCGCGAACGGAACGACTCGTTCACTGACCTCAAGACGCGCGTGCAGAACCGCCTGATCGCCGAACTCGATCCCCGGATGGACCTGAGCAACGCCGAGGAGGTGCGCCGCACCGTCGAGGAGACGTTTAACCGGGTGCTGGAGCAAGAGCAGATCGTCCTCACGCGCGTCGAGCGGCTGCGCCTCTACGAGGCGATCGCGGCGGAGATCCTGGGCTACGGGCCGATCGAGCCGCTGCTGAAAGACGACACCGTCTCCGAAGTGATGATCAACGGGCCGCGCCAAGTCTACGTCGAGCGGCGCGGCAAGCTGGAACTGACCGATGTGCAATTCCAGGACGACGACCATGTGATGCGGATCATCGACCGGATCGTCTCGCCGCTCGGTCGGCGTATCGACGAGAGTTCGCCGACCGTGGATGCGCGCCTCCCGGACGGCTCCCGTATCAACGCGGTGATCCCGCCGATCTCCCTCGTCGGGCCGGTGCTGACGATCCGGAAGTTCTCCAAGGATCCGCTCACAATCGACGACCTGGTGCGCTTCGGCACGGTGACGCCGGAGATGGTGGCGTTCCTGCGCGCCTGCGTCGAGTCGCGCCTGAACATGGTCGTCTCCGGCGGCACCGGCTCCGGCAAGACGACCACCCTCAACGTCCTCTCCTCGTTCATCCCGGAGGACGAGCGGATCATCACGATCGAGAATGCCGCCGAACTCCAGCTCCGCCAGGAACACGTCGTCACGCTCGAATCGCGGCCGGCCAACATCGAGGGGAAGGGCGAGATCACGATCCGCGATCTGGTGATCAACTCCCTCCGGATGCGCCCCGAGCGGATCGTCGTCGGCGAGTGCCGCGGTGGCGAGGCGCTGGACATGCTCCAGGCGATGAATACCGGCCACGACGGCTCGATGACGACCGCCCACGCCAACACCCCGCGCGACACCCTCTCCCGGTTGGAGACGATGTGCCTGATGTCCGGCATCGATCTCCCGGTGCGCGCCATCCGCGAGCAGATCGCGGCGGCGGTCGATGTGATCGTGCAGCAATCTCGCATGAAGGATGGCTCGCGCCGGATCACGGCGGTGACCGAGGTGCAGGGCATGGAAGGCGACGTGATCGTCATGCAGGACATCTTCGTCTTCGAGCAGACCAGCATCGAGGCCGGCAAGATTATCGGGCGGATGAAGCCGACCGGCATCCGCCCGAAGTTCATCGAGAAGTTCGAGATCGCCAACATCTACCTGCCGCCGAACATCTTCGGCGCGATGGACAGGTTTTTTTAGTCGGCAGTCGTCGGTCGTCAGTCGTCAGTAGAGGTTCGCCATACGGCGCGGTGCCGGGCTGCCACCACGCAACCACTGACGACTGCCGACCGACGACTGCCGACTCATCAGGGGGCACGATGCCATCACCTATCCTCTTCTTGGCCGTGGCGGCGGCGATGGCGGCGCTCGCCTTGATCGGCTTCGGCGTGTCGGCCTCCCGTCAGGGCACCTCGGAAGACCTGTCGGAACGCCTCGAACGCTATGGCGGGCGGGACTGGGTGCCGCCCGACGCCGATGGCGGATCGCGCCGCGTCCCCGGACGACTCGCGCGGGCGGTCGATCAGGCGGTGGCGGATCGCAGCTTCACCGGCAATATCCGCACCGATCTGGCGCGGGCGGACCTGCACCTCACCATCGGCGAGTGGTTGATCGTCCGTCTGCTCGTCGTGCTGGCCGGCTTCGGCGTGGGGGTACTCCTCGGGGGCTTCACGCAGGGGTTGACGTTCCTGGTCGGCATCCTCGGCGTCGTGATCGGCTTCTTCGCCCCGAACATCTACGTCAAGATGCGGACCGGTCGACGGATCAAGGCGTTCGTCAATCAACTGGGCGACACGATCAGCATGATGGCCAACTCCCTGCGGGCCGGGTACAGCCTCTTGCAGACGATGGAGATGGTCTCGCGCGAGTCGCCATCGCCGATCGCCGACGAGTTCCGCCGGGTGGTCAGTGAGGTCGGGCTGGGGATCAACACGCAGGATGCGATGGCGCACCTGCTGCGGCGCATCCCGAGCGACGACCTCGATCTGCTGATCTCGGCGATCAATATCCAGCACGAGGTCGGCGGGAACCTGGCGCAGATCCTCGACGTTATCGGCAACACCATCCGCGAGCGGGTCCGCATCAAGGGCGAGATCGGGGTTCTCACGGCGCAGCAGACGATCTCCGGCTACGTGATCAGTGCGCTGCCGGTGGTCCTCGGCGTGGTCATCTTCATGGTCAGCCCGGACTACATGAAGAAGATGTTCGTCATGCCGTGGGTCTGCATGCCGATCGGCAGCGCGATCATGATCGTCATCGGCTTCTTCGTGATGAAGAAGATCACCGCGATCGAGGTCTGAACGGGGCTGCCCAATCGCCGTGCGGTCGCGAGGTGGCCCAGGGAAGAGCCTTCCGACGCGAGTACACCGCTCACCGGCCAACCGGCAATCTGCCAACCGCTTTAGGGGGATGACCATGTCGATGCCACTGCTGATGCCGCTGCTGATCCTGCTGGTGACTGGGGGCGCGCTCCTGTTGATCGTCATGGGCGTGCGGATGCCCGCCAAGGAGGTCTCGATCGAGGAGCGCCTGGCGGCCTTCGCCGAGCGCCCGATCCCGCTCGAGCAGCTCGAACTCCAGCGCTCGTTCGTCGAGCGCGTCATCCGACCGTTGATCCTCACCTGGACCCGCCGAATCGCGCGCTTCACGCCGAAGCAGAACGGGGAGCGGTTGCGGATCTCGCTGCTGGAAGCGGGCAGCCCGCGCGGCCTCGGCGTCGTCGAATTCATGGGACTGCGCGGGGTGATGGCGCTGCTCCTCGGCGGCTCGGCCCTGCTGATGGTCGTCTTCACCGGCGCGACGTTCCGCCCGATCAGCGTGTTCGGCCTCCCGATCCCGGGGATCCTGCTCTTCCCCGCCCCGCTCGCCCTGCTCGGGTACACCATCCCCGGCATCTGGCTCGGCCAGAAGATCAGCAGGCGGAAGAAGGCGATCCAGAAGGCGCTGCCGGACGCGATCGATCTGCTGACGATCAGCGTCGAGGCCGGCCTGGGCTTCGACCCGGCGATCGGGCGCGTGGCCGAGAAGTGGGACAACGAGTTGAGCCGGGAGTTCAGTCGCCTCTTGCAGGATATGCGGATCGGCAAGCAGCGCCGCGAGGCGTTGCGCGAGGTCTCGATCCGGTGCGGCGTGGACGATCTGCGGATCTTCATCTCCTCGATCATCCAGGCCGATCAGCTCGGCGTCAGCATCACCCAGGTGTTGCGCGTGCAGTCGCAGCAGATGCGCATGAAGCGCCGCCAGCGGGCGGAGGAGCAGGCCCACAAGGCCCCGATCAAGATGCTCTTCCCGATGGTCTTCCTGATCTTCCCCGCGATGTACGTCATCATCCTCGGCCCGGTCGCCCCGACCGTCTGGAGTTCGTTCGGCGGGCAATAGGCGGTTTGCAGGTGTGTAGGAATCCCCACTTATTGGGCTTTGTCTCCTACTCATTGGGCCTGGCTCTTACTTATTGGGCCTGCGCGCCGGTGAGACTTGGTGGAGGATCGGCTACGTATTGGCGATTGAGCCTTTCACTACGCTATGCGACTGGGGCTCAAATGCCTCCCACGATGCGACTGAGGCTCACCCTGTAGGATTGGCTACTTATTGGCGGTAGTCCGATACCTATCGGCGGTGTCTGACATCTATTGGCGGTGGAGGTGTGGGTGAACCTGGGGACCTGACGGTAGGCTATCGGTCGGTCCCTCGTGGAGGTGTCGTTCCTGCGCTGGAGTGACTGGCCCTTTCTTTCGGGGCAGGGGACATGGGGCCAGAGCATGCTAGAACCCAGGTCGCGCGCCCCGTCCCCGCGTAGCCCGAAAGTACTAGACACTGCCAACGATGGGCGCTATACTGGGAGGGATAAAGCATATGGTGAATCACGGCGAAAATGGTCAGCCGCGATCTGGGGCACCATCAGGGGAGGAGGGAGAGGCGATGGCGACGGGCTACTTGGCCTTGTCCGACACCGGATTACCCTTTCATGAGTATAGGGTCCCCGAATCGTCCAACTTTGGGCTGCCTAGCAGCGAGGAGTTCGATCGCGCCTTGCACGGCTTTGAGCGCGACGAGCGCTACTTCGCGACAAACCGCGACGAGTTGTGGGCGGCGTATGCGGGGCGGTGGGTTGCAATTTACGACGCGCGGGTTGTTGGTGATGCCGCAGATCTGCCGAGCCTGCTGCAGTCGATCGAGGGGCGTCAGATCCCCCAGGGGTTGGCCGTCGTGAAACACTTGATCCGTCAGGACACTGTCCGCATCTCATGATCAGCGGGCATTATCACGACTTTGATCTGACTCTAGTTTTCGCTAACTCAGGCGGCCTCAGCGAGGGAGTGCGGGTCGGGTGGCGCGGTCGGCAGGCAGCGCTGGCCCCAAAAGCCAGTGCGAAGGTGGCCGGTGGCGGCGGCTTTTGCGCGGAT
>JAABUN010003562.1_pt1 | contig 23739 bp, 22 predicted proteins | sample 5559311 | NCBI WGS metagenome assembly JAABUN01 (sample SAMN10711877, study PRJNA513370) | rock metagenome | isolation source: Antarctica rocks | place: Antarctica: Victoria Land, Siegfried Peak sud
CGATCGGCATCGCCACCACCACCGACCCGCACCTGGGCGCCCACCAGCTCCTGCACGACGCCGATACCACCATGTACCAGGCAAAGACCCGCTGACAGCTCAGCCTCGCCCAGCCGCCCGGCGGTCTTCCCGAGCCGCGCCGCGGCGCTCGACGCGCCAACGCCGGTCGTCGCAGCGCCGGTCGGCGCGGCGCCGGTCCGCGGCGTAGCCGACGGCCGCCTGGACGGCGCGCTGACCCATTCGGCAGGGCGCCGGTTGCCGGAGACCGCGCCGAAGCGGGCGCGGGTTGTCGATGATCTTGATTTCCCCTTGGCCCACTTGGGTCATTGCCGTCGGGGCGGCAGTCCCGGCGGGACCAGCAGCGCTACGAACGCCACCGCTTCCGGCTAGAAGGTCATGACGCCCCTGCCTGCGGCGCCTCGGTGATCCAAGATCCTCGGGGACCGGAGATCATCGACAGGCCCTAGCGAAGAAGTGCATCACGCAGCCCGAGCACGGCCAGCAACCGCCAGCCCCGTCGGTGTGATCATGTCCGATAGACGATCCTTCTGCGAGCGGGGGGTTCCACCGTGATAGCCGCATCGGTTCCAACCCGAGCGGCCAGCCCACGGTAGGGGGCGTCGCACCCGTTTGGGTCACCGCCCGACGGCGAAGGTGTGCTAGCGAGTCCACCGCCTGCCATAGGAGACGTCCATGAGCACGAGCACCGATCAGACCTCCAGCGACATCGGTCGAAGCAACATCAAGGTCCGCAAGGTCACGCACTGGCAGCCGAACTTCTCGGCGTCCGGGCCCGGCGAGCCTGGCACCTACCTGTTCCAGCTCATCCTTGACCACGGCGCCAGCGAGGTCGTGCTGACCGTCAACGTGGACGACGCGGACAACCTGTTCGACTGGCTCGCCGCCAGCAGCGACGTCTACTACGACATCGAGCGTGAGGTCCTGTTGTTCGGCGCCCGGACCGTCGGCGACTGATTCACCAGCAGTACAGCTCAGTGGGCGTCCGGCTGTTCGCCCCGGTCATGGCCCGTCAGCGCCGGGCTTTGTTCACCGCTCGCAGGCCCGGGTTGCGACCAAAAGCTGCCGCGGGCATGTTCCGCAGCCTGGCCCTGGGCAGGAAGACGACTGCGTAGGCCGTCCCGTTGACGATCAGCGCTGATCGACCGGCGTCCGTGTCAACGGGCGTTGCTGTGGCCGGTACGGCGCGGGCCGCCTACTAGGTTCCTCGGGCGGCGGGTGAGGGCAGGGCGTTGAGGTGCTCCAGCCGGTCCAGCAGGTGGTTGAGGGATGCTTGGAACTCCTCATCAGCGTGGTCCTCGGCTAGCTGCTCAGCCAGTCGAGACACCGCCGGGTAGGGCGCGAGCTCGCCGGTGCTGCTCGGTTCGGGCGCCTTCATGGTGGCTTCTTCGACTGGGCCGGTGTCGACGCCGCGTGCGCTGACCTCAAGGAGCAGGTTGCCGAGCAGGAAGGAGGTGAACGAGCGGTAGGCCGCGGTCGCGCCGGTGTCGGCGAACCCTCGTTCGAGCAGCCCGGCGAGGAAGTCCTCGACCCAGCGCAGCGAGCGAAGTGGTGGCCGGATCCAGGGTGCGCTCGGGGTTCGGGTAGCGATCAGCGGAAAGATCTGCGGCTTGGCGATCGCGATGCTGCGGACTCCGTGTGCGTGGCGGGTCAAAAACGCCCGCCAGTCGTCGCCGGTGTGGGGCTCCACCTCGAGATCGTTGAGCATGTCGTCGACCACGGAGTTGACGACCGCATCGAGCAGGGCGTCGTAGTTCGCGACGTACCGATACAAGGACATGGCCTCGACGCCTAGCTCGCGGCCGAGGGACCGCATCGACAGGGCCCGGGCGCCGTCTCGTTCGATCATGCCGATCGCACCGGCCAGGATGATCTCCCGCGACAGTCGTCTGCGGGGACCAACGAGTGATGCGGCGCCTTCGCTTACCACGGTCCTCCGACTTGTGAGGGCCCATCCAGCGCTTCGACTCGGGACCTGGCAGGCCCTGCCGGGCAGGGCTGGGTGGGACGCCGCAGCGTACGAGGTCTTGTCAGAGTTCGCCCACTGTCGACCAGGTGCGTGCCGGCCCGGCGGTGACCTGACCGTGCTCGGCACCTGCTCGTGGGCTGTGCTTGCCGCTGTCGACGACCGTCGCCCAGCTGACCCGCCGTGCCAGGTCGATGCGGGCGAGCCGCGCTGTTCCGGGGATGGCGGCGGCCTGGTTCCGGTGACGACCTCACGGCTGACCCGCTGGGCAAAGAAGATCGAGCGAACACGCATACACTGTAAATCAGAAGGGCACTCTGGTCCGGACCGTCCGTCCGGTCCACGCCGGGCCGGCCAACGCCCCACCCGCAGCCCTCGCGGCGCACGCCGTGCCCACCGCATCTCTAGGAGACTTGTGTCCACGACCAACCTGGCTGCTGTCGATTTCGGTAGCACCGTCACCGACGGCCTGTCCACGATCGCGACCTTCATCCCGAAGCTCATCGGCTTCCTCGTCATCCTGATCGTCGGCTACTTCGTCGCCAAGATCGTCGCCAAGATCCTCGACAAGGTGCTCGAGAAGGTCGGCTTCGACGACGCCGTGGAGAAGGGACCGGTCAAAAAGGCGCTGTCCAAGGGGTCCTTCGACGCCAGCGACATCGTCAGCAAGCTGGTCTTCTACGCGATCTTCATCCCGTTCCTGGCCGCGGCCGTGGGCACCCTCGGCATCGCGGCGCTCACCGAGCCGCTGAACGCCTTTATCCTGCTGATCCCGCAGATCATCGTGGCGGTCATCATCATCGTCGTTGGTGGCGTGGTCGCCGGCGCTCTGAAGAAGCTGGTGGAGGGCAGCCTCGGCGGGCTGTCGTACGGCGCGATTCTGGCCAACGCCCTCAGCGTGCTGGTGTTCCTGTTCTTCCTTAAGGCCGCCCTGGACCAGGTCGGCATCGCGACCACGGTCACCGGTCCGATCCTGATCGCGATCCTCGCGACCGTGGCCGGCATCCTCATCGTCGGTGTCGGCGGCGGCCTGATCAAGCCCATGCAGTCGCGGCTGGAGCAGTCGCTGAACAAGGCCTCCGAGGAGGCCGGCAAGGCCAAGGGCCAGGTGCAGTCCAACGCCGGCGACATGAAGAAGCAAGCTCGCTCTGCAACGGACAGCGGCTCCGACAGCCAGAGCTCTCAGTCCAGCTCCACGCTGAAGACCACCCGGTGACCCAACCGGCGCAGACCCCCAACGACGCGACCACCACACGGCCGGGCGCGAGCTCGCGCAAGGCCGCGCACAAGTCCCCGCTGGGCTGGTTGGCTGCTCCTGCTGCTGCTGCTCATCGCCGGCATCATCGCCGCCCTGCTGCTCAACAGAGACAGCAACGACACGGTTGCCACCCCGGCCGTCTCCGCGCAGCCGAGCGCGCCGGCCGTCGCCGTCCCCGCCATACCTGAGGCGTCACCGCCCACGGGCGACGTCACGCCCGCCCCGGACGCCTCGCCGCCCGCCGTCGATGTGCCCTCGGTGCAGCCCTCGGCACCGCCGGTCGGCACCGGCCAGGCCGACCTGCTGGTCGGCCAGCAAGATCTGCTGGCGCTGGCCGGCGGCTCGCTCGGCGGCACCAACAGCGACGCCGTCACCGGCAGCGCGACGGTCCAGTCGGTCGTCGCCGACAGCGGCTTCTGGGTCGGTCCCAGCGCCGAGAAGCGGGTCTACGTCTTCCTCACCCGCGAGGCGCGCGGGGGCCAGGCCGAGTCGCCCTTCAAGGTCACCGCCGGCCAACAGATCCAGATCACCGGCACCCTGCTGCCGATCGTGGCCCATCAGGACGTGCTCGACGGCGTGACCGACGCCGAAGGACGCGCGCTGCTGCAGCGTCAGGGCCAGTACGTCAGCGCCTCCAAGGTCGACCTCGGCTGAGGCGCCCCGACCGGCACACGAAGTCCTACGACACCCATCCCATGCGCCACCTGAGAGGACACACATGATCACCACCGATCAGCTCGGCACGATCGCCGGGGCGACCATGAAGGACCAGAGCGGCACCAAGATCGGCAAGGTCGTCGACGTGTACGAGTCCACCGACGGACCGCAGGCCACCTTCGTCACCGTCTCGACCGGCATGTTCGGCGGCTCGAACAGCTTCGTGCCGCTGGCCGAGGCCACCGTGCAGGGCGAGGACGTCGTCGTCCCCTACAGCATGGCGATCGGCGCACACCTAGTCGGCGCCGCCACGCTGCTGCGCAGCGAGCAAGACCGGATCCGCCGGCAGGACGGCGTCGCCCGCAGCACCGCTGTGAAGACCGCCCTGACCGCCGCCGCACTGGGCACCACCGCCTACAGCGGTGTGCTGAACCGCAAGATGGCCAGCGCTGGGCACGCCCCGGTCACCGGCGCCACCGAGCCCGGCCCACAGACACCACCCGACATCGCCAAAACCCAGAAGCAGCTCAAGGCCGTGCAGTGGCTCATCCCCGGCCTGACCGGCAGCATGGTCGCGGCAACCGCCTGGCAAAGCGAGCAGATGCGCCCCCAGCAGGCCCTGCAAGGTTCCCTGCCCTCCCTGCCCTCCCTGCCCGCCCTGCCCTCCGGGCTGCCCAAGCTCGCCGGCGCCGGCGCCGCCGTCCTGCTGCTCACCAAGGTGCTGCGCGCACGCAAAGCCAAGGCCCGCGAGCTGGAGCCGGCGGACACCGCGCCCCCGACCAGCCCCGCCACCAGCCCCACGACCGGCCCGGTCAGCAGCCCGGCCGTCCCCTCCAGCAGCCCGCCACCGGTCCGCGACACCGACCCGACCGCGACCAAGGCCGCGACCGGACTGACCGATCCAGACGCCATCGTCGTCACCCCGCGCGGCACCACCAGCCGCTAGCGGCCACAGCCCGTGCGTCCCGCAGCGCTGCGGGACGCACCGGCCTGGCACCACCCTGCCCGCCCGCCGCCGCCGCCCTGTTCGCCGCCGCCCTGTTCGGCGGCGCCCCTGTTGAGGAAACCGCCCGTGACGCCAGCACAGCCCACCGCCCTCGCCCCTGCCAGCCGGGACCCGGCCTTGAGCCGGCCAGTGTGTGAGCAGGCCGGCTGGTCGCACCTGGACGTGCGGGCCGTCGACACAATCCGGCTGCTGGCCGCCGACGCCGTACAGAAGGTCGGCAACGGCCACCCCGGCACGGCGATGAGCCTGGCGCCGCTGGCCTACCTGCTGTTCCAGCAGGTCATGCGGCACGACCCGGCCGATGACCAGTGGCTGGGACGGGACCGTTTCGTGCTGTCCTGCGGGCACACCAGCCTGACCTTGTACCTGCAGCTGTACCTGTCCGGCTACGGCCTGGAGCTCGACGACCTCAAAGCCCTGCGGACCTGGGGGTCGGCGACGCCCGGGCACCCGGAGTACCGACACACCCGCGGAGTCGAGATCACTACCGGCCCGCTCGGCCAAGGCCTGGCGAGCGCAGTCGGGCTGGCGATGGCGGCCCGCCGCGAACGCGGCCTGCTCGACCCCGACGCCACAGCCGGTGAGAGCCCGTTCGACCACCACGTGTACGTGCTGGCCTCCGACGGCGACCTGATGGAGGGCCTGACCGCCGAGGCCAGCAGCCTGGCCGGGCACCAGCAGCTCGGGAACCTGGTGCTGTTCTACGACTCCAACCACATCAGCATCGAAGACGACACCGACATCTCCTTCAGCGAGGACGTCGCCGGCCGGTACGCCGCCTACGGCTGGCACGTCCAGACCGTCGACTGGACCATGACCGGCGGCTACGTCGAGGACGTCGACGCGCTGCTCGCCGCCACCGAGACCGCGAAGGCCGAGACCGGCCGCCCGTCGCTGATCCTGCTCCGCACCGTCATCGGCTGGCCGGCACCGACCAAGAGCGGCACCGGCAAGGCCCACGGAGCGGCGCTGGGCCAGGACGAGATCGCAGCGACCAAGACCCTGCTCGGCTTCGACCCGGACGTCACCTTCGCCGTCGAGCCCGACGTCCTGGCTCACGCCCGGCAGGTCGCCGGTCGTGGTGCGGACGCGCACCAGTGCTGGCAGCCGCTGTACCAGGCCTGGCGCGAGCAGCACCCCGACCGGGCCGCGCTGCTGGACCGGCTCACCGCCCAGCAGCTGCCCGCCGGCTGGACCGGTGCGCTGCCGGTCTTCCCGGCGAACCCGAAGGGGATGGCGACCCGCAAGGCCTCCGGTGAGGTCCTGACCGCGCTCGCCGACGTGCTGCCCGAGCTGTGGGGCGGCTCCGCCGACCTCGCCGAGTCCAACAACACCACCATGACCGGCCAGGCGTCGTTCATCCCAACCGAACGGCAGACCCGCACCTGGCAGGGCGGCCCGTACGGCCGGACGCTGCACTTCGGGATCCGCGAGCACGCGATGGGCGCGATCCTCAACGGCATCGCGCTGGGCAGCCTGACCCGCCCCTACGGCGGGACGTTCCTGGTGTTCAGCGACTACATGCGCCCCGCCGTCCGGCTCGCCGCGCTCATGCAGCTCCCGGCAACCTATGTGTGGACGCACGACAGCATCGGCCTGGGTGAGGACGGCCCGACCCACCAGCCCGTCGAGCACCTCGCCGCGCTCCGCGCGATCCCCGGCCTGGACGTCGTGCGGCCCGGCGACGCCAACGAGACCGCCGTGTGCTGGCAGGCGATCCTGGAGCACCACGACCGGCCCGCCGGGCTGGTCCTGACCCGGCAGAACCTGCCCGTCCTGCCCCGCACCGACCACCCGCCGGCGGCCAGCACCGACGAGGACGGCCAGAGCGTCACCGACCCGGCCACCGAGCACGCGGCCGGAGGTCCGGTGTACGCGCCGGCGGCCGGAGCGGCCCGCGGCGGCTACGTCCTCATCGACGGGGACACCACCGACCACGGCCAACCCGACGGCTTCCTGCCCGACGTGCTGCTGATCGCCACCGGGTCGGAGGTGCAGATCGCGCTGGACGCCCGGCAGCTGCTGCTCGCCGAGGGACGGTCGGTGCGGGTGGTGTCGATGCCGTGCCGGGAGTGGTTCGCCGCGCAACCCCTGCCCTACCAGGACAGCGTGCTCCCACCCACCGTCCGGGCGCGGGTCAGCGTCGAGGCCGCGATCGGGCAGGGCTGGCGCGAGGTCGTCGGGGACGCCGGCCGGATCGTCAGCCTGGAGCGCTTCGGGGCGTCCGCGGACTACCAGCGGCTGTACCGCGAGTTCGGGATCACCCCCGACGCGGTCGCCCAGGCCGGCCGCGACAGCCTGCGCGACGCCGCCGGTACCGTCCGGCCCGGCGGGCAGCAAGCCACCTCCGCCCCCACCACCGGCGGAACCGGCGACCGGCCCGCCTGACCCGGACCCGACGCCGCAGCCGGCGCCGGCGCCCTTGAACACACCTGCGCCCCGCACTGTGGTGCGGCAGGAGGGAAACCCATTACATGGAACCGCTGCAGCAGCTGTCCCGGCTCGGAGTGGCGATCTGGCTGGACGACCTGTCCCGGTCGCTGGTCCGGTCGGGCCGGCTCGCCGACCTCGTCCGGGACCGCTGCGTCGTCGGGGTCACCAGCAACCCGACGATCTTCGCGACCGCGCTGGCCGACGGTCCGGCCTACGACAGCCAAGTCCGTGACCTGGCCGTCCGGGGCGTCGCGGTCGGCGAGGCCGTCCGGGAACTGACCTGCGCCGACGTCCGGGACGCCTGCGACGTGCTGCGGCCGACCTACGACCGCACCGACGGGACCGACGGCCGGGTCAGCCTAGAGGTCGACCCGCGACTGGCCCGCGACGCCGACCGGACCCTGGCCGAGGCCAAAGCCCTCGCATGGATCGTGGACCGCCCGAACCTGCTGGTGAAGATCCCGGCGACTGAACAGGCGCTGAGCGCGATCACGGCGGCGACCGCCGCAGGGATCAGCATCAACGTCACGCTGCTGTTCTCCGTCGAGCGATACCGGCTCGTCCACGACGCCTACCTCACCGGGCTGGAGCGGCGCCTGGCGGCCGGGCAGCGCCTGGAACGGGTGTCCTCAGTCGCCTCGTTTTTCATCTCCCGAGTCGACGGGGCCGTTGACCCGCAGCTCGACGCGCTGGACCCCGACAAACACCCCGACGCCCGAACGCTGCGCGGTCAGGCCGCTATCGCCAACGCCCGGCTGGCCTACCAGGCCTACCTGCAGGTGATGGGCAGCGAGCGGTGGACCCGGCTGGAACACGCCGGCGCCCGGCCGCAGCGGCTGCTGTGGGCCTCCACCGGCGTCAAAGACCCCAGCTACCCGCCGGCCCGGTACGTCACCGAACTCGCGCTTCGCGACACCGTCAACACCATGCCCCCCGCCACCCTACAAGCCACCTCCAGCGCGAACGGGCCCGGGCTACGCGACAACGCCGGCCAAAGCGACCCCCAGACCGTCGCCGACCAGCTGGCAGCGCTGGACGTCGACCTCGCCCAGATCGCCCGGCAGCTCGAGGACAAAGCCGTGTTGCTGTTCCAGGACTCCTACACCCAACTCGTCGACACCGTCGCCGCCGCCCTGACCACCGCCGGCGCCGACATCAAGGCCGACGGGACCAGCCGCCCCGCCGGCGGCGGGCAGCGCCCCGCACACCCGCCACCCCGGGCTGAGCGGCAGCCACCCTCCGAACCGGAACTGCCGTCAGCCAACCACCACCGTCAGACCAACTCGACCGACTCATCCACTAGGAGCGTGTCATGACCGAAGCGAGCTTCCCGCCGGACGCCGCGAAGCAACCCGGTGCGGTAGACGAGACCATGCCCGACCCGGCGGCAGCGGCAGGCGAGAGCGCGGCGGACAGCCAGGGCGAGCACGACCTGTCCGAGGCCGCTCCCGCTGTCGCTGCGATGCAGTCCGAGCTGCAGGCGGCGACGCACGCACCGCAGGTTGGCAAGGGCACCGACATCAGCGTCGTCGTGGAGAAGCCGGCACCGGACTTCAACCCCGCCGCCAGCACCGACCCCGGGCAGATGGTTACCGATCCGACCGGCCTAGGCGGCGTCAGCGGTGAAGGCGGAGCCGGCTAACCCGACCTGACCGCAGGGTGTTGCGGGTCCCGACCGCCCATCCGGACTGCGGACCGCCCTCCGCCGGGCCGGTGGTTCAGCAATTGCCGCAGTGGCTGGAGTGGCCTGCGACGACCTCCCCGATCGGCGGCTGCCCGCCGTCCCGGCCGTGCTCGCCGAGGGCATCAGCGTCAACGTCAGGCGGCTCTTCTCCCTTCGACCGGTACACGCGTGACGCCACCTCGACGGCCTCGGGCGGCGTCTGGCCGCCGGCCACGACGACCTCGCCCTGGTCAGCTCCTTCCTCAGCCGCACGGCACGTACGAGGCGGCGGACGGCCGCCTCAGCCTTACAAGATCACTTCTACTAAAGGAATCTAGTGGCCGCCGTCGGTGGCTGCTGGCGGCTGTCGCCGACGAGGACGTAGTAGCCGCGTCGGGCGGTCCGGCGCAGGATGGGCGAGCGCCATACCTGCTGGTGGGCGCCGCCGGGTGTGCGGCCTGCCGCGATCAGGGTCAGCGACACGTCGCGGTAGCGGGCTCCGGCGGGGCCGCATGCCTCGATCAGGATGAGGTCGACCTGTGTCGACCAGGGCCGGGTGTCCGTGCCCGGCGCAGGAGCCAGGTCGCCGTCAACGGCGCGCAGGGTGGGCTGGTAGCGACCCCGGGCGTAGATGAGGGAGCCGGCCTGCTGTAGGTCGGGCTGAGCTCGTAGGACGCCGGCTGCTAGCTGGTCGATTGAGCAGCGCCCGGCGACAGCGAGCTGACGGTGGATCAGCCTGGACAGCCGAGAACGGCGGTCATCGCGCAGCACGAGGCGGTCGTTGTCGGCTGCCCGGCCGGCGTGGCTGAGCCACGGCCGGGCCGTCGTCACGCTGGGAGAAGGGCGTCGGGCAAGGCCCACGGCGCGCGCAGTGAGCGAGCGCGGCCCACGTCTGCCACTGCTGCTGCTGCTGCTGGACGGCGCTGAGCATGTCCAGTGCCGCTTGCGCCATGCCATACACGTCCCGCAGCGCCTCCACCCGGCCGACGGCGTCGACGTGGTCGTCGATGACCAGCCCTGCGGTGCGCAGGGCGCTGGCGGCCTGCTCGCGGGGGTGGCTGGCGCAGATGCTCACGGCCTGCATGAGGGTGGCCGGTACGCCGGTGGAGCGGGCGAGCGTCCGCAGCCGGCGTGTGAACGGCACGGTTGCACGAGGGGTGTCGAGATCGACGGCCGCGGAAAGCCCGAACGCGGCCAGCAGCTGCCGCTGCACGACAGGGTCGAAGGGTGCGGTGCGGGCGACGAGCAGCCCGGCGACGTGCTCGAGCGGGCCAGGTGCCGGCACAGTGGGCCGTTGCGCGCTGGTGCGGACCCGGGCGGCCTGTAGGTCGGATGTGCCGAACGCGGCTTCGCCACCTGCCTGATACAGCCCGGCTGCCCGACGCGCGGAGTCGTCCCTGCCTCCTCGGTGTTCAGCTGGCCCACCGGAGCCTCTGGCGGGGGAGAGCAACGGGACAAGCCCCCTCGTGGCGGTCGAGCTGCATGGTCAGCACCCGGAGGTACGACAACGAGGTCGCCCGGCCCGACTAGAGCATCGTCCGTGCCATGGGCATGGTCAAGATCCACGCTCGTACCGGTGCTGCGGCAGAAGCCGGCGCGCTCGCCGTCGGCCGGCTGCATAAGCCAGAAGCCGACCGGCACAGCCACCGGCCGCCTCGTGGCGACCGTCCGGTAGACGAAGGACTACCGGACGTTGGAGGGCCCGCGCTGCGCGTCCGTGATCTTGTGTCACAGAAGATCGGCTACCGGACAAGATCACTTGTCAATGGCCAAGTCGCGGTCCCCGCTGGTGGCCAATAGAAGTCCCCCTACCTCGCGTGATGGGTTAGCGCTTCCAGGGGCGACCTCCTGACCGGTGATCAACAGCTACAGGCAGCTCGTCCTGCAGGTCCGCGCCAGCAGAGGCGGGCTTGCCGTCACCTCGCGGCACGTTCACGCGAAGCGAACCTTCCGGCAGGCGTGCTCCAGGCTGGCCACCGGCCTATCGTTTCGCCCATGAGCTGGACCAGTTCCAGTAGCGACCCGGGGGGCCGCAGGGGTGGCGACGCTCAGGCTGTCCACCCGAAGTGGTCCAGCGGCCCGTGCCCGCCGCCGAGCCGCCAGCTCGCACCGCCGGCGAGGACCGTACGACGTAGGCCTTGGCCCGGTCGACCGCGGCGCCGACATCGGCGCCCAGAGCCAGGCCCGCGGCGATCGCCGCCGCAAACGTGCAGCCGGTGCCGTGGGTGTTGGCGGTGCGCAGCCGAATCGCGCGCAGCTCGCGCAGCCGGTGGCCGTCCCAGGCGACGTCGACCGCCTCGTCGCCGGTGTCCGTGGTGGGGTGGCCGCCCTTGACGATGACCATGCGCGGGCCGAGCTGCCCGAGCGCGCGCGCCGCCTCACGCTGCTCCGGCAGGGTGCCGATCGTCGCGCCCAGCAGGACCTGCGCCTCGAGCAGGTTCGGGGTGAGCACGGCGGCGTGCGGCAGCAGCAGCTCGACGTAGGCGCGTTCCGCTGCCTGCTCCAGGGAGCCGATCCCCGCTGCTGGCGACCATCACGGGGTCGACGACCAGGTGTGGCAGCCGGCCCGCCGCGGCCAGCACGGCGACGGCCGTGACCACGTCGCTGGTACCGAGCATCCCAGTCTTCACGGCCCGTACGTCCAGGTCGGAAAGGACGGCGTCGACCTGGGCGAACACGAAGGCCGCCGCACCGGGTGCACCCCACGGACGCCGAGGGTGTTCTGCGCGGTCAGCGCCGTCACCGCGCAGGCGCCGAACACCCCGAGCGCCGCAAAGGTCTTGAGGTCGGCCTGCAGCCCGGCGCCGCCGCCGGAGTCCGAGCCGGCGATCGTCAGGGCGACCGCGGGCGCGCTCAGCCGGACTCCCCGAGCGCGTGCAGCAGCCCGGCGACGACCTGTTCGGGCCGCTCGGCGCGCATCACCGCGCCGAGCACGGCGATGCCGTATGCGCCCGCCTGCGGGCAGGCCCGGGCGCCGGCCGGGTCGGTGATCCCGCCCACGGCGTACGCTGGCGGCCCGCCGGGCAGCAGCGCCGCCAGCCCCGGCACGCCCAGCGCCGGTCCATACCCGGGCCTGGACGCGGCGGTCCACATCGGGGAGACACTCGACCAAGTCGCAGCCCTGCTGCGCCGCACGGCCACTCGCCCGCGTCGTGGCAGGACCGGCCCAGCAGGCGCGGCCGGACCGCCGGGACGGCGTCGGCGGCGGACAGGTGCAGGGCCTCGCCGGGCAGCGCGGTCCCGGCCAGCACCAGCAGGCCGTCCCCGAGGACGGCGCGCACCTCGTCGGCAAGCCCGCACGACATCGGCCAGCGGCCGCGCGCTGGCGTGGCGGTCAGTCAGCACGAGCAGCCGGGCCAGACCGGTGCGGGCCGGGGCCGTCGCCGGGTCCGGGGCCGGGGCCAGGTCGGCGCGGTCCGGGGCCACCTGCCGGGTCACAGCTCAGGCAGGCCGTGCATCGGGCTGGAGGCCTGCGCGTGCCAGCGGCGGGGGATCCGGCCGGCGAGGCGGGCCAGCCGGCCGGCCTCGACGGCGTGCCGCATCGCCAGCGCCATCCGCTCGGGGTCCCGGGCGCGGGTGACGGCGGAGGCGAGCAGCACCGCGTCACAGCCCAACTCCATCGCCAGCGCCGCGTCCGAGGCGGTGCCGATGCCGGCGTCCAGGATGACCGGGACGTCCAGCGCCTCCCGGATCAGCGCGATGTTGTGCGGGTTGCGGATGCCGAGTCCGCTGCCGATCGGCGAGCCCAGCGGCATGACGGCCACGCAGCCGGCGTCGGCCAGCCGACGGGCCACGATCGGGTCGTCGCTGGTGTAGGCCAGCACCTGCATGCCGTCCAGGACCAGCTGCTCCGCGGCGTCGAGCAGCTCGATCGGATCGGGAAGCAGGGTGACCTCGTCGCCGATCACCTCCAGTTTGACCCAGTCGGTCTCGAACGCCTCGCGCCCCAGCCGCGCCGCGAGCACGGCCTCGCGGGCCGTGCGACAGCCCGCAGTGTTGGGCAGCAGCCGTACGCCGGCCTTGTCCACGACGTCGAGCAGCGCCCCGCCGGCCGCCGCGTCGACCCGGCGCAATGCGACGGTGACGATCTCGGCCCCCGAGGCGGCGATGGCCCGCTCCAGCACCTCCATGCTCGGCACGCCGCCGGTGCCCAGCAGCAGTCGGGAGCCGAACGTGTGCCCGGCGAGCGCGAAGCGGTCGAGCAAGGAGTCGGTGGTCATCTCAACCTCCCGCGACCGCGGCAAGCACCTCGACGGCGTCGCCGGCCGTCAGCTCGGTGGTCGCCCAGGCGCTGCGCGGGACCACCTGGCCGTTCCGGGCCACCGCCACCCGCCGCTGGTCCGGCGCGCGGCCCGACACCAGCTGGGCGACCGTGGTCGCCTCGCCGAGCTCGGCCGGTGCCCCGTTGACGGTCAGCCGCACGGCGCCTCCCGGGGCAGGAACCTCGCCGCGGTGAAGGGCTCGGCGACCTCGGGCAGCCGGCCGGTGGCCAGCAGCTCGGCGACGGCGTCGGCGGTGACCGGGGTGAGCAGCACGCCGTTGCGGTAGTGCCCGGTCGCCAGCACCAGCCCGGGCAGCACGGAACGGCCGAACAGCGGGGCGTTGTCGGGGGTGCCGGGCCGCGAGCGGGCCAGCGTCTCGACCAGCTCCAGCTCGGTCAGGCCCGGCACCACCTCGGTGGCGTCGCGCAGCAGGTCGAGCACCGCGCCGGCGGTCACCCGGTCATCGAAGCCCAGCTCCTCCACCGTCGCGCCGACCACGACCCGGTCGCCGCCGTACGGCACCAGGTAGACCGCCCGGCCACGGACAAGGGCCCGTACGGTGCCCGCGAGCACCGGCTCGCCGCGCAGCCGCAGGATCTGGCCCTTGACCGGCCGTACCGGCACCGCGCCGGGGGGGACGCCGGGCAGCAGGCCGCTGCGCGCGCCGAGCGCGAGCACCACGGCGTCGGCGTGCAGCGTCGAGCCGTCATCCAGCCGCAGGCCAGCCGCCCGGTCGCCGTCGGTCACCAGCGCGGCGACGCGCGCCCGCAGCACCCGTACGCCGGCCCGGGCCGCCGCGACCAGCAGCGCGGCGTGCAGGGCCCGCGGGTCGATCGAGTAGTCGCCTGGGACGTGCAGCCCGCCGCGCAGGCGGGGGCTGAGCCCGGGCTCGCGCTGGCGGCAGGCCCGGGGCGTCAGCCGTTCGGCGTGCAGATCCAGCTCGCGCTGGAAGTCGTGCAGCTGCTCCAGCGCGGTCATGTCGTCGGCGTCGAAGCCGACCAGCAGCGTGCCGGCCGTACGCAGGCCGACCGGGCAGCCCGAGGCCTGCTCGAGTTCGGCGACGAACGACGGGTAGCGCGCCAGCGAGGCCCGGGCCAGGCCCAGCAGCCGCTGTTCGCCGTACGCCGCCCCGGTGACCGGCGCCAGCATCCCGGCGGCGGCGCGGGAGGCGCCCCCACCGGGCGCGTCGTCGATCACGGTCACGGCCAGCCCGGCGAGCGCGGCCCGCCAGGCGACCGCCAGCCCGATCAGGCCGCCGCCGGCGACCAGCACGTCGGTCACGGCGCGGCCTCGAGCGCCTGGAGCAGCTCGCGCACCGCCGCCGCCGGGTCGGCCGCGCCCCAGACGGCGCCGACGACCGCCACGCCGGCCGCCCCGGCCGCGGGCAGCTCGGGTACCCGGGCCGCCGTCACCCCGCCGATGGCGATCACCGGCAGCTGCACGACCGCCGCGACCGCGCCCACCCCGGCGGCCCCGAGCGGCGCCGGCAGGCCCGCCTTGGTGGCGGTCGCGTACGCCGGTCCCGCCCCGAGGTAGTCCGCCCCCTCGGCCACCAGCTCGCCGGCCCGTACCGGTTCGCGCGCGCTGCCACCCAGCAGGTGGTCGGCCCCGACGACGGGGCGGGCGGCGCGCAGCGGCAGGTCGGCGGGCTCCGGGTGGGTGCCGGCAGCGCCGACGGCGAGCGCGACGTCGGGCCGGTCGTCCACCTCGCACGCCGCGCCGGACCGGGCGCACAGCCCGACCACGCGCAGCGCGAAGTCGTACAGCTCGCGGTCGGTGCAGCCCTTGGCCCGGACCTGCGCGACCGGCGCGCCGGCCGACAGCGCGGCGGCAACGACCTGCAGCGGCGCCCGGCCCTCGCTCGCGTTGGTGAGCACCTGCAGTCGCCCGCTCACCGGCGCTGACGGAGCGTACCGGGAACGGTGACGGCGGCGGTGAGCAGGGTGGCGACGGTGAGCGAGACGAGCGAGGCCGACAGGCCGCTCGTCTCGGAGATGCCGAGGTCGGCCTGCCGCGCGCTCCACCACGCGGTCCAGCCCGCCCCCGGGCCGGCGAAGAACGTCGGCAGCGTCAGCTGGTAGGCCACGAAACCGGCGGCCCAGGGCAGCAGCAGCAGCGGCCGGCCGGGGGCGGTGTCGGAGACGTCCCAGCTGCCGCGCGGCACCAGGTAGTAGGCGACGATCAGCACGCCGGCCAGCGGCACGAAGACCGCGCCGAGCAGGAACAGGAACGGCTCGTACGACGCGATGTCGAAGCTCAGCGCCAGCAGGGTCGCGACCGTCCCGACCGCCACCGCCAGCACCCGGCGGTCCAGCCGGGCGGCGAGGTTCTGCGAGGACACCGCGGCGGAGTAGACGTTGGCGAACACCTCGTCGAGCTCGACGGAGACCAGCAGCAGCACCGCGAGCAGTCCCAGCGGGACCGCCAGCAGCGCATCGATGACGTCCAGCCCCACGGCGCCGTACGCCGACAGCGCCAGCACGCCGAGGGTGAACAGCGCGACGGTGGCGGCGCCGTAGCCGACCGCGGACCCGACCAGCGCCGTACGGGTGCTGCGGGCGTGCCGGGTGTAGTCCCCGGCGAGCGGGAACCACGAGACCGGGAGCGCGATGACGACGTCGACCGCGGACCAGAACGAGGCGCCGCCGCCGGTCTGGACCTCGGGCAGCGGGCCGGTGAGGACCCGGACGAACAGGTAGGCCAACGACGCCAGCGCGACCCACACCGCGTAGCGCGCGAGCACCCGGACCGCGCCGAGCGGCCGGACGGCCATCGCAGTCGCGAGCACCCCGCCGACCAAGACGAACGGCCAGCGCTCGGCGTCAAGGGCCCGCGAGGCGGCCTCGGCGATCACCACGATCTCAAAGATCGCCCAGCCGAGGCACTGCACGAGGTTGAGCACGGTCGGCAGCGCGGACGCCCGGCGCCCGAGCAGGCCGCGCAACACCACCATCGCCGGCACCCGCTCGGCGGCCGACGTCGCGGCGGTGAGGCCGAGCAGGAGCGCGCCGATCACCGCGCCGACGACGATCGCGAGCACTGTCAGGGCAAGCGGCCGGCCGGCCAGGACCACGAACGCCGCCGCGACCGGCAGCAGCAGGCTGATCCCGAAGTTGCCCCACAGCCCCAGCGTGTCGCGCAGGCCCAGGCGCGTCGTGGGGGCCTCGGCGAGGGTCAGCGGCGCCTCGCGCCGGGTTGCCGGATCGAAGGCGGGTGCGCTCACGTGCTCTCCCTACGCCGGCATTACCCGGTCAGGTTCCAGCGGTCGGCGGCACGTCCAGCCGCCCTCTCAGCCCGGTCGGTCCCGAGCTCCCGCACACAGTGGCCGCTAGCCTACGACGCCCGGCGGCGCACCTAGGGTGCACGGCGTGCCCGAGGCCCTGCTATCCGCGTACGGGCCGGCCTGGGAGCACGGCCTGGCCCGGCTCCGGCAGGCCCTCGGCGCGCTGGGCCACGTACCGCTGGACCACCTCTGCGATGGACTGATCAACCGGCTCGTCTATGCCGATGCCGATGCCGATGCCGATGCCGATGCCGATGCCGACGACGACATCGCCCTCGTCGCCATCCGCACCCAATCCGAGGACCGGGCCTGACCGGTCCAGATGCCCGCGGCCGGGCCAGCACCCGGCGGCGACCAGAGTTGACGCTGCGCCGTGGTCCTGAAGATGGCGTGGGCGGCTCCTGGCGAACCGGGCTCATGGCGAGTTGCAGCCAGCGGCCCGCCCCCGAACCGCTGGCGCGGCTCCACTCGCCTTCTGCACCCCGGCTGGGCTGTGCGCGACCCCGCCGCAGCAGCGCACCGAGCCGTGGGAAAGCCTGTCCCGAGGGCCACAGGGGCCGTTGAGGGGGGACCTGTTGGCGACGGAGCTGTACTTGGTGCGGCACGGCGAGGCCGTGGCGAACGTCGAGCCGGTGATCGGCGGCATGCGTGGCGACGCGGGCCTGACTCCGCGGGGACGCGACCAGGCCCGCTTGCTGCAGGAGCGGCTGCTGGGCCAGCGGATACACGCCGACCGACTGGTCTCCAGCACTCTCCCGCGGGCGCTGCAGACCGCCGAGTACGTCGCGCGGGCGCTGGGCCTGCCGGTGCTGCGCGACGACGGCCTGCATGAGTTGCGTCCCGGCGAGGCCGACGGGCTCACCGGGAGCAGTGGCGGGCCCGGTACCGCGTCGGCGAAGGAGCCGCCGGGGACGCGGGACCCCTACCGAGTGTTCTCTCCGGGCGGCGAGAGTTGGGCGACGTTCCTGGCCCGCGCGGGCGGCGCGCTGTCCCGCCTGGTCGCCCGGCACCGGGACGAGACGGTGGTCGCTGTGTGCCACGCGGGGGTCGTGGAGGCGTCGTTCGCGCTCGCGTTCGGTGTGGGCGCGAGCCGGAACCGGGTGGACTGCGCGCCGCTGAACACCAGCCTCACCCACTGGCGGCACCGGCCCGCACCCGCCGGCGAGGCGGAGTGGACGCTGGTCTCGTTCAACGACGCCAACCACCTGACGAGCAGCGCCCTGCCCGCCTCCCCGCCACCCGACGCCGTGCCGCTGCCCGGCGAGGGCCCGGATGCGGACGCGTGAAAAGCGATCGGCTGCCCGCACCCGGGCGCGAGCGGTGCGCCCCGGGTCAGCCGCCCTTCCGGCGGGCGAGCACCAGCCCCGCCACCTCGGCGGCGCCGGCGCCCACGAGCACCCGGGCCATCTCGCGCAAGGAGAAGCCCTCGGAGTAGACGTCGTCCAGGACCAGGATGCGTCGGCCGGCGACGAGCTCCAGACTGGGCACCGCGAGGGCGTCCCGGAGCGAGTGCTCGGCGATGGCGCGTCGGGTCTGCACGCTCCTGCCCAGGAACTGACCGGTCGGACCGGACTTGGTGATCAGGTCGGGGACGAAGGGCCAGTCGGGCCCGACGGCCAGCGCCCCGTCGAGGATGAGCCGCAGCGTGTCCCAGAGCCGCTTGGCCCGCGGGCCGACGTAGAGCGCCCCGGTGGTGATGAGGTCATAACCGGCCAGGTCCGTGCGGCGTTCTTCGAGGAACCCGACCAGGATGCGCGCAAGGATCGGGGCCCAGTCGCGGTCCTGGTCGTACTTGTAGCGCGAGACGGCGTCCCACATCTCCTCCTGGCGCCAGGAGGCGGTGTAGACGCGGGAGAACCAGCGGTCGTCAAGATTGCACACGGTGTTCGCGCACCGGTCGCCGTCCACGACTTCCTGGCCGCACACCGGGCAGGCCGCCGCCGGGACCGGCAAGGCGCCGCCGTTGGCGCAGGCGAAGCAGATCGCCGGGGTGCCGGTCGTGCGGTACGGACACGCCATGCAGCCGGGGAACCCGGTCGGCTGCGGATCCAGCCCCCCCAGGTCGATCACAAGGAAGCGGGGAGAGGGCGGTAGGAGACGGACGCCGACACCGGACGCAGCTCCGCCCTGCCACGGCCGCTACGCAGGCCGGTGGGCTCTCGCCGGTCGCTGGTCACCATCCCCGGCCCGCCCCCGCTGCTGGTGATCCTCATCGCCGGACCGTACGTGAGGGGCCACGCCCGACAAGGTCGCCCCCGCGCACCGGCCACACCCCTCGCGGCTCGACGAGGTCCCGACAGGGCCGAAGCGGCGCGAGCGTCTTCTTGGCGGGCCACCGCGCCTTCTGCGGAAAGTGCCGGCTGCGCCGGCCACGGGCGGCTTCGGCCGCCGCGCCCTCCGGCAGTCACCTACGCTTCCGCGATCACGGAGCCGGACCCCGGCGCCACGCGAGGCTGCTCGCGGCGCCGTCGGGTGGCGACGGCGACCGGCAGCCGGGCCGGCTGGTCACCACGACTTCGTGGGCTGTCAGGCAGAGACACGGAGGACGAGTGGCGGTTCGGCTGGCGCAGACGCCCGGCCAGTCCGGGCTGAGGGGCCGCCCGGCTGAGTTCGGCCTACGACGAGCTGGCGTCCCGGCGCCGGCCCGACCGGGCGGCACCAGCCGGCTGTCGGTGTGCCTCTACACGCCCTCGGTCGATCCCTCGGGGATGGGGACGCACATGCTCGACCTGGCAGCGGCGTACCTGCCGGACGTGCAGGTGTCGGTGATGTGCTGGCCCACGACACCCGGCCAGCGGGTGCTGGCCCGGGCAGCGGCGCTCGGCGCGACGCCGCTGGCGCTGCCGCACCCCCGCTCCCCGTCGTTCGCCGACACGGTCGTGCACATGCTCCAGGAGCACACTGCTGACGTCTTCCACGTGCACGTGGGGACCGGCCGGGAGGACTTCGACGGGGCCCGCGCGGCGCGCCGCGCCGGTGTCGGGGCGGTCGTGCAGACCCTGCACCTGCCGTGGCTGCTGGCCGACCGCGGTAAGCGCCGGCCGTTCTTTCGCGCTGTACGGGAGGTCGACCGGCTGATCGCCGTGTCGCAGGCGCAGCGCGCGACGTACGAGCGGATCGGTGTCCCGCCCGGGCAGCTGACGACCGTGCCCAACGGCATCAGCGCCCGGCGACCGGGCCCCGGACGGCGGGCCGCCCGCGAAGCCCTCGGGCTGCGCCCCGACCAGCCGGTCGTGATGACGATCGGGCGGTTGACGGTGATGAAGGGCCAGCGCTACCTGGTCGAGAGCGTCCCGCACCTGGCCGACCGGTTCCCCGACCTGGCGGTCCTCGTCCTTGGCCAGGGCCACCTGCAGGCGCAGCTGGAAGAGCAGGCCGCCGCGCTCGGCGTCCAGGACTGCGTGCGGCTGCTGGGGCACCGCACCGACGCCCGGATGCTGCTGGACGCCGCCGACGTGTTCGTGCTGCCTTCACGGCACGAGGGGATGCCGCTGGCGGCGATGGAGGCGATGGAGGCAGGCCTGCCGGTCGTGGCGACCCGGGTGATCGGCAGCGAAGAGGTCGTCGCCGACGGCGAGAGCGGGCTGCTCGTGCCGCCGCAGGACGCGGACGCGCTGGCCGAGGCGCTCGCCACGCTGCTCGCGCACCCCGAGCTGCGGGCGCGGTACGGCGCGGCCGGGCGGCGCCGCTACCTGAAGCAGTTCACCAGCGAGCGGATGGCGGAGCAGACGGTGGCGGTGTACGAGCAGGTGCGGCACCAGGAGCATGCCGGGGCACGCGGGTGAAGCGGCTGCGGGTGGCGTGCGTCGGGACGGGCTTCATCGCCGGCCGGCACCTCGCGGCCCTGGCGCAGTTCCCGGAGGTCGAGGTGATCGCGGTCGCCGACACCGTGGCGGAGCGGGCGGACGCCGCGGCGCAGCGCCTCGGCGCCGTGGCCTACGACGACGGGCTGGATCTGCTGGCCGGCGAGGACCTGGACGCGGTGTGGCTGTGCGTGCCGCCGTTCGCACACGGGCCGCTGGAGCAGGCCGCGCTGGACCGGGGCCTACCGTTCTTCGTGGAGAAGCCCCTCGCGGTGGACCTGGCGGTGGCACAGGGCGTCGCGCGGGGCGTCCGCGAGCAGGGGCTGCTCACCGCCGTCGGCTACCACTGGCGCTACCTCGACGTCGTCGAGCAGGCACGGCAGCTGCTGCTCGAGACGCCGCCGCAGCTGCTGCTCGGACAGTGGCTGGACGCGACCCCGCGCGCGCCGTGGTGGTCGCGGCGGGACGGCTCCGGCGGGCAGCTCGTCGAGCAGAGCACGCATCTGTTCGACCTGGCCCGGGTGCTCAGCGGGGAGGTCGCCAGCGTCACCGCCGCCGAGACGATGCTGCCGCGCCCGGACTGGCCCGATGCCGACGTACCGACCGCCTCGACGGTGCTGCTGCGCTTCGCCTCCGGGGCGGTCGGCTCGATCTCCTCCAGCTGTCTGCTGGAAGGCAGGCACCGGGTGGGGCTGCGGCTGGTGGCCGCGGGACGGGTGGTGGAGCTGCGCGAACGGGCATTGTCCGACCACGAGCTGCACGTCGACGACATGCACGTTGCCCGGTCCGACCAGGACCCGGTGGCGGCGGAGGACCGGGCGTTCGTCGACGCGCTGCTGGGTCGCGGGAACGACGTGCGGGTGCCCTACGGGGAGGCGCTGCGCACCCACGAGCTGGTGTGCGCCGCCGACCGGTCCGCCCGCACCGGCGAGACGGTCGGGCTCCCGGGCCGCCGGGATCCGTCTGTGCCGAGGCACGGCGATGTCTGAGCCGCGCACCGTCCGGACGCTAGGCGTCGCCGCCCCCGGCCAGCCGGCCTTCTTCAGCTACACGGAGCAGCCGCCGCAGGACGGGCAGTTCCGGGTCGACACGGTCTTCACCGGCCTGTCGGCCGGCACCGAGCTGACCTTCGTCAAGGGCACCAACCCATACCTGCGGGCCTCGTGGGACGCCGAGCGGGGCGTGTTCGTCGAGGGCGAGCCCGGCCGCCGCTACCCGGTCGAGTCGATGGGCTACATGGAGGTCGGCCGAGTCGTCGGGACTCGCACCGCGGCCGTCGCGCTTGGCGACCTGGTGGCGCTGAACTACGGCCACCGCACCGGCCACGTCGTCGACCCCACCACCAGCGTGGTCACCGTCCTGCCGCCGGGCCTGGATCCCCTGCTCGGGGTGTACGTCGCGCAGATGGGGCCGATCTGCGCGAACGGGCTGCTGCACGCCGCCGCGGAGCTCGTCGGCACCGCCCCGGCCGACCCGGGTGCAGTGCAGCTCGCGGACGGCGTGCGCGACCGGCGGGTCCTGGTCGTCGGCGGCGGCGGCGTCGGGCTGCTGAGCGGGCTGTACGCCCTCGCCGGCGGCGCCGCGGAGGTAGCGCTCGCCGACCCCGACCCGCAGCGGCTGGCCGCCGCAGAGGGCCTCGGCCTGACCCCCGTCGCGGACGACGGCGACACGTCGGTCTCGCGCTGGTGCACCTCGCGGTGGCGGTCCGGCCCGCGCGACAGCGGCGCCGACCTGGTCTTTCAGTGCCGGGGCCGCTCCTTCGCGCTGGCAACCGCCATGCGCGCCGTGCGCCCGCAGGGAACCATCGTCGACCTGGCCTTCTACGAGGGCGGTGCGCCCGACCTGCGCCTAGGCGAGGAGTTCCACCACAAAGCGCTGACCGTCCGGTGCGCCCAGATCGGGAGAGTTCCCCGCGGGCTGACCCCGGCGTGGGACCGCCGCCGGCTCTGCGACGAAACACTCGCACTGCTCCTCTCGCACGGCGAGCAGGTCCGCCGGCACGTGATCACCGACGTGGTCCCGTACGACGACGGCCCGCGGGTCATGGCCGAGCTTGCGCAGCGGCGCCGGTCCACCATCCAGGCGGTCTTCGCACTGTGACGACCGTGTGCTGGACGACGGTGTGAAGGCTCCGCGATCGTTGCTTCGCGCGCTGTGAGGAGCCCCCCCCGACGACCTCCCCGGCGGCGGCCGTTCGTCTGCCGCGGCTGGCGGTCGGCCGCGAGCAGACCACGCTCGGCTACTCGCGCAAGACCAGACGCTGGAGCAGGACGTGGACGTCCCCACCAAGCCGCACCCCCGACATCGACCCAAATCAAGATCACGCCAGGGCGTCAAGATCGACGGTGGAATCAGGCTTAGCTGAGCTGGTAGTAGTCCCATAGAACTAACGACTAGCGTGCCTGCACTGGGAGGCGGACGTGCGCGTGGCTGTGGGGGCTGGTGAGGGAGCGCGTTTTCTGTCCGTCCAGATGGATCCATCGTGACGACGTTGGGCGAGGACGACGTCGAGCAGGTCGTGGCGTTTCCGTCGGTGCACTTCCCGGCGGTTGCCCGCGCGAGGGCGGCGGTCGAGCGGTCGAAGGAGGAGCTCACAGGAGTGGTCCGACATCGGCTTGCAGAACGGTCGCTAGTCCCGGGCAGCGTTCGGGGCCAGCGTCCGGGGCAGCGCGACCGAAGCTGCTGGCCTGTGCTGGACGGCTTGGTCGCCGCTGACTGGGTCTCCTCGTGGCCTGCTGCGGTGATCGATCTGCGGCCGCACAAGCGGTTGCCGTTGGACCAGCGGCAGGACCTGGGGCGGTGGTTGGCGGGGCGGTACCGGCAAGGGCAGTCGATGGCCACGCTGGCGCAGGAGCTGGGAACAAGCGTCGAGCGGGTCCGTCCCCTGCTGCTCGATCAAGGAGTCCGCCTGCGCGACCCCGGCGGCAGCCGGCCAGGCTTGCTGCGACCGGGGTGGCAGCAGCTCGCCGAGTCCGTGGCACGGGAATATGCGCAAGGAGTGTCGCTGGTCGAGCTGGGGCGACGCCGCGCGATATCGAGGAGTTCGGCCCGCAGGCTGGTGCTGGCCGGCGGCGGGCGGCTGCGGCCTCGCGGCGCAAGGGAGCGTGTGGTTCAACGGTAGGCCTTGTCCGGGCCAGGATGCGCGAGCGTGCCTGCCGACCGGAGACTGCGGTCTTGCGAAGGGGCTCGCGCCGGAGCCGAGGCCGTCCAGGTTTACGTCGACCACGGCATAGCCGGCACTACCCGCGCCATGGCTCGCTCGCGGTAACCATTCAGGTCGCGGGTTGGGGTGGTTGCCAGGGGTTGCCGGTGATGGCGTCGCGTAGCGCGGTGAGCACGTCGTGGTGATGCTTGCGGACGGTGCTGATGTAGCCGCGGATGCGCAGCCAG
>JAABUN010003565.1_pt1 | contig 23736 bp, 19 predicted proteins | sample 5559311 | NCBI WGS metagenome assembly JAABUN01 (sample SAMN10711877, study PRJNA513370) | rock metagenome | isolation source: Antarctica rocks | place: Antarctica: Victoria Land, Siegfried Peak sud
GATCCGCAGTGGCGACGAACTTTGGTTCGGCCCCCACCCGTTCCGCTTCGAGGATATGGCGGTCGTCCAGTTCGTCCGCCCGGCGGGGGTCAAGCTCGACGCCTACCACCTGAACCGTGTCGTCGGGAAGGGCGATAAGAAGATCAAGATCCTCAACGACATCTCGTTGTCGATTCAGCCGGGCGAGTTCGTGGCGGTGGTCGGCGGCTCGGGGGCCGGGAAGTCGACCCTGCTCAACGCGCTGACCGGTTTCGTACCGGCGACCGAGGGGCGGATCTTCTACAACGGGATCGACTTTTACCAGCACTTCGATCTCTTTCGCGCCTCGCTCGGCTATGTGCCGCAGGACGACATCATCCATAAGCAACTGACCGTCTTTCAGGTGCTCGACTACGCCGCCCGCCTGCGCTGCCCACCGGACACGACCAAGCAGGAACGGCGGGAGTTGGTCGAGCAGGCGCTGCTACAGTTGCAACTGACCGAGCGGCGCGACACCCAGGTGAGTCAACTCTCCGGTGGGCAGCGGAAGCGCGTCTCGATCGGTGTGGAACTGCTGAATCAGCCGGGCCTCTTCTTCCTCGATGAGCCGACGAGCGGCCTTGATCCGGGCCTGGAAGAGACGATGATGCACCTCTTCCGCGATCTCTCGCGGCAAGGCCGCACGGTCATCGTGATCACCCACGCTACCAAGAACATCACCGTCTGCGATAAGGTGATCTTCCTGGCGCGCGGCGGCTATCTGGCCTTTTACGGCACGCCGCAAGAGGCGTTGCAGTATTTCGCGGTCGACGACTTCACCGGGATCTATCGGCGGCTGGAGAGCGAGGCGACCCCGGCGGAGTGGGGGCAGCGCTTCACCCAGACGCCGTTGTATCAGCGGCATATCGTCGAGCAACTGAATGGGCAACTATCGTCGCAACCGGTGCAGCAGGTGCAACCGGTGCAACCGACGAAACGGAAGACGACATCGGCGGTGCGGCAACTGATGGTGCTGATGGCCCGTTACCTGGCGGTGCTCCGTCGTGACAAAGCGCTGTTGGCGTTGTTCGCCGCGACGCCGCTGCTGATCTCCTTCGCCGTCAGCGGGATCTTTCAGAGCGATCTCTTCACCGCCGATCCGCAGAAGGCGGTCAATCTCTGCTTCATCATGGTGATCGCGTCGATCTTCATCGGGGCAATGACCTCGGCGCGCGAGATCACGAAAGAGAGCGCGATCTATATCCGTGAGCGGCTGGTCAACTTGAAGATACTGCCTTATGTCGCGTCGAAAGTGCTGGTGCTGGGGGTATTGAGCTTCATCCAGGCGGCGGTCTTTCTCGGGCTCATCTCCCTGCGGATCAAATTCCCCGATCTTGACGCCCAGTTGGGGCTGAAACTCTTCGCCAACATGTATCTTGTCTATCTGGCGGGGATGTCGATGGGGCTGATGATCTCGGCCTTTGTGCCGAACGAGGACCGGGCGGCGGGACTAGTGCCACTCTTTGTCATCCCGCAGATGACCCTAGCCGGTGCGATCATCCCGATCGCGAATATGCCGAAAGGTGGGCAGTTACTCTCCAATCTGGCGATCAGCCGCTGGGGCTTCGAAAACTTCGGGATCATCACCAACCATAACGATCGGCTGAATGCGCTAGTGGCGCAGCGTCCGGGCCTGACGAACGACTATCAGCAGGCATTCGAAGGGAGCCTGCGCGCCCACTATGGGGTGCTGATCTTGTTCGTCGTGGTCTTCCTGACGGCGGCAACCTTGCTCGTCAAGCGCAAAGATGTGCGCGGATAGGCGATGTGGACAGTTCAGCGCGGGAATACGCATGGCGAGTCAGTACCAGCGCGGGCGGCCTTGATGCGTTTGCCATCGACTCGCGGGATCCGCCGCGCATGAGGAGGGAATAGGGGATGACGCAGATCACGACCGAAGAGCAGATCAATAAGTTGGAGTTGTTGCGGCAGGTGCCCCTCTTCTCCGGGCTGAGCGAGGAGGGCTTGAATTCGCTGGCGGCGGTGTCGCGGGTCTTCACCTTGCCGGAAGGGGACGAGATCATCGAGGAAGGGGCTGAACTCTTCGAAGAAGACGATGGCCTCTATCTGCTGGTCGATGGGACGGTCGAGGTCCGCAAGGGAGCCGTCGCTGGGGTCGGCGGCCACGTCGTCGCGCAGTTCGGGCGTGGGGAGTTTTTTGGCGAGATGTCCCTGCTCGACGGCCAGCCGCGCTCCGCCTCGGTCTTCGCCACGTCGGAAGTCCTGTGCCTGGTCCTCAACCGGGCCGATCTGCAACGCCAGTTGCGAAATGATCCGGAGATCGCGCTGAAGATGTTGGCCGTCCTCTCACGCCGGTTGCGCCGGATGACGGAGAGCGTCTAGCCGGTAATCCGGCGGGGAGAGGGGGTAGTGCGGGATGGCTGAGAAAGGACGCTGGGGTGGCGGACGCCTGGCCCTAGCGGCGGGGGCTGCGCTCGGCGTGGTCGGCAGCGTCGCCTATGGATTGAAGGCGCACAAAGGTTCGGCGACACCAGCACCGCTGATGGTCGGCGCCGTCGTCCCCGACGACGAATTTTTCGCGGATGAGCGGTATATTCACGACCATTTTGTCGATGCGACGATCGGAGACTGGCGCACGCGGATCTTCGATCAGGGGCCGAAAAGTGGCGCAACCGATGACGTGCCGATCTTTTTCATCCCGATCATCAAGGGTTTGGAGGTCGTCTACGCCAAACAGCTACGTTTCTTTGCCGAGACGCACCGGGTGCTGCTCTACGAACGAACCGAATCGCTCGATCGACCGGTTGGTACCGCGGCGCGCGCCGGGGAGATCCGCCGGGTGTTCGACCATCTCGGCATCGAGCGGGCGCATATCGTCGCGCTGGGGGATGCCGGGATCCCGGCCTTCAACTTCGTGCGCGATCATCCGTCGCGGTGCCGGTCGTTGACCGTTCTTTGCCTCGGCCCGCGCTACAGGGTGCCGCCATTCTGGCTGAACGAGAGGATCATCAACACCGCGATGGAGCGCCTGCCGCTGGAGTATATCGTTCCTAGCAGCGTGGTGCGGAAGCAGGTGCTGCGGGGGCTCACCGGCACCGGGCGGCTCCCGGCGCACCTGATCGGGCATATGCTCGACTATATGCCGGAGCAAACCAGGCTCTACAAATATTCGATCTTGCCGATGACGCGGCATCACGAGATGGCCGACTGGGTGCACCGGATCACGGTGCCGACCCTGTTGATGGATCGCGATGACGATCGGGTCGCGCCGGTCGCGGAGATGCAGGAACTCGCTTCCCTGCTGCCGCAGTGCCACGGGCTGTCGGTCTTCAACGATGGCGGGCGCTTCATCACCTACACCTGGGCCGACCCGATCAATGTGCGCCTGCGTGCGTTCTTCGCCGCCGTCAAGGCCGGGGTGCCGGCGACATATCGCTTCGAGGAGGTACCGGTATGAGCAAACGACGCTGGTTATGGTGGGCCGGTGGCCTTGGGGCGGTCGGTGGTGCAGGTGCGCTGGCCTATAACCTCTGGCCGAAGTCGCACGCCGCCGCCGAGCCGCTGCCGCGCGCTACCGCTGGCCCACTCGTCTCCGATGAGCAATGGGATGGCGACTATGCCTACGTGAACGAGCATCTGAAGCGGCGGCGGATTACCGCCGACTGGGAGACCGAGGTCTTCGACGAAGGGCAGGGTGAACCGATCCTCTGCATCCCGATCGTCACCCACGTCGAGGTGATCTACGCGCGGCAGTTGCGCGAGTTCGGCCGCGATCACCGGGTGCTGACCTATCGCCGTCCGGAGGGGAAGACCAAGCCGATCAGCATCCCCGAGCGCGCGGAAGAGGTGCGCCGGTTGCTCGATGGTTTGGGCATCGATCGGGCTCATATCCTGGCGCGCAGCGAAGGGGCGATGGTCGCGGCGGAGTTCGCGCGGCGCTATCCCGAGCGCTGCCTTTCGCTGGTGATGATCACGATCGCGATGGATTACACCGTGCAGCCGGTGATCATGACCGACTTCAAGAACTGGTTCATGGAGAACCTGCCGATCCAGCGATTGGTGACCGATGACGCCGTGCGGCACGAGGTCGTTTCCTACCTTTCGGGGGAGGGCCAGCGCCTGACCTATGAGCAGGTGATGCGCGTCTACAGGCATATCCCCGACTTCCGGCTGATGTACAAATATTCGGCGGTGCCGTTGATCCTGCACCACGACTTACGCGGCAAGGCGCAACAGATCACCGTGCCGACGTTGCTGATCGGTAGCGATGAGGATGAGCGCGGCACCCGCGAAGGGCAGGACGAACTCGCCGCCGCCCTGCCTGACTGTCGCGGCGCGCACCTGATCCCGCAAGGTGGTCTCTTCGTCAACTACATCCAGGGTGACGAGACGAATCGCCTCATCCGCGACTTCTACGTGCAGTTGGCTGCTGAAGGGGCGAGTAAGCCAGCGGCGCGCTGATCGGTATTTTTGGAGGAAGCAATGCGTCGCGTAGTGATCACGGGAATTGGGGTGATCGCCCCGAACGGGAATGGGAAAGAAGCTTTCTGGGATGCCTGCGTCAAAGGGATCTCCGCCGCCGCGCCGATCACCAGCTTCGACGTCAGCAAGATGACCTCGCACATGGCCTGTGAGGTTCATGGCTTCGATCCGCGCGCCTCCGGCCTGAACGAGTACGAGGCGACGCAACTCGACCGCCATGCGCAGTTCGCGCTCGCTTCGAGCATCCAGGCGGTCGCGGACGCAAATCTCGATATCGAGGCCATCGACCACGACCGGGCGGGGGTCTTCGTTGGCTCGACGAACGCGGCGACGGTGACATTCGAGCGGGTCTGGGGGGATGTCACGCAGAATGGCCTGCACAGTATGATCGGCAAAACCCTCCCCCCGGAATTTTTCTTCAGTGTCCTCTCCAACGCGGCCGGTTCGAGCGTTGCCATCCATTATGGGCTGCACGGCCCGACATCGATGGTTTCGGACGCCTGCTCTTCCGGCGTGAATGCGGTCGAGCAGGCGCGGCACGCGATCCTCGAAGATTATTGCGACGTTGCCCTGGCCGGTGGTGCCGATTCCTCGGTCACACCGATGGGCCTAGATTGTTATTGTGTCCTTGGTGCGGTGAGTCGCCGCAACGATGACCCCAAGGGTGCGAGTCGCCCGTTCGATCGCGACCGCGACGGTTTTGTCCTCGGCGAAGGGGCCGCGATGGTCGTGCTGGAAGAGTTGGAGCACGCCAGGCGACGCGGCGCGACGATTTACGGCGAAATCCTGGGCCTGGGTACGAATACCAACGCTTACCACATGACCGCATTGCCCGCCGACGGTGGCCCGCTGGCGGATGTGATGCGCCTGGCGATGAAACGTGCTGGTGTGACGCCGAAGGAGGTCGGCTACCTCAACGCGCATGGCACCTCGACGCCGCTGAACGATCGCTCCGAGACGGCTGCGGCCAAGGGCGCGTTCGGTGAGTGGGCGGCAAAGATCCCGATCAGTTCGACTAAGGGGGTGATCGGGCACACGCAGGGGGCGGCGAGCGCCCACCAGCTCGTGGTGCTGTGCATGACCCTGCGGGACCAGATCCTCCACCCGACGATTAACTTCCAGAATCCCGATCCGGATTGCGACCTCGACTACGTGCCGAACGAGGCGCGCGAGGTGAAGATCGAGGTGGCGATGGCGAATGCCAGCGGCTTCGGCGGGATCAACTCCTCGATCGTGGTTGGCCGCTACAAAGGCTGAAAATAGTTCGCGGGACGTAGTGACGCGCAGTACCGCTACGGCGATTGGTGCGCGATGACCGGTGTCCCGCTGTATGGGAGGGATAATGGACCGACGGGTGGTGGTAACTGGTCTCGGGGTGGTGACGCCGATTGGCGTCGGGGTTGAGCCCTTATGGGCGGCGGCACGCGAGGGGCGTTCCGGTACGGGCCGTCCGACATTGGTGAAGTTGCGAGAAGGTGCTGGTGAACTGCCGATCGGCGTTGTCGGCGAGGTCAAGGATTTCGATCCGGTGGCGCAAATGACGAAGAAGCTGGTTGTCCGTAGCGATCGAAATACGCATTTCGCCTTCGCCGCCTGCGCCGAAGCCTTAGCCGACGCCGGGATCGATATGTCGAACGAGGACAAGGCACGGGTCGGTATCGTGCTGGCGTCGAATTACGGTGGGCTGAATTATTACCTCGATAATCTGGTGCGGCTCCATCAGAAGGGGCCGTCGTTCGTCAGCGCTTACATGGCAATCGCCTATATCCCCTCGGCTCCGGTCGGGCAGCTGTCTATTTTTCACAACGTTGCGGGCTACACCAAGACAATCATCAATGATGCGGCGGGTGGGACCGACGCAATCGGTGCCGCGTATCGGACGATCAAGCGCGGCGATGCCGACCTGATCCTCGCTGGCGGCTTCGAAGCTGCACTGGCCGAGGCGTCGCTTGCGGCGATGAATATGTATGGCGATATTTGCAAGGATGCGCCAGATCCGACGAAGGCGCAGCGGCCGTTCAACACCGAGCGCAACGGGATGGTGATCGCCGAAGGTGGCGGGATCGTCGTCCTGGAAGATTACGAGCGGGCGAAGGCGCGTGGCGCGAAGATCTACGCCGAGGTCGTCGGTTTCGGGCAGACTTCGGATGCGGTTTCCCTGCACAGCTTCGCCACCGACGGTGTCCAGTATGCGCGGGCGATGACCCAGGCGCTCGATCGCGCTGGTCTCAGCCCGAACGATATAGACTATGTCAATGCCGACGGGCGTGGCGTTGCGGAAGCCGATCGTGCCGAAGCGACGGCACTCGGGCTTGTCTTCGGCGACCGGATCGATAGCGTGCCGGTCAGCGCACCACGCTCGATGATGGGTAATCCACTCGCCGGGGCCGGCCCGATCGACCTCGCGTTCATCGCGTTGGCGATGCGAGACAGCATCCTGCCGCCGACGATCAATTTGACCGAGCAAGACCCGGCCTGTCGGCTCAATCTGGTGACGACGATCGGACAGGCGGCCAATGTCGATGTGGCGTTGCTCTGTTCGCGCGGGGCGACCGGCGTCAACGCGGCGCTGGCGTTGCGCAAGGTGCAGTAAGCTGAGCAGGGGTGGGTAGGATCCGGAGCCGATTCGAGGCGAGGCGATGAGTTCCCAAGAACGAGCGGATCAAGAGTCGGGCGATGGGGGGCGGTGGCCCTGGGCGGCGGCACGCCTTTTTCGGGGACTCGGCACGGAAGGGCTCTCACGGATCGCGGGTCAACTGGCCGTGCGCCCGTTCGTGGCCGGGGAGATCCTGATCCATCAGGGGGTCTGGCGCGGCGCACTCTTTATCATCCGTACCGGCATCGTGCAGATCAGCCTCGAACCCGAAGCCGAAACCAGTGGCGGCGAAGCCCGACCGGCGTTATCGTTGCGCCGACTGGCGGCAGGCGAGTGTTTCGGCGAGATGTCGTTGATCACCGGCCATGCCCCCTCCGCGACCGCCCGTGCCTTGACCGATGGTGAGGTCTGGACGATCGATCAGGAGAGCTTCGCGCGGCTGGTGACGGCGCAGCCCGAGTTGTCGCGCAATATCAATACAATCCTCAGTGAGCGCCTGCTCCACACCAATCGGCAGCAAGTCGCCGAGAAACCGGCACAGGTGATCGTCGGCGTCGATCGCGATGCGCGGCTCTGGCGTGCGGTCGCGACAACAACCGCGCGACTCTCCTCGCGCGCCGTGTTGCTGGTTGATCTGACCGGCGCGACGCAGAGCGACGACTTCACCCTGGCTGACTTGCTTAGTGGGCGGCTCCATCCCGGTGCCTCCTCGAGCGGAGAGGCGACCGGCGAGGGGACGCTGACGATCGTTCGCGGCACCGGTGACGAGGATGCGACCAGCCTGCCAGCGAGTCTAGGGCGACTCGAAGCAGCCTACCATCTCCTCTTCGTCGTACTCCCCGGCGCCCATCCACTGCTCACGACACAGTTGCTGGCCTATGCCACACGCACACTCGTGGCCGGTCGCGCCGATGCGCTGCAAATGTTGCGGGGTCAGGTCGTTGCCCTGCCACGGGTCGGAGCGTCGGGGGTGCCTGCCGACATCGGCGTGATCCTTACCGCCGCGCCGGGTCGCTTACGCCGTACCGTCGCGACCCTCGATTTGCTCCAGGCAGAGCTTGGCGCGCCGGTGCGGGCGATCCTGCCGGACGGTGGCGAGCGGTATGCTGAGGAATTGCGGGCGTTCGGGCGCTGGTTGGTCGGGCAGCGCGTCGGGGTGGTTTTCGGCGCGGGCGGCCCGAAAGGATTCGCACAGGTCGGCGCGCTGCGGGCGCTACGTCGTGCCGGGTTGCCGATCGATGTGGTCGCCGGGACGAGTGTCGGGGCGTTGATCGGCGGCGGCGTGGCGATGGAGATGTCCACCGAGGCGATCGAGGCGTCGGTGAAGACACTGATCCATACGCTCTTTCGCCCGACCCTGCCGTTGCACGCGATCCTCAGTAGTCGCGCGCTGGCACGCTGGGCGCGCAGCGAGCAGGCGTTCGGCAATCGGATGCTCGAAGATCTGCCGATACCCTATGCGGTGTCGGCGGCCGATCTGACGGTGGGTCGTGAGATCGTCATTAGGCGCGGGCGGCTCTGGCAGGCGATCATGGCAAGCGCCGCGATTCCGGGGATCTATCCGCCGGTGATGATCGGCCAGCATTGGTTGGTCGATGGTGGTGTCGTCAATCCGGTGCCGGTGAGTATCGCGCAACTCCTCGGGGCCGACCTGATCGTCGCCCTCGATCTCTCGGAACCGCTCGCCCCGCGCCAGGAACTGATCCTCGATGACGCGCCGGCTCCACGAGTGCCGTTCCTGCCCGATACGCTCCTGCGTTCGCGCGACATCATGATGTCCGAGATTCGGTCGCACACCGTTGGGGAGCCTGCGGTATTGATCAATCCGAAGGTGGCGGGGGTGTCGCTTCGCAACGTGCGCGACGCCGCGCCGTATACTGCCGCTGGCGAAGCCGCGACCGAGGAAGTCTTGCCACGCTTGCGTCGGCTACTGCCCTGGTTAGGCAATGAGTAGGCAACCGGTGGTGAGGGTGCGTGAAGTCAGGCGTGCGCGCTTTGCGTCGTCGCTGACTGAGCAGACGCTGGCGACCTTGCCACCACCACAGGAGATGGCGCAAGCGCCGCGAACTGTCGCGCTGCGCCAAGAGTGACCAACGGCCAAGACGGGCCACCCACGGGCGCTCATGCGCCGCCCAGCGCTGTAAGAACCGCTTCCCGGCGACACTGCCGCGCCGAAATATCCGGCTGCGTCGTCCGATGACCAGCGTGCCGAGGATGAGAAACGGCATGCCGGGTAGGATCGGCAAGACCACGCCCAAGATACCGACTACGATCAGGCCACCGCCGACCAGCAGCCGTAGCGAATGGATCAACAGGGACAGGGCGCGCAAGAGGAAGATCGCTACTGTTGTCATCGCGCCTTTTCTACGAGGAAAACTGGCATCACCACGCCAAATGATACTCGGTCTGCCGAACGGCTGACTATCGTCCCCGCGCGGAATCTTGGGGTTGCGGATAAAGGCAGAGCGTTGCCAACGCTTGCTGCCGGATCGCCGCGATCAGTTCAGGTGGCGATGTCACGGTAGCCTCGGTGCCGACCGCGAGGAAGAGCCGCGCATAATACGCCAGTTCCGCCCTGGGGATCGTCGCTTCGAGGATGCCACCGCCTGCGGCATCGGGATGGATTTGGTCGGCCAGTTCGGCTAGCTCGAACCGTTTCATCCCGCGCGCCGTCAGGGTGGCCCGTACGCGCACCCCGCGTTCCTCGCGGCCAACGAGGTTTTCCACGACCTCGATCCAATCGCGTACGGCGATTGGGGCGGGTCGTTCCAGACCCTCGACCCGTTGCAAAGAGATGACGCGGTCGGCGCGGAGCGAGATATTGTCGCCTCGACGGTAGTCGTAGCAGGCGCAGTACCAGAATCCGGCGGCGGCGTAGAGCCCGTGGGGAAAGATGGTGCGCTCGCCGCGCCCTGATGACGAGTCGTAGCTGATCTGCAAATGCGCGCCAGCGAGCGCGGCGTCGAGGAGATCAGCCAGCAGCGGGGCGTCGTAGTGGCGTGGTCGCTCGATCACGGCGACGTGCTGCCCGATCCGATCGAGTTCGTTGAGGATGTCTGCGGGTAGGTTCTCGCGGAGCATCGTGATCGCCGACAGGTTCTGGGCGGCGAACGGGGATTGAACATAACGCAGGAAAGCTTCGTAGGAGATGGCGATCCCGATCGCTTCTTCTGCCGAGAGGGTCAGCGGTAACGCCTGCCGATCGGTGATTAGTCCGTAGCCGCCGTGTGGACCCGGCGTGGCGACGAGTGGCACGCCCATCTCCGAGAGGGCATGGAGATCGCGCAGCATCGTCCGGCGCGAGACGCCGAAGCTGGTCGCGAGTTCCGCCACCGTGAAGCGGGGGCGGCTACGGAGCGAGATCAAAATTTCCAGGAGCCGTGCGGTGCGCGACATGATCTTCCCCGCTAAATGGTGCCGTTTCTTGTCACCATTATACGGTAGAGTGTAATAGGACGTTCTGCTCTGACGAAATTGAAAGGGAAGTCTGCGATGGTAGTGATCGACAGCGCGGCGAAATTTCTCACCGATCATGGACGCGACATCGATCGCGAACGGTTCCGGTACCACTTCGGTGGCGGCACGCGGGAGAGTTTGCTCAGTGTGCTCGGGCGGTATCAGAATGCCGATGGCGGCTTCGGGCATGCCCTGGAGCCGGATATCAGCGCCCCGGCGAGCAATCCGTTCGCGACGGAACTGGCGTTGTTGTACTGCATTCAGGCCGAGGTGCCGAATGATGCACCGCTCTTGCGCCGGGCGGTCGACTATCTCGAAGAGACGCAATACGAGGACGGCTCGTGGCGTTTCAGCCCGGCAGTCTACGAAGCCGAGCTGGCACCGTGGTTCGCCGGATGGACTTGGCCGAACCTGAACCCGACCTGCACGATCGCCGGTTTATTGCGGGATCTTGGTCTCGGTTCGGCGTGGTTGCATGAGCGGGTAGGGCAATTGTTCGGGCAACTCGCGCGTCCCGCCGATCTCCTGAGTGATGAGATTTACGCCGTGCGCCCCTACGCCTATTACTTCGACGCCGATGGGGCGGGGGAGGAAACGGAACTTTATCGTGCTGGCGTGCTCTGGTGGCTTATCCGCCAGCACGAAGCCGGTCAGGTGCAAGATGGCGCACACTTTTTCGTCTACGCGCGAACGCCGGACGCGCCTGTTGCACGACATATCCCTGAGGGTATCATCGCCAGTGAGCTAGACCGGCTGGCTTCCGAACAACAGAACGATGGCGGTTGGCCGAGCCCGTACGGCGATCATTGGCGGGGTGCGATCACCGTAGATGGTTTGTTGGTTCTGCAAGCCTATGGCCGGATCACCTAAGTAGTCGGCTTCGCTGATAGGGGGACGGACCTCTCCGCGACGCGGGGAGGGTGGGGATGATGCCGACCAGCGATAGTGAAGTGGGGCAGTAATGTGGGGTGGGGCGCACGGGAATGGTCCGTGCGTCCCGTTTTTTACTGCCGACCTGCGCCACTGACGATCTGGCCGGGCTTCGCCCCGGTATGCTCACTGTCGCGCAAAACCCGCACGCCGTTGACCCAGACATCGCGTACCCCAACCGACAGTTGATGCGAGTCGGCGAATGTCGCGCGATCGTTGATCGTCTGCGGATCGAAGAGGACAACATCGGCGGCGAGGTCGGGCTGCAAGAGGCCGCGGTCGTGTAAACCGAGGCGGGCGGCAACAGCCCCGCTCATCTTCCTGACGGCCTCTTCCAGCGGCATGACCGCCTCGTCGCGCGCATAGTGCCCGAGGACACGCGGGAAGGTGCCGTAGGCGCGTGGGTGCGTTGGCCCGTGGACCGACCATGCCGGATCGATCCCGCCCGCATCGCTGGCGATCTTGATCCAGGGCTGCCGCAACTGGAGCTTGAGGTTTTCCTCGCTCATCGAGAAATACATCGTGCTGATCCGCTGGCCTTCGAGCGCGAGGAGATCGAGCGCAGCGTCGATCCAGTCCTGGCCGCGCGTCTCGGCGATCTGCGCCAGTCGTTGCCCGACATATCCCTTATGCGCAGGGAGTTGGAAGCCAACCGGCATGATGTCGCCGGGGTTGCGGCGGATCGCCGGTGCGCCATGCGTGCCGATCGGTCGGCCCATATCCTCGCGGATCCGGAGGCGGATCGCCGGGTCGCGCAGATTGTCGAAGAGTTTGCCATCGGCCGAGACCCAGGCGGGCAGGTTCGCCGAGAGCCCGGTCCCGGAGGCGACATAAGGGTACATATCTGCGGCTGCGTCGATCCCTGCCGCGCGTGCCGCCGTGATCCGCCCGATCGCCTGCGCCATCTTCGGCCAGTTGTCGGGGCCGGTCGCCTTCAGATGATAGACCTCCACCGGCAGCGCCGCTTGCTCGCCGATCGTCAGCGCTTCTTCGAGTGCTTCGAGGAAACGGTCGCCCTCTGAGCGCAGATGGGTGATGTACAGCCCGCCGTAGCGTGAGGCGACTTTGCACAGTTCGATGATCTCGTCGGTTTCGACGTAGGCTTCGGGCGGATAGATCAGGGCGTACGAGACGCCGAACGCGCCATCTTCCATCGCCTCGGCAACCACGCGCCGCATCGTGTCCAGCTCGGCGGCATTGGCCGGACCCATCTCCATTGCGCGGCCATACATGCGGAGGGTGCCGCCACCGAGAAACGAGCCGATATTCGGCGAGACGCCCCAATCGATCATCGCGTCGAGCCAGTCGCGAAAGCGCCGCCATTCGCGCGCCTGATGTTGCCACTCGCTCGGCGGTTCGCTGACCATCGTGCCCTCGAACGGATCGTTGATCCGTCCGCCGAACGGCGCTGGCGTCCAGACCTCGCCCATGATCTCCGTCGTCACGCCCTGCGTGATCTTCGAGAGGCAGCGTCCGTCGCGCATCAGCGGCACAATCGAATGGCTCTGGATATCGATGAAGCCGGGACTGACGACCAGCCCGGTGGCGTCCACCACTTCGCGTGCATTTGCGGCATCGATCCGCCCCGGTGGGGCGATGGTCGCGATCCTGTCGCCCGCCAGCGCCACGTCGCCATAACGCCAGGGATCGCCGGTGCCATCGATAATTCGTGCGCCGCGAATGAGGAGGTCGAAACTGCCGCTCATGGTTGCTCCTTTCCGCCGTTGCTCAGGGTGCCACGATACCACGTTCATTACGCGACATATCCCTTAAAGCTGAAATACCGCACGGCAACAAACCTCAAGGTGAGTTACTTCTTTCACTATCTCATGAATTACTGCGCCATGAATGGACCGCTCGGATATACAATTACACCTCATCAGATTGGTTTGGAAGGGGGGGGTAGATGGTATCGGCTGAACAATCAACTGTGCAACAGAGACTCAAGCAGCACCGCATTTGGTCGCCGGTACGGATGGAAACCGCCGACAGTTTCTGGATTCTGCTGATCAGCACGATTTCGATCACCGTCATCGTCACCCGCGTCTCACTCGAACTCTCGGGCTACCCACAGATTGGTGATGCCACCTACCACATCGCGCACGTCCTCTGGGGCGGCCTGGCGATGTTCATCGCGCTGGTCTTGCCGCTGACGTTCGCCAATCCCTATATCCCATGGATCACCGCCATCGCCGGTGGGATCGGGGCTGGGTTGTTCATCGACGAAGTCGGGAAATTCATCACGCAGGGCAACGACTATTTCTTCCCGCTTGCTTTCCCGATCATCTACGCCTTTATCCTCGTCTGCATCTGGCTTACCCTGCGGATCCGTGCCTATCGGAAACGCGATACGCGCACGTTGCTCTACCACGCGTTGGAGGAGCTGAAGCAAATTCTCGACAACGACCTCGACCCACTCGAACATGCCGACTTGCAGGCCAACCTCGCCCACGCGGCCCGCGAAACGGTTGATGTCGAGGAGCGTGTACTGGCCGAGGCATTGTTGAACTTCGTGCAGAACCGCCATATCCGGCTGGCGGAAAGCCCGACCGCCCTGCAACAAGCCTGGGCGCGGATGCGCGCCACCGCGTCCAATACACCGCCACGGATCGTGATGCGGAGCGTGTTGGTCGTCAGCTTCGGCTATTCGGCGCTCAACGCCCTCTTCCAACTGGTGACGTTGGCAGGGCTTCTGACGCAAGGGGGGCGCACCGCTCTCGCCGCTGCGCTCGGGAACAACGTCATCGTGAGCGGCAAAGCGCAATATATATCGTCAACGACCCGACCCTCTCGCTCGTCCATGCGGGGACGCTCATCGTCGCCGGACTATTGGCGCTCATCGCGACGGTTTGCCTGATCACTGGGCGCGAGCATCTGGGGCTGCGGCTCGGCACCACCTCACTCGCCATCTCCCTGCTGATCGTCAACCTGATCTCGTTCTACTTCAATCAGATCTATGCCATCCTCGCGACGTTAGGGCAAGCCACGCTGCTACTCGCGACGATGCTCTACCGCTGGCGTTTTTTGCGACGACTCGACTGATACGGCTGACGATCTGCTAAGGGCTGCCCATGCCCAGCAATTACTGGCCGTTCGGCCATTTCCGTCGCGCTGTGTTCACCGTTATACTGGTCAATAAGATCGATGACCTCCCGACCCGCTCCTGTCTCCACCAGGCGATAAGACCCTTACCCAACGAATGGAAGTGACGATGCTACGCCGCTTTTTCTCCTACTACCTGCCGTACCGCAAACTCTTCCTGCTCGATTTCTCCTGCGCGATCGTCGCCGGCCTCCTCGAATTGGGCTTCCCGATGGCCGTACGCTCGTTTGTCGATCAGTTGCTGCCGAGTCAGAACTGGCAACTAATCCTCCTCGCCTCCGCTGGCCTGTTGGCGGTCTATCTCCTCAATACCGGCCTGCTGGCGATCGTCGGTTACTGGGGTCATATGCTCGGGATCAACATGGAAACCGAGATGCGCCGCAAGAGTTTCGATCATTTGCAAAAGCTATCGTTCCGGTTCTACGACAACCAGAAGACCGGTCACCTCGTGGGGCGGGTGACGAAAGATCTCGAAGAGATCGGCGAGATCGCCCACCACGGCCCGGAAGACCTCTTCATCGCGATCATGACCTTTCTCGGCGCGTTCATCCTGATGTTCGTGGTCAATCCGCAACTGGCCCTGCTGACTGCGTTACTGGTGCCGTTCGTGGCCTGGCTCTCCAGCAAGTACGGGCGCAAGATGACCACGACCTGGAGTTCGCTCTTCAGTCGCGTGGGCGAGTTCAATGCTCGGATCGAGGAGAATGTCGGCGGTATCCGCGTCGTCCAGGCGTTCGCGAACGAGGATCACGAGCGTGAACTGTTCGCACGCGATAACAGCCGCTATCGGGATACCAAGTTGCAAGCCTACCGCCTGATGGCCGCGAGTATGTCCCTCAGCTACCTGAGTATGCGCCTGACGCAACTCGTGGTGATGATCGCAGGGACCTATTACGTCTTGCAGGGGCAATTGACGAATGGTGGCTTCGTCGGCTTCTTGCTGCTGGTCGGCGTCTTCTTCCGCCCGGTGGAGAAAATCAACAACGTTTTGGAGACGTATCCCAAGGGGATCGCCGGTTTTCGACGCTACACGGAACTGCTGGATATCGCCCCTGATATCATCGACGCCCCCGATGCGGTGGCGGTCGCGGGGCTGCGCGGCGCGATCAACTACGAAGGGGTGACGTTCGGCTACACCCCGCACCAAACGGTGCTGCGCGACATCAGTCTGGCGATTCAGCCGGGTGAGACGGTCGCGTTTGTCGGGCCGTCTGGCGCGGGTAAGACGACGATCTGCTCGTTGTTGCCGCGCTTCTACGAGGTCGAAGGGGGGCGGATCACGATCGACGGGATCGACATCCGGGCGATGACCCTGCACTCCTTGCGGCGGCATATCGGGATCGTACAGCAGGATGTCTTCCTCTTCGCGGGGACGATCCGCGAGAATATCGCCTATGGTCGACTCGGCGCGACCGATGCCGAGATCATCGAAGCGGCGCGACGGGCGCGGCTCGGCGGGTTGATCGAGGATTTGCCGGCAGGGCTCGATACGGTCATCGGGGAGCGCGGCGTCAAACTCTCCGGCGGGCAGAAGCAACGCCTGGCGATCGCGCGGATGTTTTTAAAGAATCCGCCGATCCTCATCCTCGATGAGGCGACTTCGGCGCTCGACACCGAGACGGAACGAGCGATCCAGCAATCGCTCGCGGAGCTAGCGGTGGGGCGCACGACCCTGATCATCGCCCACCGCCTGGCGACGATCCAAAACGCCGACCGGATCGTGGTGGTCGATGAGATCGGCATCGCCGAGCAGGGGCGTCACCACGAGCTAATCGCCGCAGGGCGCACCTATGCGCGATTGCACGAGGCCCAATTCAGTATGCCACCAGCCTGAGGGGGGCAGACCTTTCCCCACCGCTGCGGCGGGGACCGCCGCCCAGGGGGCACCCGCGACGCGGGGAGGGTAGGGGGGCCGACACGCAATAGTAAAAGCTGTTGCTGAATCAACTCACGCCCCTGCCCCAAAGGTAAGGGATTGTCGAAGGTGAGCATTGGTCTACTCAGCAGCCTCTTCATCGTTGAGATTGCTGTCAGCATCGAGGATGATATCGAGTTCACCACTGAGCGCTCCAGGGGCGAATTTTGCCACGCCGCGCCGGAAGAGAGCGTCTTGCCCGTAGGCGATCATCCCGACGACGATCAGCAGGATAAACGGCACGAAGTAGGCACCGATCCCCACGATGACGATCCCGACGGCGGCGAACAGGCTGAGGAACGGCTGACTGAGGGTGAGTAGGAAGGCGTTGCGGATCACGCCGCGCGCCCCCACACGCATGTGCGCGATGATCGGGAAGAGGTAGACGGTGAGCTGGCTGTAGAGCAAGGTGATCAGGCCAAGGGCGATCAGGACCGGGATCGCGACCGCACCGGGAATCCGCCGACTCGCCAGGATATCCACCCCGAGGACCGCCCCGATCGCCGTCCAGCCGATCCCGACGAGCAGGCTCTGCCAGAATTTCTCCCGAAAGGTGCCGAAGAAGGGGCCGAGGACGTCCTCACGGTCTTCCTCGCGCCAGACCCGCAGCACGCCGAAGAGGGCGACCGTAGCGGGGAAGATCGTCACCAGCGGAATCGAGATCACCAGCCAGAGCAGGCTTAGGAGGAAATAGTTGGTGGCGGTATTCGCCATCCGGTAGAGACGGCTATCCAGGATCTTCATCGACCTTCCAAAGGTTCTTCATTGTTGGCGACACAGTTGGCGACACACAAGGCACTGACCACACCTTGACGGGGTATCCGAGTACCGCAACCAGGATACACCATCGTGTACCCCACCTTGCCCCTCAGCAACAGATCCGGTTGACGTAACGATCCGTGAACCGGTGCAAGGCGAGAGGAAGGGTGGGCCAATCAAAGGGTTCGCAATCTGGGGGCCGGGTCGTCAGAGACCAACCTTCTTGACGACGTTCGGGCGCGACAGGCGCGCATCGCGGATGTAGCGGCGAACCATCGCCACGCTCTTGTGCCCGGTCTGATCCATGATCTCGCCCTCGGTGGCCCCCGCGATTGCCGCGCTCGTCGCGAGACCGGCGCGCAGGGAGTGGCCGGCGAAACGGGCCGGATCGAGCGTCGCCGCGAGTTCGCTGTCGCCATGTAGGACTGCTTCATCGCGCGCCGCCTCGACCGCGCGCTTGACAATCAGTGCGACGCTCTGGCTCGTGAGGCCCGTCGCGCGTAGATTGCCCCAGCGATCGATCGGGCGGAACAGCGGCACGCTCACGCCAGCGGTGGACATCTCCGTTATGGCGAGCCAGGCCCGCAGCGCACGTACCGGGCAGGTGCTTTCGCGCTCACCGTGCGGGATACGCAGCCGCCGTCCAGCCCCTTGTTGGTCGGTCTTCGCGCGGCGGATCGTGACGATCAATCCTTGCCCATCGAAGCGGATATCTTTGGTGGTCAAGGCCACCAGTTCGGCACGACGGAGCGCACCGGCGAAGCCGATCAGCAACAAGGCACGGTCGCGTCGCCCCGTCAGATCATCGCCGAGCGTAGCGACCAGCGCCCGGAGGAGATCGACCAGCAGCGGATCTTTGCCGACCTGGGCGGTGCCATGCTCGCGCCGGATCCCGAGCCAAGCTTCGCGCACCGCGCCATCGGTGGCGGGATTGTCGAGTCGCGCCCGACGATGTGCCACCGCGATGGCGGCCAAACGCCGCGCCAGTGTGCTGACGGAGCGACCAGCCTCAACGAGCGCGTCGAGATAAAGTGCCACCGTGACCGGATGCGCCGGGAGCGTTTCGAGCCCGTGGCCCGCACACCACGCCCCGAAGTCCCGCCAGTCGGCATCGTACGCGCGCACGGTGTTCTCGGCGCGCGTATTGGCGCTGTAGCGACGGACACGCGCCAGCGCCGCCTCTAACTCGACTGGCAACACCTGGGCGACCGCGACCGTTTCAACTGGCCGCGCGGCACCGAGACTAGGATTTACTGTCACCGCCAACTCAGCACTACGTATCGACCCAGAATCGTGCCCCACTGCTATCTCCTACCGCTCTGCCTTCCACAGGCAACGAGACCGTACGGACACATTATACTCTCGGGATCGCCAGATGACTAGCGGTAACTCGCCATTATCACTAGTAAGAATGTCTATACTTATCAGCCTACTATGCGGCGCAGCGTGCCGCACCGGCGACCCTTGCGTCAGTGCCGCATCCCATGCTCGATCGCCGTGATCATCTCCTCTGCCAGATACGGCATGGCCGCAGCGCGCGCCTCGTCGTCGGGGAAGATATCGCGCGGGAGGCTTCTGGCGGGTGACGGTTTCAGCGACATTGCCCAGGCGACGTGCGCAGCCATAAGCGCACCGATCCACGCATCACGGTCCTGATCGTAAAGCGCCTCGGTCACCGCCAGCCCCGCCGAGCCAACGGCAAGCCAGTCACGGTCAGCTATTTGCTGGCCGAGTGCGTGTGCATCACAAAGACTATAGACTTGGTTATATACCGCGCGAGCAGCCTCTGGCTTGGGCCAGCCGCGCAGCTGAAGCAGATAGGCCATCAAGCGCCCAGCGGTCGCCGCGTTATCCTGCCGCTGCGTGGTGCCTGCGATTCCTGAGCACCACGCAGCGGCAGCCTCAGCTTGCAGATACCGTGTCATCTCCTGTTCTAGAAAGATCAACACCGACGGGATCCCTAGCTCGAAAGCGGCGGTGCCGCGCTGGCTACTCATAGCCATTCGCTAGCGTGTGGCACGCCGATAATCGGCCAGGGTTTCGCTGATCACCTGGCGCACACTGGCAGCGAGCGCGGGAGCCGTCTCCCGGCAATGCAGCAGTTGGGCGAGGGATTGGGCCAGAGCTCGGCCACGACTGCGCGCCCAGGTTGCGTCGTCCACCTGTAGCTCGGCACGAAAAACGTCCCTTGCACTGGCCGGGAGCAGGGTCCATGCGGCGCGTACATCGTCGGATGGGTCGCCCACACCCATCCCCGCGAAGTCGATCACGGCACTGAGTCGTCCCCCGCTGAGGAGTATATTCCCCGGCGCCAGATCGCCGTGGAGCCAAACGGGCGGGCCGCTCCACACAGGCAGCCGGAGCGCATCGTCCCACGCGGCAGTCGCCAAGTCGGAGTCGATCGTGCCACGCAAGGCGATGATTGCGGCGCGCACCTGTGCGTCCTTCATCGCGAGTGCCTGGCCTGCCGGTGGGCCAGCGGTGGGATCGATCCGCCGCAGCGCGACGACGAACGCCGCCAATTCTCTGGCGAGGCCATTGGGATCGGTGATGCGATCAGCGGTCGCAGGTTCACCATCGAGCCAGCGATAGATCGACCACGCCCAGGGGTACCCTTCGGCGGGCACCCCCGCGCCGAGGAGCGTGGGGACGGCAATCGGGAGTTGCGAGGTCAACCATGAAAGCCAACGCTGCTCCTTGTCGACTCGCTCGCTGGACCACCCGCTGCGCGGGAGGCGCACGACCATGTCGTCGGCGAGGCGATAAAGCGTGTTGTCGACCCCGGTTGAAGCGAATGGCCGGATAGGCAGGTTCGCCCACTGCGGGAATTGCCCCGCGAGCAGACGACGCACGAGTGCGGCATCTGTGTACACCTCGTTGATCTGTCCTCCTCGCGGGCATTGGCCCGTTCGCGCTCGCGTAGCATATTCACAGGCAGCAACGGTTCGCCGGGAGCCTAGCACAACGGGACTGAGCGATCGAGCACTTCTCACGTTGCCGACAGCATGATCCGCTGGCCAGACCCAATCGGCGCATTCCACGCGAACTCGTGCGCTGCAAAACAGCCACGCACGATGGGCGCGTTATCCAGGTGGCGAGCATCGCGTACGGCCTACAACTTGCCGAAGCGCTCGCCATCGAGATCACCGGACCACCCCGAGCACTACTCGCCGGACTGGACCCCGCGCAGTGCGCCGTGTTCGCCACTCTGGCAGATACACTTGATGCCGACATATCGTCCAGTGTTGTGATGAACCCTGCAAAACCTTCCTAAGATACGTGCCATACGTGCCGAGGCACACCGAGGCGCGATAGCCCGACGCGGAGTACTGTGAGGAGAAGGAACGTGGCGAAATACGTCCTGGTCTATAACGGCGGCAATACCCCTGCCTCGATGCAAGACAGAGCGGTCCTGATGCAAGCGTGGCGCGATTGGGTCGGCGGCCTCGGGTCGGTGGTGCTCGACCCCGGCAACCCTTTCGGGCCATCAACGGCGATAGCCACGGCTGGCGCGGTCAGCGAAAAGGGTCAGTCCGAACTCAAGAGGTACATGATCTTCACTGCGGAAAGCCTGGCGGCAGCCACCGAACTGGCGCAAGGCTGCCCGCATCGCACCATCAATGTCGGCACCATTGAGGTGTACGAGACGCTGCCCATCGACTGACCCGCCCTCAAGTGCAGGGGCTATGGTCGGCCGGGATCTGAAACAGCGATAATTTTGGGACCGGCTACTCCTCACTCAGCGACCTGAAGCGCTTCCCAGTCGATACGCTGAAGATCGACATCGAGAAACTGTTCGCCCTGGTCGATGCTGGTTCGTCATCCCACTGATCACAAGCACTCGTCCATCGCGCCGCTCGCATCGCATCGCACCGCAAACCACAGTCCTCGCCCCTGTCGCCCTCGCCTGCTCACTGAGACATTCCTACAAAATTCTGTACCTCGCGCACAGCCACTTGGTCGCGCTGAACATTGACGTTTATTCTGCCTGCCGGTACACTATCCTTCAGAACAAAACATAGTTTGACTGTATCAAACATTATCGCGCATTGAGCCGATGGAGATCGGGTGGAACATGCCGCCCACGATACCCGCTATTATGTCGATGTGGTGGCCGAAGCGGGTGAACTGCTGCGCGCCTTTACCGCGTCTCCGTATCGGTTCACGCTCACCGAACTGAGTCTGGTCACGGGTTTGTCGAAGAATAAGACCTTTCGGCTGCTCTATACGCTGACGCAGACAGGGTTCGTCCATCAGGATGTGGAGACCAAGCGATACTCTCTCGGGCTGCCCGTCCTCTATCTGGCGAGCGCCTTGCAGGCGAGCAACGAACTCTTACTCGCCGCGCGGGATACCCTCGACTGGCTGCAGGACACGGTCGGCGAGCGGATCAATCTGGGGGGGTTCGACGGTGCGGATCATGCGGTCTGCGTCGATACCCGAGAAAGTTCGCGCCGGATGCAGGTCAGCGCCTACGTTGGCGCGCGGTTCCCCCTTCATGCCGGTGCCGTCCCGAAAGCATTACTCGCTTTCAGCACCGATGACGCCATCGCGCAATACCTGGAGCGCAATCTGCCACTCCGCGCATTCACGAGCCGGACGGCACAGACGGCGGGTGATCTCTGGGAAGAGATACACACGATCCGGCAGCAAGGGATGGCGATCAGCGATGAAGATCTCGATGACGGCGTGGGGGCCGTCGCCATGCCAATCTTCGACCGTACCGGTGCGGTGGTCGCCGCCGTCAGTATCGCTACGCCGATGGCGCGCTTCGGCCCCGACGACCGCGAAGGATACGAGCAGGCGCTCCACAAGGCGAGCGAGCGGATCTCGCGCAGCCTCGGATTCGTCGCCATGCCAGGTCGACGAATCGTCAAGCAAGGGTTCCCTTACGCTCTCGGATAGCTGGAGTACCCCCGGCGACAAGTATGAACCAGGGATAAGGAGGCGGTAATGTCACGCGGTCCACAGAATTTCCGAATCACGCGGCGGCAATTGGTCGGCGGGATGAGCGCGATGGGCGCACTGGCACTCGCTGCCTGTGGTGGGGCCGCACCGGCACCGACGACAGCCCCAGGCGCGAGTAGCGCATCGCCAACGCAGGTGGTCTTCGGCACGCAGCAGCCTACGGCGATCCCACAGATCCCCACGCAGGCAATGGCGACATCGAGCGCGGCGGCGGGCAGCGCGGCCACGGTGACCCGCGCGGCATCACCCGCCGCAGTAACGACCCCCGCCGGCACCCCGGCTGTCGCCGGACAGCGCGGCGGCACGGTCCGCTTCCCGGTCGGCTCGGACCCGGTCCCCAACCCGATCTCGGCACCAGGCGGTCTCGCCAGCATCTTCGGCAACAAGCTCCTCTTCAACGGCCTGATCCGCTACAACAGCAAGACCCTCAACCCGGAAGGCGACCTCGCCGAGCGGTGGGATTTCTCCGCCGATGGCAAGGAACTGACCTTCAAGCTACGGAGCGGCGTGAAGTGGCACGACGGCCAGCCATTCACCGCCGAGGATGTGAAGTTCACCTTCGACACGATGCTCGACACGAAGGTGACCGCGCGGTTCCGCTCGAATATCCGCGGCGTGACCGAAGCCCAGGTCATCGACCCGCTGACGGTGAAGCTGAAGCTGTCGGCGGCGCTGCCGTCGCTGCCGATCCAACTCGGGTACAACGTGCTGATGGTGCCAAAGCACCTCCTGCAAGGGAAAGACCTCAACGCCCCGACCGATTTCCTGAAGAAGCCGATCGGCACCGGCCCGTTCAAGATCGTCGAGTACACACCGGGCAGCACGATGACCGTCGAGCGCAACGAGGCGTTCCACTTCGGTGCGCCATTCCTCGATCGGATTACTCTCCGCGTCGTCCCCGACATCAACTCGCAGTTGGCGCAGATGAAGTCCGGCGAACTCGACTTCATGTTGATGGAGCCCGATCAGGCGGCGTCGCTCGGCGGTTCGGGCAACATCGTCGTCCAGAACGCCGCGCAGGTGAATTACTACTACATCGCCTACAACAACTCCCGCCCCTACTTCGCGGACAAAGCCGTCCGTCAGGCGCTGACGATGGCGGTCAACCGCGAGGAGATCGTCAAAAGTATCCTCGGTGGTGCCGGTCGCGTCGCCTACGGCCCGATTAACCCGCTCCTTGCCTGGGCGCACACCGACGACGTGCAGAAGTGGCCGTACAACCCGGAAATGGCGAAGCAGCAACTCGACGCGGCGGGCTGGAAGGTCGGCGCGGGCGGTATCCGCGAGAAGGATGGGCAGAAGCTCGCCTTCGAGTTGATCGTCGATCGCGGCAATACGACGCGCGAATCGACCGCCGCCGTAGCGCAACAGGCGTGGAAGAATATCGGCGCGGATGTCAAGATCAACACGATGGAGTTCAACGCCTCGCTCGAACGGCTGCAGAAGGGCGATTACGACACGATCGTGGAGTGGTTCATCACCGCCCCCGACCCCGACCTGCTGGCCTACTACGGCACCGGCGGCACCTCCAACTTCTGGAAGTACTCCA
>JAABUN010003566.1_pt1 | contig 23724 bp, 34 predicted proteins | sample 5559311 | NCBI WGS metagenome assembly JAABUN01 (sample SAMN10711877, study PRJNA513370) | rock metagenome | isolation source: Antarctica rocks | place: Antarctica: Victoria Land, Siegfried Peak sud
GAACCGACCGCTGGCAACCATCAACTGGCAAAGGGTACAAAGCTATGTACGTCGAATAGCCGATCTAAAGCTGTCCGCAAGACGAATGGATGATTTTCGTTACCAGCATGAGCCAGAATAGCGAAGAGTGTTGCAGCATTAAAAACCGCTTTTGCCGGAAGATGCGCCTATAATCATCGCATGTCCTGTTGCCAAGATAAAGGCTGTGAAGTCGAAGCGCTCCAAAAGAGCCAGTCCAAAGTGCTATGGACAGTCTTAGGCATCAATGGCGGCATGTTCGCCGTTGAGCTGGTCATGGGCCTGCTGGTCGGCTCGGTCGCGCTCTTAGCGGATTCCCTCGACATGTTGGGCGATACACTGGTTTACGGATTCAGCCTTTTTGCTATCGGGCGGGCGCTGCACTGGTGGGCGCGGTCGGCGCTCTTAAAAGGCAGCATCATGGCGGTGTTTGGCCTCGGGGTGCTAGGGCAGGCAGTCTATAAGCTCTATGTGCCGGAAACGCCGGAAGCGGGTCTGATGGCCCTTACGGCAGTGGTTGCGCTCGCGGCTAACGGCTTCTGCCTCTACCTGCTCACCCGGCACCGGGCCGACGACATCAACATGCGCTCGACGTGGCTTTGCTCACGCAATGACATCGTGGCAAACACCGGCGTTATCCTCGCGGCGGGCGCAACGGCGCTCACCAGTTCGATCTGGCCGGATTTGCTGATTAGCTTGGTGATTACGGCGCTATTCCTGCGGTCGGCCTTCACGGTGCTGACTGAAGCCTGGCGCGAACTGCACCCGGCGCTTTGCTCAGCCGGTCGTTGTCCGGCTGATGCGTGCGCCTGTCCTGCCGGGGCGTAGTTGAAACAATGTCGGCAAGATACTGTTTCCCAATTCAATCCTCTGCCTTTTTGAAGGTGTAAACGCCCTTGTCTAAAAGGCTTAATGTCAATCCATTGGAGCCTCAGCATAATTTGGAAACAGTATCTCGGCAAGAGTGTTTCAGACAACCTTCGCTGTACCGTCATAGCTGACCAGCCATAAGCAACGATTGATGTAGTAAGATGCTTGTAGTTTCTAGATCGCGGACGAGCGTCGCCTTTTATGCGATGTCACGATCTAGGATTCTAGCCATAATACTCGTTCGGGGTAGCGGTGGGCACGACTTTATTGTCGTGTCCACTTTTCGTTTCCGTCACGGGAACCCTGGAGGTTATTCGTTATGGCTAGTCAACCAAGCTTGTGGCGTCACCATGATTTTCTCAAGTTGTGGACCGCCCACACACTCGCGTCGCTTAGTTCCAACGTCACTACCCTGGCTTTACCCCTGATTGCCGCTTTAACGTTGCACGCTTCTCCTTTCGAGATGGGGCTGTTAGGAACGATGGCTACCCTGCCAAACCTCGTCGTGGGACTTCTAGCCGGTACCTGGGCCGACCGGACGAGGCGGCGTCCCACCCTAATCATGGCCCACCTCGTGCGGGCACTTTTACTCATCAGTATCCCGGTAGCGTTTGGCCTCGGCGTCATGACCATCTGGCATCTCTACGCGGTGCTCTTCCTGTTCGGAGTCTGTACGACCTTTTCCGAGGTGGCGCAGGTAACGTACTTGCCCACACTCGTCGGTCGAGGGCGGCTCCTTGCTGCCAACAGTCAGCTGGCCGCGAGCTCGTCGGCGATGACGGCGGTTGGTCCCGGTTTAGCCGGGGTATTGATCCAACTCTTAACCGCGCCTCTGGCTGTTCTCGCCGACGCCGGGACGCTCTTGGTTTCGGCTTCCTTGGTCACAAGGATCAAAACGACAGAATCATCTCCTAAAACCGCTCAGCGAAAGAGCATTGGGCGAACGATCCATGAGGGTTTGAAGCCGCTCTATACTCACCCTCTCTTACGCTCAGTTGCAGGCTCGAGTATGATTTATCTGTTCTTTAGTAGCGTAATGCTCGCTGTCTACGTGCTTTACGCAACCCGTGAGGTTGGTCTGTCACCTGCTGCGCTCGGTGTGGTGTACGGCGTCGGCGGTGTCGGTGCGGTGCTCGGCGCAAGTGTAGCTGTGAGAGCCACAACCCGCTTTGGTCTAGGTCCGACGATGATCGGTGCGAACCTCGTTGGTGGGCTGTTTATCTTACTTGTTCCTTTTGCTGGTGACGTGCCTCCAACAGCTGCCCTTTCCCTATTATGCGTCTCTCAGGGCGTTTCGCAACTAATGGGGGCGGTGTTTTACGTCAACCAAACAAGCCTTTTACAGCAAGTTGCACCCGAACACCTGTTAGGCCGGATGGTTGCCAGTCATCGGTTCTTGACGATGGGCGTGATTCCGCTCGGCTCGTTGCTTGGCGGTGTACTTGGTGAAGTCCTTGGCTTACAGGCAACGCTGGGTGCTGGTGCGGTAGGGATGCTGCTGCCGACGATATGGTTGTGGTTCTCACCACTTCGCACTGTTCGTATGCTCTCGCAAGATAACGCACCAGGTGAAATGGTTTAGCGAAGAGTATTTCACACCTCACCTTGGCCCGACAAGGTTACGCGGCTCACCCGCGACAAACGCCTCAAGGTTGCCAATAAGCTGCTCGGCTAACGCTTCAAGCGACTGCACACTCGCAAACGCCATGTGGGGCGTGAGAATCAGATTTGGCACGTTTAGCTCGAGCAGTGGGTTGCCTTCAGTTGGGGGTTCTACCGACAATACATCGACCCCGGCCCCACCGAGTTCATTACGGGAGAGCGCCCCAGCGAGGGCTGCCTCATCTACAATGCCCCCCCGAGCACAGTTAATTAGCAGCGCGTCCCGGCGCATCCGGGCAAGCTCGGGTGCGCCGATCAGGTTACGCGTGTCATCGTTGAGCGGGCAAAGAACGACCAGCACGTGGCTTTTAGCTAACACCTCTTCAAAAGAAACCCGGTCTGCCCGCATCTCCTTAGCTCCTTTATACTCAGCGATTAGGGTGTCCATCCCAAAAGCGAGCGCGAGCGCCCCGACACGCTGACCGAGTGCGCCGTAGCCGATGATGCCCATCGTCGCGCCGTAAAGCGTGCGAGGTAGCGGGCCGAGCAAAAACCCGTAGCTCGGTGAGGCCTGCCACCTCCCGGCGGCGATTTCTCGCCCATAGCTCGGCAACTGCCGCCGCAATGACAAGATAAGGACGAAGACATGTTCGGGTACTGAAACCGACCAGTCTCGTACGTTGCACACGGCTACCCCTTTTTGAGCGCACGCAGCCACATCGACATGCTCGTAACCTGTAGCGGAGACTGCGACCAGTTCGAGTGTTGGGACTTTATCTAGGACTGCTCGAGTGATCGCTACACGGTTGGTAATGGCGATGTTAGCCCCTTGCAACCTTTCAACGGTCAGTTCAGCAGGGGTGTGTTCATATTCTTGCCACTGGTGAGGGAACGAGGCTTGGCGCAGCGGCACGCGGATCGCCCTGCGGTCGAGAAATACAATTCGCTGTTCTGAGGTTTTCATCAAAATGGTCTCACTTGTGAAACGACACTCCCTTGAAAATCTTGTCGATCACACCCCGCTCGGCGCGCATAGCCATGCCCACTAAAGCAAGCTCGTCGCTCGGGACCGCTTTAACTGCGGCGCGGTTGGCTTCATCGTCAGGGGTGGAAAAGAGTGCTTCGGTAAACACGCTGAACTTTACCTCTCGGCTTCGTGCGCGCCCGTAGATCGTCCGCAACTTATCAGCGCTCGCCTCAAACAGCATGACTGGCTGCACCATCATGGGCAGGTAGGTCACACCGCTCGCGTCAGCGTAATCCTCGCCCAAGATGCCCGCAACGGTTCCGGCGATGCCGCTCACGGTAAACGCGGTAATGTTTAGCTTTTGCCACGTCTCGAGGTCATCACGAAGTACCACGGCAATTTTAGTGTCGAAAGTCATACCTAGCAATATGGAACGGGGCGGCCTAGATTATCTTGGAAGATAGTGACCTCGGGCGTAGCAGCCCGGTGTAACGTTCAGCAAGCGAACGAAGTGCAAGTTAAGGTGACTTTGATCGCTGAATCCGACTTCTAACGCGACCTGCGCCAACGGCGTTCCCAAACGCATAAGCTTTTTGGCCGCTTCGATACGCCGGAAAATAAGGTAGGTGTAGGGCGGGAGTCCCACAGTGCGACGAAAGACCCGGATGAGATAGCCGCGGTTAAGTCCTGTAAGCGACGCAAGCTCGTTAAGCGAGATATTGTCCCGAAAGTGGCTATCTATATATTCCCGCATCTCGCGCACGGCGCGAGGCTCGTGTCCCTTCGGTTGTCCTTTAGCGATAAGCTTCATATGACGCCGCATCAAGTCCTCGAAGACCAAGAGGGTAGCGGTTTGGCGCTCGAGCAGGAGTTTGGAGGTTGCCAGTAGCTCGTGAAGTCCACGCAACCGCTTCACACTGTTTGCATCGTCGAGCGTGAGCTGCTGAAAAACGGGCGCGCCTCTTAGGCCGGTCTCTTGTGCAAGAACATTAAGGGCCGCTTCTGCTGGGTAAAAAGCGCGGTAGCTAACCTTTAGGTGAGCCGCGGCGTAACCGCTGTGAACTTCGCCAGGATTAAATGTATAGACGCTGTTGGCCCGCAAGTAGCTCGTTTCACCCTGACTTTGATTGATGACGGTTCCGTAATCAACAAGGCCGATGGTAAATGTTTCGTGCATATGTCGGGAGTGGGCCGGGTCGGTATGGGTAGCGTGCAACATTTCCATGCCGCCTAGCTCAGCCGCCTGCCAGAACGCTGCTCTATCTCCCGTAGCCACACCTCACTATATATTTGCCGCGTTCCGCAACACTCTAGCGAAGATACTGTTTCCCAATTCAATCCTCTGCCTTTTTGAAGGTGTAAACGCCCTTGTCTAAAAGGCTTAATGTCAATCCATTGGAGCCTCAGCATAATTTGGAAACAGTATCTAGCGAAGAGTGTTTTACAACAGAATATCGTCTTGCAACGGACCGAAAAGCGATCGTATAAAATTGCGAACCTCCTCTTCGTCTTTGACCAATTTGAGTACAGTACTTTCGTATTGCTCCATCTTTTGAAAGCCCAATGCCCTCGCCACATCGTCGCGCAGCGAAGTTTCCCTTATTGGGTATTTAGTTATAAGTTCGATAAGGTTCTCGTCTTCTAATGCTCTCTGAAAACGGGATACTTCCTCACTAACTATAGAAGCAATGTCTAAATGGATTGTAATAGGCTGAGCTGCCCTGATCTCGGGTTGACCTGGCATCTTTTTAAGTAATGATTCTCGAAGTACTTTCTCTATAGCACGTTCACTCATTCGTTGTGCATGATTAGATATGGCTTTCAATGCAGCGTCTTTAGCCGCGTTGAGCTTGGCTAATGCGTCTTCACCAGTCACTTTTGCGTGACGTTCTACCACATGCTTTTGAACCTCTGGGTGATAGTAAAGCGATTCAACCGAATAAACTGAAACTGCATATATACCCTTTTGCAATAAATGGTTAATCTCATCAGGAGTCCTACGGTCATCATCAACAATGCCATAAGCATCAACCCAATTTAAGGAGGAGGCACCACGAGCACCCGAGACTGCATTTTCAACATCCTGACAACCTGACTTTGCGATAACTGAGACATCAGGAAAAAGTAAGCTGTAAAGAGGCTTGTCTAGACTTTGCTCAGTTCCCTCTATAAAAATGACTTTTCTTCGAGCGCCCAAAATATCTTTTTTTAGTTCTTCGTCTATATCAGTTCCTGGGCTAACCAGATCAATGTCCCATCCAGTAACGCTCGCGCCTTCATAAGCGCAGCCGCGAACTAAAACTGATTGAGCGCTCGGATTGTCTATTGGAAGCATTACGTCGTGAGTCGATATGACGAAAGCGCAGTCAGACCTCTTAGCAAATAGTTGCGTTAAGAGAGGGGAAATTATCGACCTGTGCAGGTGACGTTCTGGTTCATCAATCAGTATTAGCGAACCAGGTTCAGCCGTCAACACGCTAGCTCCAATGAGCAGCGCGTTCCGTTCACCGTCGGATAGCTCAGCAATGCTGTACTTTGAACCTTTAGACTTACTGGCGAAAATTTCCTCATTTTTCTCGATAGAAATTGTTAGCGGCATACTGGAAAGCTGCATTAGCTCACTAATCAGCTTGATTGGTGAGCTGGTGCTGTCTCTTACACGGGAAGCTAATTCCATGTCATAGGCATCAAAGGCACTTGAAATATCCCTTGAACGAACATTGTCAGCATCAATCAGGTCATATATAGCAAGGTTTACCCGCGCGGCAGCGTGATCGTCTCTCCAACGAGCCTGAGTACTCGAATCATTCGACAACATACTTGATTCTGTCGAACGTTTCTCGTACGGTGACATCGTCAACGCGTTTGAAGACAACCAAGTTTGTCTATGTGCAGATATACGCTTAGCTTTGTTTGGATTGCTACTGAAAAAGCTCTGCATCAAGCTAGATTTACCTGTACCATTAGCTCCCAATACAAACGCACTTTCTCCTATATCAAGAGAAAGCATCAAAGGTGTGTCATTCAACCTGGGAATGCTCAGAGTAAATACCGCTCGAATATTTTCGTGAGGTTCGGTTAATGACATTTATCGCTCTTTGTTCGATTGAGACAGCACAGACGCCGCCAGTTCTCTGGTCAAATCACTATATTTTTCGTTGGAAAGCACTTTCGATGCTTTATCTTCCATCGCTGCACCAGTTTGCTTGCCTTTATTGCTTTGGGAGAGAGCCGAAGCAGCTAAACTTTTAGCTATGCCAGAGGCCCCTTTGTCATTCAAAACAGCTGATGCGATAGAAGCTACTTTGGGAGACGTTTGTTTTATATTTTTTCCCATATCATTGTCCTTTCTCGACATAATTTTGTAGATAGTAAACCATTAGAACACTTAGATAATAAGGTACCATAGATACACGTTTTTCAATATTTATGCGAGACAAAACTCCTATCTCAGCTTTATTAAGTTCGACATTTGATAGTAATTGCAATCGTTACTCAATGGGCAAAGCTCACAAACCGGGTTCTTTCTACAGTAGAAAGCTCCCACGTCGATAAAACCAAAGTTGATTTTGCTCGCCTCTCCCGGCAGGCACAAAACCACGCTGTCCGCTGCGGCGATCATCCCAGGGTCGCCCCGCGGCGAGTCTTCCTGCGGGATCAGGGAAAGAACGCGGCTCAGTATTCGCACCGTGTTTACATCAACCATTGCAATAGGTCGACCGTGACCAAGACACAGCACGGCGGCAGCGGTATAGATACCGACGAATGGAATGCTGATAAGCGTCTCGTAGTCATCCGGGATTTGTCCACATAGTTCCTCACTGATAAAGCGGGCGACGCGGAGAATCGTGTCTGCTCGCTTAGCAAAGCCTAACCCTGCCGTCAGGTTGGCTAAAGCCGATCTCGAGGCCCCGGCCAGCTCGTTCACGGTCGGGTACACCGTCACGATCTCCTGGTAGACCGGACCAACGAGATTCGGGCGCGTGCGTTGTAAAAGCAGCTCGGCGACGAGAATCCGGTAGGGATCGCTCGTCTCGCGCCAGGGGAAACGCCGGGGTTCATGTCGCGCCAGTTCTGCCGCGACCGCGCGGAAGGTTGGATTACAGGGCAAAGGGGTTCCGCGTTTAGAACGACTTTCCATAGAAGTTGACACTATACCGCGAAAAGCAATACACTCTAGGTAATGTCGAAGAATGCCCGATCATTTCGGCTTAGCACCAAGGCCACGGAACACCTGGCTACTGTTCAGGAGCTGACCGGTAGCACCCAGGCCGCGATCATCGAGCAGGCGCTGGCACTTTACCGTGGTCTTTATGACCGTGACCGGGATTTCGTGGTGAAGTTACTCGAGAACCCGCGATCAAGGAATGAAAGGTGACCACGGTGGATTTTTCATCTGTCGAACTCTTCGCCGGTGCGGGTGGATTGGCGCAAGGGCTGGCACTGTCGGGCTTTCATCCCAAGTTGGTAGCTGAATGGAACCGGGACGCCTGCCAGACGTTACGGGAAAATCACGACCGGGGACACGCCTTAGTCAAGGATTGGAACGTGATCGAGGGCGATGTGGTCGGAATGCAGTTTGACGACCTCGGCAGCATCGACCTGGTTTCAGGCGGGCCACCCTGTCAGCCGTTTAGTGTCGGCGGCAAACATAAAGGCTATGACGATCACCGCGACATGTTCCCGCAGGTTGTCCGCGCGGTGCGCGAGGCTCAACCTCGAGCATTCATCTTTGAGAATGTCCGTGGCATCACCCGGCAGGCGTTCCGCAACTACTTTGAATACATACGGCTACAGCTTCAGTACCCCGAGGTTTTACGCCGGGGAGAAGAATCATGGAGCGAGCACCTAGCGCATCTCGAGCAACATCATCTGAGCAAGCACCGGTTTAACGAGGGGTTGACTTACTCGCTGGTGACGGAAGTTTTACAGGCTGCTGATTACGGGGTACCACAAAAGCGCGAGCGCGTGTTTTTCGTGGGCTTCCGGGGCGATCTCGAGGTGAACTGGCACTTTCCACGCCCGACACACGCGCGAGAAGAATTGCTCTATCAGCAGTATGTAACGGGTGAGTATTGGGAACGCCACGGGCTTCCGACCCCGGCGAGCGCACCGGTACTCCCTCTCAAGGTGAGGCGGCGGAAAGAGCAAGATGTCATGTTTGATACGCTGCCGTTGTCTCCCTGGCAAACCGTCCGGGACGCCATCCACGATCTACCAGACCCACGCATTGGCGGCGATCACAGCATCTTGAACCACATCTATACCCCTGGCGCACGCAGCTATCCCGGACATACCGGCAGCCCGCTTGATGAACCCAGCAAAACGCTCAAGGCGGGCGATCACGGCGTCCCTGGTGGCGAGAACATGATCCGCTTCCCGGACGGGTCGATACGCTACTACACCGTGAGAGAGGCCGCGCGGATTCAAACGTTCGATGATAGCTACTACTTCGCCGGGGCCTGGGGTGAGACCATGCGGCAGCTCGGGAATGCTGTCCCAGTACAGCTCGCGCAAGTAGTGGCCTCGAGTGTTGCTACCGCCCTGGAAAACACCCGTCAAGCCGTGGCCTGAAAAACTCAAGCTCTGACACTTAAGGGTTGTGTGATAATGACCCCTTGATGGCCCACTTCAAAGTTTTCGAGATTCCCGCGACGATAGAGCGCGATCTTATTCAGTTTTATCTCGACGCGCCCGCCTTTACGCTGCAAGAGCTGAACAGCTACAGGGCCGAACTCTCACAGCACTACGGCGTCTATTTCTTGTACTACCGGGGTGATTTCGAGCTTTACCGGAATATTGCAGAGCGCAACCAAGCCGAGGCGCTAAAGCCTATATACGTCGGTAAAGCGGTCAGCACGGGCGGCAGAACGGGCCGCGTTTCTCTCTCGCAAAATAGTTTGTTCAAAAGGCTCTGGGAGCACTCGAGGAGTCTCGAGGCGGCAGCGGAAACACTACACGCACGAGATTTCGACGCACGAGTTATCCCGATGGGAGCACAGCTTGTCGGCTGGGCCGAGGGGACCATGATCCGCCGCCTTAAACCTTTGTGGAACACCCACCTCAGCGGCTTCGGCATCCATGATCCCGGCAGGGGTAGATACAACCAGCGGCGCTCGGTCTGGGATCAGATTCATCAGGGCCGCTCGTGGGCTGGCAAGATGGAGTCCGTGGCGGCTTATGATCTCGAGAAAATTCGTCAGGCTATCGCCTACGACATCGACACGGATTTAGAAATTCCAGAATAGCCTCGCGCTCCTGGCGTAGCCCTTACAATTCGCTTCACCTCGCATTTACTTGATACCGCCCCACCCGGTTCGCTGCTGGCTCGAGCACCTCCAGCACCCCCACTTCGACAAGCTTTTGCAACGCCTCCGCCGCGTTCCGGTGCGCGATACCCAGCAGTCCTTCGAGCTGCCTGACCGACACCTCGACCTCCCCGTGGGGCTCGAGGTAGCGGTAGACGAGCCGCGTCGTCGGCGTCTCACCCTTCAGCACCACGGGCAGGTGCGGCGGGTCTCTAGGCACGGCCACCCCGCGAAGATGTGTGATGGGTGTACTGCCCGGTCGATCCCCTCGGTCTACCACCTGGTAAACCGCGCGCACGCGGGCGCGTCGTTCGCCTAAGTCCTCGACGAGCCCCAGCTCCCGGTCTCGCAAACGGGCAAGTCCAAAGGTCGTCACTCGCTGCGACAAGCCCAGCGCCTCGGCCAGTTTGTAGCTCGAGTAGCTGACGACGCCCTTGTCAAGCAGGTAGAGCCATATCAGTTTCACGCTGACGGCCTCGGCTAGCAGCACGTCCGGCAGGGCTGGCGGGGTGACGGGTTGGGCGATGGTGGTTCTCCTTCCCTCCCCTCTAAGGTGTTGCGTGAAAGGAACGCAACACCTTAGAGGGGAGCCCCAGGGCCGCGTCTCGGGCTGAATGGGGGTATGTCCCCGGCGCTGGGAAAAGACCGGGGAAAGAAATAGGGTTCAGTATTCGCTTCTAAGCATCACCACCCGGTCGGCTCCGTTCTCCTGAATGTAGAGCTTGACGCTCGCCAGGGGGAAGTCCGTCCAGGCGATCTCTTGCCGGTGGTAGGTGGTTTCGGGCTCGCGTCCGTCGTGAATGACGACGACGGCGCGGCGGTTGTCCTGCACGGTCAACTCGAGCACGGCGAAATCGTCGGTGATCTTTCGGAGTACGCTCCAGATGATGTCTAGCAGCCAGTATGCGCCCGCTTCGTCGGCGAGGTATTTCGCGCCGTCGGTCGCCAGCAGGCCGGGGTGGGTGCGGTGGTACGCCTCAGTGCCGGTGAAGTGCGCCAGCTGCCGGTGCAGCTCGCTCGAGGGGGTGGGGCGCGTCACCGCGCCCCCTCCGGTTCCGGTTCCACGTCGTCGGCTTGTGGGTCGGTCTCGTGCATCTCCTTAAAGAGTGCCTCGAGGTCGGCTTCACGGTCGGCCCACACCTCAATATCTAGCGGAAGGGTAAAGGGGGCAATCATGCCGCCCCCTCCAGAACCCGCTGCACCTCTAAGAGGCGCAGCTTGTAGCGTAAGCAGTCCCAGGTGATGCGGGCCTGCTCGAGGTCGCGTCTGGCTTCGTTCAGCGTCACCTCGAGCCCCAGCAGCTCGGTGTACTCGTCGAACAGCTTCAGCCGTAGGGCGGCCTCTCTAACTTCGGCGTTTTTGCCGTCGATGCCTTCAGCGTGCAGCTCGGCGCGTTTGAACTCCACGGAGCACTTAAGCTCTGCGAGCGCGTTCGCTGTGTCGGTGTAGCTGACCTGCGCTTTGTGCAGCTGCTCACACGCCCGGTCGAACGCTTGCGGCGCGAGGTAGGTAAGGATGGCGGCGCTCATGCCGCCACCTCCCTTTTACCCTTGCTTGCTTCTATCGCCTCCAGCTCGGCCTCGACCCCTCGAACCTCGGCAGCTAAGCCGTAGTCGTTGAGGGGGTAGGTGTCGAAGCTCAGGCGGCGCTCAAGGCGCTTTCGGACCTGTAAGAGTTCCAGTTGACGCTTGGTGATGGGGGCGGTAAGGTGAAACATAGCATCTCCTTCTGGGAGTTGTGGGTGAAGGTCATGCGAACTTTGGACGGTGAGCATGACCTTCGGCTTTTGTTCGGGGCTAACTGCTAACCTCCTTCTCAAAGCTTCTATATTTGATTTTCAATGTCCTCGTTAGCGCTCGTCTAACTAACTACTAATATAGCATAATTGGCTGCTGTCGTCAAGCTTTTTAAGGCGAGAAAAGCGCCTTTCAGACGCTATTTTTGCTGTGTTTTATCGTTTGGCCCGGGCTGATTGGTGTGCCTTTTTTGGCCTGCGCCCGATGTCAGGTTTGGGCGCGTCGCCTCTTGTCCTCGAGTCTCGGCTCGCGTCCAGTTCACAGCGACCACAAGGCGCGCTCGACCTGCCCGGTTCCAGGCTGTCACAGCAGCCTCGAGTCCCTCGGTAGGTTCGTGGGCGGTGCAGTCGCCGGTTTCTTCTTTCCCTGGGCCTTTGACTTTTCCCAGCGAGCAGACCAGGCAGTTCCCGACGAAAACCGTGAGTTTGTCTTCTTGTCTATACCCTGACAGTGCGAACACAAGAACGTTGTAAAATACGAGTCCCATGAGACAAAAGTGCAGGTTGGACAAGCTCGAGTACAAACAGCGCGCCGTGCGCTACCCCGGCGCTGTACAGATGCCTACCAAGCGCTGGGGGCAGACCGCCGACCACGAGGCGCGAGCGCGCATCCTGGGAACGGTCAGGGAGGTGCTGGGGCGTGACGCTCAGAGGCCGACAGACTAGGCTCGAGCATCAAGTACCCCAGTACCTCGAGGTCTGGGAACAAGACCGGCAGCACCCGGAGCTTTACCACTATGAAGGCGAAACGATGACGGGTGACGAGCTACGCCGACGTGCGGACATGTCACCGGGTCTTACTCTGGTTCGTATCTTTCAAACTGACCTGCTTAGCAAACTCCCGCCCGAACACCTCCAGCGTCGCTAAAACTCCGGGTCACCTGGGCTGCTTTGCGTCTCCCGAGTGGGCGCGGGTTGCTGGTCGGGGGCGTTTTGGTTAGGTGCGGGTATCGGCGTTGCGGGGGTCGGTGTACGAGCCTTCAAAACATAGTCCACGGCCTCGAGCTTGGCGAGCGCCGGGGCCTTGGGCAGCTGGTCGAGATCGTCAAACACCTCGTTGGGCTCTACTCTTCTGGCATAGATAGGCGGGGTGGCCGCCGCGAAGACGATTACGTCGTTTAGCGGCATCTGGTAGAGCTCGTCGGTCGTCATAAGTGACCTGTGCGATTCGCGCACGATCTCGGTTTCTGTCACCACAGGTATACTCGTCACCACCAAGTCTACCTCTTCCCAATGTTGGCGCTCGTGAACGATGCTGTGCTGGCCTAGACGCATCTCAACATGCTTTGCCGTCGTCTCCTCGGTCGGGGTATAGAACACCTGGGTACGGATGTTCGAGCGCACCGTCTTCTCCGCGACCTGGTAGTTTTCATAGAGTTGAGGCAAGTCCTGGAGAAAGAGCCCGAAGACCATGCCGCGTCCGGCAACGGTAGCGATGTAGGTGTCGAGGTTGGGGATCGGTGTCCGGCCTGCTTCGTCGAGTAACCATAGCGACTGACGGGTAGGCTTCTCACCCTCGGCAGCTCGCTCGTCATAGTCGCGGATAAGTGAGTTGACAAGTGAGATCATAATGACTTGGAACGCCTTACTGGTCGCAGCGGCCTCGGACTCGGGGAAGATGAGGTACAAACTCGTGTTCTGGTCGAAAAGGTCGGCGGCTTTGAAGTCGCTCCCGCTCATCATCGCCATCACGCCGTCGGTCATAAAGGCGCTACAACGGGTGTTGAGGGTACCCCAGGCACCGCGTAGGAGACCGGACTGCTCAAAAAACCCGAGTGTAAAGTCGCTCGGTTTGACGGTCAAGAACTGGGTCAGGGCGCGGTTGACCACGCGGTCGTTCAGCGAGGCGAGGTGCTGAACAAAACCGAGAACGCCCTCGTCGAGCAGCGCCTGGAGGTAGGGCAGCGTCGGGGCGTCCTCGAGTCGCGCGCCCAGAAAAGCAGCATAGAGCGCGTTTTCAGCGGTCTGTCCAAACACCGGTTGTTTGTCCTGGTGCGAGGCAATGATGATGTTCGCCGCAGTCCTCATCCCTTCGTTGCTGTGGCGCATCTCCGCGAAAGGGTCGTAGCGGTGTCCCTTGCCGTTGGGATGCAAGGCCAAAATCCGGCTGTATTCGGCGCGCTGTCCGGCGGTCTGCGCGTAGTTCTCGCCTTTGATGTCGAGCACCACCAGGCTCTCCGGCCACATCAGAGCGTTCGCAGTGAGCATCCTTCCCTTCCCGGCGCGCGTTGCCCCGGCTACCAGGAAGTGACCGAGTTCTCCCCGGTCCGCGTGGCCCTCTTTGATACCGATCAAGTGACCGTCTCTGACTCCCAGGGCGAGGTTGCGCCCAAACCGCTCATCCGACTCGATATACATGTTGTTTTCGGCGAGGTCGGCTTCGTCGGCCCAGCGCGCCGCGTAGGTGCCTTTTTGTTCGGGTCGTCGCCGCAGCGCCCGCTTCGCAGACCGCCGCACCTCCGCACTCCCCGTCACGGCTCCGAGTTTTTTAGGCTGGTTCTCCGGGTTGCGGGCGAAGCGAACTCCAACCCGCACGGCAATGATTTGAAAGATCATCAGAGCACTTACAAACGGTATGCCGACCAAGAGAAAGTACACGACAACGAGCAGCGACGCGGCGTCGAGCGACCACCGTGTCCTCAAGTCAAAAGCGCGGATAGCGAAGCGGCCACCGCCGAACGCTAGCGCCAGCAGCCCCAACTCAGGCTGATAGGTGACAGCAAGCAGCGTCAGCACCATGCACCAAAGCACGGTGAGCCCGTCGAAACCGATGGGTGTAACCTTGTCTTGCCAACTGGTCGCTGCCATCTTTTACTCCTTTCTAGCTCAGCCTCAGATCATTATTCGAGCGGTGTTTGGGCTCTTCGCCGTAATCATCCAGCTCCAACACCAAATCCGAATCGGTATCGTCGTCATCGCTGCCACCGGCGGCGTCCGAATCACTAGGGTGCTGCTCCGGGATTTCGTCTTCGGTATCCGACTTCGAGAGGTTGTGCTCATCAAAATCGGTGTCCATGTCCCAACTGTCGAGACTCTGGGAGTGGTGCAGGTTCTCCTCCTCGAGGGCTCGAGTGCTTTCAGCCAGCTGGAGGTCGTTGTCCATTTCAAGGTCATCGTTGAGGTCCGAACTGTCCAGCTCGAGGTCTTGGGCGTGGACCGTGGCCTCCTGTCGCCACTCGTTCAAGTCCGCTTTTCTCAGGGTCGTATCTTCGTAGAACATCACATGGGCGTGCGGGTGCTCGTGGTCGTCATGCACATAGGCTTGATAGTCGATCTCGTGACCGCGTATCGCCTCGAGGTCGCTCATTGAGTCGCGTACAAAGTCGCGCATCTCGTCCGGCCCTAGATCGGTGCCGGGGCTCAGCGTCACCCGGTAGCAGTATTTATGTTCACCGAAGTTGTCCTGGTGAAACGCGTTTACATCCTGCTTGCCGAGGTCGTCGCGCTCGTGATCGAACGCCTCCAACTCCCCTTTGTAAGAACCGTCGATGTCTTTGTCCTGACCGTAGTAGTCTGCCGACGCACCTACGCGTCGGTGAGCACCAGCTTCCCGGGTCTTGACGTAGTTCGCTTTGACGACAGCTGTACGCCGACCGCCCGAGCGCCGCGCCGTTCGGTTAAGCCGTAGGGACATCCGGGGCCTCACTCAGTTCATCCTCGAGTTCTCCCTCGCGCCAGTCATGAAGTAGGTCTCGAAACGCCTGCGATGGTCGCCTAAGTTGACTCACCGCGAAGTTCCAAGCGGCGCGGTTGGCTGCCTTCGCTTCCTGCTCACCTCGAGCATCGACGAGAAGTTGGTAGGCCATATAACGGGCGCTGATTCCTTCCAACGCGGCTCGAGCCAAAAGGCTGGCAATCCGGTTGCTAAGACCCCCAAATTCCCGGCGCATTTCGTTCTTTAGCGAGACCGAAATCAGCTCCGCCCCAGAGATTTCCGCGTCCTCTCGAAACGCGGTCTCGAGCAAGGCGTCGGCAGCCTCCGACACCGTGAGTCCTTTGCTCTGCGCCTGGTAACGGATGTACTCGTCCGTCCTCGGTTTCACCCAGATCGTGAGCTTTTTTTTCGCCTCTGAAGCCACCCGTACCTCCTCGAGTTTCAGCGCGGTGCGTTTTCTATGCGCGCTATCTTAGCACAGTGATAAAAGCGGTGGGTGAGGGGGTTCGGGGGCTCCCCCCGACAGGATGCGCCGCGCTGCAAGCGCGACGCTTATCCTGCACTCAGCCTCTTCCATTTTCGTGATTGCTGACTCGGTGACTTTTGAGGGCTTTTCGACCAGCCGGTGCGTTGAGGGGTTAGGTTTCAACTTTTGGGATAAGTTTTACCGAGTTGACGTCTGGTTTATTAGGTGAAAAGCGCTTAGAAACTGCTGCAATGAGAATGAAATTTTTGTGCAGATTGGTACGTCCCTTAGCAGCCAAAACGCCTTTCATCAGCACCAAAGCTTTTCAACGCCTCAAGCAGTCGACCTGGCGTAAAGTCAGGCCACAAAAGATCACTAAAGTAAAGCTCTGTGTAGGCAAGTTGCCAGAGCATAAAGTTGCTGATCCGGCGTGCGCCGCCGGTACGGATCATTAGATCAGGGCTTCCAAAATCTGCTGTGCTGAGAAACTTTTCAACCGTCTCGTCTGTAAGCTCATCAGTATTTTCGTCAGCTAAAATCTGCCTGATTGCCGAGAGCAGATCCCAGCGACCACCATAATTAAAAGCCATCACGAAGTTGCACCGACACCGCGGACTCAGCGCCGTCTCGTTCGTTGTGTAATCCAGAGTATCCTGAACCGAGGTCGGCAGCTCAACAAGGTTTCCTATTGCGTGGGTGCGTATGTTGTTCGCCACAAATGTGGGTGTGTACTGACAAAGAATTTCAGAGAACGATGTGAACACGGCTTCGATCTCACCTTGGTCGCGCTTCCAATTCTCACTCGAAAAGAGAAATGCGGTCACATGTTCCACGCCGTAATCAGCGGCTGTACAAACATTCTGAACCAAGTTACCACCGGCAATCTTGTAAGCGTCGTACAGGGGGAGGTCGTGAGCGCGCGCCCAGCGGCGGTTTCCATCTACGATAAACGCGACATGCTTCGGGGGTGGGACACGACGCCTTGAGTTTGGGGTTTTGATGGTCCCATCTCTACTGTGCTCGAGCACATCACTAAACTCAACAACGTCACCAGTAAGGTATTCGAGTGCCTCGATGATCGTCCCAAGCATTAGAAGAGAGGGTTTGCGATGCGGACTATTAGCTCTTAGCGGTTCTGTGTTGTCAAGCAAATAGCGGAGATACCGCTCGGACACCCCTTGATCTGGACCCGTTACGGTTGACATCGCACGCTCGAGGTCATCCGCCGAGATGTTGCGCTTATTTATGAAATCTCTGAGCTTGAGACGGAGCATAGCTTACACCCTTTCGAAAACATGAGCCACAGGACCAGGCTTGTTGGACGAGAACCAGACTTTTGAGAAACTAGCATTCAACTTCCACCGCGCAGGCTCCACGCAAGCGCAACACAGACAGCAGTGATAATCCAGAAGCGGATAACAACCTGGTTCTCCGTCCAACCGCTCAGCTCAAAATGATGGTGAATAGGTGTCATCTTAAAAAGGCGCTTGCCACCTGAAAACCGGAAGTAGGTCACCTGCAACATCACCGATATAACCTCAAGCGCAGGGATGAGGCCAAGGAGAAAAATCCACCAGTACCAACCTTGAACAATCCCAAAGCCCGCGAGCGCTGCGCCTAACCCCTCGGAACCGACGCCACCCATGAACACTTTTGCAGGACGCAAGTTAAACCAGAGGAAGCCCATGACTCCCCCGATCAAAGCGGCAGCAAAAGGGACGCTGAAAAACGGTATGAGCATCAACACCGACATGCCGCCCGCCAAACCGTCTAGCCCATCGCTAAAATTCATTGCGTTCATGGCTCCCACCACAAAGAAAGTGAAGACGAGCATGTCCCACCCAGGGCTTACCAACCTATGACCCGAGGCTACGGCGTACACAGCAAAAGCCAAAGCTACGGCAACTTGCAGAAGGATGTGGTACCGAGCGCGTAGTCCCGTTGCTGTATCTTCCTCTTCTTCTTCCGAAGCGACCCGACGCTTCAGTCTCAGGGCAAGAAAATCATCGAAGAAGCCTACAGCAGCAGCTATCAGAGTCAGAAGCACAACCGCCCAGCCATCTGCACTCTTTTCACCAAAGACGATCCATACCAATGAAGCCGCAGTTAAAAAGGCAACTCCACCCATTGTCGGTGTACCTGCTTTTGCGAGATGTTCGCTCGGGCCATCCTTGCGTATGCTCTTTCCCCATCCGTAACGCTTAGCTACCTGCACAAAAACTCCTACAGCGAGAAAAGATGCGAGAGTAGCTATGAGCACAGTCATCTTCGGCTTTCGGGCAAAGACTCCTCCGCTTTGCGCTTTGGATAGTCGTAATCTCCCCCGTGAACAGCATCAAGGTCATCGACGAATAACTTGACCTCACGCCGTTCTCTAGCGCTAAGTGAGAGATACAACCAGACGAGGACCACTAAACTTGCCACCGACATGAAAAGAGATACTAGAGAATTAGTAGTTGCTTTGAGCATAGCAATCCCCTATCTCGACGCTGTATCAGTAAAGTCTAAATATTTGGGCTCGACCATGATTAGAAGCCCTGAATACGTGTAGAACGGCAAATCTCGCGGTATTTAGCAATTGTCACTCATGCAACGTAAGCGACCATTCTCACGTCTGGGCTTGGGGCTACCCGCCGCAGCTCAACCCGGCGCAGCTCCTCCCATCCCTGCCACCCCTCGAGCCTGCTCTTGGCTAGAGCCCCCGGCTTTCTAGCGAACCCCTCTTGCGCGTCGATCACACACCGCTTCACCACGTTGTAAACGACCCCGAAACTCCCTTCGGCACGGCCCTGGTCGTGCAACCTTAGTAGCCTCCAGAGCACATCACACCAAAACCGGTGACTCTGAGCGTCGGCGAGGTTGGCAGCCACCGCCCCGGCAGCGAGTTCAACAGCTTTACACCGCTCCGAGAAATCCACAGCAGGCACGTCCAGGATGGTTTCCAAGGCCAAACTCGGAAGTGAGAGAGTCACATCTAACGGAAGGGAATGACAGTAACCGGGGGCTAACGCCCAGATGATCAGCGGTTTCAAACCCCACTGACCTGTAGAGGTTTTAGGTGACTCTCTCAGTTCTTGAAGATACCGATAAGCGGTCCTCCCAGCCCTGCGGTCAGCGTCCAGATCGCGGTAGCTGCCGTAGTCGTGAACGCCGAGCTTGGCCTGGGTACCGGGACGCAAGCTGATGGCGATCAGGGTGCCGTCGGCCCTGGTGCAGCTCTCGCCCTCGAACGTCGCGCTGCTCTTGCTGCCCCGGTAGTCGATCAGTCCGACGTCGCGCAGCAGCGGCAGGTAACGGTACAAGCTGGCGTCGCCTATGCCGAGCACTTGAGCCAGCAGCTCGGCGCTCTGATGGACGGTGAGCTGAGCTGCCGACTTGTGACCCCTGGCTTGCTTCACGGCCAGCGCCAGGATCACCAGGTCGGTGTGTAACGACTCGAGGGCGGCGCGGCGGTCGCTCCGGGCCTCGAGGGTCGGTACCTCCGCCCGCAGCGCCTCGGCGAGCGCCGTGGCTTCAGCGATCAGCTTGTCTCTGGCCTCGGTGCAGTACAACGCTGTGCGGATGCCTTCATCACTCAGCACCTCGGCGACCACGGCGCGCGCTGAGAGAGCTTCTGAGGGGCCGGGGGGGGAAAGGGGGCGATACCTGGGGCCGCTCGAGCCTGCCACCGGCGCAGCGGGGCGCTCAGGTGGTGACTGGGGGGTTCGCTGTTCGGCTTCGTCAAAGCTGAACAGCTCTACCGGTTGCTTGTTTCGTTGGGCTAGGGTCTTGCTCAGCTGCTCGAGCTGGACTTGTAGTGCTGGGTTCACCGACTGCCTCGAGCACCGGTAAAGATCGAAGGGGAAACAGAGGATTTTTCAATAGGGTAAAACGGGCACTGCAACGTACTTTCAACAGGTAATCGCATCTTCGGGCTCCATATGTGTCTAAAAAGACTTGACGGGAATGGCCCAGGCGCTTACTCTGTTTTTAGTCGTTTACAGAGTATTACCGCCTAGTTCTTCCAACTGTCTCCAAACGGTTGGAAGTTCATCTTTCGGACTGTAGCTCAGCGACCTGCGCTGTCTAAGGTTCGCTCATAGCACCTCGATTGCCGACTACCCTACCTTAAAAGCGCAGCTCGAGCTACCCCTGCCAAACCTCTCTAGTCATGTAGCTCGAGCCACTCCGCTAAATCCCATAGATGCTGAACACCTTGAGCCTCACGGCGGCGGTACCAGTGCAGCAGCGCGTGAACCCTCGCCGACGGTAAGACCTCGAGGTTCAGCGGGTGGTCGTCACCCTTATCCTCGTTCACGTGATGAACGATTTCATCAGGCTCTAGCGGACGACCGATAGACCACTCTGCGACCGCGCGATGATTGAGAAACTGCTTGCCAGTTCGCGGGTCGGTTCGCCGTTTGTAACTGCTCATGGGATGCTCGCCGCGAAGCTGAACATCTTCTCGAGCCCGGTTTGGATCGGCCCGAACTCGTCGGGCTTCAGGTAGCCGTAACCTTTGATAATCCTAGACGCGTCCACAGCCTGCACCTGGTCGATCAAGGCCGTTGAATCAAGGTTAAGCCCTCCTTGTCCGGCTTTGAGACGGGGATACAAAGTCGGGTTGCGCGTCGACCAGCTCCCGGTGGCCTTTGTAAGCGGCACGACCACTAAAAGGGCAAAGCGTAGCGGCCCTACCTGATCTGGTACTGCCACCACGACGACGGGCCGCGTCCCTTGCTGTTCGACACCCGGCGGTACGTTGTCGGCTATGCGCGCCAGCAGCACCGCGCCCCGCTGAAGGGGCGGTGCCTTACGCTGTGTCACGCATCCCCCTCACCCATAACCCAGCCTTTGCCGGGGATGTACTCAACCGGTACACCTTCAGGCTCGCCCTCCGGTCCCCATTCCCACGGCTCGAGCGGCGGCGTGAGGGCGGTGTTGAGCCATAGCGCGCTCTCAGCGTCGACCTCTTCGGGTTCCGGGTCAGGGGTAAACTCGAGGAGGTCGTTGGGCATGACTTCCTCACCGGTTATCTCACGCAACGCTGAAACGATCTCCGCCATCACGTTTAGGTCTATCCGCTGAGGGTCGCGCATCCTGTAAAGCGTTGTCAAGCGGGATTTCTCGTTCCCGCCCATGCTCTTGGCCAGCTCGTACTTCGTAACGTCTCGCGCCTTAAGCCAGTTCTCGAGGTTCCAGTGCATCTGTGCCATGTCAAGATTATAGCACAAGTACATAATATAGCGTTAAAGCTCGATATAGTATAGCAGTATCGTTATAATAGAGGCATCTAGGGGGCATTGTCCTGGTGAGCGGCCCCTTAGAGCCTGTCTGAAAAAGCCTATCAGTCAGGTTGGTAGGTCGAGATAGGCTTGTGAAGAACTATCAGGTATACCCAACAGACCTAACCGATAAGCAGGGGCAGTGTATCGAAGACCTCATCCCAGTTAGAAAGCGAAGAGGGCGTCCTAGAGAGCTGGACATGCGTGTGGTAGTGAACGCCATTTTGTATGTCGTGGTGGGCGGTATCCAGTGGCGGACGCTGCCCAAAGAGTATCCCACGTGGAAGTCGGTGTATCACTACTTCCGGCAATGGCGAAACGCAAAGGTATGGGGGCGTATCCACGACAGCCTACGAGCAAGGTTGCGACAGCGTATGGAGCGACACAAACACCCGACAGCCGGGTGTCTCGATTCTCAGAGCGTGAAGACGACAGAATGCGCGAGTGAGCGCGGCTTCGACGCCGGAAAACTTGTCAAAGGCACGAAGCGGCATCTTCTGGTCGACACCTTGGGTCTGGTGCTAGCTGTGTTTGTGAGTTCGGCAGACCTGCAAGATAGAGATGGCGCTCGCTTTTTACTGTCTCGACTCAGCGGCAGCTGCAAGAAGCTGCGGCTCATCTGGGTCGATGGGGGTTACCGTGGTCACCTGGTAACGTGGGTGGCGCAACGCTTCCGCTTCATCCTGCAACCTGTAGTGCGGTCCAAAGCACAGAAGGGTTTTGTCTTACTACCGCGTCGCTGGGTCGTGGAGCGAACTTTTGCTTAGTTGGGTCGCTGTCGTCGCCTCAGCAAAGACTACGAACGTTCAGCGGCAAGTTTGGAAGCCTTCATTTACATCGCTATGACTCGCCTTATGCTACGGCGGTTAGCTTGAGCCTATTCTCAGACAGGTTCTGAGAAAACCCCGAAGTGGGAGGATTCAGAATGCAGAGTACCCCGAAACAAGCCCGCTTACTCGGTGCAAAGGTGTGCGGCCTCAGCGGCGGCGCCGTCTCGAGTACCCTGACCTTTTACAACGCCATCGTCGAAGCCCCCAACCGGGTAAACCACCGGGTCGCCCTAACCGATCTCCGGCGTGATGAGGTTGTGTTCCCAGCAGCTCCGTAGCCTTACCGCACCCAAACTGAACGGGTCGGCGTAGGTACCTGGGACACGGTCCACACGCTTCTTCCGGCCCCCAAGAATAGCCGATAACGCGCTCTGTCATCCGCGACGATCTGGGGGTAAAACGACCGCTACCTTCGCCGCTGACCAAACACTCGAGTCCACCATCCCCGGCTCGGCAGTTGCTCGGTCTCCGACCGGCGCTGTAACTCCCCCATCAGGTAGGCGTTCATACGCCGCTGTCCCTCCAGCTCGGGGCTCTGATCGTCTCGAGGAGCTTCAAGCTGGTTCAAACGCCTGTGCAACGCCCTGTTTTCTGCGCTGAGGTGCGTAACCATCTCAGCTAAAGCGTTTAGTTTTTCAAGAACCGTTTGTTCAAACGGGGGTTGGTCGGGGTGTGCGATGGCTTCACCGGCTGGTGTTCTGTCCCGGATGAACTCGAGGGCAACTCTTATACTCGGTGCAGCATTGGTCTGCTGTAAAACCTGCGCCTGTCCCAGGCGGTTTATGAATATGTCGTCGAACATCCGTTGCCTGCCGCGTTGGATAACCGGCTCGAACACCTCGCCGTAGTCGTCAGCGTAGCGGCGCAAGGTCTGAGTCGTTACCTCGAGCACCTGAGCCGCTTGCCCCGGTGTGTAGACCCGCCCGGATGGTTCCATACTTCACTATGACCTATCGCACATCCTGTTCGCTACCGCATGGGCGCTCGGGCGCTCTTTGCACGGGGTATCGAACGGCATTGCAAATATAGTGCAAAGGGATAGCAATCACGATAACTGAACCTTATCGTAAGAAAAATGAAGGCGTGGTTTGCTTTAATCCGGTTGTCATTGGGACGTGAATAGCAAAATAAAGGGCGGCCTTACCCGCCCTCTTCATCATGCTTAATTTTTTGGCCTAACCTGGGACTTGGTTACCCTCACCAGACATCGTGCTATCACCCGCTGGGGCCTCTGCTAAAGGTAGGTTGCTGTTCACAGCCAGTCGGTAAAGTTGCAATCCGCCGTCCACTTGATTGTAAAGGGCCATCCATTTACCATCCTCAAAAACTTGGCCCTCTGCACCCACAATGGATCACGTGCAGAATATCCCGAAACAAACGAAACTCTTAGGCGCGACCGTTGCCGGTGTCGGGCTCATCACCACCGTTAGCGTCCAGCGTCAGTGGTGCTGGGTGCTGATCGAGCGCCCCAACGGTAGCGAAGCGCACGCCTTCGTTGCCGACCTCAAACGCGACCAGTTGACCTTTCCGGCAGAGCCGCAAGCCTACCGGGAAGTAAACCGGCGGGTGGGGTATGGGCTCTGGGGGTGAAAAACTTGCCAGCGTTTTGCCGTTACGGTAAGTAAACTGAAGAGTGTGGCTCTAGTGCAAAGTCATTAAGGATGTTATTTGGCGTTGTAAAATCTATAGGTTAAACAGATTCAACGCTTGGGCACACAGAGCGGCATTGTAAAGCGGGAGCGCTTATATGACCATAAAAAACCCCCTCTCCAATACATTTCCATTAGCGACCACTACTGATAGCTTTAGTGCATCGTTGTTCGCTCACGCATTAGCTTCAACAAGCTGTGGCATCACCGTTGCCGACGCCCGTCGCCCGCAAATGCCGCTTGTCTACTGCAACCCGGCTTTTACCCGGATAACGGGTTACACCCCCGAAGAGACCTTGG
>JAABUN010003567.1_pt1 | contig 23718 bp, 22 predicted proteins | sample 5559311 | NCBI WGS metagenome assembly JAABUN01 (sample SAMN10711877, study PRJNA513370) | rock metagenome | isolation source: Antarctica rocks | place: Antarctica: Victoria Land, Siegfried Peak sud
GGGCACGGCTCGTGGTTCCTGTTCAAGATGGTTGCTTAGACACACTCATCTCAGCAGGGCCACGAGCTCCTTGCTATCTACGACACGAGCCCGCTTCCCCACGAACCGTGAAGAGCCTTTAAACACGCCGATTCGGGGCCACTTCTCGTGAAATCCGAGATTAGGCTTCGAATGCGAAGGAGTGGATTCTGACTATGAATTTCGCCGCCAGCGCGCCCGAGACCGGACTGCTCCTCAAATCCCTCAAACGCCTCGACGCTCTCAGCCCGCCGTAACGATTACCACCGCCGACCAACCCCGGACAGGAAGACCACGCAGCACCCGTGATGGATGTGGAACCTTGAGACATTGCTTCGCGGGTCAGCAATCAATCTGCTACGCGATTGCGCTCTAACGATTTCTTGTTCCGTTGGGCGAGCAGCTTCCCCGACGTGGTCGAGAAGTCGATCAGGACGTTCAGGCTCTGTTCGCGTCGCTATTCGGAATGAAGTCGCGCAAGTACGCCCGTAAGCCCGGGTCGCACACATACACGTAGGTTCCTTTTATGCCTCGCGTCAGGAGCACCGCGTAGATATTTCGAATGAATCGTAAGAGATCATCGTCTGTGTATGTCTTGTTCAGGACCGAATTGTTCTCCTTGCCCTTCTTGTCGAAATACGACCCACGGTTGACCACAATCCTCTCTTCATCGGCGTCGTAGCGCAGGTCGGGTCCGATGATCACGCCCGCGTAGTTAAGGTCGTACCCCTGCACCGTGTGTATTGACCCGACTTCCTCGCGCGACTTCGGGGAAGCGATCCAATCCGTCTGGGTGCTGTTCCATCGGAACTGATTGCCGTCGATCTCGATGTCGTACGCAGTCTTATCGGCTTTCGTCTTCCACGGCCACGCGTACCCAGCCACCAGCCTCGATAATCCGGCTTCCGCATCTCGCCGCAGTACCTCGGCACGCATGTCAGCAAGGTCCTCGAACAGACGGAAGTCGTATCCGTCAAAGCTTTCCACAAGCTCCGGCCCCATTTCGGCGTCCGAGGGCCCAAGTATTCTCCTGACGTATCCGACGTAGTCGGACCCGGCTTGCACCCGCATCTGCGACACAAGCGGATAGTGTCGATTTGCGCCCTTGGCCTCGACGACAACCTCGTGGAGGATTTTAGGGGGAAGGTCCGCCGGCCGAACGCTTTGCGCCGCGTCCAAGAGAAGTATTTGGTTTCTGCTCTTCACGCGAATCCAGTCGAGCTGCGTCTTCGTTTGATCGTCACGTCCGAAAAGCTTCTCGTTGATCTCGCGAAACTTCTTGTTTTGCGCTGCTGAAGCCTGATTTGCGCGCTGGTTGAGGCGATGCGACTCGTCGACGATCAATAGATCGAATTGCTCATCGGCGACGCCGACATCGAAGGCTGTCATCACCATCTCTGGACGCAGTCCGGGCGTCTTTCGGAAGACGTTCTTTATCGACTGGCGTAGGGACTGTTGGGGCACCACGAGTCCGATGCGCAAGCCGGCGAGGAGATCAGCGTAGTCCTCGACGAAAAACTCGGAGAACATCGAGTCGCTGTCGAGATCCGCGGCGGGCGCCGCGCCGGCGATATCAACGATCAACTTGAGCATGTAGATCGCAACGACCGTCTTGCCTGTGCCTGGGTCGCCCTGGATGACGATTGTTCGGCGAGAGTCGGTCTTCAAGTCCTCGAACAGTCCCTCGAGGATTCCCTCGACGGCGATCGCTTGATCCTGAGTCAGCTCTTTGAAGGGCGATAGCTTGAAGAGGTCGCTATTCTCTATCTCAGGGATGCTTCGGCTGAAGACGCCGTCATCTCGAAGGCACTCGAAGACCTCGCGGAAGGTCTCCCTGTACAGGTCGCGATCGTAGTAGTCGGCCTCGATGATGCCGTCGTTTCGGTTCAGCACCCGGTATGCACCGTCTCCTGCAAGCATGCGGATGAGATGGGACTCGAGGTCGAGGCATACGGACTTGTTGAAGGTGGCGTCGACGACGACGCGCATCGTACGGAGATGCTGCTTCTCCGGGGAGGCGAAGTGCTGACGCATTCGCGCTGCCGCGTTGCGCGACTCCCCCACGTAGACGTCGTTCAAGCCCGCTCTAGGGGCACTGCGCGTAGCGCCCGCCGCGCTGTCCAATACATAGACAATTGGCCAGTTCGTGTTGCGGTGGTGCAGGGGCGCCCAGTCGGCGACGGCGGCGGGAGTGAAATCGAGCCGCTGAATCTCAAAGGGCGTCATACTTCGCGCTTCGTCCCCGTGCTTTATTTGCCGGGTACTTCTCCCGCGTCTTGGCGAGCTTGTCAAGAACTATCCGGTCAGGACCGACACCAAGTCGATCGGCCAGCATGAGGCAGTACGTGAGCACGTCGGCCAACTCCTCACTGACCCGCGCGTCGTCGGCATCTGCATCCCACTGGAAGCACTCCAGTAGTTCGCCGGCCTCGATGACAATGCTCTTTGCCAGATTTTCTGGCGTATGGAACTGGGCCCAATCGCGCTCGGCGACAAACTCTGCAATCTGATCGCGTATAGAGGGCTCGAACATCCTGCCAACGTAACAGATGGTAGAGCGAACGATACGGAGCTGAGGAAGCTCGAACATCACTGGTCCACGAACGCGCGGGCTGCTGAGGGCGGTCTTTCAATAGCCACAACCGCCCGCGTTCGGGCTGGCGCGGTCGAAAGCGCTCCTGATCTTCAGGAATAGATGCGCGGTGCAGCCCCGTCCGCCAAGGGCAGACCACGCCCTCTCGGAACCAGGAGTAGAACACCTCTACTACTGCCGCAACAGGGACCAGCCGGGGCGTCTTGGACGCCGTCGTTCTGCTGACGCGCCCCCGTGGTCAAAGCCGCCACTGGAGCCGACGAGACGTCTTGCCGGAATATCCGTGAGAACCCTCTTGCGCTCGCCGTCAAGGAGGCAAATATCCGGGATAACACCGATCCGGAGCGAAGGGCTCGACCGTGCCCAGGCGCAGAGCAAACGGCTCGCGGGAAGATACGCCAAGGCCTCGATCCTGCTCGGATCACCCGCTGAAGCGGGGGGGGGGGGGGCGCCGCTGCGTGCATCCGTCATCAGGCCTGCGGAACCAGCAACCCTCGAGATAGGCGATGATCGCGGACACCCCCACTTTAAAGCTGAGGTCGGAGCGCGGCCCGTCCAGCGAGGAACCTGCGAACGCGCCCTACAGCGCCGGTTCGAACCCCTCGACGCGATAGATCAACCGTTTGTGATTCCGTCTTGTGTGACCCACAGCACTCCCTTTACCCTAGATACATCTTGTCCGTACTACGTGTACGCACACCTCGCCCCGCACAGAGAGAAGATTCGCCATGGCAGCCGAATCGCTTCCCACGTCCCGCATCCCCCTATTCGACGGCATGAATCGCATCCCCGGCGGGCTCATGCTCATCCCCCTGATCCTCGGCTCGATCGTCGGGACGTTCGCCCCCGGCTTCCTCGAACTCGGCAGCTTCACCACCGCCCTGTTCGCCGAGTCGGCCCTGCCCCTCATCGCTATCCTGATCTTCGCCACCGGCATGCAGATCACCGCCAAGGCCTCGGGCCCCGTGCTCGCGACCACCGGCGTGATCCTGCTGTTCAAGACGATCATCCCCGCCTCCCTCATCGCCGGCCTCGGCCTGCTCATCGGCGTCGACGGCATCCTCGGGATCTCGATCCTCGCCCTCCTGGCCAGCTTCGACAACAGCAACGGCGGCCTCTGGCTCGCCTTCACCGGCCGCTACGGCGACTACCGCGACCGCGGCGCCTACATGGCCTCCGCCATCAACGACGGCCCCTTCTTCACCCTCCTCTTCCTCGGCATCTCGGGCCTCGGCAACATCCCGTTCCTCACCCTCCTCGCCGCCGTCATCCCCCTGATTCTCGGCTTCATCGTCGGCAACCTCGACGCCAAGTGGACCGAGGTCATGCGGCCGGTGCCGAACATCGTTATCCCGTTCTTCGCCTTCGCCCTGGGCACCGGCATCGACCTCCGCAACGTCATCACCGGCGGCCTCAGCGGCATCTTCGTCGGCATCGCCGCCACCCTCATCACCGGCGCCCTGGTCTACATCGGCTACCGGTTCATACTCCGCCGCGGCGCGAAGGCCGGCATCGGCATCGCCTCCGCCACCACGGCCGGCAACTCGATCGCCACGCCGGCGATCGTCGCCGCCGCGGACCCGACGTTCGCCCCGTTCGTCGAGATCGCGACGGCGCAGGTCGCCTCCGCCGTCCTGGTCACCGCGATCTTCGCACCGCTCCTCGCTACCTGGGTGCTCAAGCGCCAGGGCGGCCTGGACATCGACGACGCCGTCGGGATCACCCCCACCTCCACCTCCGAACTCCCGCCTACGGGCGACCCGTCGGCACCACCATCGCAGCCCCGCCGGACACAGCAGGACGACTGAGCGTGGCACCATCCGCACCGATCGTCGGCATCGCCGCCGACGACGTCACCGGCGCCACCGACTCAGTGGTCCAGTTCTTCCGCGCCGGCTGGTCCTCCCGGCTGCTGCTGGGCAGCGCGCTGCCGCACGACGTCGTACCCGGCAGCGCGCTGGCCCTGACCTCCGATGCCCGCGCCATGGAGCCGACCGGCGCCCGGGCCGCGACGGCGAGCGCCGTCGCCGACCTCGTGACCGCCGGTGCCGACCAGCTGTACCTGAAGATCGACTCCACCATGCGCGGCAGCGTCGGAGCCCAGCTGGCCGGGGCGCTCGACGCCTGGCAGGAGCACCACCCCGGCTGCTTCGCCGTCGTATGCCCGGCCTACCCCGCGATGGGCCGCACCATCGAGGACGGTCTGCTGCGCGTCCACGGCGGACCCGTCGAGGACTCCCCCGCTGGCCGCGACCCGGTCACCCCGGTTCCGACCAGCGACTTCTCCCAACTCCTGCCCGGCACCACGACCATCAGCCTCAGCGGCTCCCCCGAGCAGGACGCCGACGCGCTCAGCGCAGCGGCGAGCGGCGGGGTGGTGGTCGTCAACGCAGCGTCCGACGACGACCTCCGCACCCTCGCGGCAGCCCTCGTCGCTGCCGGCCCGACGGCGATCCCCGCCGGATCCGCCGGCCTCGCCGCCGCAATGGCCGAGGCGTGGGCCGATGCGTGGGCAGGCGTGAAGGCAGGGGTATCGGCGGATGCCACAGCAGGCGTGACCGCACCCTCACCGGTGCCAGGACCGCAGGGCGGGCGGATCGTCGTCGTCGTAAGTTCGCTGCACGACGTCGCCCGAACCCAGACCGCGCACCTGCGCGACCAGCTCGACTCGACGGACCTCCGCGTCCTGCAACCAGACGCTTCACTGCTCCGCGAGCCCGACCGGTTGGCCGAGTGGACCGCCGCAGAACTCGCGCACGCCGTGCCGCGCGTCGTCGTCGTGCTATCCCCCGAGCCCGCCGTCACGCCGGCCGCGATGACCGGAACGGAGATCGCACGTAGCCTCGCCACCGTGGTCCGGCAGATGCTCGCCCGCACCGACGTCGGCGCGCTGGTGCTGGTGGGCGGCGACGGAGCCCGCGCCGTCCTCGACTCTTCCCAGGCCCAGGCACTGCGCATCACCGGCGCCGTCCAGGAGGGAATTCCCGTCGGTGTCCTCGAAGGCGGCACCGCGGCTGGGACAATCGTCGTGACCAAGGCCGGCGGCTTCGGCCCGGTTCACGCCCTGCTCGACACCGTGAACCACCTCGCTCCAACCCTCGCCCACCACCCGGAGGTATCCCCATGAGCATCCCCACCCTCGCCGTGACCCTCGGCGACGTTGCCGGCATCGGCCCGGAGATCACCGCGAAAGCCCTCCTCGGGCACGACGACGTCCGGCAGGAATGCGTGCCCGTCGTCGTCGGCGACGAGGCCGCGATGCGTCAAGGCGTCGCCAACGTGGGCGGTGATCCCGCGAAGGTGCGCGTGCTGTCCTCGGTCGAAGATGCGACGAACGAGCCCGGCATCATCGAGCTCCTGCAAACCGGCCCGTCCCTGGCTGAGGTGAAGCTCGGCGAACTCAGCCCGGTCGCCGGCGACGGCTCCTACCGCTTCGTCGTCGAGGCCTGCCGGCTGGCACGGGAGGGGACGGTGCAGGGCATCGTCACGGCCCCGTTGAACAAGGCCGCGATGCACGCCGGCGGGCACAAGTGGCCGGGCCACACCGAGCTGCTCGCGCACGAGTTCGGGGTGGAGAACTTCAGCCTCGTCCTCTCCGCCGGCGACCTCTACGTCTTCCACCTCACCACGCACGTCTCCCTGCGGCAGGCCATTGAGGGCGTCACGCCCGAGCGGACCGGCAACGTCATCGAACTTGTCAGCGCGTTCACCAAGGCCCTCGGGAACCCGGACGAACCCATTGGCCTCGCCGGGCTCAACCCGCACGCCGGCGAGAACGGCCTGTTCGGCACCGAGGACGCCGACATCCTCGCGCCGGCCGTCGCCGCCGCGCGCGAGAACGGCATCAACGTCCAGGGCCCAATTCCCGCCGACGCGCTCATCCCCGCCGCGGTGAAGGGCAAATGGAACATGGTCATCGTCTGCTACCACGACCAGGGCCACGCACCCTTCAAGGCGGTCTACGGCGACGACGGAGTCAACATCACCGTCGGCCTGCCCGTGGTGCGGGTGTCGGTGGACCACGGCACGGCCTTCGACATCGCCGGCCAGGGCATCGCCCGTGAAGCAAGCCTTGTCCTGTCACTCCGACGAGCCGCGCAGCTCGCGCCGGGCTGGGACCACGTCTGGCGGACAGCCCAGAAGAAGTAGGTGTCCGGTATGGATACGCCTGACGCTTCGGGGCGCGCTGATGGGCGCCCTGATGGCCTTTTGCTCGACGCCGGGAGCAGCGAGCCGCTGCACCTGCAGCTCCGCGGGCATCTGCGCGCGCAGATCATCGACCACTTTCTGCCGCCGGGCACGTCGCTGCCGAGTGAGGCGCAGCTGCAGGTACGCTACGGCGTCTCCCGGTCCGTGGTGCGTCAGGCCCTCGGCGCTCTGGCTGCCGAGGGCCTGATCGAGCGCGGTCGCGGGCGCGGCAGCACCGTCGCTCCCCGGCGGGAGCACCACCGGCTTGTCCACCGCACCTCGGGCCTGCTGGCGCAGCTTGGAAGCGCCGGCGCTGTTGTCGGCACCGAGGTGCTCTCGCTGACCGTGCAGGACGCCGATGGGTCGACGGCGGTCCTCGGCACGCCACAGGTCCTCTCGCTCGAACGCCTGCGCTCCGCCGACGGTGTGCCCATCGCCGTCATCCACACCTGGCTTCCTTTTCCTTTATTCGCCAGTCTGACCGCCGAGGACCTCCACGATGCATCCCTGCACGCTGTGCTCGGCGAGAAGTTCGGGGCGCAGATCACGTCGGGGAAGCGGCAGATTCGGGCGGCACCGGGTGACCGGAACCTATTGGGCCTGCTGCAGCTCGACGCGGGGTCGCCCGTGCTGCTGCTGGAGGGGACGAGCTTCGACCAGGACGGCCGACCCGTCGAGGTCTTCTCGACCTGGCACCACCCGGACCACGTGGTGTTCGACATCGACATTGTGAAGGACACCGGAACGGCGCCCCGCGCGGGCCATCAACGGCACGAAGACGGGCCTTCCGCGCCGTCGTCGGCCGCGTTGTCCGAAACTACCGTTCCCCTGGACGCAGCCGAGCGGGCGAGGCGACTCGGGGTCGATCTGCTACAGCTGGCTGACGACCTGAGCGCAGCACCTGGGCAGCCCTAGGACCAGGGGTAGGTGGGTCAGCTGTACGAATCGCCGTTCAATTCCCTGGCCCCTTCCGGACCGGAGGGCCTCTTCCCGGAAGACCGCCTCGCCGTTCTCGACGGTTCGCTGCGGCAGCTGACGGAGGCCACGCGGGTCGGGTAGCGCGTGGGTACGCGGACCGTTTAGCGGACCATTTCACTGGCGCTTAGCTGTCGCGCCAGGCACCTACTGCATGCAGTCATGTCTATACTCGAGGTCACCGAAGGCCCTCCCGGCGGTTGATCGGGGACACCACAAAGGAGTGTTATGTCTATGAATTCGTTGCAAGACAAGACGCCTGGGAGGGTCATTCTGGTTGCTGGCGTCGCCGCACTGGGTGGACTGCTCTTCGGGTTCGACAGTGCGGTCATCAATGGAACAGTCAGCGCAATTCAGGAGGAATTCGATCTTGGCCCCGGGTTGCTCGGGTTCACCGTGTCCTGCGCCCTGCTCGGGGCGATGGTGGGCGCCTGGATGTCGGGCTGGTTGGCGGACAATATCGGCCGCACCCGCTCCATGTTGGTGGCCGCGGTGCTCTTCACCGCCTCGGCGGTGGGTTCAGGACTCGCGTTCGGGGTCACCGACCTGATCATCTGGCGGACGATCGGGGGTGTCGGCGTCGGTATGGCCTCGGTCCTCGCGCCGGCCTACATTGCGGAGATTTCACCCGCTCACAGCCGGGGCAGACTGGGATCGATGCAGCAACTGGCCATTGTGTCCGGCATTTTCCTTGCATTGCTGAGTAATGCGTTTCTCGCGAATATCGCTGGTGGTTCCGCTGAAGAGCTGTGGTTTGGGCTCGGCGCCTGGCGTTGGATGTTCCTCGCAGAACTGGTGCCCGCGATAGCGTACGGTCTGTTGGCGCTGGCCATCCCCGAATCACCGCGCTACCTGGTCGGCCAGCAACAATTCGTCAGTGCCGGGAAGATCCTTCGCGACGTCGTCGGCATCCGCGGCAAGGAAGCCGCGGAAAAGAAGATCGCTGAAATCAAGGAAAGCCTGCACCTGGAAGAGCGTCAAAGCTTGCGGGATCTGCGCGGGGCTGCGGCGGGCCTCAAGCCGATCGTGTGGATCGGCATTGGGCTCTCGGTCTTCCAACAGTTCGTTGGTATCAACGTGATTTTCTATTACTCGACGACGCTGTGGCAGTCGGTCGGCTTCACCGAGGCGGACTCCCTGACGATCACGGTGCTGACGTCGGTGACCAACATCCTGGTGACTGTTGTGGCGATCCTCCTGGTGGACAAGATCGGGCGCAAAATCCTGCTCCTGGTGGGATCCGCGGGGATGTTCCTGAGCCTGGCCACCATGGCGGTGAGTTTCTCACAAGCAATCGTGGAGACCGGGGCTGACGGTGAGCAGGCGGTGTCGTTGCCGCAGCCGTGGAGTATCATCGCTCTGATCGCGGCGAACCTGTTCGTGGTCTCCTTCGGCGCCACCTGGGGACCCATGGTCTGGGTGTTGCTCGGGGAGATGTTCCCCAACCGGCTCCGCGCGCTGGCCCTGGGAGTGGCCGCGTCCGCGCAGTGGTTGGCCAATTTCACGGTGAGCCAGACGTTTCCCGCACTCGCCGCCGTCGGACTTCCGCTGGCGTACGGGCTGTACGCGTTCTTCGCTTTTGTCTCCTTCTTCTTCGTGTGGAGGTTCATTCGCGAGACCAAAGGGATGCAACTGGAGGACATGAACGAGGAGGCGTATGCCCGCGCACCACAGCGCGGGCATCAAGAAGGCGGGTGAGGACCCCGGCACGACCGCGGGCTCGTGCTGCTCAAAAGCGGCGGGTTAGGTATCGTTCACTTCGGGCCCAGCTCGGTGGCCCAGCCGTCCTGCCAGAGAAATAGCGGCCAGCGTCAGGGCGGCCGCAGCCGCAGTGAAGAGCAGCGCCTTCGGGTAGCCTGTGTGTGGGGCCACGAGGGCAAGTACATACGGTATGAGCAGGCCGGAGTACGCCAGGCTATAAAATATGGCGACTACAGCGCCCAGCTCCCCGGGCGCGGCGATTTCTTCGGTCTCCCGCAACCCTACGATGAGACATATCCCATACCCCGCGCCGAGCACCAGGGCCGCCGCGATGGCGGCGGGCACCCCAGGCCGAGACGTGGCAAACGCAGCAGCCGCGCAGCCTACGGCAACAATGCCAAGACCTATCATCGCCGCGGTGGTGCTGCCACGGACTGCCCCGACCTCGTACAGGCGCCGCCCCCACGGCTGAGAGATCACACCCGCCGCGAGGGCACCCGCGGCCAGCAATCCGGGGAAGGCCACACCGAGCCCGCCCCCTGCCCCTGTTCCGTGTCCTGGGAGGGTGATGAAAACCAGCGTGACGCTGCCGAAAACCCATGGCGCCATCGGGACAACCACGCCGAGGAACCGAACCGAGAAAATCGACGGGGGCAATGCGGGCGCCCGGGGTTTCCGGAGCATGTCGGGCAGCAGCGTTTCCTGTGCGCGAGGGAGCATCACCAGGGCAGCACCGGCCAGCGCCAGGTGCACCACATAGGGCAGCACCTGCGGGGCCGGCGCCCATTGGGCCAATGGACCGGCGACGAGCGGCCCGACTCCGAACCCTGCCGTCAGCGCCAGGGCGGCCCGCCGCGCACCTGTACCGGAAGCACCATCCTGGGAGAGCTCCTTCACCCAGGCCGTACCGGCCGTAAAGACCGTTCCGGAGACGACGCCGGTGAGCAGCCTGCCCGCGTACAACCCGGCGGTGCCCCATTGGCCGGTTATCAGCACAGCGGTTGCCAGCAGCGACAACGCGGTAAAAATCAGCACGACCGGGCGGCGCCCCCTCCTGTCGCTGACCCTTCCGCCCAGGATCAACCCCGGGATGAGGCCCAGTGCGTAGACACCGAATACGGCGGTGGCCTCCGCGTCGGAAAGGTCAAGGGTGCGGCGATAGAGCGCTAGCAAGGGAACGAATTGATTAGCACCGTAACCGGCGGCGAACATTGCCAGCACCGGCCACCGCCATTGCCCCTTCATAGCTGCGTTTTTTCCATACAGGAGTCTCCGGCTGTAACTAGGGTCCCGGCCGGTACCGGCTCAGAGGCTGGAATGGTCCGCAACGGCTGCTTCCAGGGCCGCCTTTCGCTCGGCGAGCATCCTGTCCACCGCGGCCGGGTCCTCACGGTTCAAGGCGATCATCTCGCTACGGGTCGCGCCTCCGCGCACCACCGTCAGGGCACCCTGCTCCATACCCTCCACGGCAGCCGCTGCGACGTCCTCCGGACTCTCATATTCGAAGCCGTGCTCAACCCCTGCCTGGGAACTGTCCATCATGGGTGTGCTCGTCGCGCCAGGATAAACATTGAGAACATGGACGCCCTCACCGTAAAGTTCCCGGCGCAGGGCCTCACCGAAATGCGCAATCCCGGCCTTCGTCGCAGCATACGTGGAATAAAACGGCATGCCGATCAGCCCGATACCCGAGGAAACGTTAACAATCAGCCCATCACCGCAGGCTCGGAGCGGTGGGATCGCCGCTCGAGTCAGGAGGATCGGCGCAACCAGATTCAACGCGATCTGCGCTAGCACTTCGGACTCAGCTAAGGCTTCAAGCCGGCCAGCACGAACATTGCCAGCATTATTGATCAGGACATCAATTCTCCCGAAGTGTTCCTGCGCGGCGGTAACCGCTGCAGCCGGGGCGCCCGGGCCGGCGAGGTCCAACGCCACCACGTACGCCTGGCCCCCGCGTTCACGCACCAAGGACGCGACATCCTCCAAGGGTTCACTCCGGCGGCCCACCAGGGTGAGCTTAGCCGAACGAGATGCTAACTCCAACGCCATCGCTTGGCCGATCCCGCTGCCAGCGCCGGTAAGCAAAATTGAACGTTCTTGCAGATCCATGAAAGGTCCCTTCGGAATGCAAACGATGAACTTCGGGTCAAGCAGGGTCGCCAATCGCACAGATTTCCGTCCCGGAACCCACAACTCTCTCTTCCACGCCGGAATTCCCCCGTTAAGATGGAGCGGTGAGTCCACCGCAAATGCCTGACAAGAATCCCGAACGCGCTAAGTTTTCCGCACGCGTGCTGGGGCGTGGAACGGAACCGGACCCTCGGTTCACCTTAGCGAACGAGCGCACGTTCCTGGCAGGGATCCGGACAGCTTTGGCCCTGCTGGCTGGCGTCTACCCCGGCGCTGATGGAACTCCGCGCGGTGGCAAGGACACGCCCGTCATCACCCGGGGTCACAGCAAGGACCACCGACCGGATCTGAAGCAACTCCTCTGGATCCTCACAGTCGCCGCGGTCGCATCGGTCCCGATCGCCTACCGCCTCGCTGACGGTAACACCAACGATGACCCCACCCACGTCCGGATCTGGGACGGCCTGGTGTCACTGCTCGGTCGCACCGACTTCCTCTACGTCGCGGACAGCAAGCTGTGCACCCGCGACGCGATGAGCCACATCCACCGTCACCACGGCAGGTTCGTCACGGTCCTGCCCCGCACCCGCAGCGAGGACGGCTGTTTCCGCAGCTGGGCCCAAACCCACACCCCGAGCTGGACCGAAGCCTCCCGCTAATGAGGCAAGCGCCTCGGCGATCCAGACCGGATCTACTCCACATTCCCCTCCCCGCTGCCCTCATCCGAAGGGCCCGCGTCGCCGTCGAACAAGCCGCGGGCGCGACCCGCTGGATCAACCTCACCATCACCGAAACCCTGGAAGAGGACTTCCGCCAAGAACGCCGCGGCCGGCGCGGCATCCAGACCCGCTACCGCAAGACCACCCGCAGCAGGTTCCACCTCAGCTGGGAAATTAACACCGAGACCATCAACTACGACGCCGTCACCGACGGGATGTTCCCCCTCATCAGCAACGACCGACAGCTCGAGGACCCCGACGTCCTGACCGCCTACCGCTACCAGCCGAACCTGGAACGCCGGCATCACCTACTCAAGAGCTCCCAGCAGGCTGATCCGCTGCTGCTTCACGACCCCGCCCGAATCGAAGCCTTATTCTGCTGCCACTTCCTCGCACTCCTCACCAGCGCGCTCATCGAACGCGAGATCCGCACCGCCATGGCCAACGCCGGGACCAGCCAGATCCCGCTCTACCCCGAGCTCCGCGCCTGCACCGCACCGTCGGCAGCCCGGATTCTGGAACTGTTTAGCGACCTCACCCGCCACCAGCTACGGCGCGACAACCAGATCGTGCAGACGTTCCATCCAGAACTCAGTCCGCTACAAGAACAAGTCCTCAAGCTCCTGAAGATCCCCACCACCAGCTACACCCCGCAAGCGCCGACCTCCTGCCCCCCCCCCCACAAGTGGGGGGCCAAACGCTCAACGAGAAGTGCGGAACGTCAGTCCTTTGACGAGCTAAGCGGTTCATTGAGTTGCCCCGCCGTCGAACTAAAAGCAGCGGGGGCGAACCTGCTCCTCAGGCGGCCGTTTCCATCCGCTTGCCGCCCTTGATGACGGAATGAATAGTCGTCTCCGGCGAAGCCAGCACCGTAACGTCGTCGAGCGGGTTCTCATTCAGAATCAGCAGATCCGCGAAGGCACCCGCGGCGACGACGCCCAGTTTCCCCTCAAGGCCGATCAGCTCGGCCGCGGTAACCGTGGCAGAAAGCAGCACTTCCTGGGCCGATTGCACCTGCGCCCGAATGCGGAACTCCTGGCTCTGGTGAACCTGCATTGCACCCAGCAGGTCGGTGCCAAGACCGCGATTCACTGCGCGGGCGGTGTACGCGTGGCCGCAGACGTAACGGTTCGCCGTCCCGGCGGTAGGGCTGTGACTTCGGTTGTCAGGTCCGGCTGTTCGATCTGCTTCGTGCTACCGGAATACGCCTCTACGCGGAGATCGACGCTCCGGTAGATCCGCCAGGGATCACTGGAGAACACCCTCGCGATGGATGACCTGCGAAACTCCCTCCGGAGGGGCGAATCCCCGCCACCCGGGCCGTTCGCGCACCGAGTCACTGACGACAACCGGTGTCAAAGCCCTTCTTCCGGCCACCGCCGCTGAGCCGCTTGGAAACAGCCTCCTGTCCGATCAACCGTCCCTGGCGGGAGTGACCCATCGAGGCTTTCGAAGCCAGCGAGGAACCTGACCGGCGAGCACATCCCGAGATGCAGCGCGACGTCCAGAACTTCACGCGGTGACTCCTGGCAGGGAAATCAGCGGGCAGCTGACAGGGGCCCCTTACCGCCAGGAGCAAAACTGCTGCTGCTCCCCCTTGCACTCTTCAATCCATAAATATATGATTCTTTTAGTTCCTATATCTAAGGATGTTCCCCAGTGCAGGATCACCGAAGCTTCTCCGCACCGGACCTTGTCCGTTTCGCCCGCGAGGTCCTGACCGTACGCGGCGTACCGGCAACCGACGCAGAACTGACCGCCCGCTCCTTGATTCAGGCCGACCAGCGCTGCATCTACTCCCACGGCCTGCTCCGCCTTCCCCTGTATTCAGAGGCCCTCCGGCTCGGTGGTATCAACCCCACGCCCTCGATGAGCTTCTGCGCACAGAAGGCCGGCGTGGCCGTGCTCGACGCCGACGCCGCGCTGGGCCAGGTGGCCATGCAGGCCGCCGTTGACCGCGTGCTCGAGATGGGACGGTTGCAGGGAATCGCCGCCGTCGCCGTACACAACAGCAGTCACTACGGTGCCGGCGCCTTCTGGAGCGACCAACTGGCCGAAGCCGGGTTCCTCTCCTTTCTCACCTCATCCACCGGCCCCGTCGTCGCGCCCCACGGCGGAGTGGACAAGGTCCTCGGCACGAACCCGCTCACCCTCGGGGCACCCAGCGCCGACGGGTGGCCGCTCACCGCAGACCTCGCCACCAGCAATGGCGCCTACGGGAAGGTCATCGCCGCCAGGAATGAAGGCACGGCACTGCCCGAGGGCTGGGCCGTCGACGCCGCGGGAAACCCCACCACCGACGCGGTGGCGGCGGCCGAGGGTTCGATGATCCCGTTCGGCGGCCATAAGGGCTCCGCCGTCGCTGTGCTGCTCGAGGCCTTCGCCGCGTCCCTGACCGATGCCACCTTCGCTTTCGAGACGATCGACATCTGGTCCAACCCGGCATCACGCATGAACAATGGGCACCTCCTGATCGGCATCGACAGTTCAGCGTTCGCCGGGCGCGTCCGCACCGAGGCGCGAGTCGCCGAGCTCCAGCAGCAGGTGCGCGCCTCCGGCCCCTCCGACCGCAGGGTCCACTCTCCGGGCGACCCCGAACGGACCCGCGAGTCCGAGGCGGGAGACAGCATCATGCTGCCCGCATCCACCGCTGACCAGCTCGCCCAGCTCGCCGACCAGCTCTCACTCCAGCCCGTCCCGTCCCACACCTAACCAATCAACAGCTCCTTCGGAAGGATCAAGCAATGAAGCTCGGACACTCCAACCCCACCCCAGGCAACCGTCGTCGTCGCACCACCGCCGCCCTCGGCCTGGCCGCCAGCGCGACCCTGCTGCTTTCCGGCTGCAATGTCGGAGAGCCTGTTGACCGCGACGAGGTAGCCGCCGCCGACACTGACACCAAGACGCTGCGCCTGGCCCACGTGTACGACGCCGGGCACCCGGTCGAGGAATGTGGCGTCACGACCATCAAGGACGAACTCGAGGGCAGCGGCCTGCAGGTTGAAAGCTTCCCCGCGGCCCAGCTGGGCAACGAGTCGGAATCACTCGAACAGGTTGCCTCCGGCGCCCTCGATATGGCCATCGCCGGCCCGTCCTTCCTCGGCGTGTGGGATGAAAACGCCGCGGTACTCGACGGCGCCTACCTCTTCGAGGACGTCGACCACTTCGTGGAAACGGTCGAGGGCGACACCATGAAGGGCGTGTTCGACGACCTCTACGAGAGCTCCGACATCAAGGTGCTCTCCAGCTGGTACTACGGCACCCGCCACGTCACCGCCAACAAGGAGATCAAGACCGCGGAAGACTTCGCCGGCCTGAAAATCCGCACACCGAATGCTCCCCTCTACTTGGAAAATATCAAGGCGATGGTCGGAACTGCGACACCGATGGCCCTCGATGAGGTGTACCTGGCGCTGCAGCAGGGCGTGATCGATGCGCAGGAAAACCCGATTCCGACCATCTCCACCGCCAAGTTCAATGAGGTGCAGGACTACATCAACCTGACCGGCCACATGATCCAGGGCGTCCAGATCACCACCGGCCGCACGGTCTACGAAGGCCTGACCGACGACGAGCGTTCGGCCCTCGAAGGCGCTATGGAAGCCGCCGCCGAGGCCACCCGCGAATGTGTCGAGGAGCAGGAACAGAGCATCCTCGAGGAATGGAAGGCCGGCGACGGCATCCAGGTCAACGAGGATGTGGACCGCGAAGCCTTCGCCGCCGCCGCCGAGGAAGCCATGCTCCAGCAGCCCTGGGGTGATCTGTACCAGGAAATCAAGGACAGGCAGTGACGAAGACCCCACGCCCGGAACCATCCAACGAGAACAACATCGCCTCGGGGTACACCGTTCCCCAGGAGCCCGATGAACCGGACTTTCCGGAACAGCACAGCAAGCCCTACCGCCTCCTGGTCAATGTGGAGCGTGCCGCGGCGTGCGGCTTCCTCCTCCTGACCCTCGGCCTGATCATGGTGCAGGTGGTGAGCCGCTACGTCTTCAACTCGCCGTTCACCTGGACCGAGGAACTGGCCAGGTTCGCCCTGATCTGGTTCACGTTCATCTCCGCAGGCTTCGTCATGGCGCGCCGCATCCATATCGCGGTGGACCTCGTGGCCAGCAAGCTGGGCCGGAGGGGCACGATCGTACTGGACACCTTCGCGCTCGTCGCTGTCGTCGTCACTGCCGGGGTGATGACGGTTGCCGGAGTCGCCTTCGCCAGCGGAGCCAACCGACTACTCGCACCCGCCACCTCGCTGCCGATGAGCCTCGTCTACAGCGCTGCGGCGGCCGGCTTCGGGCTGATCTTCCTGCACGCTGTCCTGCACGTCTACCTCAATATCCGCCATCCGGAAGTGGTTCCGGATGCCATGGAAAACCTCGAGCGGGAAGCGGTTTAGGACCCTACTATGACTCTCCTCATCATGCTGATCGCCCTGCTGGCGCTGCTCGCGCTCAAGGTGCCGGTGTCCTTCGCGCTCCTGATCCCCTCGGTGGGCTACGTCATCATGGACCCGACCGCACGGGTGGGCACCGCCCTCCAGCAGACGGTCTCCGGCATCGACAGCTTCGCCATCCTGGCCGTGCCGATGTTCATCCTGCTCGGCAACCTCGCGAACGTCTCCGGAGTCACCGACAAGCTCTACGACGCCGCCGTGGCAGCCATCGGCCATCTGCGCGGCAGCCTCGGTTACGTCAACGTCGCCACCAGCTTCGGCTTCTCCTGGATGAGCGGCGCGGCGATCGCCGACGCCGCCGCCATGGGACGGGTGCAGGTGCCGGCCATGGTGGAGCGCGGCTACAAGAAGGAATTCGCCCTCGGGGTGACCGGGGCGTCGAGCCTCATCGCGCCCATGATTCCACCGAGCATTCCCGCCGTCATCTACGCCGTCACGGCCGGCGTCTCAGTGGGTGCCCTCTTCATGGCGGGGATCCTCCCCGCACTGGTGCTCGTGTTCTCGCTGTGCCTCACCGTGTGGTTCATCATGCGAAAGCGCGAGGACCTGCGCCTACCGAAGGCCAGCTGGAAGACGCGGGGCAAGACCACCGTGGCGGCGCTGCCCGCCGCCGGTTCCGCCGTCGTCATCCTCGGCGGGATCCTCAGCGGCATCTTCACCCCCACCGAGGCCAGCGGCATCGGCGTCGTCTACATCCTCATCCTCGCCCTCGCCTACAAGGCGCTCTCCTGGCGCAGGATGTACCGCACGCTGCTGACCACGGTGGAAACCTCCGGTTCGGTCCTGCTGATCGTCGCCGCGGCCGCCCTGTTCGGCTGGGTCCTGGCGCGTGAGCAGGCACCGCAGGTTGCCGCGAACCTCATCCTGGAAATCACGAACCAGCCCATCGTGTTCCTGATCCTCGTCAATGTGCTGCTGCTCCTGGTGGGCTGCGTCCTGGAGCCCACCGCAGCGATCCTGATCCTCGTCCCGGTCCTGCTGCCGGTCGCGGAGACCTTCGGCATCGACCCGGTGCACTTCGGCATCATGGTGATCTTCAACCTGCTGATCGGCCTGATCACGCCTCCGGTGGGGCTGGTGCTGTTCGTGCTCTCCAGCGTCACCAAGGCACCCGTCCCCATGGTGATCAAGGGCATCCTGCCGTTCTTCGCCCCCATGGTGCTGACCCTGCTGGTCATCACGTTCCTTCCCGCCCTCACGCTAGGCCTGCCGACCCTGCTCGGCTTCCTCTGACCACCCCTGAACCCAAGGAATCCCATGTCCCGTATCACCTCCGTGCACACCACCGACGTGCGCTTTCCCACCTCCCTCGACCTCGACGGGTCCGACGCCGTCAATGTGGACCCCGACTACTCGGCGGCCTATGTGGACATCGCCACCGACGACGGCGAGCACGGCTACGGCCTCGTGTTCACCTGCGGACGGGGCAACGAACTCGTCACGGCCGGCATGAACAGCTACGGCGAACTCCTAGTGGGCCGAGACACCGACGAACTTATCAACAACCTCGGTGAGGCCTCCCGCCGCCTGGTCCACGATTCGCAGATGCGCTGGCTGGGCCCCGAAAAGGGCGTGTCCCACATGGCATGCGGCGGGCTGGTGAACGCCCTCTGGGACATCCGGGCGCGGCGTGAGAACAAGCCGCTCTGGCTGCTGCTGAGCGAGATGCCGGTCGATGAGATCGTCAGCGCGGTCGACTTCACCCACATCGGCAACGCCCTTACTCCCGCGGACGCCACCGATATCCTCCAGCGTGGCCAGGAGGGCAAGGAAAAGCGCATCCTCGAACTGCGCGAGAACGGCTATCCCGCCTACACCACGACGCCCGGCTGGCTGGGCTACAGCGACGAGAAGCTCGTGCGGCTCTCCAAGGAGGCCGTCGCGGACGGCTTCGGCATGATCAAGCTGAAGGTCGCGGGCAGCATCGAGGACGACCGGCGCCGTCTGCGCCTAGCCCGGGAGGCAGTGGGTCCGAACGTACGGATCGCCATCGACGCCAACCAGCGCTGGGAGGAGCAGGAAGCCATCGACTGGGTCAACCAGCTGCAGGACTTCAACCCGTACTGGATCGAGGAACCCACCAGCACCGATGACATCCTGGCCCACGCGGCCATCCGGAAGGCAGTCCACCCCATCAAGGTCGCCACCGGCGAGGCGGTGCAGAGCCGCATCATCTTCAAGCAGCTGCTGCAGGCCGGTGCGATCGACATCATGCAGATCGACTCCACCCGGGTGGCCGGCGTGAACGAGAACATCGCGAACCTGCTCCTCGCCGCGCGCTTCGACACACCGGTCTGCCCGCATGCCGGCGGCGTGGGCCTGTGCGAACTGGTCCAGCACTTCTCCTTCTTCGACTACGCAGCGATCACCGGGTCCATGGACGACCGCGTCATCGAATTCGTCGACCACCTCCACGAGCACTTCACCGAGCCCGCGATCGTGTCCAATGGCCGCTACCAGGCACCGAAGCTTCCCGGCGTCGGCGCGCAGATGCTGGACCAGTCCACCGCGCACTGGACCTACCCGTCAGGTGCCGGCTGGCAGGAACTGAACCCCCGCTGATCCGTCTCCGAAAGGAACCCCCATGACCACCACCACCCTGACCATTGCCACAACCCCCGAGCAGGTTGACGCCGCTGCGCAGGAAGCGCACCGGGCCTTCCTCCTGGTCGCGGGTGAGGAACCCGCTGCCCGCGCCGGCCGGCTTCATGCCATCGCCGACGCACTCCGGAACAATGCCGAAGAACTCGTCCGGCTCGGCACGGAGGAAACCCACCTGGCCGAGGCACGGCTCCAGGGCGAACTGCGGCGTTCGGCCTTCCAACTGGACCTGTTCGCCGACGAGGTGCGCTCCGGCGTCGCCCTCGATGCCACCCTCGACCACGCCGACCCCGACTGGGGTATGGGCGCGCGGCCCGACATCCGGCGCGTCAACGTGCCCCTCGGCGTCGTCGGCGTCTTCGGTGCGTCGAACTTTCCCTTCGCGTTCAGCGTGATGGGCGGGGACAGCACCTCGGCGCTCGCGGCAGGCTGCGCCGTGCTCCACAAAATCCACCCCGGCCACCAGCGGCTCGCGTTACGCACTGCCGAGATCGTCGTGGAAGCGCTGCAGGCCCTCGGTGCTCCGGAGGGGCTGTTCGCCGTCGTCGACGGCCGTGGCGCAGCCGAAGCCCTGGTCGATCACCCGCTGGTTCGGGCGATCGGCTTCACGGGATCGACCGCCGGCGGGCGGGCACTGTTCAACCGGGCGGCCGCCCGGCCCGTGCCCATCCCCTTCTATGGGGAACTGGGCAGCATCAACCCCGTGTTCGTTCTGCCCACGGCGTGGCAGAACCGGTCCGAGGACATCCTGACCGGGTACGCGGGGTCCTTCACCCTGGGCATGGGACAGTTCTGTACCAAGCCCGGCGTCCTGTTCGTACCGGACACGGCCACCGACGACGACCTGCGTAGCCCCCTCACCGCAGCGCTGGAGCAAAGCCCACTCGACAGATTGCTGACCCCGGGCCTGCGTGAGGGCTTCGGCGAGGCACGGGACAAGGTGGCCTCATCCGACGGCGTTCGCACCCTGGTTGCCGGTTCCGACGACGAGGTTCCCGCCCCCACCGTCCTGTCCGTGGATGCGGACACGCTCAGCCGCAACCCCGAGGTGCTGCACCAGGAGATGTTCGGCCCCGCAACCGTGGTGGTCCGGTACGGGGACGCTTCCGACCTGCCCCGGCTCGCGGCCATGATGGAAGGCCAGCTGACGGCCACCATCCACGCGGACGACGGCGACAACGCGACCGAGCTGCTGGATACCCTGACAGGACTTGCCGGTCGGGTGCTGTGGAACGGGTGGCCGACCGGCGTCACCGTCTCCTACGCCCAGCAGCACGGCGGTCCGTACCCGGCGACGACGGCGCCCGGCACCACGTCGGTGGGCACCGCCGCGATAGGCCGGTTCCTGCGGCCGGTCGCCTACCAGGACGTGCCTGACGCCGCCCTGCCGCCGGCACTGCGGGAAGCCAACCCCTGGGGCATCCCCCGCCGGGTCGACGGCCGTTTCGAGCCTGCAGGTGGGGCACAGTGAGCGCCCCCGACGCACTCTCCCTGCTGCCCGAGGATTCCGGGGATGCCCTGTTAATCGGGCGCCTCTGGGACACGGAGACAGCCGGGCCCCGCCCCGTACTCGTGGACGCCGGCGAACTGGTCGATCTTTTCAATCACGCCCCCACGGTATCGGCGCTACTCAACAGTGCCGATCCGGCAGTCCTATTGGCGGAGGCGCTCGCATCCGGTGCGCGGCGGTGGCGACTAGCCGACGTCGTCGCCTCCACCGCGCAGGGCGACGGCGGCAAGCCCCGCCTTCTTGCACCCGTGGACCTGCAGGCAGTGAAGGCCTGTGGCGTCACTTTCGTGGACAGCATGATCGAGCGCGTCATCGAGGAACGGTGCGCCGGGGACCTCACCCTGGCTGAACAAATGCGCGCGCAGGTGCTCCAGGCCATCGGTGGGAGCCTGGCCGGAGTGAAACCGGGATCCCCGGAAGCAGCCCGGGTGAAGGACGTGCTGGTGAAGGAAGGCGTCTGGTCGCAATACCTGGAGGTCGGCATCGGTCCGGACCCCGAGGTGTTCACCAAGGCTCCGGTGCTCTCCGCGGTGGGTTGGGGCGAACGCATCGGCATTCCGTCCTTCTCGTCCTGGAACAATCCGGAACCCGAACTGGTCCTGCTCGTGGACAGCCGGGGGCAGATCCGCGGATGCACGCTCGGCAACGACGTCAACCTGCGCGACGTCGAGGGCCGCAGTGCCCTCCTCCTCGGCATGGCGAAGGACAACACCGGCTCCGCTGCGCTTGGCCCGTTCGTGCGGCTGTTCAACAGCTTCTATACGCTCGACGACGCCCGGTCCGAATCGATCCGGCTTACTGTGCTGGGCGAGGACGGCTACACACTGACCGGCACCAACAGCGTGGAGCGGCTCAGCAGGCCCTTCGAGGAACTGGTCGGTGCTGCTTACGGGCGTCACCACCAGTATCCGGACGGGTTCGTGCTGTTCACCGGCACCCTGTTCGCACCGAACGAAGACCGCAATGCACTCGGAATGGGCTTCACACACAAGACGGGTGACGTGGTCGAAATCAGCAGTCCGCGGCTCGGTAAACTGACCAACATGGTGGCACCGACCGAGGAACTCGAACCGTGGACGTACGGTATCGGCCGACTGATGGACTACGTTCTGGCGCAGCACGGAGTACAGCACGGGCTTGCAGGCGCGCGGTGAGCGAGAACGTCCGGGAGCTCGAGGTCCGCAGCCGGTCCATGTCCGAGGTGTATGCCGCATTGCGGGCCAAGATTCTGGACCTTCAGCTTCCGCCTGATGGCAAGGTCAATATCGACGCACTGGCCCGCGAGTTCGGTGTCTCGCAGACACCGGTACGCGAGGCACTGAGCCAGCTCGAGGGCGACAACCTGATCGTGAAGACGCCCGGCAAGGGGTATCGGACCACGCCCCTGCTCGGAACGTCGGAACTGCGTGAACTGTTCGAATTCCGCCTGCTGGTAGAACCTTGGGCGGCGCGCGCTTCGGCGGTGAACCGGTTGAGCAACCCCGGGCACGCGCTGCAGGCTTCGCTGACCGAATTCGAGTCCGGCACCGGGTCCGGTGGCAGCGTTCGACACCTGCTCGTAGCGCACGATACGCAGTTCCACGACCGCATCCTGAGCGCCAGCAACAACGAATTCGCGTTGCACGCCTACCGGGCCACGCACTGCCATCTTCACCTGTTCCGGCTGCATCCCGCGGACTACCGGGGCTCGCAGACCGTCGAGGAGCACCGCAGCATCGTGGACGCCATTCGTGCCTGCGATCCCGATGCAGCCGAAGCCGCAATGCATCAGCACCTGATCGGGGCGTATCACCGCTTCAACGAAGCTTTCGCACAGGAAATGGGCTCCGGATTACGTATTCCTCCGCCGGCGAGCCTGTGCTGAGACCACTGTCGTGCTGATTTTCGAGGAGTTGCTTGAGAATGGATAGTTTTGCGGGCGTACGCGCCCTGGTGACTGGAGGAGCCTCAGGTATCGGCGCCGCCGTGACGACGGCGCTGGTGGCCCGTGGCGCGCGGGTAGCGGTACTGGACCTGCGCATCGATGACCTGCCCGACGGCGTGGTGGGTCAACAATGCGATGTCGGGAACCGCGCCTCGGTGAACGAGGCGGTGGAGGCCGCAGCCCAGGCGATGGGTGGCATCGACATCGTCGTCAATAATGCGGGAGTCGGCGCTGCGGGCACGGTTGCGGACAACGACGACGAGGAATGGCTACAGGTCCTGAGTATCAATGTGGTGGGAATCGCACGGGTATCTACGGCGGCCCTGCCATACCTGCGGCGATCGTCCTCCGCGGCCATCGTCAACACGGCGTCGGTTGCGGCGACGCACGGCCTGCCGCAGCGGGCGCTGTATTCGGCGAGTAAGGGTGCGGTCGCCGCCCTGACCCGTGCGATGGCCGCCGATCACCTGCGTGAGGGGATCCGGGTCAATTGTGTGAATCCAGGCACTGCGGATACCCCGTGGGTGGCTCGGCTGCTGGATGTGGCGGACGATCCGGCCGCCGAGCGTCTCGCCCTCGAGGCGCGGCAACCGCACGGTAGGCTCGTCTCCTCTGAGGAGGTTGCGGCGTCGGTGCTGTTCCTCGCCGATCCCGCCAGCGGCTCCACTTCCGGCACCTCCCTGTCCGTGGACGGCGGAATGCACAGCCTGCTGCTACGCCCGGCCACCTGAGCCTGTTTCGCTGCGCTTCAAACCACCAACACTTTCAAAGGAGATTGAATCGTCCTTGGTTTGATTGAGGGTAAGCCAAGCATCCGGAAGGACGACTCACCCATCATGGTTACCTCGAAATACCCTCAGGAACTCCGCGACCGGGCGACCCGGCTGGCGGTCGAGGCACGAG
>JAABUN010003568.1_pt1 | contig 23718 bp, 27 predicted proteins | sample 5559311 | NCBI WGS metagenome assembly JAABUN01 (sample SAMN10711877, study PRJNA513370) | rock metagenome | isolation source: Antarctica rocks | place: Antarctica: Victoria Land, Siegfried Peak sud
GTCACGAGGTTGAAGCGCCAGTTGTCGAAGCCGCCCATCTGCCGCCCGACGCCGCGCATGTGGAAGAAGGTTCCGACGCTTCCGACGAGCAGGAGGAGCCAGGAAAGCGGCCGGAACCGGGCACGCGAGCGCGCCTCGTCGCCATCGAGGACGGTGATCGCGCCGCCCAGGGCGACGATCGGCAGCGCCACGAGCGGCGTCCACATCGGCCGGCTCTGGAAGCTGCCACGGAGGTGAAGCACCGCGATCTCGAACCAGGCCGGCGGGATGGCGCCCAGCACCCCGAGGCGGATGAGACGGGCCAGGCCGAGTCGATCGAGCACACGGGTCAATGGTCGGCTCGCCTGTCCTTGTCGGCCACGGGCTCCGAGGGGCCATCGCCATTCCCGTGCTCACGGCCGATGAGGCCGCCGACCGCATCCGCGACCCGTGCCGCCACGCCCGCATCGGCCGCCGGGAACGCCGCCTCAGCGATGCTGTCGCGGAAAAGGGTGAGACCGATCCGTTTTTGGTTCGGCTCGCCGCGCGCCAGCGCCGTCGCCATCTTGGCTGCCTGCTCAGTGGTGACCTTGGGCGGCATGGGCGGCTCGAAGGGATCGACCACCGCTTCGATGAGCACCGGGCCGTCCATCGCCAGCGCCCCGGCGAGTTGTTCCCTCGCCTGCGCCGGCTGGTCGATCCGAACGCCGCGGCCGCCGCAGGCCCCGGCGAAGGCGACGAAATCGACCGGGGAGAGTTCCACGCCGTATTCGGGGTTGCCCAGGAAGACCATCTGTTCCCATTTGATCATGCCCAGCGTGTTGTTCTTGATGACCACCACCTTGACCGGCAGGCGCTCCTGCACGCAGGTGGCGAACTCGGCCATCAGCATCTGGAATCCGCCATCGCCGACGAACGCCACGCACTGCCTGTCCGGAAAGGCGACCTGCGCGCCGATGGCGTACGGGAAGCCGTTGGCCATGGTGGCCAGGTTGCCGCTGAGCGAGAACCGCTGCCTGGCCCTGATCTGGATCTGACGGGCGGCCCAGGTGGCGATCGTGCCCGAGTCGGAGGCGACGATCGCATCTTCGGCCAGGAGCTGGCCCAGCTCCCAGGCCACGACCTGGGGCTTCATCGGCATCTCGGGACGCGTGCCGCGCTGCTCCATCAGCGCCAGCCAGTCTGCCGCCGCGGCGCGCCCCTCCTCGAGGAACGTCGTGTCCCCGTTGCGCGGCAGCAGCGGCAGGAGCTCGCGCAGCGTCGCCGGCGCGTCGCCCACCAGTCCGACATCGACCGGGAATCGGAGGCCGATCCTGGCGGGGTCGTCGTCGATCTGCACAGCCACTGCCTGGTCGGCCTTCGGGTAGTACTCGATGTAGGGGAAGCTGCTGCCGACGATCAGCAGCGCGTCGCACTTCTCGAGCGCGTCCTGCGAGGCGCGCGTGCCGAGGAGGCCCACGCCGCCCGTCGTCCACGGGCTATCGTCGGGCAGCACGTCCTTGCCCAAGAGCGGCTTGGCGATGACTGCGCTCAGCCGCTCGGCCGCCGCTTCGAGGGAGTCCGCCGCACCCCGCGCCCCATTCCCGGCCAGGATGACGATTCGCTTCCTGCCTTCGAAGACGCGCGCGGCGCGCTCCAACTCAGCTCGCAGGGGCACACGCACCGGGGTCTCGAAGCGCTGCCTGGCCTCGCCCGGGGCCGTGTGGCCCGCCACGTTCTTCTTCGAGCGTTCGCCCGCCTTCGCGTCAAGCTCCTGGAGGTCGGTCGGGAAGGCCAGGTGCGCCACGCCACGGCCTGAGAGAGCGGTCCGGATCGCAAGGTCGGTCAGGTGCTCGACATGTGCCGGGCCCATGATCCGCTGGTTGAAGATGGCCACGTCCTGGAACAGGTAATCCGTGTTGACGTCCTGCTGATAGTGCGTCCCGATGAGGTCGTGGTAGGTCATGCCGGTGATGGCGAGGACGGGCACACCGTCCAGCTTGGCGTCATAGAGGCCATTGAGCAGGTGGATCGCCCCCGGTCCGGACGTCGACATGCAGACGCCCAGGCGACCGCTGAACTTCGCGTAGCCCACGGCTGCGAACGCTGCGGCTTCCTCGTGACGCATGTGCACGAAGCGGATCCTGTCCCGGGCCTGGCGGAGCGCCTCCAGGAGGCCGTTGATGCCGTCGCCGGGCAGGCCGAAGATCGTGTCCACTCCCCAGTCGAGTAGTCGTTCGACCAGCAGACCCGCGCTCGTCTGGCTCATCTCAGCGACCCTCCAGCGACCACTCGACGCCCGCCGCAACCGCTTCCAGGGTGGCGCCGTAGATCGCGTGGCCGGCGGCGGAGTGAGCGTGGACCTCGGCTGGATAGCGGGCCGGAGCGGCGGCCAGGCCGAGCAACCAGACGCCGACCTCGTCGCCGAGGATCCAGACCGCGGTGCCGAACCCGGTACCGAAGCCGATCCGTGCCAGGGGGACGGATCCCCGCACGATGCCATACGCGGCAGAGAGGCCAAGGGTATAGCTCCAGTCGAAGGCCCAGCTCAGGTAGTTCGCCGTCCTTTCATCCGGCTTGCGGCCCGTCAGGGCCTCGTACACGAGCCGACCGCCCTTGGCCGTGCTCGACTCCGCCGGCAAAGGGCGACCGGCGGCCTTTGCCTGCTTCTGCGCATCCTCGCGGGGGTCCTTCCCGGTGATTCCCTCGACCATCGCCCAGTAGCCCGTCATGGCGAGCAGCCCGGCCGCACCGCCGATCAATCCGGCGAGGGCACCGCGGCCCGGGCCACCATCCTGGTGCATGTCAGGTTTCCTCCAGCAGCTCATAGACGCCACCGATCCACGTCGGGACGACGGATGGCAAGACCCAGCCCGGGCGCCGTCGGGTCGGGGCGCAGATACCCATCGACCGGGGACAGGACGCCGTCGAAGACCATCGGTTCGATTCGCACATGATCGGCGAACCACTCGACGTGGGCGATCGCCGGCGCCGCGCATCCGAGGTGGGCATGGAGCGATGGGGCAGTGTGGGCCGAGAAGGGAGTCGCGTGCCCGGCCGCCATCGTGGCCGCCTCCATCCAGCCGGTGACCCCCAGGCAGCGAGTCGCATCGGCCTGCACGATGTCCACCGCACCGCTCGCCAGGAGATCGCGAGTGTCCTCGCGGGTGTAGCTGTATTCGCCGGCCGCGATGGCCATCGGCGCGGCCGCCCGGATCGCCTTGAGATCGTCGAGCCGGCGCTGCGGGACCGGCTCCTCGAAATAGGTCACCCCGTGCTCGGCGAGCCGGTGCGCCTGATCGATGGCCAGTCGCCTGGTGTAGGCGCCGTTGGCGTCGACGAACAGCTCGGCCTCGGTGCCGATGGCTTTGCGCGCGGCGCGGACGCGAAGGACGTCGGCCTCTGGTCGTGCGCCGCCATCGATGCCGATCTTCATCTTCACGCGTGGGATGCCCTGGGCGACCCAACCACCCAGTTGTTCGGTGAGCTCATCCTGTGAGGCGGACGTGAAGCCGCCGCTGCCGTAGATCGGCACCTTGGTGCGGTGGGCGCCGATGAAGCGGAACAGCGGCTCGCCGGCCTGGCGCGCGCGGAGGTCCCACAGCGCCGTGTCGACCGCGGAGATCGCGGCCGCCGCGATCCCTGGCAGGCCGACGTTGCGCACGGCACGCACCATCGCGTCCCACGCCTGGAGCGCCTCCGGGGGTCGGCGGCCGACGACGAGTTCCCGCAGCTGATCGCCCACGACGACGCCGGCGGCGGCCGACGTGTAGCTATAGCCGATGCCGCGGATCCCTGACCTGCTGACCGCTTCGACGACGAGCATGGTGGTGGCGCGCCACTCAAGGGTGCCGTCTGCCTCTGGCGCTGCGGTCGGGATGCGCAGGACCATGGCCTCCAACGCCGCGATGCAGGAGCCGTCTGGCGGATCGCCGTGACCGCCTCGGCCCAAGGCGACGCGAGGGTCGTCGGCAGGCATCCGCTGCGGACGCCGAGTCTCGTTGGCCGCGTGATCGGTCAAGCTGCGCGCGCCGCGAACGGGAGCCGGCTGGCGAAGTACAGTCCGAGCGGCGGCCCGAAGAAGATCGCGTGGTAGATGAACGGCGGGATCGGTGGACCCATCGCGAACCAGGGACGCCCGAGGGGCACGGGCAGGACGACGATATTGACGAACCAGAGCGCGATCCCGAACAGAGTCGCCGCGATGATGGTGGCTAGCCCCGAGGTGCGCAGCAGCGCGATATTCTGTATGGCGAGAGCGAACGCGACGCCGTAGATGATAGACAGGAGCATGTGGGCGACCGCCCCGACGGGAATCGCCGTTCCGAGCGGGATGTCCATCGGGGGGATGCCGATCGGTATCGAGGCGAATACCTGGAACGGCATCGGGAACGGCATGCCCATGAGCGCGGAGCCTACCATCTCGGCGAGCGCAAAGACGATCCCGGCGATCGCGCCGCCGATGAGGCCGTGCCGCACCGCCCAGCCCGCTCCCGATACGTCGGGTCGTGTCGCGACTTTCATGTGCTTGCTCCTCCTTGCTTCGTCGGGCGACCTTACGCTCCGATGTCGATCAGTTCGGGGAACAGGCGGTTACCGGGCGATGAACTGCTGCCGAGCAACGGGCCGCCTGAGGCGATCGCGGTCCGCGCTTCGTGGGCTGGCCGATCCACGACGTGAAGGTCGATCCGGCGACGGCCGGTCCTTGTCGTAACGGCGACTGTGGTCCGGGCTTCGTCGACGGCGAGCGGGCGACGCTGGCCACGCCGGTCTGCGATGGGCCGACCGCGCTCGTGATCCCGACCGTCTCGGAGGGCGGAGAGGAGCGGTAACGTCTCGGGCTGCTGGTGCGCGTATGGGTCGCGTTGGGGTCAGGCCAGGGCGTCCGGCTCCGTCAGTACCGAGGCGGTCTGGCTCGCTCGCCACGCCGTCAGTCGCTCGGCGAGCTCCGGGTCACTCAAAGCCAGGATCGCCGCCGCGAGCAAGCCGGCGTTGAGGGCGTTCCCGATCGCCACGGTCGCGACCGGGATGCCGCGCGGCATCTGGACGATGGACAGCAGGGAATCGAGCCCGCCCAGGTGCTCGGTCGGGATGGGCACGCCGATGACCGGCAGGGTCGTCTTGGCGGCGAGCATGCCGGGCAGGTGGGCGGCCCCGCCGGCGCCGGCCACGATGACCTTGATGCCCCGGCCGGCCGCCCCTTCCGCGTAGTGGAACAGGAGGTCCGGGGTTCGATGGGCGGACACGACGCGGAGCTCTGCCGCGACGCCGAGTTCGGCGAGGATCGTGACCGCGGCCTCCAGCACCGGAAAGTCCGATCGACTGCCACCGACCACGCCGACCCGGACGGTAATGTCCTCGCTCATCGGCCTGTCTCCTCGTCCTTGTCTTCCACCCAGCGGAGCTCGGCGGCGGCCGCTCGTGCCTTCGTCAATGGCGCGTCGGCGGTTCCGGCCGTCTCGCCGACGGCCGTCAGGTGGCCCATCTTGCGTCGTTCGAAGACCTCGCGCTTGTCGTAGAGGTGCAGGTGGAGGGCCGGGTCGGCGAGCGCGGCGGCCACGCCATCGAGGCGGGCGGGTCGGCGCGGACCGGTGCCGAGCAGGTTGACCATCGCGGTCGGCGCCAGGGCGTGCGTGGCTCCCAGCCCGAGCCCGCAGATCGCCCGGATGTGCTGCTCGAACTGGGATGTCGCGGCCCCTTCGATCGTCCAGTGGCCGCTGTTGTGGACGCGCGGGGCGAGCTCGTTGACGACCAGACGGCCGTCCGGCATGAGGAAGAGCTCCACGGTGAGGGTGCCGACGAGGTCCATCGCGATGGCCAGCCGCTCTCCCAGGGTCAGGGCGCTCGCCGCGATCTCCGGTGCGACCGGGGCCGGCGCGACGCTGTCCGCCAGCACGCCGCGATCGTGGACGTTGCGGGCGAGCGGGAAGGCGGCGATCTGCCCATCGACGCCGCGGGCCACGATGATCGAGACCTCCGCCTCGAACGCGAGCTCCCGCTCGACCAGGATGGCCTCACGCCGCGGCCGACCCAGCCGCTGGAACGCACTTTCTAGTTCGTCGTGGGCGGCGAGGCGCAGTTGACCACGGCCGTCGTAGCCGCCGGTGGTCGCCTTGAGTCGGAGGGGCAGGCCGAGTTCCTCTGCCGCCGTGTGCAGGTCGTCCGTGGTTCGTACCGCGCGCCAGGCGGCCACCTGGACTTCGGCCGTTTCGATGAACCGGCGCTCGGCGAGTCGATCCTGGGTGACGAAATGCGGCAGCCGGCCGGGTCGGACCGGGACACGGTCCGCGAGGGCGTCGATGACGTCGACGGCGACGTGCTCGAGTTCGTAGGTGAGGACGTCGCTAAGTCGGCCGAGCTCCCGGGCGGCGCGGACGTCGTCGTACCCGCCGAGGATGACCCGGTCCGCGACGGCCGCCGCGGGGCAATCCGGATCCGGATCCTGGATCGCGATGCGGTAGCCCATCGCCCGGGCCGCGAGGGCCAGCATCCTTCCCAGCTGCCCTCCGCCCAGGATGCCGATCGTGCCGGGCGGGAGGATAGGCGGTGGCCTCATCGTCCCGAGTGTAGCGGGACGTGCCTGGCGGTCCTCGCCGAGATCCCTGACCAAGATGCTCACCCGAGGTTGTCACCCTGAGTGACGGGCGCGGCATGAACGTGCGTGCGTCGAACCCAGGATCGCGAGATTCGGCCGCCACCCGTGCATGTTCACCTTGGCCGGGTCATCTCCAGTGACGCCGCAGCGGCCCGGTAGTCGGCGTAGTGGGGAATCGTCCGCCCGCCGTCGATCCGCGGCCGGATCAACCACGATCGACCGCGGCGGGCGGGGTCGATCATGGCCAGCGCCCGGCCCGGCGGCCAGACCATTCCGAAGTCATGCAGCAGCGTGTCCATCTCCCCGCTGCCGATCGGGAAGGCACGACGAACGACGTCGCGGTTCCGAAGCAGTAACCCCTCGTTGTCCGCCGTACTGAGCACGAGGAACCACGTCACGATTCGCCTAGGCTGCCAGCCAAGGTCACGTGCCACCAGACGTGCGCTGCGTTCATACCAACCGATCTGCCGTTCGATCGCTCCCATGTCGTCGATCACGGTCTTGATCTCGATGATGATCAGGGTCGCGGTTCGGCGGTCGAAGGCCAGCAGGTCGATCCAGCCACGCCATCGGCCGTCCACGATCGGAACCTCGCGGGCCGTCTCCAGGCCCGAGGCGCGCAGCCGTCGATCGACATATCCGGAGCACCTCGCGTGAACGGCATCGCGCTGTCGTCGATCGCCGACGATGATCGGTGGTCGCAGTCCGAGTTCGAGCTCGAGGCCGAGTGCGGCGGCGAGCCGGACGATGACGCCGAGGATCGGGTTGGCACGCCCAAGCTCGATCGTCGCGATGTAGGAACGAGCCACCCCGACCTTCTGGGCGAGTGTCTGCTTGGTCATGCCAAGGGCGCGACGCCATCCCGGCACGCCCGCGCCAGGGTGACTCGAGAGGGGAGGCGTCCCGAGCGGTCGTCGTGCATTCGCGTAGCCACCACGCCGCGATTGGCCCGCGCGTATCTCGCGATTGGCGGGGACTCATCGGCCCGTGTGGCCGCGGAGGGCCCGATGGCAGACAGTTCGGGGAGATCTACGCCGGTCTGCCCGGATCGGTCGTCACCGAGAGTGACGCGAATTAGATGAACGTGAGCGAGTCGTAACGATCTCGACGGGACGGCAATCACTCGTGCGGCCTCATCCGCGATCGGTCACTGGTGGTGACGGCGGGCGGAGCGTGGGGCGCGGCGCGGGAACTGAAGTTCACGGCACCCGGGCCGCGAGGATAGCGAAGCCTGGAGCGAGCCGGAGGAGATGAAGTTGTTCGTCGCGATGCCCGCGAGATCCAGCGCCTCTACGATCCACCTGTGCGGCACATCGTCATCGTCGGGTTGATGGGGAGCGGCAAGACCACGGTCGGAGCCGCAGTGGCGACCAGGCTGCGTCGCCCGCACCTGGATTCCGACGCCGATCTGCTCTCGGAAACGGGCCTGACCGCGCGCGAGATCGCCGACCGGGACGGGATCGACGCGCTTCACCGCCTCGAGGCCGCCCACCTCCTCGCCGCGCTCCGGTGCCGCGATCCGATCGTCCTGAGCGCGGCGGCGAGCACGCTCGAACGCCCTGACTGCCTGGCCGCCCTGCGCGCCCCCGACGTCCTGGTCGTGTGGCTCCGCGCCGCGGCCGCGGTCCTCGCTTCGCGGCTTCGATCTGACGATCACCGCCCCGATCTCGGTCTCGACATCGAGCGCCTGATCGAGCGCCAGGCGGACCGCCGGGAGCCGGCTGCAGCCGCCATGGCCGACCTCGAGCTCGATGCCGGTCGGCCGCCCGAGGACCTGGTCGCGGACGTCCTCGCGGCGGCCGCGACCATCGGCTAGCATCGGGCCGATGACGACCCCCATCCCCCTCATCCTCGATGTCGACACCGGCATCGACGACAGCCTCGCCCTGCTGTACGCCGCCGCGTCCCCGGAAGCCGACCTCGTCGGGGTGACCTGCCTGTCCGGCAACGTCGAGGCTCGTCAGGTCGCGGTGAACACGCTGGCCATCCTTGAGCTGGCCGGCCGGACCGATGTCGAAGTCGCCCTCGGCCAGGAGGTGCCGCTCATCCGGCCCCTCCAGACGACGCCGGAAACGCATGGCCCGCAGGGTCTCGGCCACGCCGAACTGCCGCCCCCCAGCCGCCGGCTCAGCGACCGCCACGCCATCGACCTCATCGTCGACGAATCGCGCCGACGTCCCGGTCAGATCACCCTGGTCACGCTCGGGCCCCTGACCAACCTTGCGATCGCGCTCCTGCGCGAGCCGACGCTCCCGCGGCTGCTCAAGGGATACGTGCTGATGGGCGGCGCGTTCGGCACGTCCGGCAACACCACGCCGACCACGGAGTGGAACATCCACTGCGACCCGGAGGCGGCCAGGATCGTCTTCGCGGCCTGGGCCAGAGCGACGGAGAGCGACGCAAGCATCCCGCGGCCGCTAGCCCTCGGCCTGGACGTGACCGAACAGGCCCGGATCCTGCCCAGCCACGTCGTGGCCCTCGCGCGTCGGGCGGGCAGCACCCCGGATGACTCGATCGCCCTGGAGCGCGGCGAGGACCCGATGAACCCGATCCACTCCGTGGCGTCCAACCCGATCGTCCGCTACGTCGCCGATGCCCTGCGCTTCTACTTCGAGTTCCATGCCCACTACGACGGCTTCTACGGCGCGTTCATCCACGATCCGCTGGCCGTGGCGGCCGCCCTGGATCGCTCGCTCGTCACGAGCCAGGCCATGTTCGTCGACGTCGAGACGGGGGGCGAGCTGACGACCGGGATGACCGTCGCGGACCCGCGCCGACTGACCGGACGCGCCCCGAACCTGGACGTGGCCCGGAGTGCCGACGTCGCGACGTTCCTCGACCGATTCGTCGAGCGTCTCGGCGGGCTGGCAGCGACCCACCCGAACGTGGCACGCTAGAGCAGGGCGGGGACGGCTCCCCAGTCGGGCTGTCCGGGACATCGAGTGGAGGCGAGTGGAACCATGAGTTGGGGTCGCTTCGATACGAGGACGATCGTCCTCATCCCGATCGCCATCGCGATCAATATCGTGCTCGGCCAGACCGTCGGGGCCGCGCTCAAGATCCCGATCTACCTCGATTCGATCGGGACGATCCTGGTCGGCGTCCTCGCGGGCCCCATCCCGGGGCTCGTGACCGGTCTTCTCGCCAATCTCATCTGGACGTACGTCCTGCCCGCCCCCCTGCAGTCGCCCTATGCCGCGCCGTTCGCCGTCGTCGCGGCGGAGATCGGCTTCGTGTCCGGCCTGTTCGGCCAGTTCGGCTTCTTCCGTTCCCGCCCGAACTCGACTGGGCGAGAACTGACCATCGCCGCCGTCGTCGCCCTCGTCATCGTCGGCGTGCTGGCGCTCTACACCGTCAGCCGCTTCTACACCGGCGCGTTCACGTTCTTCAATCCGGAAGGTGATCAGAGCGTGCTCTTCCAGATCCTCGGCTGGGTGATCCTGATCGGGATCATCGCGACGATCATCGGTTTCCTCGCCCTGCTCTTCGTGCGTCGGGACGCGGGGGTCGCGTACGTCGTGGTCGCGGGCGTGGTGATGGGCATCATCTCTGCGCTCATCTCGGCGCCGATCTCCGCCGTGGTCTTCGGCGGGGTGACGGGATCCGGGACGGATATCCTCGTCGCGGCCTTCCAGCAGGCGGGGTCGGATCTGCAGACGGCCGTTCTCCAGCAGGGCCTGTTGTCTGACCCGATCGACAAGGTCATCACCTCGTTCGTCGTCTTCCTGCTGCTCCGATCGCTCAGCCGGCGCGTCATCGCCCGGTTCCCCCAGGGCGAACAGGCGGTCGGCTTGGAGGGGGCGTAACCCGGGAATGGTCGGCCCGGCTGGTCCGGGCCGACGACCTAGATCCGGACGACGCCGCCCGGATCGCGCGACTGGTCCCGGCGACACCCAGCCCCTACCACCGGCTCAATCCGCTGACCAAGGCGGTCATCGCGACGGTCGGCTCGCTCGGGGCGTTCGTGCTCGGCGGGTACCTCGGTCCGATCGCGATCATCGCCGTGATGCTGGCCCTCGCCGCCCGCGGGGCGGTGTTCGGGACGATCGTGCGGGCGTCCCTGCTGCTCACCCTGCCGATCGCGATCTCGGTCGTCCTCGTCAGCGTCTTCACGCGCGCAGGAACGACCGTCCTGCTCCAGATCGGACCGTTCGACGCCACCCTCGAGGGCGTCGATTTCGCCGGCCAGACGCTGGTCCGGCTGTTCGCCATCTCGCTGTCCATCGGTTTGTTCGTCCTGACCACGGACCCGCGGGCCTTCGTCTTCGACCTGGAACGGCGTGGTCTTTCGCCGCGCGCGGCCTTCGTCGCGGTTGCGACGATCGAGGCCGTGCCGACCCTGGTGGAACGTGCCGCCGTCATCGGTGAGAGCCAGCGCGCGCGCGGTCTCGACACGGAAGGCAGCCTGCGCGCTCGCCTTCGCGGCCTGCTGCCGCTCGTCGGCCCGGTGATCCTCGGCTCGCTGACCGATGTGGAGGAGCGCAGCCTGGCCCTGGAATCGAGGGCCTTCAGTCGGCCCGGCCGACGACACCTGCTGTGGTCGATGCCAGACGAACCGTGGCAACGGGCGGTCCGTTGGGCACTGGGCGCCACGCTCGTCCTGGCGATCGTCGCCAGGATCACCGGCCGGCTCTGACCGATGCTCTCCCTGAGCGGCGTCGGGTATCGCTATGCCGGCTACTCCACGCCCGTCCTTCACGACATCGACCTGACCCTGGCCGACGGGGAGATCGTCGGGCTCGTGGGCGCCAACGAATCGGGCAAGTCCACGCTCTGCCTCGTGACCTGCGGGCTCGCGCCGGGCTCGATCGGCGGGGCGTTGACGGGCGGCGGCCTCGTCATCGATGGCGAACCGATGGCCGGCAAGCCGCTCCACGAGTTCTCGACGCGGGTCGGGGTCGGCTTCCAGAATCCGATCACCCAACTGTCCGGCGTGACCGGATCGGTGTTCGAGGAGGTGGCATTGGGGCCGATGAACCTGGGCCTGACCCAGCGCGACACGGTGGAGCGGACGAAGGAGGCGCTGGCCACCCTCGGCATCGAGCACCTCGCCGAGCGCGAACCGCGCCGTCTCTCCGGCGGTCAGGGCCAGCTCGTGGTCATCGCCTCGCTCCTCGCGATGCGGCCCCCACACCTCGTGCTGGACGAACCGACCGCGCAGCTCGACCCCGAGGGCACGCGCCTCGTCGGCGAGGCGTTGCGCGGCCTGGCGGCGAACGGCACGGCCCTGCTCGTGGCCGAGCACAAGACGGACCTGCTCGATGGCCTGTGCCGGCGCGTGATCGTGCTCGACGAGGGCCGGATCGTGCTGGATGGAACGGCCGGGACGGTCCTCGAGGATGAACGCCTGATCGACTGGGGGGTGGACCTCCCGGCGCGCGTCCGACTGGTCCGTGCCACCGCCGCGGCCGGTATCGATCCGACGATGGTGTCTGTGTGATGTCGCTCCGCCTCGAAGGCGTGGGCTTCGTCTATCCCGACGGCACGCGAGCGCTGACCGACGTCGATCTGGCCATCGAGCCCGGAGAACGCGTGGCCATCGTCGGCCAGAACGGCAGCGGCAAGTCCACCCTGGTCCGTCACCTCAACGGCCTCCTCCGCCCGACCGAGGGCCGCGTGCTGCACGATGGCGAGGACGTGGCCGGACGGCGAGTCTCCGCGCTCGCGGCCCGGGTCGGCATCGTGTTCCAGAACCCGGATCGCCAGATCTTCGCCGGCAAGGTGCGCGACGAGGTGGCCTTCGGCCCACGGATCCTGGGTCGCAGCGCTGGCGAAGCGCAACAGGCCGGCCTGGACGCCCTGACCGCGGTCGGGCTCGCTGAGTCGATCGATGCCAATCCGTATGACCTTGGCTACTCGCGCCGCAAGCTCCTCGCCCTCGCCTCCGTCCTGGCGATGGGCACGCCGGTCCTCGTGCTGGACGAACCCACGACCGGCCAGGACGCTCGCGGCATCGCGCGCGTCCAGCAGGTGATCGCCGATGTCGCCGCGACCGGGCGAACGGTCATCGCGATCAGCCACGACATGCGCTTCGTGGCGGAGACGTTCGGGCGGGTCGTCGTGATGGGCGCGGGCCGGGTCCTGCTCGACGGCGATCCGGCAAAGGTCTTCGCCGAGCCGACCTGGCCCGTCCTCGCCTCGACCTACCTGGAACCGACCTACGCGGCCCGAGTGGGGGCGCGACTCGGCCTGGGCTCCACGCCAGGCGAGCAGGACGTCGTGGACGCGCTGGTCCAGCGAGGCGCGGCCGAGTCCGGAGCGGGCGAGAGGCCGAGAGGTTGAACCGCTACTGAGGCCGCGGCCCGTGTCGGTCCTGCGCGCCAACGACGATCAGCAGGAACGAGGTCTCGATGACGTCGATCCCGGCGATGACCGCGGCGACGATCAGCGGCAGCGGGTGGCCCAGGGCCCAGCCCGCGCCGGCGGCCAGGGCGGCCACGGCAAGGAACGCCAGCCGGACGGCGCGAACGAGACCCGGCACGTCCTCCGTGCCCGCCTCGGACAACCGGCCGACCGAGCGCGACAGCAGGATGACCGCCAGCGCGACCGACCCGCCGACGAGCGCCGCGCGAACGAGCGTCGGCGGACGCACGATCGTGTCCAGGAGGCCCGCGTTCCAGCCGAGTACGCTCGCGCCGACGAGGGCGATCGTGCCAAAGCCAAGGGCGACGGCCGCGCCCAGCCCCGGACGCTCGCGCGCGTTCATCGACCCGCCTCCAGTGCGACCTCGTGGGACTCACCTTCCACGATCCGCCATGCCCGGACACTGGGGCTGTCCTTGAGCGATCGCGCCTCGTCCGCGCCGAGCGACACGAGCAGGTACAGGGCGTCCGGGTAGAAGGCCTGGCCGAGATCCGTTCGTGAGGGCACCGCCGGGGTTTGGGTATGGGAGTGGACGATGCCCCAGATCACCTCGTCCGCGTCGTCGGCCGCCACGGAGATGCGGTACAGATCCTCTGGATGGATCTCGTAGATGAAGGAAGACGCCGCCTTGTTGCGGGTCGGTTCGAAGCGGAGCGCCTCGCCTCCTGCCGCCGCCGGATCGGACCCGATGACCAGCCCGCAGGCCTCGTTCGGGTACTCGGCGCGTGCGTGGTCGATCATCGCCTGGACGATCCCGACCGACAGCGCGACCGTGGCCGGGCCTGGGTGCTCACCAGATGATCGCCGGGTCACCACCAGTTGACGCCGCCTTCCAGCGCGTCTTCCATCTCGTCGAAGTCGGTCGTGAACGTGCCGGCGGAGAGGTATTTCCATCCGCCGTCCGGGAGCAGGGCGACGATCGTGCCTGCGGTCATCGCCTGCGCCTCGCGCGCGGCCGCGACGAGGACGGCGCCACACGACGGCCCGGCGAAGATCCCCTCCTTGAATACGAGGTCACGCAGCGCGGTCAGCGCCTCGCGATTGGAGACGAGGTACTTCGCATCGATCAGCTCGGGCTCGAAGATCTCCGGCACGAACCCTTCGTCAAGCGATCGAAGGCCCTGGACCAGCTCGCCCGGCAGCGGCTCCGCGGCCACGATCCGAACGCCCGGCTTGTGCTCGCGCAGGTAGCGCGACACGCCCATCAACGTGCCCGACGTGCCGAGCCCGGCCACGAAGACATCGACCTCCGGGCAGTCGGCCAGGACCTCGGGGCCGGTGGTCTCGTAATGGGCCAGCGTGTTGGCCGGGTTGCCGTACTGGTAGGGCATCACGAATCGCTCGTCCATCGCGACCAGGTGCTTGGCCAGGGCGATCGCGCCGTTCGAGCCCTGGGCTCCCGGTGAATCGATCACCTCCGCGCCGAACAGGGCCGCCATCTGGCGCCGCTCCTGGGTCACGTTATCAGGCATGACCAGGGCGACCCGGTAGCCCTTGCGCCGGCCGATCATGGCCAGCGCGATCCCGGTGTTGCCCGACGTCGGTTCCAGGATGATCGACTCGTCGCGCAGCAGCCCACGCCGCTCGAGGTCCTCGATGAGGTACTTCGCGACCCGATCCTTGACCGAGCCCGTCGGGTTCAGCATCTCCAGCTTGGCGAAGATGTGGACCTCCGGGTTCGGGCTCATCCGCGGGATCTCGACGAGCGGCGTGTGACCGATGGCATCCAGGATGTCGTCGTACCGCCCGCCGTGAGGCGGCAGCTCGTCGTGGTCGTGGAAATGCGGGTGATCGATCGCGCGCATGGCCGGCATCGCGGCGGTGCCTCAGCCGCCGGCCATGGCGGGCAGTAATCGGACCTCGTCCGTCGCGCCGACCGGCGTGTCCAGCCCGGCCAGGTAGCGGACATCCTGGCCGTTGACGTAGACGTTGACGAATCGATTGAGCTCGCCCTCGTCGGTCAGGACCTGGGGCTTGAGCGACGGATGCTGGGCCACCAGGGCATCGACGACAGCGCGGATCGTGCCGCCATCGACCGGCAGCGACTTGACCCCGCCGACGCTCGCTCGCAGGACGGCCGGGATGAAGACGGTGCTCATGCGCGGGCCTCCGGGGAAACCGTGCCTGCGAGGCCGGTCGTCGTCAGCAGGAACGGGGCGTCCTGGCCCACGTTGGCCGTGGTCAGGGGCCGTCCCTCACGGCGAGCCGCGACGGCTTCGTCCGAGCAGACCGGGCAGGCCGGGTCGCGCCGGAGCTGGAGTTCCGTGAACTCCGTCTCGAGGGCGTCGAACAGGATGAGCCGACCGGCCAGGGTCGTGCCGATCCCGAGCAGGACCTTGAGGGCCTCGTTGGTCTGGAGCAGGCCAAGGATGCCCGGCACGACACCAAGCACCCCCGCCACGGAGCAACCGGGCGCGAGCTCCGGCGGCGGCGGGGTCGGGTAGAGGCAGCGATAGCACGGGCCCTCGTACGGGATGAAGGTCGTGAGCTGGCCTTCGAACCGAAAGACGCTGGCATGGACGACCGGGATGCCGGCCGCGACCGCCGCGTCGTTGAGGATGTAGCGCGTCTCGAACGTGTCCGTGCCGTCCAGGATGACGTCGTAGCCGGCGATCATCCGCTCGACGTTGCCCGCGACGAGCATCTCCTCGTGGGCCACGACCTTGACGTCCGGGTTGAGTGCGTTGATCGCGATCCGGGCGGACTCGACCTTGCGCTCGCCGATGCGGTCGGTCGTGTGGACGATCTGGCGCTGGAGGTTGGACAGGTCGACGACATCGAAATCGACCAGGCCGATCGTACCGACTCCGGCGGCGGCGAGGTAGAGCGCGGCCGGCGAACCGAGTCCACCCGCGCCGATCAGCAGGGCCTTCGAAGCGAGCAGCTTCGCCTGGCCGGCGGAGCCGACTTCGGGGATGAGCAGGTGCCGGCTGTAGCGCTGCTTCTGCTCGGCGCTCAGGACGACCGGGGTCTCGAAGTCGAGGCCGGCGCTCTTCCAGCCCTGGAACCCGCCGCTCATCGACTTGACGTTGGTGTAGCCCATCCCCTGGAGGGTCTGGGCGGCGAACAGGGAGCGGACGCCGCCGGCGCAGTACAGGACGAGCGGCTGGTCGCGGTCCGGGGCGAGGCTTTCGATCTGCTGCTCGATGTAGGACTTGGAAACGTGGTTGGCTCCGGGCACGTGGCCCTGCTCCCACTCGGACGCCTCGCGGACGTCGACGACCGTGGCGGCAGCTGGTTCCAGGCTGCCGACCTCTTGCGGGCTGACTTCGGGGATCTGGGCGCGGGCCTCGCGGAGGAGGTCGGCGTAGGACTTCGACATGGGGCTGGTGGGCTCCGGTGATTCGACGGGCTGGCCGCTCGTTGGCGGTCAGGGCGGGGAGTGGGACGAGGTGTGTTTGGCCCGCGACGGCCGCCGGCGGTCAGGCCGGCCGGCGACACCTACAGCGGCCCATCACGATCGGGAATGCGGTGCGGCGGCCGGTTCGGGGGGCGCGGGCGCGGCGGATCCGGCTGCGTCGAGGTCACTCAGCACGTGCTGCAGGCTGTCGTGGCTGAGCATCGCGCACTTGAGCCGAGCCGGGCTGATGTCGATGCCGAGCAGGTCGAGCAGGTCGTCCGCGCGAATCGCCGCGACCTCGGCCAGGGGCTTGCCCTTGATCTCGTCGGTCAGGAGGGAGGCGCTGGCCTGGCTGATGGCGCACCCTCGACCGGTGAACCCGACCCGATCCACGATGCCGTCCTTGATGCCGAGCATCAGCGTGATCCGGTCGCCACACAACGGGTTGGCGCCCTCGAAGGAGGCGTCGGCATCCTCGATGACCCCGAAGTTATGGGGCCGCCGATAGTGCTCAAGGATGTAGTCGCGATACAGGTCGTCCATGCTCGTTCGAGTGTAGCGCAGCACGTCCGATCCCTACCATCGCGGTCGGGATTGACGCGCGGGCCGCGCGCGGGCGGCACCAGGAAGTCCTCGAGGTCGGCCCGTGCATCCGATGCACGCATCGGCTTCTGGTCAGGCGATGTGGAGGTGATTTCCGCATACGACGCAGCGTCTGATGCCAGATCGCCTGCCTTGACCGTCGATGCAGGGCCTCTCCGACCGACCGCGACCAAGTTTGCGGCATTCGATGGCGCAGGATCGACGCCTGCTCCATCGGACGGCGCCGTTGCGTGCGTTTGATGCACGCCCCACCGGGGATCGACGCATCAGATGCACGGGTTCGACCTCGGACGCTACTGCCGCCCACGGATCGCCGCCCACTGATCGGTGACGGGGCTCGGGGCGGGGCGGGGCGGCGGGCGGCAACCCCCACCGGATCGGTAACGGGGCTCAAGGCGGCGGGGCGGGGTCCGGCCCCTCGCCCGCGGGCGGCCAGCGCGGCCACCGCAAGATCCATCCCTCGGTGCCGTGCCGCAACGGTCCATCGTCTCGGGGCGGTTGGTACGAACCGGCGGCAGCCGACAACGACCCTGACGGCTACCGTCGGATCGGTGATCGGCATGGTCGTGCCTCGGCTGGAGGCGAAGGTCGGTGGGCAGGCGCAGCGCCGCGGCCTGATCCCGCGCACGCCGTCCGGGGAGCGGCTGTTGGCCGACGCCACGATCTGGCTGACCGGAGAGTACCCAGACGCGGTCCGATCGACCCGGCAGCGGAGCCTGGAGTCAGGCGCGACTGCGCTCGCGATCGACCTTCATCCGGCCGCTCCCCCATTGATCATCACGGCCGAAGGCGCGGGCCGGATCACGGTCGTCGCCGAAACGGCCCAAGCGGGCCCCGGCTACCACCGCTTCGTCGGTCGAATGCTGGAGCGCCTCGGGTCGGAGATTGGCATCGAATGGACCCACGGCGACGGCGCAACCACCTTCGCGGACCGCCCGACGGTCGAGCGCGCGTACCTCGGCTGGCTCGGGCCGCAGTTGACTCGCGCCCGGGTCGCGTTCCAGCGTGGCCAGCGCGGGGTCCACGTCGGCATGCCCCCAGCGATCCGGGTCACGACCGACGCGGCGCTCGCCACTGTCCTGGGGCCGCGCGAGGAAGCCTGGCTGGACGCGGCCATCGCCGATCCGCGCGTCGCCATCGAGATCACCCCGTGGTGGGCCGACGCCAGCAATGGCAAGACCCTGCTCAATCGGGCGCTCGCGCTGATGTGGCTGGAGGTGCGCTGGCGACCGCCCGTGATCGAGGGCGAGTCAGACGTGCTGGATGAGATCCATCGATTGCTCTCGCGGGCGAGCGCGATGGACCCCGACCTCGACCACCCGTGGCACGCGTGGGCCCAGGTGTGCGCCCACCGGGGCATGGCGGATCCATTCGCCAAACAAGCGGCGGCACGGGCGGCACAAACCCCGGAGCCGGATCTGCCCCTGGGCTATCGGCGCGGCCCCGTCCGGATCGCGCACGAGGGCTGGAGCCTGACGATCCCCGGGTCCTATGCAGAGCGTCCGACGGCGGACGGCTGGTGGGCGGGCACGGCAGGTCGAAGCATCACGATCGCCACGACACGGATCACGACGCCCGACGGGACTTCCCTGGCGGCGCAGGCCTTCATCGATCAGTTCGCCGCCGAACTCGGCCCGAATGCGCTCCACCACCAGTCTGGCGAGGTCCTCGGACGCGCCAGGCCGACGACGGATGCAACGTCGGGTATCGAGGTCGGCGTCCTGCAGGCTATTCCGCGATCCGCGGCTCAGGAGCCGCCATCCGAATCGAATTCGAAGACGCCGCGGACTGGCGATGGGCCATCGACCTCTGGCGGTCCCTCAGCCCGGGCTGACCCGCCGCGGCGACCTCGACGGTCAGCCGTTGAAGACGCGCTGGGCCTCGAGCAGGCCGGCGACGAGTGCATCGATGTCCGCCGTGTTCGAGTAGACGCTGAAGCTCGCCCGCGCGGTCGCGGTCAGGTCCAGGCGCTCATGGAGCGGCATCGTGCAGTGGTGGCCGGCGCGGACCGCGATGCCGAACCGATCCAGGACCTGGGCAACGTCATGGGGATGGATCCCGGGCAGGTTGAATGGCACGACCCCGCCGCGGCCATCCGGGTCCAGCGGCCCGTACAGCTCGATCCCCGGCACGTCGCGCGGCAGAACCTCCAGCGCGTAGGTCACGAGCGCGCGCTCGTGCTCACGGACGGCGTCCATGCCAAGGTCCATCAGGTAGTCGGCGGCGACGCCAAGTCCGATCGCATCGCCCACGGCTGGCGTCCCCGCCTCGAACTTCCAGGGGATCTCGTTGAATTCGCTCCGCCGCAGGTGGACCTCGCGGATCATCTCGCCACCGGCCAGGAACGGAGGCATCGACTCCAGCAGGTCGCGCCGCGCCCAGAGCGCACCCGAACCCATCGGACCGAGCATCTTGTGGCCACTGAACGCATAGAAATCGCAGCCGATCGCCTGCACGTCGACCGGGACGTGCGGCACGGCCTGCGCGCCGTCGACCAGGACGAGTGCACCCGCGGCATGGGCCATCTCGGTCATCTCGCGGACCGGATTGATCGTGCCGAGCGTGTTGCTGACGTGGGTGAAGGCGACGAGCTTCGGCTTGAGCTTGAGCAGGACTTCGAACACGTCCAGGCGGAGGATGCCGTCGTCCGTGATCGGGATGAACTCGAGGTCGCCGTCCATCTCCTGGACCAGGAGCTGCCACGGGACGAGGTTCGCGTGATGCTCCATCTCGGTCAGGACGATCTGGTCGCCGCGCCCGATGTTGCGCCGGCCCCACGAATACGCCACGAGGTTGATCGCCTCGGTCGCGTTGCGGGTGAAGATGACCTCGTGACTATCCGGGGCGTTGATGAACCACGCGACCTTGACCCGGGCCTTCTCGTATTCGGCCGTGGCTCTTTCGCCGATCGTGTAGATCCCGCGGTGGACGTTCGCGTTGTACTCGCGGTAGTAGCCGGCCAGGGCGTCGATGACGGCGCGCGGCTTCTGGCTCGTCGACGCGGAGTCCAGGTAGATCAGCGGGTGACCGTTGATCGACTGCTCGAGGATCGGGAACTCGGTCCGGATCCGGGCGACGTCGAGTGGCGCGACCGGCGTCGCGGCGCCTTCGACTGACGGGCTGGGAGAGGTTTCGATCGCCATCGGAGATCCGTGCCCGGCTAGCGGGCAGCCTCCACGGGCTCGTGCTCAAGCTCCGGGCCCTTGGGCACGAGTAGCGCCTCATCGGGCAGGTCCGGCGACAGGCCGGCTTCGCGCAGGATCGGGCCGTAGCCTTCGTCCTCGAGCCGAAGCGCCAGGTCCTTGCCGCCGCTCTTGACGATCCGGCCCTGGGCAAGCACGTGCACGAAATCCGGCTGGATGTAGTTGAGCAACCGCTGGTAGTGCGTGATCAGCAGGACGCCGAGGTTCGGGTTGAGCATCGCGTTGACGCCTTCGGCGACGATCCGCAGGGCGTCGATATCGAGCCCGGAGTCGGTTTCGTCGAGGATCGCCATATGCGGCTCCAGGACGGCCATCTGGAGCATCTCCAGGCGCTTCTTCTCCCCGCCGGAGAAGCCCTCGTTGACGTAGCGCGACGCGAAACTCTCGTCCATCCGGAGCATGGCCATCTTCTCGCGCATCTTGTTCCGGAAGTCGCGCATGGAGACACCACCCTTGACCGCGTCCGTCGGGTCGATGTCGGGGTTCTTGTCGATCCCCTGGAGCTTGGCGTTGAGGGCGCTGCGGATGAACGAGGCGACGCTCAGGCCAGGGATCGCGGTGGGGTACTGGAAGGCGAGGAAGAGTCCCAGTCGCGAGCGCTTGTCCGGTGAGAGGGCGAGGATGTCGCGGCCCTGCCAGAGGACCTCGCCGGCCTTGACGAGGTAGGCCGGGTGGCCCATCAGGGCATAGGCCAGGGTCGTCTTGCCCGAGCCGTTCGGGCCCATGATCGCGTGGACCTCGCCCTCACCGACGGTCAGGTCGATGCCCTGCAGGATCTCGCGATCCGGGTTCGCCGCAGGCGCGACGCGGAGGCCGCGGATGACGAGGTGCTTGTCTGTCGTCGGCTGGTCAGTCACGAGGGGATCGTCGCTCCTTGGAAGTCATCGAAGGTGACCGGCGGCGGGGGCATGAGCTCCGCCAGGGTCATGGAATCGAGGGCACCGGTGACCGCGTCCCGAACGCGCACCCACAGCACGTTGACCGTGCAGCGTGCCGAGCGATCGCAGATCGTCGCGTGTTCCGGGTCATCGCTGGCGCAGATCATCGGGGCGATCGGGCCCTCGAGTGCGCGCAAGACCTCGCCCATGACGATCGACTCCGGTGGGCGAGCGAGCTCGTACCCGCCGTGGGCGCCACGGGTGCTTCGAACGAGCCCGGACTCGCGCAGGCTCACGACCAGCTGCTCCAGGTAGGCCCGAGGCAGGTCCTCCTCGGCGGCGATCCCGGCCAGGCTGACCGGACCCGTGCCGTGATACCGGGCAAGCTGGACCATCAGCCGCACGCCGTACTCGCCCTTGGTGGAGAACGAGACGGCACCGGAGCCGTGGTACACGGGGCGCTGGAGAGAGGGGACGCTCAGGGGAGGCCTCATATCCGAGTAGTTTCGTCGGGATTGAGTCTAGGGCAGGCCGACATCAGCGTCAACGCGGGCCGGGAACCTCTCCGAACGTGTAGTCGAAGACATAGGTGTGGCCGCCATCATCGGCGGCATCGATCGAGAACTCGCCGGTCAGGCCGGCCCAGTCCCCCCGACCCGAGCCGGCGACCATCGATAACCGGATCGGCACCTCGCCCGAGGGCGCCGCGTGCTGAAGCAGGAACCCGCCCGATCGGCCACCGAGCCGCCCTTCGATCTGCTCGATCGCGACGTAGGCCGTCGGTGTTCCATCGATCACGACACTGAGCATCTCGACGGTGCCGATCGCCTCGAGGTCGCCATGGAACCGCTTGGTCAGCCGGATCCGGCCAAGATCCCAGCCGTCGCGGTCGAGGATCGTCTCGGGGCTGAAGTCCTCGATCTCGAACGGGCCGGTCGCGCGGGTCGTCATCGTGGTTCCTCCTGTCGGGCGACGATCTTGTCACGGTCCGACGAAACGGTGGTCGGCCTTGCCCCAGACGAACCGCCGGAGCCGGCTGGCGTACCCTGAAAAGGATGAACGACGACGCAGGCGCACAGACTCGCCAAGGCCGGCTCGAACGATATGGCCTCGGCGCCCAGGCCGTGGTCGAAGCCCTCGACGGTGCGACCGACGCGGAGCTTGGTCGCCGGCCACCATCGGGCGATTGGTGCGCCCGCGAGATCGTCCACCACCTGGCCGACAGCGAATCGATGGCCTATATCCGGTTGCGCCGCCTGATCGCGGAGGACGAGCCGGTCATCACGGGCTATGACGAACCCGTCTGGGCGCGCCGGCTGCACTACGACCGGCCGATCGACGCGTCGGTCGCGGTACTCAAGGCCGTGCGCCAGGCAAGCCGCGAGCTCCTCCTCAGCCTGACCCCCGACGAGTGGCGACGCGGCGGCACGCACAGTGAGTCCGGCCGGTACGACGTCGAACGCTGGCTGGGCATCTACGCCGAGCACGCGCACGACCATGCCGAGCAGATCCGCCGGGCCCGCCGGGGCGAGGACTGACCCCGGGTCATGTGGTCGCGCGGGTCCGCGATCGAGCCGCCTCGTCGACGCCGGCTGGACCTGGCCATCAAGTCCAGTGCGCTCGCCTCCGTCGCCTTCATTGCCCTGTTCCTGGTGACCGCGCGCATGCCGCGCACCCGCCTCGCGATCCCGTTCACGGACGGTCCGTATGAGACGGTGGCCTCCGTGTCCGTCCTGGTCCTCGCGGCGGTCCTCATGACGACCGGCATCCGTGCCCTGCGCCGTTGGCGACGTCCGGCGGCGTCCGGTTGGGAGGTCACGTCGGCCATCGAGACCCGCATCCGGGTCGGCCTGTTGCTGACCCTTCTGCTCGTGTCGGGTCCGCTGGCGGTCAACGCCCTTGGCATCTGGAGCCTCGTGGAGCTTCGGGGCCACGACCCGGCCAGCCTCCTCGCGACTGTCCTGGCGCTGGCTGGATCGTCGACTCGTGGGCCGCTGGTTTTGGTCGGCCTTCTCGTGGGACTGGCTGCGACCGCCACGGTCTTCGCCTGGCTGGCCCTGGCCCGGGCCTGGCCCAGGCGCCGCTCAGGGCCGGGCCGCGGCGTCGAACGACCATGGATGTCGGGTTCGTCGGCGGCGATGGACACGGAACCGGACACGATCGACGACCTGCTCGTCCTGGGTGGCCTGCAACGTCGACCGCTGGCGGCGCTCGCGACCACCCTGGATCGTGCCGCGTGGAGCCCCCGGCGGCATCGCCTGGTGACCGGCCTCATCGTGGCCGGGCTGGCCGGTCTGGCCGGATCGGGCTGGCACGGGCTGGACGATGGCGCCGCCACGGTCGGCTCGTCGAAGGCGATCCTGTTCTCTACCGGCGTCGCCGCCGCGGCGCTCGTCGGGTACGGCCTGGCGGTCTGGCCGCTGCACGCGCTGCGGCGCGCCGGCTGATGGCATCTCGGCGGGGACGCGGACGCACGCTGCGGTCGCCGAGGCCCGCCATACTCGGCGGATGATCGACACCACGGAGCTCCTCACTGCCGCCCAGGCGATCCTGCCCGAGGTCATCGAGACCCGCCGTCGGATCCACCGCCGTCCCGAGATCGGACTGCAGCTACCCGAGACCCAGCGCCTCGTCGCCGAGGGACTGCGAGCGCTCGGGCTGGAGCCGCGCCTCGGGACGACGACGACGTCCGTCACGGCCCTGATCGAAGGCTCGTCCGGCGGGTCGACCACCCTCCTGCGCGCGGACATGGACGCCCTCCCCCTGCGAGAGGACACG
>JAABUN010003569.1_pt1 | contig 23716 bp, 20 predicted proteins | sample 5559311 | NCBI WGS metagenome assembly JAABUN01 (sample SAMN10711877, study PRJNA513370) | rock metagenome | isolation source: Antarctica rocks | place: Antarctica: Victoria Land, Siegfried Peak sud
ACGGTGGTCCGTCGGGTCGCGATGCGGGAGGCAGGGATTGTGGCACAGCAACGCAGCCAGCGCTGGTACGGCGGCGACGACCGCAACGCCTTCATCCATCGTGCCTGGATGCGTCGGGGGCTGCCCGACGACGCCTTCGACGGGCGACCACACATCGCCATCGCCAACACCGCGTCGGATCTGACCCCCTGCAACAGCCACCTGAATGAGCTCGCGACGAGCGTGAAGCAGGGGGTGTGGGAGGCCGGCGGTGTTCCCTTGAACCTGCCCATGGTGTCGCTGGGGGAAACGCAGATGCGACCGACGGCGATGCTCTGGCGCAATATGGCCGCCATGGCGGCCGAGGAGCTGCTGCGAGCCAACCCGATCGACGCCGTGGTGCTTCTTGGCGGCTGCGACAAAACAATTCCCTCGCTGCTGATGGCAGCGGCCTCCGTGGACCTCCCGGCCGTCGTCGTCCCCGGTGGGCCCATGCTCACGGGCACCTTCCGCGGCTCGCCGCTGGGCTGCGGCACCGACGTCTGGCGGCTGTCGGAGGAGGTGCGGGCCGGAGCCCTCGCGCAGGCCGACTTCCTGGCCTCGGAGTCGGCGATGATCCGCAGCCGCGGCCACTGCAACACGATGGGCACCGCGTCGACGATGGCCTGCATGGCCGAAGCGCTCGGCACTACGCTGCCCGGCGTCGCAGGGACTCCGGCACCCGACAGCCGCCTGCTCGTCGCGGCACAGCAGAGCGGTCGGCTCGCCGTCGACATGGTCGCCGCCGGCCGCCGGCCCAGCACGGTGCTGACACGAGGCTCGTTCTTGAACGCGATCGTCGCGCTGGCCGCCATCGGTGGGTCCACCAACGCTGTCGTGCACCTGCTTGCCATCGCGGGCCGCCTCGGGGTGGACCTGACGCTTGACGACTTCGACCGGGCGGGGTCCGGGGTCCCGCTGCTCGTCGACCTCCACCCTGCGGGCCGGTTCCTGATGGAGGACTTCCACCGCGCAGGCGGGCTGCTCGCGGTGCTCGCGCAGGTTTCGGATCTGCTTGACCCGGCGGCACTGACCGTCACGGGACGGACCCTGGTCGAGCAGGTCGGCGACGCCCCGACCTGGGACAACACCGTCATCCGGCACCGGGAAGAGCCGGTGAAACCAGATGCTGGCATCGCGGTGCTACGCGGCAACCTGGCCCCCGACGGTGCGCTGGTTAAGCCCGCCGCTGCGTCGCCGCACCTGCTGCGTCACCGGGGTCGGGCCGTCGTCTTCGACAGCGTCGAGGACCTCAAGGCTCGGCTGGACGACCCCCACCTCGACGTCGACGAGGACAGCGTCCTCGTGCTGCGCGGCTGCGGCCCCCGCGGCTACCCCGGGATGCCCGAGGTCGCCAATCTGCCGCTGCCCGCCAAGCTGCTGGCCAAGGGGGTCCGCGACATGGTGCGCGTCAGCGACGGCCGGATGAGCGGCACGGCGTACGGCACGGTGGTGCTGCACGCCGCTCCCGAGGCGGCGGCCGGCGGTCCGTTGGCGCTGGTGCGTGACGGCGACCCGGTCGTCTTGGACGTGGCCGCCCGACGCATCGACGTCGACATCCCAGCAGTGGACTGGGCGCGGCGCCAGCCCGCGGCGGCCATGCTGGCGTCGTTGGCCGCGCCGACGCGCGGCTGGGAGCGGCTCTACGTCGATCACGTCATGCAGGCTGACCGCGGCGCCGATCTCGACTTCCTGGTCGGGTCCAGCGGCGACGGCGTCATCCGCGAGTCGCACTAGCCCAAACCTCACGCGCGCAGCGAGGCCCAGGGCTGCTGGTCTGCGACCTCCTCCAGGCCGTACCCGGTCTCACCTCCCAGCGAGGGCGAGATGACGACCTGCAGGTAGGCGGTCTGCTCGCTGTCGTTGAACGAGGCGTGCACCACGCCCTCGGGCACGAAGGCCGAGTCGCCGGCCGTCAGAGTCGTTGACTCCTCACCCACGAACTGGGTGATCGCCCCCTGCTTGACGATGATCATCTCCTCCTGGCCGGGGTGGCGGTGGAAGTCGTGACCGCCGCCGGGCTCCAGTTCGACGTCCATCACGACCAGGTGGTTGGCGCCGGAGGCCGGAACCAGGCGCCACCCGATCACTCCCCAGTCGAACTGCTCCCGGCGTACGTCGGCCAGCTGTATGAACGTGCTCATCAGTCTCCTCGTGTTGGTGTCGCGGCGGTGATCATCTCGTGCAGGCGGTCCGCCATGGCCACGGCGAACCGTTCGTCGTTGACGTCGAGGTCTAGCTCGTGCACCTCGACGTCGGCCAGGGTCTCGGACAACCCTGCGAGCAGCGCCTCGTCGGCTGCCGGATCGTGGAACGGCTGTCCCGCGACGGCGATCATCGACACGCCCTTGCACGGCACGAACAGCGCCGTCGGGCCCAACGCCGCGGACAACTTGCGCCCCACCTCACGACCGAGCTCACGGCACTCGTCCGGTGTCGTGCGCATCAGGGTCACCGTGGGATTGTGCACGTAGAGGATGCGCCCCTCGAACGCCGCCGGGACAGTCTCGCGCGGTCCGAAGTTCACCATGTCGAGGGCTCCGAGGGAGACCACCTGTGGCAGGCCGGCAGCACCTGCCGCCTCGAGCCGCCCCGGTCCGGCCGACAGCACCCCTCCGACCAGCTCGTCGGCCAACTCCGTGGTTGTCAGATCGAGCACGCCCGCCAAGAAGCCGCCGGCGACCAAGGTCTCCATCGACTGCCCGCCCGTCCCCGTCGCGTGGAAAACGAGCACCTCGTAGCCGAGCTCCTCGAGCCGCTCACGGGCACGCGTCACACCCGGCGTCGTCACGCCGAACATCGACGCGCCGACGAGCGGCTTGTGCTCCATCGGCGGCACGGACGCCCGGACCATGCCGGCGATCGCCCCGGCTGCATTGGCCAGTATCCGGGCGGAGACCGAGTTGATCCCGGCGATGTCGACCACCGAGTACATCATCGTCACGTCGACGGCGCCGACGTAGGGCCGGGTGTCGCCGGAGGCCAGCGTCGAGACCATCAGCTTCGGTACACCGACCGGCAGCACGCGCATGGCCGTCGTGACGATCGACGACCCGCCCGACCCGCCGATGCCGAGCACCCCCTGCAACCGGCCCTCGTCATGGAGCGCTTGCAGCAGCGCAGCAGCGCCTCGGCCCATGGCTGCTGTGGCTGCTCCACGGTCGCCAGCCTCAGCCAGCGCGCCTGAGTCCTCTCCGCCGGCGCGGGCGACCTCCTCACGGGAGATGTCTGGTTCGATCTGCGGCGGGTAGACCCCGACGTCGACGAGCAGCACGTCGACACCGTGCTCGCGCACGCGGTCGCGCAGGAAGGCGTACTCGTGGCCCTTCGTGTCGAGGGTTCCGGCAAGGACAACGGTAGGCATCACAGGCTCCTAGCTGCATCGCGGTAGGCGGCACGGAGACCTGCACCGTCGACCTGGGGATCCGGTTCCACCGCAGCGCCGGCATCGAGCCGCCACGACGCCGCCACCTTGCGGGGGCCGCGTCCGGAGTGCACGGCGGCTGCCTGCACACAGGCACCCGTCGCAACCGGCTCAGCGGCGGCGTGGACGGTGATGGGCGATCCCCACAGGTCTGCGGTGATCTGCCGGTAGGCCGCCGAGCGTGCGCCGCCGCCGATCAGCCGCAGGGAGCCGTCCATCTCGACGCCGGCGCTTCGCAGCGCGTCGACGCTTGACAACAGCCCGTGGACCACGCCGGCGAAGGCAGCCCGCGCGAGGTCCTCGCGCGTCGTGTCGTTGCGCAGTCCGCGCCAAACTCCCGCCGCATCGGGAAGATCGGGAGTGCGTTCGCCGTCGAAGTAGGGAAGGAGGCTGAGCTCTGCTCGGGGCCGCGCGGCAAGCGCCATCGCGGTCAGCCCTGTCACGTCCACGCCCAGCCACCGCGCCACGGTCTCGGTCACCTTCGTCGCGTTCAAGGTGGCGACCAGAGGCAGGAAGCCGCCGGCCGCGTCTGCGAAGCCGGCTACGGAGCCCGTCGCGTCGGTCGTCGGTGACGTGGCCACCGCGTACGCCGTCCCCGACGTCCCGAGCGACACGGTCACCTCCCGCGGTGACAGGGCAAGGCCAAGCGCCGCCGCCATGTTGTCGCCGGTGCCCGGGCCCACGACGACGCCGCGACCTAGGCCGAGCTCGTCGGCCACGTCGTCGACAACGGTGCCGGCCGACTCCGTCGGCCCCAGCACCGCGGGCAGCTTCGACAGCCACAACTCGGGGTCTTCGACGACGAGTCCGAGCAGGTCGGTGCGGTAGCAGCCGTCCACCGGCGACCACCACCCGGTGCCCGAGGCGTCTCCACGGTCGGTCACGTGCTGGCCGGTCAGCCGCCAGGTCAGCCAGTCGTGCGGCAGCATCACCTTGTCGACGAGCTCGAGGTGCTCCGGTTCCTTGTCCGCCAGCCACGCCAGCTTCGTGATGGTGAAGCTGGCCACCGGCACGACCCCGCAACGAGACGCCCACTCACCGGCGCCGAGACGTTCGCGCAGCGCCGCGGCATGAGGCGCGGAGGTCGTGTCATTCCACAGCTTGGCCGGACGAATCGTCGTGCCGGCGCTGTCGACCACGACGAGCCCGTGCTGCTGGCCGGCGATCGACAACGCGACGACGCGGTTGAGGTGCGGACGCACCTGCGCCAGGGCCTCGACCAGCGCCGACCACCAGGAGGCGGGGTCCTGCTCGGACCTACGTGGCGACGTAGGCGGATGAGGAGCGCGTCCCGTCGCGACAAGCGCGCCGGTCTCCAGCTCTCGCACCTCGACCTTGGTGGACTGGGTCGAGGAGTCGATGCCGGCGACGAGCGGGGCTTTCACCCCGACGGCCCCGGTCGTCAGAACGTCACGGCCTTGAACGCCTCGGTCTGAGCCTTCAGTGCCTGCTCGGTAGGTAGCCGTTCCATGCTCGAGGCGCCGTAGAAGCCGTGGACGTCCTTCGCGTGCTGCAGCACGTAAGTGGCGTCGGAGGGCTCGGCGATCGGGCCGCCGTGGCACAGCACGAGCACGTCGGACCGCGCCGCGCGCGCCGCGGCCCCCCACCTGTCGACGCGGTCGACGCAGTCGTCAAGCGTCAGAGCAGTCTCGGCGCCGATGCTGCCGCCCGTGGTCAGACCCATATGACACACGACGATGTCGGCGCCCGCTTCGGCCATCGCCGCGGCGTCGTCCTCGCTAAACACGTACGGCGTGGTGAGCAGGTCGAGCTCGCGGGCCTGACGGATCATCGATACCTCGACCGAGTAGCCCATGCCGGTCTCCTCCAGGTTCTGGCGGAAGACACCGTCGATCAGGCCCACCGTCGGGAAGTTCTGCACGCCGGCGAAGCCCATCCGCTTGAGATCGGCCAGGAACACGTGCGGCAGGTAGAAGGGGTCGGTCCCGTTCACGCCGGCCAGCACGGGTGTGTGGCTGATTACCGGCAGCACCTCGCGGGCCATCTCCACCACGATCTCGTTGGCGTTGCCGTAGGCGAGCAGACCAGCCAGCGACCCCCGCCCGGCCATTCGATACCGACCCGAGTTGTAGATGACGATGAGGTCGATGCCGCCGGCTTCTTCCCATTTGGCGGACAGGCCGGTGCCGGCGCCCCCGCCAACGATCGGTTGTCTGCGCGAGGCCATGTCCTGGAAAGAGGCGACGAGCTCGCCGCGGCTGCGCGTCATCAGGTGGACCACATGATGCGGTTGACCTCGTTCTCCAGCAGCTCCTGACGTCCGGAGACCGGCGTCGGATCCAGGTCTGCGTGCAGTGCCTCGTCGGCGAGCGAGGCAAGGGTGGATGCCGGGTCCAGAATGCGGCGTCCGAGCTCGCCGTCCCACCCGACGTACCGCTGGCTACGGGCCTGGTCCAAGACACCGTCGTCGATCAGGGCCTGGGCAACCAGCAGAGCTCGGGCGAGCGTGTCGATGCCGCCAATGTGCCCGTGAAACAGGTCGATCCGGTCCAGGCTCTGGCGCCGCAGCTTCGTGTCGAAGTTGAACCCGCCGGTGGTGAAGCCCCCTGACGACAAGATCTCGAAGAGCACCGGCGCGAGTTCCTCGACCGAGTTGGGAAACTGGTCGGTGTCCCACCCGTTCTGCGGGTCGCCGCGGTTGGCATCGATGCTGCCGAAGATGCCGGAGTCGACGGCGTACGCCACCTCGTGGTGAAACGAGTGCCCCGCCAGCGTCGCATGGTTCCCTTCGATGTTCACCTTGAACTCACCGGTCAGGCCGTAACGGTCGAGGAACCCGTGCACGGTCGCGCAGTCGTAGTCGTACTGGTGCTTGGTGGGCTCCTGGGGCTTCGGCTCGATGAGCAGCGTCCCGCCGAAGCCGATCTTGTGCTTGTGCTCGACCACGAGGTGCAGGAAGCGCGCAAGCTGGTCGGTCTCCTGGCGCATCCGGGTGTTCAGCAGCGTCTCGTAGCCTTCCCGACCGCCCCAGAGCACGTAGTTCTCACCACCCAGCCGGTGCGTGGCCTCGAGCGCGTCACGCACCTGGCCCGCTGCATACGCAAACACCTCCGGGTCGGGGTTGGTCGCGGCGCCGGCGGCGTAGCGGGGGTGCGAGAAGACGTTGGCCGTCCCCCACAACAGCCGGACGCCGGTGTCGGCCATCTTCTCGGCGGCCCGGTCGACGAGCCGGTCCAGGTTTGACTTCGACGCCTTGAGGTTGTCCCCCGGCGGCGCCATGTCGACGTCGTGGAAGCAGTAGAAAGGCGTACCGAGCTTGTCGAAGAACTCGAACGCCGCGTCCTGCTTGGCGAACGCTGCCTCGATCGGGTCAGCGGCGGTGTCCAGCCACGGTCGGTCGAACGTTCCCGCGCCGAAGACGTCGCTGCCCGGCCAGTTGAAGCTGTGCCAGTAGCAGACGGCGATCCGCAGGTGGTCCTCCATCCGCTTGCCGCCGACCAGCCGGTCCGGGTCGTACACCCGGTAGGCCAGGCTGTCAGGGCTCGCCTGCCCGGCAGGGCGGACCGGGTCCGGCACGTCGGGGAAGAAGCTGCTCATGCGGTCGTGTGCTCCTAGCTGCGAAATGCCTCGCGGCCGACGCCTTGGACGGGGATGCCTTGAGCGGCGAGGACGTCGTGCTGCAGCGCGTACATCGCCGCCGCAGCTCTGTCGATGTGCCGGGTGAAGTCGATGGACCCGGCCAGGATCGGCTGGAGCAGGTCCTTGTCCTGCACGCGCGCCGCCGGGTACTCGTGTTCGACGATGAGCGGCATGCTGGCTACGTCGACGTCGAGCAGCTCCCGGGCGGCCAGCTGGTGGTCGAGCCAGTCGACCGTGCGGTTCTGCAGGTAGGCAAGCGGGTCGTGCCGGGCCGTCCCGGGCAGCTCGTGCTCGCACAGCACGGTCTGCTTCTTCCAGGCGTTCGCCAGATCGGCTGGGTTCGAGGAGATCTCGTCGCCGTCCCAGTCCCCGCGCTGCACGGTCTGACCGCCGTAACCCCAGGCCGACACGCCTCTGGAGTCGACGACCTGACCCTTCACGTGCATCCCGGCGATGATGAAACCGTAGCCCTCGTCGGCGAGGTAGGAGAACATCGACCGGGTGTCCTGACCCATCAGGATCGAGTGCGAGGGGTCGTAGTGAATCCGGAACTGGTCCCCGACGCCGTTCCGCTCGCAGATCTTGTGCAGCGCGATCCACATCGCCGGCGTGTAGGCGAGATTGTTGTGGAAGTTGTCGCCGGGCGACCACCCGGGCATCGGGCACTGCTCCACCCGGTAGGAAAGGCCGCGATCCTTCGCCGCTTGAAGAAGCGGCACGAATCCCTGCTCGAAGTCGATCAGGTTCTGGTCCATCGAGCGCGCCTGGTTCCGCCCGACGAAGCCTGTGACGGCGGACACGCCCAGCAGTACGGCGGTGTCCATGACCCGAAGCATGAACTCGTGCTTCTTGCGGCGGATCGCGGGATCCTCGTGGAGCATGTCGTCGAAGTAGGCGACGTCGGCGATGGTCACACCCGTCTCGTCGATCGCGGCCTGCACGCGCTTGGCGCGCTGCTCGTCGAACGGGTCGCGCAGGTCCAAGGTGTTGGCGACAGGGTCGAGCATCGCTTCGGCCGGGACGTCGGCGAGCGAGGGGTGCAGCGCCGAGGAAAGCTCGATGCAGTCAGCGCCCAGCTCCTTGGCGAACGCCAGCCACTGCTCGACGGCCAGATCGGGATCGGCGTCGCGCTGATCTCGGGGCGTGAGCTCCTGCAGCGCCGCGGTGAGCACGCCCACCGGCATGAAGGTCGGTTCGTACGGCGAAGTCCTGGTCACGGGAAGGCCTCTCTAGGTTGTCAGATGTCCGCGACGTCGACAGGCGCACGATTGCGCGCCGAGGCGATCGCCGCGTGGAGCACGCGTTGGGTCTGTAGGGCGTCGGCGAAGTCCGGCAGCGCAAAAGCGGGTTCGCCCCCACCGATGACCGTGAGGATGTCGCTCGCCTGGTTCACGAAGCTGTGCTCGTAACCCAGTCCGTGGCTGTCGGGCCACCAAGCCTCGAGGTAGGGGTGACCGCTGCCGGCGCGGGTGACGTCGATGGTGGTCCAGCCCTGCACGGCGGGATCGTTGTCCAGACTGTAGAAGTGCAGCTCGTTCATGCGCTCGAAGTCGAAGCGGAGAGCGCCGCGCTCGCCGTGGATCTCGAAGCGGTTGGCGTTGTGGTAGCCGGTAGCTAGCCGAGTCGCTTCGAAACTGGCAAGTGCTCCGCCGCTCAGCCGGGCCAAGAACAGCACCGCGTCGTCCACCGTGCTGCGCCCCTTGGTGCCTGCGGTCGCGGCCCCGGCACCCGCGATCTCGCCGCCCGTCGCCCCTGCCAGGAGTTCTCTCTCCTCGATGAACGTGTGCTCGACCGCGCCCTCCACCGTCATGATCTCCTCGCCCGTGACGAAGCGGATCATGTCGATGATGTGGGCGTTGAGGTCACCGTGGGCGCCTGAGCCGGCGATCTCGCTCTGGAAGCGCCACAGCAGAGGGGTGTCCGGGCCGCCCCAGCTCTGCAGGTAGGCGGCCCGGGCGTGGTAGAGCCGACCCAGCGCCCCAGAGGCGACCAGCTGTTTCGCCAGCGCAACCGCCGGGACCCGCCGGTAGTTGAACCACACGAACGTCTTGCCCGTGGCGCCCGCAGCGGCGTCGGCCATGCTCTGGGCATCGGCGAGCGTGCCGGCCAGCGGCTTCTCACAGGCGACGTGCTTGCCCGCCTCCAGCGCCGCGACGGCCTGCTCGGCGTGCACGTCGTTGGGAGTGGCGATGTCGATCAGCCCGATGTCCGCTGACTGCAGCACCGCCCGCCAGTCGGTGGAGGCGTGCTGCCAGCCCCACGTCCGGGCGAACTCCTCCAGATCTGAGGCGGAGCGTCCAGCGACAGTGTGCATGATCGGCAGCACATCGCCGGGGAAGAACTTGCCCACGTTGAGCCAGGCGTTGGAGTGGGCCCGGCCCATGAACTTCGAGCCGAGCAGAGCCACATTGATGCGGTCGGTCATGACACGATCCTGTTCCGCTGCGGCTCGGAGGGACGATCGCCCGCGTCGACGGCACTGCCGACGCCGAGGTACCGACGCTGCAGGTCGGGGCTCGCGAGCAGCTCCGACGCGGTGGACTCCGCCTCGATGCGGCCCGAGACCATGAAGAGCTGGCGCTCCGCCATCGCGGTAGCCGCCCGCAGCTTCTGCTCCACGACGAGAACGGCGGTGCCTTCGGAGACAAGGTGGTGCACCGCCTCGACGAGGACGTCGACAATGGTCGGTGCCAACCCCTCGGACGGTTCGTCCATGAGCACGAGCGAACCGTTCAGGAGCAACGCCCTGCCCACGGCGAGCATTTGCTGCTCGCCGCCCGACAGGTCAGCGGCGCCGCTTGTGCGCCGGTCCGCCAGCCGCGGAAAGAGCTCGTAGACCGCCTTGGGCGTCCACCGCTTTCCTCTCGTCCCCTTGGCCAGCATGGCCAGGTGCTCGTCGACAGTCAGCGAGGGGAACAGCCGGCGCCCCTGCGGCACGTAGGAGATGCCGCTGCGGGCGATGTGCTCGGGTGACTTGCCGTCGATGCGCCGGCCGTTGAGCAGCACCTCGCCGGCGAGGGGGCGTACGAGCCCCATGAGCGTGGCGCACAGCGTCGTCTTGCCCATGCCGTTGCGGCCGAGGATGCCGACGGCCTCCACGTCCATGGTGAAGCTGACGCCGTCGAGGACCTGCGACTCGCCGTAGCCCGACGAGAGGCCTCGTACCTCTAGCAGCGTGTCGGTCATGTCAGCGCCTCGCTGCCCAGGTAGATCTCGTGGACCAATGGGTTCGCCTGCACCTCTTCGGGTGTGCCGGACGCGACCATCTTGCCGTCGGACATGACGACGATCCGCCTGGCCACCTTGAACGCGACGTCCATGTCGTGCTCGATGAGCAGCAGCGTCGAGTCCGCCGCCAGCTCGTCGAGCAGGTCGGTGAGCCGCTCCCGCTCCCCACGAGACAATCCGGATGCCGGCTCGTCGAGCAGCAGTACGTCGGGTTCGGTGGCGATCGCCATACCGATCTCGAGCTGCCGCTTCTGGCCGTGGGACAGGTCACTGACTCTGCTGCTGAGCCGGTCCTGCAACCACACCGACTCCGATGCGGCCGTCGCCCGGTCACGCCACGAGCTGTCGCCGCCTCTGGGCAGCAGTGCCCGATGACGCCCGTGACGTCCGACAACCGCGAGATAAAGATTATCCGCGACCGTCAGACCCGGGAACGAGCGCGCCTTCTGATAGGTCCTGCCCACACCAAGGCGCGGTCGGTGGCGGGACGGGAGATGCGTGCAGTCGACTCCCTTGATGGTGACCGACCCGTCCCTTGGCGCGAGGTCCCCGGCGACCACGTTGAACAGCGTGCTCTTGCCCGCCCCATTGGGACCGAGAATCGCCAGTCGCTCGCCCCTGGCGACATCAAGGTCGATGCCGCCAAGGGCCAGCAGGCCGCCGAACGCCACCACGACCGAGCGCAGCTCCACGACGGGGTCGTCGGAGTCGACTCGGGTGGTGGTGTCCGGTGTCATGACTCGTTCCTCGATAGTCCGCTATTCCTGCGGAACGCCGTTCTCCACGGGGATCTCATTTCCGATCCACGGGAGGTCCGCCGTCTCGCACGGAGGGAAGTCGCGGCCCGGAGGTGGCGTGTCGGTGCTGAACGTGCCGCCGAAGCTCTGATCAACCCCGGGGACGATCGCGACGGTCTTCTGGACGATCTCGCCATCCTCCTCCACCAGCTGCGACAGGCCGACATCGACGATGCCGCTGCGATTCTCGTCGAGGCTGATATCGCCGTACGGAAGCTCCAGCGTCAGCTCGGACAGCGCCGCCTGCAGTGGCTCCGCCGACGCGTCGCCTCCCGTCTCCTCCAGAGCCCGGACCAAAGCGATGCCGGCCGAATAGTAGCCGTACATGAACCCGAAGCCGGCAGCGGTAGACGGGGGACCCGGCTCACCACCAGTCAAACCGGTTGAGAGGGTCTTCCACGTCTCGTCGGCGCTGGCAAGGTATTCCTCGATCTCCGGCGTCTTGACGTCGCCAGGAAGGGTGGCGAAGCCGCCGACGTACGCACCGGCGATGTCGGTTCCCAACGCCGAGGCGAGGCCCGGGTTGAAGAAGAGGTTGCCAGCGTGCTGGTCACCAGTCAGGTCGCCCTTGGCGTTCACGAACGCCTCGAGTGCCGCCTGGGTGCCGGTACCACCGACGACCCAGAAGTAGCCGTCGACCTCGTCGGGATCCGGCAGCTGCTGGATGAACGAGGAGTAGTCGGTCGTGCCCAGCGGCGGGAACACCCGGGCGGTGACCTCGCCGCCCACACCACAGAAGTCGGCGATGAAGCCGGCCGCCGAGGTGTGGCCGAAGCTGTAGTCGTCGGCGATGACGGCGACGGTGTCCCAGCCCTCCTGGTTGTGCAGGATGTCGCCCATGCCGGCGTTCCACATGGCGCCGTCTCCGTGGAAGCGGAAGTAGTTCGGCGCCTGGACCTGCAGCGTGGGCTCCTGGGAGCCGGCGATGCCGGACAGCACGGTGATGTCTGGGTGGGCCTTCGCGTACTCGGCGACGGCGATGCCCTCGTCTCCGGACAGCGGGCCGATGACCACGTTGGCGCCCTGCTGCTCGACGAGCTCGCGGATCTCCCCCGAGATGGTGTCAGGGGTGTCGTCGCCGCAGCCGATGCCGACGAGCTCGATCGGGGTGCCGTTGACCTCGGCCCCTTCCCAGCCATCGAGCGCACTGGTCTCTGACTTCACGGTCGCGCCGGCCAAGTTCGCCAAGGCGAGCTCGACACCGGCCACCGTGTCCTCGTGGAACCCGCCGAAGGGCCCCTTGCACTCGCCGAGGATGCCGAGCTTGACGACGTTGTCGCCGCTGGTTCCGGTAGGTCCCCCACTGGGCTCTGTTGCGTTCTCGTCGTCGCTCCCGCTGCACCCGGAGGCCAGCAGGACGAAGACCGACATGAGGGAAGCCGAGAGCAGCCACCTCGGCTTGCTGGATCGCCTGGTCATTCGGTGGGTCCTTTCCCTTGCCAGCGGCGCGACGGTCGCTCCGCTTTGACTTGTCGTGCTGTGCGAACAGCTCGGCTCACGGCTCTCGTCCGGAGCCGGTCGAGACGGGGGTGGCGGACGTCGTCGGCAGCTCGATCGAGTGCTCGGTCGGCTTCGCGACGCCGCGGCCCCGACGTGCTCGCTCGACGATGCCGACGAGACCTTCGGGCGAGAGGACCATGATCAGAAGCACCATCAGCCCGATCACGGTGTTGAAACGGTCAGGTGTCAGGCCGACGCGGTCGATCAGCGGTACCGAGTCGGTGTAGGTGTTGAGGAGCACGTACACGAACGCGCCCAGCCAGGCGCCCTCGAAGTAGGAGATCCCGCCGATGACGGCGATGATCAGGAGGATCAACGTGGGCCCGATGGAGATCGAAGCCGGGTCGATCTGCCCTCGCCACCACACGTTGAGCACTCCCGCGATCCCCGCGACGACTCCCCCCAGCGTGAACGCGAGAGTCCTGTGCAGAGCCACGTTGAAGCCGAGTGAGCCCATCCGCACCGGGTCGTCGCGCACACCCTGCAAGGCCAGGCCGAAGTTGGTGCGGCCAATGGCGCGGAAAGCAAGGTAGGCAAGGACCGAGAGCACGACCGCGGCGTAGTAGAGGTTCACCGGATCGGAGAACGGCTCCGGCGCGACGATGCTCGTGACGCCTCCAGGACCCGAGATCGTAACCACTTGGGCGAAGAAGGAGTAGCCGATGACGCCATAAACAAGCGTCAGCATCAAGAAGTAGATGCCGGCCGTCCGGCTCGCCAGGGCGCCTAGCAAGAAGGCCACCACCGTGGTGACGCCCAGGGCGAAGGCGACAGCGACCCAGGGCGGCCACCCGAGATTGAGCCCCCGGGCACCCGACTCGAGCGCCGCGTTGCCGAACATGAAGCCAGCGACCCCAGCCAGCAGCAGCTGGGCCAACGAGATCATCCCGCCGTGGGAGGTCAGGAAGACGATCGTGACGGCGATCAGGCCGTAGATCAGCGTCTTCGTCATGACGAACGTGACGAAGAAGTCGGACCCGAACGCTGGCAGCGCCAGCAGCAGGACTACCAGCGCCGAGAGGACAGCGTTCGCCGGGGTGAGCAGCCGGCGCGCGGTCATGCGGGCCGTCCGAACAGGCCGTAGGGGCGCACCGCCAGCACCAGCGCCAGCAGCACGAACGAGAAGATGACGGAGTAGAACGTGTACTGCGTCGGCAGGTAGGCCGGCGAGAACTGCACAACGAGCCCGTAGAGGAGGGAGCCGGCGACGGCGCCCTTGATGGAGCCCAGTCCGCCGATGATGACGACCACGAGCGAGTTCAGCAGCCAGGTGCCGTCGGAGCCGGTGGCGGCGCTGGCGAAGGACGCGCCCATGACGCCGCCCGCCCCGGCCAGGAAGGCGCCCACGAAGAACGTGACGGCGAAGACGAGCGTGACGTTGATGCCGAGTGCACGCACCATGGGCTCGTCGTCGACACCCGCCCGAATGACCATGCCCATCCGCGTCTTGGTCAGCCACAGCCACAAGGCTCCGCCGACGACCACAGCGACGGCGAGCATAAACAACCGGCTGGTCGCGTACCGCTGCCCGAAGATCTCGATGAAATGCGTGACGGCGCCGGGCCACACCATGGTCTGTGCCAGGCCGCCGAACTGCCGCAGCATCTGATCAGCCAGGACGACAGAGATGGCGATCGTGATCAGTGCCTGCCGCAGCTCCTGACCTTGGTTCCAGCGAAGAAAGACCTGCTGTAGCAGTACGCCGAGCAGCGCTGCGAGGGCTGCTGCGGCTATCAGCGGCACGATCCACGAGGCCAAAGAGACTTCCTCGGGCGCGATGTTCTGGGTCTTGCCGACCATCGTTTGCTGCAGGGAGATCGCGGTAAAGCCCGCGAGCAGGAACAGTGAGCCGTGCGCCATATTGACGGTGCGCATCAAACCGAAGATCAGCGTGAAGCCAGAGGCGACCACGAACAGGAGCCCGGCGAAGGTGATGCCGTCAAGCAGCGTGACGGCGAACTTGCCGGGGTCGCTCACCGCAGGCTCGGCCGGGGTGTCGTGGGCCAAGAAGACCACCCAAAGAAGTGCCAGCAGGAGCACCAGGGGGACTATCAGCCCCGGCAGTCGACGCGCGACGGCGCTGCGCCGGGCAGACAGCACTGAGGTACTACCGGCCACGCCTACCGCCTCTCCGGTGAGTCAAACTGGCGTCCGCAAACGGTCCCCGCCAGCATGGTGACGCGCGCCACAACGTAGCGAATCCCACCTGGTATTGCAAGGTGTATCCACGTTGACATCCAACGAATCCGACCCTTAACCTGTGCTTGCTAACGGACCCTGGATTTCTAACTCCGGAGTCGCCCCGCTGTCCCCTAACGGACGCCGCGGGACCGACGGGAGAGGCGGCGCGGCGTGACTGGACCCTCGGCGATCACAGGCGCCGGAGTGGCCCGCCCGTTCGTCCTGGGGCAGCTAGCCCGCGATCTGAGCGCTGTCGTCGGCGCCGACAACGTCAGCACCGAAACCGCTGCGCTGGCTGAGCAGTCCGCCGACTGGTCGTGGATGTCGCAGTTCCTCCGTTACCGCGACCTCCCCCTGCCCATGGCCGACGTCGTGGTGCGACCGGACAGCACTGAACAGGTCGAGGGGATCGTGCGTATCGCCTCGGAGTACCTGGTCCCGGTGGTGCCCCGGGGCGGCGGCTCTGGCACGCAAGGGGGCACGTTCGCCCTCTACGGCGGCATCGCGGTCGACCTCACGCGGATGGACCGCATCGTCGAGGTCGACGAGTCCAGCCTGACCGTGACGGTGCAGGCCGGGATCGACGGGTCCGTCCTGGAGAAGGAACTCAACGGCCTCGGCCTGACGCTGCCCCACTACCCCGGTTCGCATCACTTCGGGGCGACCATCGGCGGCTCCCTCGCCGCCCGCGGGTCGGGTGTGGTGTCGACCAAGTACGGCAAGGCGGAGCAGCTCGCACTGCAGGTGGAGGCGGTGGTACCGCCGGGACGCCGGATCTGGACCCTGCCGGTCCCCAACCACGCCGCCGGGCCTGATCTCCTGCAGACGCTCATCGGGTCCGAGGGAACGCTCGGCATCATCACCGAGGCCACCATGCGGCTGGAACCGCTGCCCGAGGGCCGACGATTCCTGTCGTTCCAGTTCGCCACCGTACCGGCTGGCCTCGAAACGGCCCGCCTGATCATGACCCGGCGGATCGTGCCGGCCGCCATGCGGCTGTACGACGAGGCCGACAGCGCGAAGCTGACGTCGATGCTGAGCCTGGACACGTCGGGCGTTCTGCTTATCGTCGTCCTTGACGGCCACGAGTCCTCGATGACGCTCGAGGAGGAGCGAATCCGCGCCGCCTGCGATGTCAACGACGGCGTCGACCTTGGCGCCGGCCCGGCTCAGACGTGGTGGGACGCCAAGTACGAACCGTTCGCCAAGCACAACGCTCCCGCGCCGCCCATGGTGTTCGGCACGACCGACACGTGCGCCCGTTTCGCCGCCCTGCCCGGCCTGTACGAGGCCAAGAAGCGGACGATCGAAGAGGGGTTCGCCGAGTACGGGGCTCGGTACACGGCGCACTTCTCGCACTGGTTCCCCTGGGGCGGGATGATCTACGACCGCTTCTACGTCGACAACGCACCCGACGATCCGGACGAGGCTTTGGCGCTGCACGACCGCCTGTGGAACGCCGCGGTGGAGAAGTCGCTGGAGCATGGGGGGGTCATCAACGAGCACCACGGCGTCGGCTTGAAGCTGGGTCGGTTCATGCGCCCGCAGTACGGGTCGGCGTTCGACGTCATGCTCGCCGTCAAGAACGCCTGGGATCCCGACGGGATCATGAACCCGGGCAAGCTGGGGTTCGGAGCACCCCGAACCGGTCGTTAACCGAATACGAAAGGGAGGACACATGCACCTGTCAATGCACAACTGGATGCGGGCCGAGCCGCTCGAGGTCACTCTCGCCCGGCTGGCCAAGTACGGCTACGAGAGCATCGAGATCAGCGGAGAGCCGGAGCAGTACAAGGCTGATGAAGTGCGACCGCTGCTCGAGAAGTACAACCTGCGTTGTTGGGGCTCGGTGACGCTGATGTTGGGAGAGCGCAACCTGGTCGCCGCGGACCAAGCCCAGCGCAACGCCTCGGTGCAGTACACCAAGGACTGCATCGACCTGGTCGCCGCGCTGAACGGCACAGAGATGACGATTGTGCCGGCGACAGTCGGCAAGATCTCCCCTGACGGCAAGCCCGAGCAGGAGTGGGACTGGGCTGTGACCGGCCTCAAGGAGATCTACGCGCACTCCCAACCGCTAGGTGTTCGGCTCGCCATTGAGCCGCTCAACCGCTTCGAGACCTACTTCATCAACCGGGGCGCGCAGGCGATGGCACTGGCCGAAGCGGTAGGTGACGACTGCGGGGTGTGCTTGGACGCGTTCCACATCAACGTCGAGGAGCAGGACCTCTACCAGACCATCGCCGACTGCGGGCCACGCCTGACGGACTTCCACGTGGCGGACAACAACCGCATGCCGGCGGGCATGGGCCACTATGACTGGAGGAGAGTCGTCGACGCCCTCAAGCAGGCCGGGTACGACGGCGCACTCACGGCGGAGTTCGTCGCACCGGTGGACCGCACACCGGCCAACCCGTTCCCGAACGCCTTGGAGACTCAACCGGTCGACATCAGCGACGAGCAGATGAAGTTCATCGAAGACCACGGCTCGAGCACGCTCAGCGAGGAGTTCTACGATTGGCTGACGCAGAAGAACGCCGAGCACCTCTTGCCGCTGATCTAAGAAGGAGTGGGGGGAGGCGCGGCCACGACCGGCCAATTCCTCCCCCACCATCATGAAATCGACAATCGCGGTGTTGGCGACGCTGGACACCAAGGGTCCCGAAGCGGCCTACCTCAGGGACGGTCTGCGCGCTCGTGGGCTGGAGGCGCTCGTCATCGACTGCGGGATCCTCGAACGGCCGCTTGACATCGTGCCCGACGTTTCCAGCGACGACGTGGCCCGCCATTCCGGCGCGTCGATCGCCCAGCTTCGAGAGTCGGGCACTCGGGGGCGCGCTGTCGAGGCGATGCGCACGATGCTGGCGGACTTTGTCGAGCACCTCTACGCCCAGGGCGAGATCGCCGGGGCGATCGGGATCGGCGGCGCCGAGGGCGCCGTCATGACCGCCAGCGCGCTGATGCGACTACCGATCGGCGTACCGAAGGTCGTCATCTCCCCCATCGCCTCGGGCCGGCACCAATTCGGGCCGCTCGTCGGCACCCGGGACATGATGGTCGTGCACTCGGTGGTCGACATCCTCGGCCTCAACCAGGTGTCCCGAGCGATTTTCGACAACGTGACGGCGGCAGTCGCCGGCATGGTCGAGCCCGGGGCCGGAAGCGCGCACGACCGCGACAGCGCGGATCGAACCGTCGCCGTGACCATGCTCGGCAACACCACCCGCGCCGTCATGGCGCTGCGCGACGAGCTCAGGACGGTCGGCTTCACCACGATGGTCTTCCACTCCAACGGCGTCGGGGGGCCCGCGATGGAGGAGTTGGCTGCTGAGGGCTACTTTCGCGGGGTCATCGACTTCACCACGAACGAGGTCACCGACCCGCTCGTAGGAGGCATTCATGACGGCGGCCCCGATCGGCTGCGGGTCATCGGCGAGCTTGGGCTGCCCCAGGTCGTTGTCCCCGGGTGCATCGATTTCGCTGTCTTCGAGCCGTCGCAGATCCCCCCTGCCCTAGCCGATCGTCCCAGCTACGACCACAACCCTGAGTTTCGGCTCATCCGGACGTCGCCGCAGGACATGCTCACCGTCGCGGGCATCTTCGCCGAACGGCTCAGTGCCGCGAAGGGGCCGATCCAGGTCGCCATCCCGACGGGAGGCCTCTCGATACCGAACGTCCCCGGCGGGCCGTTCTGGGACCCGGAGGCCGACGCAGCCTTCCGGGACCTGCTGCGCGAGGAGCTCCGAGACGACATCCCCATCAGCACCCATGATCACCACGTGAACGATCCGGAGTTCGGCCGCTTGGTGGCACGACTCTTCCTCGACCTCATCCAGGAGGCTTACGCATGACGTCAAGCATCACCCGAAACGTTCCCCCCCTAACCAGTGGAGACGAGCAGTTCCGATCGAAGTTCCGGTCGTGGGCGCTCGCCGACCTGTCCTACGTCGACATCCGTGAGTACCTCGAGACGAAGGACATCGTGCTGGTTCCGATGGCAAGCACGGAGCAGCATGGTCCGCATCTCCCGCTGTACACAGACACGATCACTGCCGTCGAGGTCAGCGCTCGCATCTCCGAGCACATCGGCGTGCTGCACACGCCCCCGCTGTGGGCGGGGTACTCGCCTCAACACATGCACGAGCCGGGTCAGGGGCGGGGCACCATCACCCTTCGCTCCAGCACTTTGCTCAACCTCATGTACGACGTCGCTCGCAGCCTGATCCATCACGGGTTCAACCGCATCATCTTCGTCAACGGCCACGGGTCCAACACCAAGGTGGTGGACCCGGTGCTTCGCCGCCTGAGGTACGAGACTGGTGCGATGATCGGCTTCGTCAAGCCCTACATGGAGCGTTACGTCGGCATCCTCGACGGGCTCATGGAGAATCCGCCGGAGGAGACGCCGGGATGGCACTCCAGCGAGCTCGAGACCTCGCAGGATATGGCGTGGAACCCCGATCTCGTCCGGATGGAACGCGCCTCGGACACCCGGGCGCGGATCCCCGACTTCCTCCCAGAGTCCTTCCGCAAGTCCGACGGCGCTCCCGACGTCGAGTTCGAGGGCTATCAGTACTTCAGCTTCCCGATGGACCATCACGAGTTCATCGACAGCGGCACAATCGGCAACCCTCTGCGCGCGACGAAAGAGAAGGGCGAGGAGGCGTTTCGCCGCTACTCCGAGCACGTCGCCCGCGGCGTGCTCGAGCTCATGGACGTGCCCGTCAAGGTCCACGACCGGGAGTTCGTGGACAGGGTCATGTGATGCTCGGCGACGTGGCGGATAACGGGCAGTCGTCGTCGATGGTGGACGACGTCTACTCGTCGCTGCTGCTGGCCATCGTCGAAGCTCGGCTGGGTGCGGGCACGCCGCTGTCGCAGAACAAGCTGGCCGCCCGGATGGGGGTCAGCCGCACACCCGTGCGGGAGGCGCTGTTGCGTCTCGAGCGCGACGGCCTGGTGCAACGCCTGCCGGAGTCTGGTTTCGCGGTGGCCACCATCACCGCCGACGAGGTGAACGAGGCCTGCGACCTGCTGCACGTCCTGGACACATACGTCTACACGCGAGCTGCCGAGGCTCTGTCCAGGGCGGAGCTCGATGACCTGCTCGAGCTGGCGGCGAGCCTGGTGGACAGCGCCGAGTCCGGAGACGCCGAAGCATGGCGCGACGCAGACCAGCGCTACCACGCAGTCGTGATGGCGGCGGCGAAGAACCGCTTCGTCGCCCAGAGCCTGCAGCAGACACGCCGCCGCGTACAGCGGTTCTGGCTGCAGAAGCGGCACTTCGACGGACGCCTGCGGATCTGCTCACAGGACCACGTCGCGCTCGCTCAGGCGATGCTTGACGCCGATACAGAGGTGCTGTCCCAAACCGTTCACGCCCACATCGAGCGGCTGCGCTCCAGCGTGCTCGCACGACTGGAGAGCGCGGGGCCGCTCCTGCCTGTGGCCGACCCCCTCGCCGTCGTCAGTCGGCAGTGGCAGGCGGCCGAGCCCGCCGACGGGTACTGAGCCCTGCGTGGACCGGCGTCCCCGGGTCGCGTTGTTTGTGACGTGCCTTGTCGACACGCTGTTCCCTGACGTCGGTCGGTCCACCGTCGCCGTTCTGGAGCGGCTCGGTTGCGAGGTCGTCTACCCCGAGGAGCAGACGTGCTGCGGGCAGGCGCACATCAACACCGGCTACCACCGTGACGCTGTCGGACTGGTCCGAAAGTTCGTCACGGACTTTGAGGGCTTCGATGCGGTCGTCGCGCCGTCGGGCTCGTGCATCGGGTCGATCCGCCACCAGCACTCCATGATCGCTTCGAAAGCCGGAGATCCGGCGTTGGCCGAGCGCGCCCGAGCCGTCGCATCCCGCGCGTGGGAACTGTCCGAGTACCTCGTCGACCAGCTCGGCGTAACCGATGTCGGAGCTGCCTATCCCCACACCGTGACCTACCACCCCACCTGCCACTCGCTGAGGGCGCTGGGCGTCGGCGACAAGCCGCTCAAGCTGCTGCGCGCCGTCCGTGGGCTGCGGCTGGTCGAGCTACCGAACGAGGACCAGTGCTGCGGGTTCGGCGGCACTTTCGCGATGAAGAACGCCGACACCTCGGTGGCCATGCTCGCGGACAAGATGACCGACGTCCTATCGACCGGTGCTGAGGTATGCGCCGCCTCCGACAGCTCCTGCCTGATGCACATCGGTGGCGGCCTGTCACGGCTGCGGGCGGGTGTACGCACGGTTCACCTGGCCGAGATCCTGGCCGCCATCGAGGACGAGGCCACGTGACCGAGGCGCAGCCGCCACCAACACCGATTCACGCACCCGCCGGTGTCGGTATGCTTCGCGGGGCCCGAAGCTTCCCAGCGGCTGCCCGCCAGGCGCTGGCCGACCCCCAGCTTCGGCACAACCTCAGGCACGCGACCGCGACGATCCGCGAGAAGCGGGCGAACGTCGTGGCCGAGCTGGCCGACTGGGCCGAGCTGCGGGATGCCGGCCGGGCCATCAAGACCGCCACCATGGCGGCCCTCGACGAGCACCTGATTCGGCTCGAACGGCAGGTGACAGCTGCCGGCGGCGTGGTGCACTGGGCAAGTGACGCCTCCGAAGCCAACGAGATCGTGACGCGGCTCGTGCGTGCGACCGGCCACCGTGAGGTCGTCAAGGTCAAGTCGATGGCCACCCAGGAGATCGGGCTGAACGAAGCGCTCGCGCAGGCCGGCATCGACGCCTACGAGACCGATCTGGCCGAGCTCATCGTCCAGCTCGGCGGCGACCTGCCGTCGCACATCCTGGTGCCGGCTATCCACCGCAACCGGGCCGAGATCCGTAACCTGTTCCTCCGCACGATTTCCGACGTCGACCCTGGGCTCACCGATGACCCTGGTGCGCTCGCCGCGACTGCCCGCCGCCACCTGCGCCGCCGGTTCCTGACCGCCAAGGTGGCGGTGTCTGGCGCCAACTTCGCCGTCGCCGAGACGGGCACGCTGTGCGTCGTCGAGTCAGAGGGCAACGGGCGGATGTGCCTCACTCTCCCGGAGACGCTGATCACGGTGATGGGCATCGAGAAGGTGATCCCATCGTGGCGAGACCTCGAGGCGTTCCTGCAGCTACTTCCCAGGTCGTCCACGGGCGAGCGGATGAACCCCTACACGTCCTTGTGGACCGGTGTCCATCCCGGAGACGGTCCGCAGTCGGTCCACTTGGTGCTGCTCGACAACGGCCGCACGTCGGTGCTCGCCGACGAGGTCGGCCGCGACGCACTCAACTGCATCCGCTGCTCCGCATGCCTCAACGTCTGCCCCGTCTACCAGCGCACGGGTGGGCATGCCTACGGCTCGGTCTATCCAGGCCCGATCGGCGCCATCCTGTCACCGCAGCTGACCGGGATCGAGGACAACGCGTCGCTGCCTTACGCGTCGACGTTGTGCGGCGCGTGCTACGACGTCTGCCCCGTCAAGATCGACATCCCGTCGATCTTGGTGCACCTGCGCTCCGAGCACGTCGAGGCAAAGCGCGAGCAGGGCGGCCTCCCCCCACCCGAGGCGGTGGCGATGGCCGCGGCAGCGTGGGCGATGGCCGACGCCGGCCGGTGGAGCAAGGCGCAGCGGTTCAGCCGTCTAGGCCGGCGTCTTGGGCGCCGGCGAAGCAAGGCGCAGGGTGTGATCCCCTCGCTACCTGGTCCGTTGGCAGCGTGGACGGGAGCGCGTGACGCACCTCGGCCACCCGCGGAGACGTTCCGGGAGTGGTGGGCGCGCGAGCGCAGCGGTGACGGGGAGCATCGATGACGTCTCGCGAGGCGACGCTGGCCCGAATCCGCGCCGCTCTTGGCGGCGTTGCTCCCGTTCCTTCCATCCCGCGCGACTACCGTGTCCGAGGCGACCTCGAGGCCGGTCCAACGGCACAGCTGTTCGCGCAGCGGGTGGCCGAGTATTGCGCCACGGTCCATCACACGGCGCCCGACGGTCTCCCCTCGCTGATCGCTACGATCCTCGCGAGCGTCGGCGAAACGCGCGCCGTCGTACCGATTGGTCTGCCCGCCGACTGGCTCGCCGACGTGCCCAGCAGCGTTGTGGTGTGCACCGACGATGGCGGCATCGCGACGGAAGATCTCGATGGTGTTGATGCCGTCGTGACCGGATGCGCCGTCGCGATCGCCGAGACGGGGACCGTCGTGCTGGACGCCGCCCCGGACCAGGGCCGGCGCGTCATCACTCTCCTCCCGGACCACCACGTCTGCGTCGTCACCGCCGAGCGCATCGTGGCTACGGTGCCCGAAGGCCTGGCCCGACTCGATCCCACCCGGCCCTTGACGATGATCAGCGGCCCCTCGGCCACCAGCGACATCGAACTGACCCGGGTCGAGGGTGTCCATGGCCCGCGCAACCTGGACGTGATCATCGTGACGTAGGCGAACCACTCTCGCCTGCTCCCCTGGTTCCCTGGGTCCTCCGGTCAGCAAGGCGTCAGCGCGGAGGTGTGGCAGGGCGCGCCAGGGCGGTGCCTGGCCCCTCGACTGCCGTCACCAGGAAATGCTGCACGGGCACGCCACGTATCGACGCGTCGAGCACCTGCACCGTGTGGGCTACCGGGATCCGCTCCCCCATCCGGGCGAGGGTGGTCGCGACCTGCATCCAGCAGCCGGGGTTGGCGGTCACCATGATGTCGGCATCGCTCGCGAGCACGGCCCGCGCCTTGCGTTCGCCGAGCTCGCGGGCCGGCTCGGGATTGAGGAGGTTGTAGGTCCCGGCGCTACCACAGCAGATCTCCGCCTCGACAAGCTCCTTGAGCTCGACTCCGGCGATCCCACGCAGCACCCGGCGCGGCTGGTCCCGCACGCCCTGAGCGTGAGCGAGGTGGCAGGCGTCCTGGTAGGCCACCTTCATCGGCAGCGGGTGGCGTTCGGCGACCGGTCCGAGCTCGTCGAGCAGCTCGGTGATGTCACGGACCTTAGCCGCCAGCTGCTCCGCCCGCACAACCCATCCT
>JAABUN010003570.1_pt1 | contig 23707 bp, 14 predicted proteins | sample 5559311 | NCBI WGS metagenome assembly JAABUN01 (sample SAMN10711877, study PRJNA513370) | rock metagenome | isolation source: Antarctica rocks | place: Antarctica: Victoria Land, Siegfried Peak sud
CCGCGATGGTCTCCTTGGTCCCGTGGTACCTGGACAAGCGGACGCGGGAGATGGTCGCCGCGCGTCCCATCGAGGTGCCGAAGGCAATGAAGGAGCGGTCGTGAGCGAGGGCTGGAGCGCCGACGAGCTTGCCGTCAGGGTCGCCGAGCTTGAGGTCCGGGTGGCGCAGCAATCCAACGACCTCGCGGATGTGACCGCGTTGATGACAGACGGATCGGTCTCCAGCGCAACTGCCCCCTCGCTTCGGTACGGCACCCTCGATGACTGGGTGCTGGAGTACTTCGCCCCCACCTTCGGCAGGCCGATCGGCGGCGAGATCCGCTGGTGCGCTCAATGGCGCGAACACGCAGAGGCCATTAGTCGCTTGGAGGCGCTTTGGCGCTCATGGGAGGCGCTGCGCCTCGATCCAGCCATGGGCATGGCCACGTGGTTGACGCACTACTTAGACCCGCAGTTGGCCGTGCTGTTGGGCAGGGGTGGCCCCTTTGCGCAATGCAACGTGGACCGCCATGAGCGGCAAGTTGCGTTGGGGCCTCCGCCCATCGGTCGGCTGGACCGTAGACCTAGACATTGACGACGATCCCGGATCTCGAGGCCTTAACGCCAAGATTCGCACATCGACGGCTGGAACGACCGCCCCACCCCTTCGTCTGGACCAAAACCGTCGAACAGATCCTCAAGAAGCCAACCGTCAGGCCACTTCAAACATGAACCGTTAACTATGAACTATCTCAGTGAGGCGAGAAAGGGAGAGTGTCGGCGCTCGGCGCAGGATAGCAATAACCTGTAGGGGGGTGTTACCAATTCGGGGCGGCGCCGCGATTCTAGTCTCGCGCGCCACAACTCGCCCCTTCGAAAAGTCGAGGACCTGAATCCGCTGCTTCAACCGAGACCCCGAATACTGGCTTAGGTCGAGCAAGAATGCTTCGGATTTTTGGCCTGCGTGAGGGTCAGAGACCCCGGCATCGAGCATATGAACCAGGCGTACGTCCATCAGGTCCGTCAGAAGGTTGTATTCCGCAGGCGCTTGCTCCTTATCGCGGAAGTTCACCAAGAAGTAGGTGTAGCTCTTTTCCTCGAGGCAGAAGTCACGAACAACCTTGAGGGCTGCCAAGGTCCGCTGGGCAGTGCCCACATTGGAAGCCATGTCATCCTCAAGTTCCTGCAGCTTGGCGCCCATGGCATCGCCGGCTGCCTGGTTTACATCCTGCGCCCCCACCAGTGTCGCGTTGGATCGTGCTTGAGCCTTCACTATGGAGCTCGACGCCAGCACGAGATAGTCACGAGGCACGGCACCCGATGCCAACACGAGGCGATCCAATGCCCTGTTGCTGAAGAGCCTTGTAAGCACCGGGATTCCAACCTGTGCGGCGTAGCGCTGGAGGACGTTTTCAAGGAAACCCTGCGCACGCTTCGGGTCTTGGAGCGTCACATCAAGGTCGATGATATCTGCATCGTGAATTGTCTGAAGGCCACGCGGTGGCGACGACTCAAACCACCGCGTCAGGTGTCGGATAGAAGCAACCTTGAGCCACGCATTAGAGTCACGAAGACAGCCGTGCAACAGGTCCAATACAAGTGGTTGCTGATCGCGAGGTAGGTAATAGAAGTCGTCGAGGAACAGATAGAGCGAGGCGTCCTCAATGTCAAGAAATCGAGAAAGCGCCCGCTGAATCCTAGGGACGAGGGCAAGAACGGTCTTCTCGTCGGAACTGCCGGAAGAGAGTAGCGTTCGAATCCTTTCAAATATGTCGTGAAGGTCAATGGCGACCACCGACTCTGGCCTTACGGCCTGCTGCGCTGCAAGGACACTCGTTAGCAATTCTTCAAGCACGTAGAGCACTACCCGGCTCGACGGTTCATTTCTCAATGTCTGAACATTCACCCAAGGAGTGATTGATCTCTCACGCTTCAACTGACTGCGCGCCTCAACAAGTAGGGCAGTTTTACCTGCTCCGCGGCGCCCAAAGATGAGGTGGTGACGCCCGGCCGTAACGGCAGACAAGTTGACCTCGACGTCCCGAACGTAGGAAAGACTAGGTTGCGCCAACGAAACCCGCGAGCGGGCGCTGATCAGTCTTATCAGGTCCGTTGCCCGCTGGTCCTGAACCCCCCGGTTCAACTTCGTAGGCGAAACCGCCTCCAGCATGGCAGAGGGTGCCTTTCTGACTACCACGAAGGCCCTGGGCGTTTGAGATGCGAGGTCGTCGTCAAGCGCGTTGCCTATCTCCGCCCCCCGCGACAAATCAGTATCTGAGACATAAACTATGTAGTTCGTTTCCTCGGGGTAAGTACGCGTGTCGATGCTGATCACGGTGATGCCAGTCCGCTCGAACTCCATGCGAAGGAACTCTGAGATCTCGCTCGGCGGAGCCTTCGACGTCATACGTGCCCACATCCTTTTGCTCTCAAATACGTACGAACGATCAGAAGAAGTGTATGAGCGTGACCTTGAAGGTCCTTGGCCGCCACTGAGAAGTCAACGGCTGCGATTGGGTACGGATCGTAGTCGGCATCGTTTCGGTAACCGCGTGCATTCTTCAACCGGTTCTCCCACACGGCGTTGCTAGGGAAGTCAGAGGGCGTGTGCTGAGGCAGCGTCTCGTGCCGCTGATAATCGTCGCCATCATTGGCGTAGAAGACGGTGGCACGCATCGCGTGGTACATGGCGTAGTAGAAGCGGCCAATGGCCGCTCGGTACTCGATGGGCCGTGTGCGCATCAATTTGTTGCCCACGCTTAGACAAGCTTCCGCGAAATCAAGGCGATCAGATGTGGCCTGGTCCCGCAGGTCATCAAGCGAACGGCCCGTGGTGCTTGTGATGTAGACGCCATCCCTGAAGGCCTTCAGCTGCTTCTGGTTCGACTTGCTGAGCCGCAGCAGCTGGGCCTCGAACGGTGTGAGTGGCAACTCCCCCCCTCGTCATGCCTCAGCCCCCGGGCCGGATGAGCCTACATCCCAGGACCTGGCCATACGACTGATTGCCGAGTAGCCCTCTAAAGGATCAAGGGCGCGCCTGCGGCGCGCCAGACGCGGGTCCCGGCTCCGCGCTACGGCCCGAGCAAGCTCGGTCCTGCGCGCTACGCCCTCCGCCGCACCCACGACTACAGCAGCGCCGATCCTAGGGTTCTCGCTCACGGTGGCGCTTCGCCTGGCCACCGCGCCCCACTGACTCCACGAAGCCGGCATGGGTCGCCGCACCCGGGTTGAACGTGCGAGCATCGCGAGTCCCGAGCTGAACGAGCTGACCACGCATGCACGGAGCAACGTTCCCCTCGCCCGCGACGCCCCACCGGTCACCGCACCAGTACGTGAGGCCGCTGACCGCCGCCACCGAGCAGACCCCGCCCTAGCCAGCGGCCACGACCGGTTCCGCGGTGGAAGCTCGAGGGCTACGGACGCTGAAAGCATGGCGCTGGTCGCTGTGGGCGGCCATGCGGTGAATCGAATCCTGCGCGAAACGACCCCAGGGAGGCACATCTTCCGTGGGTTTGCGCTATGACACAGCCGGGCGTCGCGCACCGAACACCACGAGCTGCACTGCGCCGGCCTGGCCACGTGCCCTTGCGGCGCATCCTGACGCTTGCCCTCTTCGCGGTGCTTCCAGGATGTGCGCTGCCGTCGGCCGACCCAGTAGAAGCAGTTGACGAGACACAACCGCCGGACCGTTTCACCATCGTTCCCGATGACCACCACGTGCCGTACGCCGGCACCGCCGAGGACGGCCGCAGGTTGTTCCTCAGCGATGAGCTCTTCGTCCCAGGCGAGCGGGGGCCGCCTCGAGGACCCATTCTTGGAGCACTGACGTGACAACCATCTTGCGAGCTTGACCGCTGACGGGACCCGTCGCACCGTGCCCCTAAGCACAGACTCACCCCGGCGGGCCGGGCCTGGGTAGGTTGAGCGGCGTCGACGGACTTCCAAGGGGGCGCCGCGTGGCTGTGACTGAAGAGGCTGTACCCGAAGCAGGCCAGCTTGTTCGCGCCCGCGGCCAGCAGTGGGTGGTCACTCATGTCCGCCGCAGCCAGCTGCCGGACGACGAGATCGCCGCTGTCCGCTCGCCGGGACGCACTCTGGTCACCCTCGCCAGCGTCAGCGACGCCGACGTGGGCGCCGAGCTGAACCTGGTGTGGGAGGTCGAGCCCGGACGGGAGATCGTCCCCACGACCCGGCTACCCGAAGTCACTGAGCAGGGATGGGACGATCCGCAACAGCTTGGCGCCTTTCTGGACGCCGTCCGGTGGGGGACGGTCGCGAGCGCGGACACGAGTACCCTGCAGGCGCCGTTCCGCTCGGGCATCACGATCGAGACCTACCAGCTGGAGCCGGTGGCGCGGGCTCTCGCGATGCCCAGGGTGAACCTCCTCATCGCGGACGACGTCGGGCTGGGCAAGACGATCGAGGCGGGCCTGGTTGCCCAGGAGATGCTGCTGCGCCACCGCGCGCGGCGCATCGTCGTCGTTTGCCCCGCCCCGCTGACCCTGAAGTGGCGCGAGGAAATGGCCACCAAGTTCGGTCTCGACTTCGTCATCCTCGACGCGGCGGCGCTGCGGGAGCTGCGACGGAGCCACGGCTTGCAGGCCAATCCCTTCGCCACGCACCCCCGCACGATCATCAGCCTGTCCTGGCTGCGCACGCCGCGGGTGCAGCGGCTCCTCGACGAGGTACTCACGCCTCAGACCCGACACCCCGGCTTCTTCGACCTGTTGATCGTGGACGAGGCCCACCACTGCGCCCCGCCGGCACCCAGGCGCGACACGGGCTACGCCATGGACAGCCGCCAGACCAGGGCCGTCCGTCGCATGGGCGAGCACAGCCAGCACCGGCTGTTCCTGTCCGCGACGCCGCACAACGGGTACAGCGAGTCGTGGCAGGCGCTGCTAGAGATGCTCGACCCGCAGCGCTTCGCCCGCGGCGTCGAACCCGACAAGGCCGCCGTCGATGCGGTCATGGTCCGGCGCCTCAAGGAGGAGCTGACCGCCCCGGACGGCACGCCACGGTTCCCCGGCCGCCAGACCGAAGCCGTCGAGGTCACCTACGCCGACCACGAACGCGATGCCCACAAGTTATTGCAGCGCTACGTCACTTCCCGGCGACGTGCCGCCCGAAGGGACACCGTGGACGGCACCGGAACCCGCGGCAACGACCTGGTGGCCCTGCTGCTGAAGAAGCGCCTGTTCTCCTCACCGGCCGCGTTCGCCGCCACGCTCGCCGCGCACGTCGCGTCCAGCAGCGGCCAGTCCGGACGGGGCACGCGCCACCTTCCCGACTGGTACGACGACGTCCTCGGCTGGGACGAGGCCCTGGTCGACGACGTCGCGGGCGTGGACGCCGAGCGAGAGCTCGTCGCCCGCGTGGCAGCGGCCGAACGGGACGCCGACGACAGCGAACGTGGCCTCCTCGCGGCGCTGCAGCGCTGGACCGAGAAGCACGCGGCACCGGCCGACTCCAAGGCGACGGCCCTGATCGAGCGCCTCACCCAGATCTGCCGACCCGGCGGCACGTGGACCGACGAGCGCGTCATCGTCTTCACCGAGTACGTCGACACCCAAACGTGGCTGGCTGGGTTGCTCGAAGCGCACGGCCTCGGCGGCGATCGTCTCGGCCTGCTGCGCGGGGGCATGGACGAGCGGCAGCGTGAACACCTGAAGGCCGCGTTCCAAGCGCCGCCCGATCGGCACCCGGTGCGCATCCTGCTCGCTACCGACGCCGCGAGCGAGGGCATCGACCTGCAGCGCCACTGTCACCGCGTCGTCCACTACGACATCCCCTTCAACCCGAACCGGCTTGAGCAGCGCATCGGCCGGGTCGACCGGCACGGGCAGCACCACCGGGTTCAGGTCGCGCACTTCGTCGGGTCGGGCTGGGAGCGTGCCGACGCCGGCTCCTACGAAGGTGACCTGGAGTTCCTGAGCCGGGTGGCCGTGAAGGTCGCCACCGAGCGGGAGGACCTCGGCAGCGTCAACCCGGTGCTAGCTCAGGCGGTCGAGTCGCGCATGCTCGGGCGCCCCGTCCTGGTCGACCCGACCCAGGTCAAGGCCAAGCCGCAGGCGCAGATGTTGCGCGCCGAGCGCGACCTGCGCGAAGAAGCCGCTCGGCTTCGAGACCAGCTCGACACCAGCCGCCGGCTCCTCCACGTAGCGCCGGGCAACGTGCGCCGCGTGCTCGACGTGGCCCTCGACCTGGCTGCCCAGCCGGCGCTCGTCGATGCGTCTGAGCGCCCCGGCGAGATCGAGCCCCCGACCCTGCGTACCGGGTGGGAGCGGACGGTCGTCGACCTGGCCGACCCGTTGTCGGGTGACCCGCGCCGACTCACGGTCGACCCGACCGTCGCCGGCGAGCGGGACGACATCGTCATGGCCCATCTGGAGCACCCGCTCGTTGCACAGGCGACACGGCTCCTGCGCAGTGCCGTCTGGGGCGGGCGCACCGCCCTTCACCGGGTCGCCGCGGTGCGCGCCGATCTCCCAGCGGGGACGGACGTCGATGCGCCGCTCGTCACTGTGTTCGCCCGGCTGGTCGTGGTCGGGTCGGACGGCGCCCGCCTGCACGAGGAGGTCGTCCTGACCGGCCGCGTGCTGGCGTCGACACCCGGTGGCCGCTCTCGACGCCTCGAGCTGGAGATGCCCCGCAACGCCGCCGTCCGCGAGGCTGTCGAGGCCTCGCTGGACCCCGACGAATGCCGGCCCGCGCCCGTAGCAGCGCGGCAACGGCTGGTGCAGGAATGGTCAAACCTGGCTGTCTCCCTCGCGGACGACGTCGCGCACCGTGCCCGCCAGCGAACCGACGCGTTGCAGCGGCAGCTAGGTAGGCGGGCGGACGACGAGGCCCGGCGTGTCGTCGGGGTGTTCGACCAGTTGGAGACGATGCTGCGCGGTGCCCTCGGCGGCGAGGGCACCAGGCAGCTCACCTTCGACGACCTCGAAGCCGACGAGCGCCAGCAGGTTGAGCGTGACCGCCTCGCCTGGCAGGCCAGGCTCGACGACCTGCCGGCCGAGCGCGAGCGCGAGCTGGCCGCGGTCACTGCGCGGTACGCCGGCGCCCGCGAGCTCGTGTTCCCCTTCGCCGTCGCCCTGGTCGTGCCGTGAGGGCGCGCCGGACCACCTCGGGGGAGGCCGCCCGTCGCCACCACGAGTGGCTTGAGTTGCTGACGACGTCCGGCCCCTTCCTGACGCTGCCCGCCGTCCACCGGGCGTTCCCGGACGGCCTGCCCGCCATCCCCACGGACGACCGTGCCCGTGTTCGTGCGCTGACCGCCGAGATGCTGGAGGACCGAGGCGCGTCCCGCCACCAGGTCGTCGCCACTTTGCTGCGGGACGTGCTCGGCTGGGGTGATCGGCTGCTCCTGGATGATCAGGTGCCAGCGTCGTTGGCCGAGCCCGTGGTCGAGCACGGCTTGACACTGCGACCCGACCTGGCCTTCGTCTCCCCCGACACCGACACCGACACCGACACCGACACCGAGGACGACGCAGCACCTGGCGGCTACCGGATGCTGGGGATTGTCTCCCCGTGGGCGCGACACCCGCTGACCCGGACGACGGACGGCGGTTGGACAGCGAGCCCCGTCGAACGGCTCGCAGTGCTGCTGCGCGCACGCGACGTGCCCGTCGGTGTCGTGACCGACGGACGCTGGTGGGCGGTCGTGTGGGCACCCAGAGGTGGCACGACCGGAGTGGCGGTCTGGGACGCCGCCCTGTTCAGCGAGGAGCCGGACTCGCTGCGTGCGTTCGTCGCGCTGCTGCGCCGGTCCCGCTTCCTGGCCGTGGCCGCGACTGACACGCTGCCAGCCCTGCTGACCGAGAGCCTCGGCGCGCAGGAGGAGGTGACCGTCACCCTCGGCCGTCAGGTCCGTGATGCGGTCGAGCTGCTCGTGCGCACCCTCGACGAGCTGGACGCCGACTCCGGCGGTGAGCTGCTGGACGGCGTGGACGACGACGAGCTGTACGCCGGCACGGTCACGATGATGATGCGCATCGTCTTCCTCCTCTTCGCCGAGGACCGCCGGCTGCTCCCGAGCGACGACGCGCTGTACGTCGCGGGGTACGGCGTCAGCAGCCTCGTCGACCAGCTCGAGGGCGAGGCCCGGTTGGCGGGCGAGCAGGCCCTGGAGCACCGCACCGGGGCCTGGCATCGACTGCTCGCCACCACCCGCGCCCTGCATGGCGGGGTGCACCACGAGGACCTTCGCCTGCCCGCCTACGGCGGCAGTCTGTTCGACCCCGCCGCCTACCCGTGGCTGGAGTCCGCGGACCGGGTCGGCGACCGCACCGTGCTGCGCGTGCTGCGCGCCGTCCAGTACGTCGAGATCGACCGCGAGCGGCGCCGGCTCAGCTTCCGTGCCCTGGACGTCGAGCAGATCGGCTACGTCTACGAGGGCCTGTTGGAGACCGAGGTGCGGACGGCGGATGAGGTCACCCTCGGCCTGGCGCGACCTCGAGACTGGCCCCGCGGCAAGGAGACCTCCGAGGTGCCGCTCTCGCAGGTGCAGGCGTGGCTCGACGACGCGCCGCCGTCGCTCGCGGAGCGGCTCAAGCCCCGCACCGGCAAGAGCACGGGCGCGCTGGAGAAGGCACTGGCTCGCGCGATCGAGGACCACGAGCGCCAGGCGGTGCGCAGGGTGCTCGGGCACGGTTCTTCGGACGTCGATGCGGTGACCTCGCTGGCCCCGGTGCTGCACTGGTTCGACGGGGGCGAGCCGGCCGTCACCATGCCCGGAAGGCGGTACGTCGCCCCCGGCACGCGGCGGGCCTCGACAGGCACCCACTACACGCCGCGGTCGCTGGCCGAAGAGGTTGCCGAGGGCGCCCTGGAGCCCCTGGTCTACCGGCCCGGTCCGCTGGAGACCGCCGACCGTTCCCAGTGGCGGCTGCGGCCGTCGACGGCGATCCAGGCGCTGAAGGTCGCCGACATCGCGATGGGCTCCGGCGCCTTCCTGGTTGCCGCCTGCCGGTACCTCGCCGACCGACTCGTCGAGGCTTGGCAGGCCGAGGGACGCCACGACGCCCTGCGCCTCGCCGCCGCGCGCGCCGGTGCCCAGGCAACCCGCGACGCCGACGCCGAGGTCGACCACGTGGTGCTGGGGGCGCGTCGCGTGATCGCGGAGCGGTGCCTGTACGGGGTCGACATCAACCCGCTCGCCGTCGAAATGGCGAAGCTGTCGCTGTGGCTGGTCACCATGGACTCCACCCGTCCCTTCGGGTTCCTTGACGACCGGCTCGTCGCGGGCGACTCCTTGCTCGGCGCCGTCGACGTCGCCCAGCTCGAGACCCTGCATATCGACCCGACGGCAGGGCGCGCCTTGCAGCGCGGCGAGCTCTCGTACGCCAACGAGTGGCTGAGCCGGCTCAACCGCGCCGCGGACCTCCGGCGCCAGATCACCGCCTCGCCTGCCACCACGGTCCGCGACATCGACCACAAGACGAGACTTCTGGCCGAGGCCGAGCGCGAGACGGACCACGTCTCTGCAGTGGCGGACCGGCTCACCGGCGTCGGCCTCCGCGTCGCGGGGGAGCGGGCGAGGTCCGTCGACACCGCGTTCGTCGCCCTCCAGATCGAGGTCGGCCTCGACGCGGTGCCTGCTGGGCACCTGCGCTCCGCGGCGTCGACGGACCTGCAGCGCGGCCTGCCCGCGGGCAAGGACGAACGGAAGCCGCTGCACTGGCCGGTGGCGTTCCCCGAGGTCCTCGTCGACCCTCCCGACCGCGGCTTCGACGCCATCATCGGCAACCCGCCGTTTCTCGGCGGCAAAAAGATCTCACGTCCTCTCGGAGACGACTACCTGGCTTGGTTGCAGCGTTGGGATGGCAATGGCCTCAAGGGGAACACGGACCTCGCAGCAAGGTTTGTTCTGAGAGCTAACAAGTTGCTCAACGCCCGCGGGCAGCTCGGCTTCATCGCGACAAACACCATCGTGCAGGGCGACACGCTTGAGGTCGGTCTTGCGCAGGTCACTGCCCGAGGGCTGACCGTGAGAGCTGGCCGCAGCAGCCGTCCGTGGCCCAGCGCCAGCGCCAGCCTTGAGATCGTCAACATCTGGGCCAGCCGCGCGGCGCTATCAGCGACGAGCCACCGCTCCCTTGACGGAGAGGATGTCCCGAGCATCGGTGCCGACTTGGAACCTGTCGGTCGAATCGTAGGGAGGCCGGAGCGACTGCAGGAGAACGAGGGCGTCGCATTCATTGGCGCACTCCCTGCAGGCACTGGCTTCGTGGTGACCGAGCAGAGAGCCCGCGAGTTCATGGCTCACAACGCGGATGCCGCTAACGTGCTGAGGCCGTACGTGATCGGTCAAGACCTGGCGCAGAGGCCAGATGTCTCAGGCAGTCGGTGGATCGTGAACTTCCACGACTGGCCCCTCGACCGTGCAAGGAACTACCCGGATGTCTTGGCGCTCGTTGAGCGCTTTGTCAAGCCGCAGCGAGACCTGCTGCCGGACTACAAGAAGCGAGTCCGAGATGCCTGGTGGCGCTACGAGCACCAGGCGCCTGGACTGTACCGAGCGACAGCGGATCTCGAGCGCATGCTCGCGCTGGCGCGGGTGTCCAACTCCGTCGCGTGTGTAAGCGTTCCAACGGGGCCGGTCTACTCCGAGAAGTGCGTCGTGTTCGCGACGGCTTCATGGGCGGACCTGTCAACGCTGTCGTCGTCCGCACATTTCGTCTGGGTGGTGCGGTACACCTCGACGATGCGAATGGACATCAACTACGCGCCGTCCGATGTGTTCCTCACGCTGCCGCGGCCACAGAGCACGCCGGAGCTGGCGAAGCTGGGGGAGCGGCTCGACACCGAGCGGCGCGAGTTGATGCTCGGTCGCGCCTGGGGCCTGACCACCACCTACAACGCCGTCCACAACCCCGCCGTCACCGACCCCGAGATCGTGAATCTCCGCGAGATCCACGAGGCGATCGACCACGCCGTCCTCGACGCCTACGGCTGGTCCGACCTCGACCCGCAGATCGGCTACCACCCGACCAAGATCGGCACCCGCTGGACGGTCAGCCGCGAGGCCCACTTCGAGCTCCTCGACCGCCTCCTCGAGGAGAACCACCGCCGGCACGCGCTCGAACACCCCCCGCGGTGATCCAGGACTTCGTGACCAGTACCCCTGTCCTACGGCGACCATCTATCCACCAGTCTGCATGAATCGGTAGATATCCCGCTTTGCCAGGAGCAGGATGCCCGTATGACCACGGGGGCCCTGACCAAGGGCGGCAACGTCACGCTGCCGCCGACCGCAGACACCGTCCGGGTGACGGTCAGTTTTGGCCACGGTCGCGATGTCGACGCCGCCGCGCTCCTGCTCGACGGTTATCGACAGGTACGGTCCGACGCGGACTTCGTGTTTTTCAACCAGCCCGCCTCGGCAGACGGGTCAGTACGGCACCTCGGCCGGGAGATCGGGTCGGCGATGACCGGCGAGCGCCTCGAACTTCGCCTGGCTCAAGTCCCGGCGGACGTCGTGACGATTGCCGTGACGGGAAGCGTCGAGCTGGGTAGTTTCGGCGAGTTGGGCCTGGTCCGCTTGGCGATCACCGATGCTGGCGGGGTGGAGTGCGCGTCCTACCGGCTCACAGACGCCGGCGCCGAGACAGCCATGATTCTGGGCGAGGTCTACCGACGGGGCGATCAGTGGAAGGTCCGAGCCGTCGGCCAGGGTTGGGCCACCGGGCTTGCCGGGCTGGCCACTGACTTCGGGGTCTCCATCGAGCCAGAGCCCGAAGCAGTGAGCCCCGTGGAGCCGCCACCCTCCTCGGTGCCCACGTCAGAGGACCGACAGTCGGCAGTGCCGTCGCCGTCTCCGTCCCCAGTCGCTCCTGTGAGCGATACGCGGACGAATGTGCCGCCGTTCCACGACTTCACCGTTCCAGCCCCAGGCGTTGGCAGGCGGTTCACCACCCCGCCCGGCTGGCCGGTCGCCCCGGCGGGATGGGCGCCTCCAGCGGGCTGGCAGCCGCCGGCCGAGTGGCCACCGGCTCCTGCGGGCTGGCAATTCTGGGTCACCAACGCCGCGCCGACGCCACCTTCCAAGAAGCCTGGCATCCCGCTGTTCGGGGCCAAGCGCAAGGCGCAGGAGCTCAGCAGCGAGGTCGAGCAGCTCCGATCGGAGCTGGCACGCCTCGGGGTCCTGGGCGTCGTCGAGCTCGAGCGTCGACGTGACGGCCTGGAGGCCGAGGTCGTCGAGCAGCAGGCGCGGCTGCGCACCGACCTCGATCGTCAGGCCGGCGATCTCGCGACGAAGGCGCGCGACGCCGCCTCTCGGCAGGCGAAGGATCTCGCCAAGATCAACGCCGAGGTAGCCACGCAGCAGCAGCGCCTGAGCGAGCTCCGCCAGCAAGTGGTCGTGACCGAGGAGAGCGCCATCCTCCAAGAGGTGGGCATCTACTCCTACCGGCACCCGCTCACCGATGCCGCTGCCTACCAGGCCGAGCTCGCCCGGCTCCGGGACGCGACCAAGACGATGGCCCGGCGCGACGGGGGCGCGATCGAGGCGGCAAAGGGATGGACCGTGAATGGCTCAGCAGCCCAGGGCCGCACGATGGTTAACGACTTCTCGAAGTTGATGCTGCGCGCCTACAACGCCGAGGCGGACAACCTCGTCCGCGGCCTGAAGCCGTACAAGTTGTCCACGTCCGTCGACCGGCTGGACAAGGTCGCCGCCACCATCGCCCGGCTGGGCAAGACCATGAGCATCCGGGTCGCTGTGCCGTACCACCGCCTTCGGGTCAAAGAGCTGGAACTGACCGCTGACTACCTCGAGAAGGTCGCCGTCGAGAAGGAGCGCGAGCGCGAGGAGAAGGAGCGCCTGCGGGAGGAACGCAAGGTTCAGCAGGAGATCGAGCGCGAGAGAGCGCGACTCGACAAAGAACGCTCCCACTATCAGAACGCCCACGCCGCGCTGGTGGCCAAAGGCGATCATGACGGCGCCGCTCGCCTGGCCGAAGAACTCACCAACATCGAGCGGGCCATGCAGGACGTGGACTACCGGGCGGCGAACATCCGCGCTGGCTACGTCTACGTCATCTCCAACGTCGGAGCATTCGGCCAGCGCATGGTCAAGGTCGGCATGACACGACGGCTCGAGCCCATGGACCGCGTCCGCGAGCTCGGGGATGCCTCGGTTCCGTTCCGCTTCGACGTGCACGCGCTGTTCTTCGCCGAAGACGCAGTCACGATCGAGAACAAGATGCACTTGCGGCTGGCCGACCGCCGCGTCAACCGCGTCAACCTGCGTCGCGAGTTCTTCTACGCCACACCCGCGGAGGCGCGTGACCACTTGCTCGCTCTCACTGGGGACCTGCTGCAGTTCGAGGAGCTGCCTGAAGCTCTCGAGTTCCACCAGAGTCGCAGCAACGCATCGACCGGTTAGCAAGTCTCATCGCCGTGGCTGCTGATTCCTGTCAGTCGAGTTCGACAGGCCGCAGGCCGGTTCGTGTCGCCGAGTAGATGAAGGGGCCAGGTTGCTCCAGGAGGGCCTCGATGGCACGCCACCGGCACATCACGACCTCCAGCTGACTCCACGTCCCGATGGCCTCCTTGCCGGCCAGGGTCACCATCCGTGCTCCGTGGTCTCGAACCGCCGCGATCTCGGCACGGTTCACCGAGATGTCCCTGTCCCGGGTGATGATCAGCCAGCCGCGCCGCGTGACCTCGGGGATCCAGTCAGTGTCCCGCTCTGCGGGCGAGGTGACAGGTGAGGGTGGCCGCGTTCTTCTGTGCAGCGTTCCGCCGAGGTCACCGGGAAACGTGATGTCGCTTCGCACCTGGACCAGGATCTTCGCGAGGCCGAGGACGTCGGCGTCGATGTAGAACCGGACGGCGGCCGGTCGGGCCGCGTCCGTCACGCGGCGCGAGCCGAGTTCTCGTACGCAAGCGCCCAGCGGACGTCGTCCGGATCGAGCCCGAACGCCTCGGCGATCTCGGCGGTGTCCTCGCCCGCCTCGTCGTGCTCGCGCAGCACGTCGGTGCTGATGCCCTTGATCGACGGCCTGCCGAACCGGACGTCGGGGGACATGAGCACGGGTGAGTGGCGGTCGTCGTGGGGCCTCCACCCGGCGGCCAGCTCGCCGTCCCAGGTCACGCGCTCGATGAACGTCGCCGCAGGCGGGGTCAGGATCGTCTGACCGCGGACGACGGCGACGAGGCAGAAGTCGGCGTCGAGCCCGGACTCCTCCTGAGCCTCTAGCAGGAGCTGCCGGTCGGTGACGAATGGTTTCAGGCTCGCGAGCGGGTAGGGCACACCCTGATGATCCCGCAACAGGTCGATGAAGGCCCGTAGCTCGGCCATCGGCACGTTGTGGGTCCGCCGGTACTCACGCAGCAGTGCTGCTTCGACGAACTCGGCCCAGGTCACGGCCCGGTTTCCGCGCGGCTCGACCCGGAGGATCGGCCGGTACGTCCGGTCACGTCGAGTGCCGCCCTCGAGCCAGTAGTGCAGTGTGCCCTGGGCAACACGGAGCAGCCGACTGGCCTCGGCCTCGGCGAACATCTCTCGGTCCAGCACGCTCACGGTCATCGACAACAGTGTGGCACCACGGTGGAGGCAGCAGGGCCGGGAAGTGTCGGCAGCGGTGGATAAGGTCGAGCGCGATCCGGACAACAAACCAGGGAGACTGCATGAGTGCGCAGGCAACGACCGCCACGTCGACCTCCTTCCAGGTGCGTGAGGAGCTCGAGTCGCTACTGGAACGCGACCTGCTCGGGCCGTGGGACGGCCCCGAGGAGGAGCTGCCGCCGGGCACGATCCCGGCCGAGCGGTACCTGCTCGGCCGGCTCGTGCCGCGCATACCCGACGCGGGGCAGCCCGTCCCTGAGCCCGCGGACGACGACGCGTTCCACGACCCCGGGCTGGTCGACACGGAGGCCACCGTGGACGCCGACGACAACGAGGACCGGGAGTCCGAGAGCACCACCCGATCGGGATCGATGTCGTCTTCGGCGCTCGGTGTGTCCTTCGTCGTCCCGGATGACGTGACAACGGTGCGCGTGGATGCGGGGTGGGGCAGGTACCGGCGTGCGCAGTCCGAGACACATCAGAGCGAACAGGGCCGACCGCGGTCGGTGTGGCGGCGTCAGTCGGCAGGCGGGTCTGTGGAGGTGCCTGTTCACGTCCAGGGAACGGGCAAGGGCGTCCCTGACCCCGAGCAGGAGGGTGTCCGCGTCACCTGGACCGTGCGACACACGCACCTGGGCCGGGCGGCGGTGCGGGTCGTGCACGTCGCCCTCGTCAACGCCTTGCCGCCGTTGTCCAGCACACCGGATGAGAACCGGCTGTACCAGGCTGGTCTGCAGGTCACCGCCCTGGACGGCCAGGCAGCGATCTTCGCCGGGCACAATGACGCTGAGCTCGCTACGCCGCCGTCGGTCACCGACGGCGAGCGCGCCCACCTCGCCCTGCTGCACCGGGCCTCCCGGCGGTACGCGGTCGGGAGCCAGTGCGCCGTGGACGCCGACGTCCGCGCCGGGGAGCGACGGGCCTGGAGGCTGCGGACCACGTCCTTCCCCGCCGCGGAGGTCTGGCCTGTCGTCCCGGGTGACGCCGCAGCGACGAATGTCGTCCTGGACATGAACCGGCTGGGCAACCCCGAGTTGGCGGGCGACGACCTGGTCGCCGGCCTGAGCCCGCTCGTGACCGGCTACCGGACGTGGCTCGATGCGCAGGAGGCGCGGCTGGGCGCGGACGCGTCGGACGAGGACGGTGAGCTGGGTGACTATGAGGCGGTCGCGCGTGGGGCCCTGGTTGAGGCCCGGGTGGTCGCGGCCCGGCTCGAGCGAGCGGTGGAGCTGCTGCGGGTGAACGGGCAGGCACGGGAGGCGTTCCGGTTTGCCAACCAGGCGATGGCGCGCCAGCGGGTGCGAGGCGAACTCGTGCGCCGGCGAGTCGCCGACCCGGAGCAGTCCGTGGCCGAGCTGCTGCGAGAGCTGGACGCGCCACGCAACCGCAGCTGGCGCCCCTTCCAGCTCGCGTTCGTCCTGCTCTGCCTACCGGGCCTGACCGACCCCACCCATCCCGATGCGCAACGCGGGGTGGACGACGGCACGGTGCAGCTGCTGTTCTTCCCAACCGGCGGTGGCAAGACCGAGGCGTACCTTGGGCTCACCGCCTACACGCTGGCGGTCCGGCGGCTGCAGGGAGTCGTGGGCACCGGCAACGAGGCCCGCGACGGCTCGGACGGCGTGGCTGTCCTGATGCGCTACACCCTGAGGCTGCTGACCGCCCAGCAGTTCCAGCGGGCCGCGGCGCTGATCTGCGCCTGCGAATGGCTGCGTCAGGAGCGCATCGCAGGCGGCGACCACCGCTGGGGCACCACTCCCTTCCGGCTCGGGCTTTGGGTGGGCAGCTCGGTCACGCCCAACTCATTCGACGAGGCCAAGCGACAGGTCGGGGAGGCGTTCGGTTCCGGCGCCGCGACCGGTGGACCGCTGCAGCTCGTCGCGTGCCCCTGGTGCGGTTCGACGCTGTCGGCGGGCAACGACCTCAAGACCGACGACGCACGCCGGCGCGTGCTGCTCTACTGCAGCGACGAGGACGGTCGCTGCCCCTTCACGCCCGCTCGCGCTCCCGGTGAGGGGCTGCCCGTTCTCACGGTGGACGAGGAGATCTACCGACTGACGCCCTCCCTCGTAATCAGCACCGTGGACAAGCTGGCGCAGCTGCCGTGGAAGGCAGGCACGTCTCCGCTGTTCGGCCTCGTTGATAGCAGATGTCCCCGGCACGGGTGGCAGACGCCTGACACGGAGACCTGGTGCAAGACCCGCCACCAGGCCACTTCCGCTCTCCCGGCGGTCGAGGCGCAGCCGGCGATGCGGCTGCGCCCGCCAGACCTGGTCATCCAGGACGAGCTGCACCTGATCAGCGACGCGCTCGGCTCCATCGTCGGCCTGTTCGAGACGGTCATCGACCGGCTGGCATCCAGGACGGACGACGGCACCGTCATCCGCCCCGTCCTGGTCGCGTCCACCGCCACTGTCCGCCGCGCCCGCGACCAGGTACAGCAGGTGTTCGCCCGCGAGTTGACGATCTTCCCGCCGCAGGTCATCGACGCCGGTGAGACGTTCTTCTCCCGGCGCGTCGCGCCGACGCCTAAGAACCCTGGACGCCGGTACCGCGGCATCTGCACACCGGGTGAGCGGATGAAGTCGGTGAGCATCCGGGTGATGAGCGCGCTGCTCGAGCACGGGCAGTTCCTCTTCGACCGTCACGGCATGGCCGCGGACCCCTACCAGACCCTCGTCGGGTACTTCACCTCCACGCGTGAGCTCGCTGGTACACGCCGCCTGGTCGACGACGACATCACCGAGCGGCTGCGCAGCCAGCAGGTCCGGACTCGGCGCCGGATGCCCAACGTCAGCGAGCTCACCAGCCGGATGCCGAGTCAGCGCATCACGGCAACCCTCGGCGAGCTGGAGCGCGAGTTCGACCCGCAGCACGACTCGACCGCAGCCTTGGATGCTTTCCGTGCCATGACGAAGGCCGAACGCGACGTGATGGTCCCGTCTTTGCGACCGATCGACGTCCTGCTGGCGACGAGCATGCTCCAGGTGGGCGTCGACGTGCCCCGCCTCGGCCTGATGATGGTGTCGGGTCAGCCGAAGAACACCGCGGAGTACATTCAGGCGACCTCCCGCGTGGGCAGGACTGCGGAGCGGCCTGGGCTGGTCCTAACGGTGTTCCAGTGGAGCCGCCCCCGCGACCTGGCGCATTACGAGTCGTTCGCGTACGACCACGAAACCTTCGGCATGAAGGTGGAGGGCGTGACCACCACCCCCTTTAGCGACCGCGCCCTCGATCGCGGCCTGACGGCCGTCATGGTGACGGCCCTGCGTCACGCGTCGACGGACGCACTTCCCAACCCAGCCGCCCACACTGTGCCACTCACCGGGGCAGCTGCCGACGCGCTGGTCGAAGAACTCGCGCGGCGCGCAGGGCTGGTGACCGGCGACGCGGTGTGGGCCGACGAGGTCCGGCGCATCGCCCAGGGTCGGCTGGATCGGTGGCGCCACAAGCGGACGAGCCTGCCTTCGGGCAGGCTCGGCTACAAGGACGCCGACGGCGTCACCGGGCTGCTGCAAGAGCCTGGGGAGAGGGCCTGGACCGACTGGTCCGCACCGATGAGCCTGCGCGAGGTGGAGCCCGACGTGCTGCTGCAGATCGACTTGCTCGATCGCTCGCTCGAGGACGCCCCCGCGTGGGAGTACGTGGATGCCGCCGAGGTTGAGACGCTGTGAGCCCCGTACGGATCCCCCGCGGCGTCGCAGCGAAAGGCAGCCATTCCGACCCGACCCGTGTCGGCCAGGCCCGCCCCAGTCAACTGGTGACAACTACGGGCGTCGGTGCCGTCGCGGATCTGCCCGCGATGAGTGTCGTCGTCCGCGGGCTCGATGCCTGGGCGCCAGAGCGGCAGGAGGTCATCGACGAGCCGAGGCTGCTTGCAGAGGTGCGCCGGGCCCTCGGCGGCCAGGTCCGTGCGCTGCGCACCGCTCCCTGGGACCCGTCCTCGGACGACGACCCGTGGACCCGGGTGGGAGTGCCCGTTACCCCGTTCCCGCGGTGGCTGCGCTGTCCGGCCTGCTTCCGCCTGGCGGCCCTGGACGGCAGCGAGTTCACCCTGGTTCACCGGTTCGGGCGCAGGCCCGACCTGGCCAAGTTCGTGCACAGGCACTGCCCGAAGCAGACCGCGCGACGCGAGACCAACCGGCGAGCGTGCATCCCCGCGCGGTTCGTCGTCGTCTGCCCTGCAGGCCACCTCGACGACTTCCCCTACGTCGAGTTCGTACACCGCGGAGCGCAAGGCATGTGCGGCGGACCGCAGCTCTCGATCTCGGACGCCGCAAGCACCTTGAGCCCACGCGTCACCATCACATGCGTGGCCTGCTCTACGAGGCGGGGCATCACCGAGGCCGCAGGACGCGACGGCTGGCAGGCGCTACCCCGCTGCCGGGGACGCCACCCGCACCTGCAGCGTTTCGACGGATGCGGGCAGCCGCTACGGCTGATGGTCCTGGGCGCCAGCAACCTGTGGTTCTCAGTGACCGCCAGTGCCCTGCATCTGCCGACCGGAGAGAGCACAGCCGATGTCGTCGCCGCGAACTGGGCGGTTCTCGGGTCGCAGCCGGACCAGAACGTCGCGCAGATACTGATCGACGGGATGAACGCGCTCCGCGCGCTGCGCGGCGTCCCGATCGCGGATATCTGGAAGCACATCGAGGACCTGCGGGCGGCGGGCGGTCCTGGGTCGGCCGAGGACGACGACGGCCTGCTGGACGCCGAGTGGCGGCTGCTTTCCAGGCCGACCACCGAGAAGCAGGACAACGACTTCAAGGCCGTCCCGACGCCCGTGCCCGAGGGGTACGACACCCTGCTCGACCAGGTGGTTTTAGTCCGGCGGCTGCGCGAGGTGCAAGCGCTCGTCGGCTTCACGCGGATCGCATCGCCTGAGCGGCGCGATCTCGAACCGAACGGTCGAATCCGCCTCTCTCGGGGGCCCGAGCAGTGGGTCCCCGCCGTCGAGCAGCGCGGAGAGGGTGTGTTTCTCGAGCTGTCCGAGCCGGCCGTAGCTGCCTGGGCCGACGCTGTCCGCGAGCACCCGCGCATCGAGGCTCTGCGGTCCGCCTACGGCAGGTGGGCCGCCAACCGCGACCAGGCCCCCAACCCGGACTTCCCGATCGCGCGCTACCTGTTGATCCACACGTTGAGCCACCTGCTGACCCGCCAGGTCTCGCTCGAGTGCGGGTACTCCTCGGCCAGCATCCGCGAGCGGCTGTACGTCGGCACCCTTGACAAGCCGGCTGCAGGTGTCCTGCTGTCGACCGCCGCCAGCGACAGCGAGGGAACGCTCGGAGGGCTCGTCGCCCTGGGGCAGGCGCGGCACCTTGGCCGCTTGCTCGACCTTGCCTTCGAGGAGGCAGGGCGCTGCTCGTCCGACCCGCTGTGCCGTGAGCACGAGCCGCGGGGGGTGTCTGACTCACTGCACGCCGCCGCCTGCCACGCATGCCTGTTCGGGTCGGAGACGAGCTGCGAGAACAACAACCGCTGGCTGGACCGGTCGGTGCTCGTCGACCTCACCGGGAACGGGCTGACGTTCCCGCGATGAGCTCCGACGTCGGCGCCGCCGCCGCCCGGCTGGCGGACCGGCTGCCTCCGGACGACGTCCGTCGGCTGGCCGAGGCGGCCCTCGCCGGCACGGAAGGGCTGGCCCTGGCGAGAAAGCGTGCCGGTACCGGCGTTCTTCGTGGTGCCGTCGACGAGGCTGCCCGGTTGCTGGCTGCAGGGACGGCGCCGCAGCTGCTGGCCGGGGCCCTACTGGGCGCGGGCTGCGCCGTGGCACAGGAGCGTGGCCGACAGCGAGTGGATGTCGTCTGGACAGGGCCGCACTCGTCGGTGTCTGCCTCCCGCTTGACCTCGGCTGTCGTCGTCGACCTGATTGATTCTGCTAAAGAGGAGCTGCTGTTGGTCAGCTACGCGACCCAATCCGAGCCGACGATCTCCGCCGCACTGGTGTCGGCGGAGCAGAGAGGGGTAGCGGTCACCCTGCTGCTCGAGCGGGCCAGTGACAACCCCGGCTACCGCGGTCCGCGCGACCCATTCCCGACGCTGTCGGCTCGTCGCTTGACTTGGTCGATCGCTGCTCGACCCGGTGGGGCGTCGATGCACGCGAAGATCATAGTCGTTGACAGTGCGGCGGCCCTGGTCGGTAGCGCGAACGTGACTGGTCATGCAATGGCGAAGAACCTGGAGTGCGGCGTGCTGATCCGTGGCGGGCTCGCCCCTGCGGAGATCCTGGCGCACGTCGTCAGTCTCGTGGAGCGTGGAGTGCTGGCCGTCCCGTACTGAGACGGGCAGGCTACCGACGCAGCCCCGGGGCGTTGGTCAGACACGGCCTGCATGCTGCGGATACTGCTAGCGGTGGGGCGACATGCGCTTGCTGCCAATGGCTAGACGATCCAATGTCCGCTCCGTGCTGGTGACTGGATGATGCGCTGCGTCACGGGACACGTGTGGCTCACCCTGGCCGAGCTCTTGAACAGCACGTGTGTATGAGCGTGAAAGACCAACGATGTCCCATGCCGAAGCGGGGACCCATCGAGTTCTGCGAAGGACGTTCACCACCTGCTGTGGTTGATCAGACTGCACCCACCGCCTGTACAGCCGTCCGAGGTTGACCATGAAGCGCATGACGTCGGAGTGCTGCTGAATTACGGCGCCGACGTCCGCGAGGGCGGCGTGCGCGCTGCGTAGTGCCGGGAGCGGCGCCACCCTGCGACTCAGCTCCTCGCCAGGGATCCACAGAGGACCATCGCAGGCCAAGAGCGAGACCGACTGCTGCAGTCGGCTGCTCGCTCGGATGAGATCAGGACTAGGCGCAGTGCCAGTGGCGAAGGACGTCCAGTCGGTTGCCACGGCCGTGAGTCCGCGGCCGATTCGTGTGAGCGCGAGGTCCGTTTCCCGGGCCTCGGTCTCCGCCAGATGCCCGTGCCAGTGCGCACGATGGAGGACCTGGGTAAGCGCGGTGATCCGCCCGGCACCGATCGCCGCGCCGCGCAGGTCCTCGCTGCTGACATCTGGTCGCCGTGCTGCTTGTTGGGCGGCCACCCGCCAGTCGAAGACCGCGAGGTCGAAGAGTCCGAGCAGGTCACCGGCGCTGGGCTGGGGTCGGCGAACTGTCGTAACGAAGGCGAGCCTGCCGTCGCTTCCCTGCTCCGGATCACCACTCAGGACCTTTCCGGCGTCTCGTGCCGCGACGGCGGCCGCTGCTGCGGTGTCGAGCAGGCGCAGGTCGTGCATCGTGGCTTGAACCGTGATCTGCGCGCCGAGGAGGTAGACCCGCGCGGCGTCCACGCACGCGGCTCGCCGCTCGGCAGCAGCAACCGTTCTGGCCTGAGGCTCGACGAGATCGGCAGCGGCGCCGACTAGATCGGCGGCCCGGGCAAGCCGCGCTTCACCAGCTCCGGTCGACGGACCGCAGGCGCCGCCCGTCGCAACAGCGGCCGCCGCCCGCTGGACCGGGTCGTGTCGATTGTGAGATGCCACGCAGACACTGATCAGTTGTCGTGCTGCCGCTGCAAATCCTGGCCACCCCTGAGCGACGCTGTCAGCCGACGGTGCCGTGGGCGACACCTGTTGACGTGAGAGCGAGTCCAGTTGTTCGACAGCCATGTCGAGCAGCTCCCGGACGGTGGTGGGGCCGGTCATGGCCTGAGGAGGCGTTCGACGTCCGCTATGGCAGTCGCGAGCCACCCGCGTGCGAGCACGACATCTTCGACCGGGAGGCCGATGCCGGAGTCAAGCCGGCCAAGCTCTTCTGCGGCTGCCGCCAGGCTGCTCCGGCAGTCTGCGACCATGCGTGTCTGTGGTGGCCACGGCAGGAGCTGCCGCAGTCCTGCAGCCGCCAGATGTGCACTCATGGCGACGTCGGCCCACGGTGAGAGGTTGTCGCCGTGCGTGGAGGCCTCGGCGGCCAAGCGTGCGCCCTCGAGCAGTCCGACGACGGTGGCGAGGGCGTCCAGCGTCTGCGAGGGCGCCCCAGTCTGGGGTGGATTCATGCGAGCACCTTCCGATCTGCGTCGCTGGGTTGGTTTACCGTGAGGCGGATCTGTGGACGACGGTGCGCCTCGGGACGCCTGTGGAGGACGCGTTCAGGTCCCGCGCCGAACTGCGGCCGGCGATCGGCATCCCGGGAGCAACGCGGGCAGCTGGCGACGATGAAGCGGCGGAGACCTCGCGACGCACGGTCTCGGGGTCGACACCGACCAGGTCGACGACGCGAGCGACGGAACGCGCCCGCTGGGCTTCGGGCGACGCAGCGATGAACGGCGCAATGTTGCGGACGGCATCGACCCGCCCCTCGACCCAACGCAGCCGGTTCGACCAGGCGGTAACACGGTGGTCAATGACGTCGTCGATGAGCGGTCGCGCGCCGGTGGTCAGCGTTGCCGCCAGGCGGTGGGGCCCGTGCTTCTCCAGCAGCTCGGCTGGGTCGATGCCCGGCGGGAGGTCGGCCGCCCACAGCTGCATGCCCCGCGCGGTGAGGTGGCGGTAGGCCAATTCAGCGGTCGAGCGTCCGGCGTCGTCGGCGTCGGTGGCGACCACGATCGGCGCCCCGGGTCCCCCTGCGACCTTCGCAAGGACGTCGGCCTGCTGACGGGTCAAGGCGGTCCCGCACAGGGCGACCGGGGCGTGACGGTCGGGGCTAGCGGTCCAGACGGCGAGGGCGTCCATCGGTCCCTCGACCAGCACCGGCGTCGCACCGCCGCGGGTCGCCGTCCGTCCTTCAGACAGCCCGAGCAACTGCTCGCCTTTGCGGTAGATGGCCGTGGTCGGGCCGTTGAGGTACTTGGGGACGCGGTCACCGGCTCCCGGGTGGGCGCGGCCGACGAAGGCGACCACGCGCCCGTCGCCGTCGCGAACGGGCAGCACGAGACGATCGCGGAAGCGATCCACCAGCCGGCCGGTCCGGGCTTCGAGTGCCAGGCCGGCAGCCTGGATCGTCTCGTCGCCGTAGCCGGATTCGCGCAGGTGATCGGTCAGCGCGGTCCAGGAACGCGGCGCGTAGCCGACGTCCCAGGGCGACGATTCCTGTAGGACGGCTGCCAGCCCACGGTCGGCGAGGTAGTCCGGCACCCAGCTCGACGGCACGTTCCGGGTGAAGAACTCCGCGGCGGCGCCATGAGCCGCGAGCAGCTGCTGGCAATCGACCTCGTCAGTCGG
>JAABUN010003571.1_pt1 | contig 23706 bp, 15 predicted proteins | sample 5559311 | NCBI WGS metagenome assembly JAABUN01 (sample SAMN10711877, study PRJNA513370) | rock metagenome | isolation source: Antarctica rocks | place: Antarctica: Victoria Land, Siegfried Peak sud
GCACTCCGCCGCGAACACCTTGGCCGCAACCTCGTCCGGCGAGTCGCACTCCGCAATATCTACCGCCGTCTGCGCCACTATCGGCCCCGTGTCGTAGGCGGCGTCGGCGAAGTGGACGGTGCAGCCGGATACCTTCACCCCCGCCTCGAAAACCGCCTCGTGGACGTGCCGTCCGTACATCCCGCGGCCGCCGAACGCGGGCAAGAGCGACGGGTGGATGTTCAGCACCCGGTGTCGGAAGTCGTCGGGAATCGACAGCAGGTGCAGCCACCCGGCGAGGACGACGAGGTCCGCACCGGCCGCACGCACTAGTCCGAACACGCGGTCCGAAACCGTCTCCGGCGGCGTCGGCCGTTCGACGGCGGTCGGGATGCCGGCGGCCGCCGCACGGACTAGTCCGTGTGCGTCCGGCCGACTGCAGACCACCAGCGTGATGTCGGCGACGAACGTCCCGGCCGCCTTCTGGTCGAGTAGGTTTTGTAGCGTCGTGCCGCCGCCTGAAAGCAGGACGGCCAGGCGGGGCGGGCGGGCGGGTATCATGGGTCGGCGTCTCTGGTTCCGGCGGCCGGGATGTTTTATGCTGGACGCCGTCGCGGCAACCGGCCGTGGCGTTGTCCGGCCGAGCGGAGGAGTCGATGCCCGAGGGCTTGGACGGTAACGGATTGGCCGCCGAGTTGACCCGCCGGTCCGACGGGGCGGCGCTCCTTGGATACCTGAACTATTCCGACGGCCGTCCGGACCCCAAGTTCCGCAAGGCCGTCGCCGACGCTGCGGGGCACCTGATCGCCGCCGGCGACCCGGCCCCGTGGGTCACGCTCCCGGCCTGGCTGACCCAGCGGGCCGACGCCCTCGAAACCGCCGGGGCCGCGGCGTTCCAGGACACGACCCAGGCCCGCCGGGCGATTCGAGCCGGGTTCGTCGACATCCCCGCGGCGTACCGCGCCCACCACCGCGACCTGCTCGCCCACCAGCCCGACTCCGTCCTGTTCAACGCCTTCTTCCTGGCCCGCTGCTGCGAGGTCCACTTGAGCCGGCCCGACGCCGGACCCGAGGCCGCCGTCGCCGCCCTCGATGATTACGTCGGCTACCGGCCGATCGCCGTCCTCGAGACCCGGCCGCAGACGGACTACTACCCGCACGAGAAGGTCTGCCCGGTCCCGCTGATGTGGAAGGGCGTCGGCGTCTCCCCGGGGCGGTACGCCGACCTCATCCGGCCGGCCCTGGAACTCCTCGACCAGACCGACCGGACACTGCTCGAAGAAGCCAGTTTCGACCCGGCCCACCTCGACGAGTTGGCCCTCGACCCCCGGGCTGTCGACCACTTCCACCCGGTCACCAAGCGGCCGAGCGTGTTGTTCGGCGAGTGGGATCCGCACCGGATCGACGGCCGCGGCTACTACCGCCGGTTCGTCCTGCGGCAGTCGACGTTCGACGCCCTCATGCGGTGGATTCACGGCGAGAAGTGGCCGAACACGACCGGCCTCGCCAGCCCCGACCCCGGCCGTCTCCTGGAGGCCGCCGCGGCGTTATGCGGGACGATCCTGATGGGGGCCGGGGTGAGCGGGGCCGGGCCGAACTTCCACGACTCGACAGTGACGCTTTCCGATCTGGTCCAGCGGATCGCCCGCTACCGGGACGAGTTCTACAAGCGGCTGCTCGCCGCCATGACCGGGCCGGCCGGGGACCGCTTGCGCGAGGAAGCCGCCCGCTACCGTCAGCCGTTCGCGGCGGTCCGGCAGTACCTGAACCAGTCGATCGCGGCCGAGCGGGCGTTGCACCTCCAGGAGCGGAGGCTGGCGCTGTTATTCGCGGCCATGGGGTACCCGGCGGCGGCCCGCGGGCGCTCCGCGCGCATTCCGGCCCCGGCCACGCGGTTCGGGACCGAAATCCGCCTCCGCCAGACCGAAGCCGGGTTCGCTCCGACGGCCGACAACCTGCCGGGCAAGGTGCGGCTCCTCGCTGAAGCCGAAGACCTGCTCCGCCGGGGCATCGACTGCGGGGCGCTGGTCGACCCGTGGAACATCCTCGGCTTCCAGGGGCTGTTCCCGATCTTCCCCGGCCGGGACGACACCGTCCGCGACCCGCGTACCGAAGACCTGATCCTGACCGTCGGCCGGCAGTTCGACCTGTACGCCCAGGCCCTCGCCGCCGCCGCCGCCGGGCCGGACCGGGGGTTGGAACAGCAGTTCCGGGCCGGCATGCGTGACCTGGCCGAGTGGTGGGACCGGTACGCCACGACGACGGTGACCGACCTGCCGCACGTCAACGGCCGGGAGCGGCTCGACGCCGCCGAGCATGTGGCCAAGGCGACGGCCCTGTGGCGGACCGGGCCGGCGACCGACCCGGCGTTCTGGCGGCGGCACCGCGAGGGGTTCCGCACCGCCCCGGCGTTCGCCCAGGTCATCGAAGCCCTGCTCGCCCGCGGGGACTACCCGGCCGCGATGGCCCTGTTGATGACCTGGCTGAGCGAGGCCGACACGGTCCCGCTGCAAGACCCGTCGGCGTCGTTCGTCCGGCTGGCGTTCCGCTGGCTGCGGGGGGTCACGTCGCCGGACACGCCAGTGAACGGGGAGCGCGGGGCGCTCGTCCGCCGCTTTATCGAACTGCTCGAAGCCAACGCCGACGACCGCTGGCAGGTGCCCGACCTGGGCCTGACCGGGCCGGTGCCCGCGGAAGTGGTTGCCACCGATGAGGACGCCGCGGAAGACGAGGACGACACCGATCCATTCGCATCGGCCTACGAGGGGGTGTCATTCCGCGATTCGGCCGACGACGGCGTCGAGGGGGCGCTCGACGACGGAAGCGGCCCGGGGCCGGCCGCGGCGGGTGATTTCCCGCTCGACGGGGCGGCCGACCGGGCCGAGGACCGGCTGCGCTTTTTGGCCGCCGTCGCCCGCCTCTGGTGCCTGGCCGCCCGGCCGGAGTTGTGGGACCGGGCCGACGCCGGGGCCGCCGCGAGTATCGCCGACTGGCTCCGCACGGCCCGGACGAACCTGGCCGAGTTGCGTACCCTGATCGAACGGCTCCAGCGGGTGACCATCCCCGAACCGACGACGGGCCTCGAAGGGGTGATGGAGTACGACCGGCGGCGGGCGGTCAAGGGGAGCCTGCTCGAACTGAGCGTGCAAACCTCGGTCGAGACTGCCGCGGCGGCCCGGGCGCTGGCCGCCCTTCTCTCCCGCGCCAAGGAGCTGCCGGCCGCCGCGGGGTCCGGGCCGACGGCCGACCTGGCCGGGTGGGAGGGCGTCGCCGTCCGCCTCGAACGGGCCGTCGCCGGCGGGGCCGGGGCCGGCTGCCGCCGACTGCTCCCGACGTTTGTTTCGCTCTTCCGCCACGAGCCGTTACTCGTCTGCCCGCCGGCCGACGGCGGCCCCCCGGCCGCGGCCCTTCGCGCCCAGACGGCCTTGCACTGGCTCGAATCGCTCCTGGCCCGGCTCCCCCGCCTGGGCCTCTTGCGCGAGACGTACCAACTGTTAAAGCTGGCCCGGCAGATGGAGCGGAACGACCCGCCGGACGGCCGCCGGGTGTCGTCGTTCGACCAACTGTTCCGCACGGCCGTCGTCGGCATCGTCGACGCCCTCTTGGCGGCCGCCCGCGACTGGGGGGAGGACGCCAGCGAGGACGGCCCGCCGGCCGCGGCCCTGCGGCAGATGGCCGACTCGTTCCGCACCCTGTGGGTCGACCACAGCATCGGCCTGCGGCTCTCGACGCTCGAAACGGTGCTGGACGCCGACGACTGGGACGACCTGCACGACTTCGTCCGGGAGTACGGCGGCGACCTGTTCACCGTCCGCTTTTTGACCCTGTCGAACATCCGCGGCATCCTCGGCCAGGGGACGGCCAACTGGCTCGACCGGCAGGCCGTCGAAGCCGACCCGCGGCCGAAGCTCGTCGCGGCGGCGGCCGAGGGCGAGATCGACAAGGCCCGGGCCGCGCGGCAATTCGAGGTAGTGCTGCAGTCCCTCGTTGAACACTACGACGAGTACCGCGACTACAACACGACGACGACGCAGTCCGACTACGGCGAGAACCTGTACATCCTGCTCGACTTCCTACGGTTAAAAGCGAGCTACGATCGCTACGCCTGGCGGCTGCGGCCGATGATCCTGGCCCACGAAGTGTTGTGCCGCCGCGGGTTCGACCGGCTGGCCGGCAAGTGGCGGGAGTTCCTCGCGACGCAATCCGGCAAGACGGCCGACGACCTGCTCGCCCAACTGGCGGCCAAAGAAGCCGAGCACGCGATGAAGCTGCGGACCGTCCGCGACCGGCTCGAAGAGCGGTTCCTGCAGCCGCTCCGGATCGACCAGGCGGCCGCCCGCGTGGCCCGGGCCGCGGCCGCCGCGCGGGACGGCCAGCCGGAAGACAACCCGGCGTTCACCGGGCTGCTCGCCACTATCCAGCCGCTGGCCGACCACCCGTCCGGCGTCGGCCTCGACGTGCCGGCGTGGCTGCGTCGCCTGGAAGACGAGTTACGCAAGGTGCGGAGTGCGGACGCCGACCCGGACGGCGAGTTGGCCGAGCAGTACCCGTTCCCGGCGACGGTCCCGGTCGACTTCGACGACCTGCGGCGGCAGTTGCGCGACTGGGAGAAGCCGATCGGGGAGTAAGCGATGCGTGTGACCCGCGACCCGCCCGACGCCTGGCGGCTGTTCTATACGGTGCTGGTCGCCGCGGGGGCAGCGTGGCTCATCATGGTCGGGATGGTCGGCTGGCTGTGGTTGGTGGCCGACCCCGACGAGGATCCGGGGCTACTGCTGTATATCGTTGAACTCGCGACCGTCATCTTCGGCCTCGCCGTCGCCATGCATTACCCCTGGGGGCCGCGGCGGGTCGCGGCGACCGGGGGGACGCTCGCCAGCCGACCGTCGGGGAGGAGAGCCGATGCGGATTCGCCACGAGAAGTATGACGCCTGGCGGCTGTTCCGAACCGTGCTCGTCGCCGCGGCGGCCGCGTGGCTCGTGTGCATTGGCGTGACCGGCTGGGTGTGGCTAGTGGTTGAACCGGAAGACGACGTAGGGCAACTGTTGCCGATGCTCGGGGCGGGGACCGGCATACTCGGGGCCGCCGTTGTGATGTCTTACCCCTGGGAACTGCGGCGTGCGGATGGTAGCAGCGGTCCGTCGGAGCCGCGCCCGTCAGGAAGCGGCGGGCTGCCGAGCGAGGGATCCGTCACGGGGCTACGCGACCGGTCCGTCTCTAGCTAACATCACTGGTCCCTCGCTCGGTAAGCCGCCGCTTCCTGACGGGCGCGGCTCCGACGGAATCTCACACGAAAGGCCACGCCCATGATTCCGGACGACGCACTCGACCGCCGGGGGCTGCTGCAGTCCCTCGCCGCCCTCGGCATCGGCGGGGCCGTTTTCCAGCGGGCGGCCGCCGCAAACGCCGCCGACCCGCCGGCCAAGGTCGACCTGAAGGCCGTCACCGCCGCGATGGTCGAGCAAGCCGAGTGGGTGGCCGGCGTAACCCTGACCGACGCCGAGCGGAAGGACGTGGCCCGCACCCTCACGCGAGAACTCGCCGGCCGGGCCGCGGCCGAGCAGGTAAAGCTACCGAACGCCGTGCCGCCGGCGTTCCACTTCCAGCCGGGGCCGGCCCCGCCCGTCGTAGTGGCAAATGGCCCCGTCGTGTCGGTCGATGAAGTGATCAAGCCGGGACCGAAGTCCGAGGGGGACGACTTGGCGTTCGCCGGCGTGGCCGCCCTCGGTCGCATGATCCGGGCCAAGCAGGTGTCGTCGGTCGAGCTGACGAAACTCGCCCTGGCCCGGTTGCGGAAGTATGACCCGGCCCTCCTCTGCGTCGTCAGCTTCACCGAAGAAATCGCTCTGAAGCAAGCGAAGCAGGCGGACGAGGACTTGGCCGCCGGCAACTACCACGGGCCGCTCCACGGCCTGCCGTGGGGGGCGAAAGACCTCATCAGCTACCCCGGCACCAAGACGACCTTTGGGGCGGGGCATTACAAGGACCAAACACTCGACGCGAAAGCGGCGGTGGCCGACCGGCTCGACCGGGCCGGGTGCGTGTTGACGGCCAAGCTCACCCTCGGCGCGTTGGCCCTGGGGGACAAGTGGTTCGGCGGCATGACCCGCAACCCGTGGAACGTCACGCAGGGGTCGAGCGGGTCGAGCGCCGGGCCGGCGGCCGCCGTCGTCGCCGGGCTGGTTCCGTTCGCGATCGGCAGCGAAACCCTCGGCAGCATCGTGTCACCATCCACACGCTGCGGGGCGACGGGCCTGCGACCCACCTTCGGCCGCGTCAGCCGGGCCGGGTGCATGACCCTGGCCTGGACGATGGACAAGGTCGGCCCGATGGCCCGCAGTGTCGAGGACTGCGCGCTCGTGTTCGCGGCCATCCACGGGGCCGACCCGGCTGACGCGGCGGCGGTGTCCCGGCCGTTCGCCTGGCCGTCGCCGCGGCCGCTCAAGGAAATGCGCGTCGGGTACGTCGAGGGGAAGAAGTCCGTTGACGAGCGGGCCGAGTTGAAGGTACTCAAGTTACTCGGGGTCAAGCTGGTGCCGATCAAGCTGCCGGCTCAGTACCCGCAGTCGGCGATGTCGTGCATCCTCGACGCCGAGTGCGCCGCGGCTTTCGACGACATTACCCGTGAAGGGGTCACCGAGGGAATCGGGCCGTGGCGGGGCACCTTCCTCCGCGGCCGGTTCACCACGGCCGTCGACTACATCCGGGCGAACCGCGTCCGGACCCTCGTCATGCGGGCGATGAACGAGGTCATGGCCGGCGTCGATCTCTACGTCGGCGGCAACGACCTATTCCTGACGAACATGACCGGGCACCCGACCGTCTGCCTGCCGAACGGCTTCCGGAAGGACGGCGACAGTGAGGTGCCGACGGCCCTCACGTTCACCGGCCGACTGTACGGCGAGGCCGAGTTGCTGGCCGTCGCCCACGCCTATCAGGTGGAGACCGGCCACCACCGCCGGCGGCCGCCGATGGACAAGGTCACGAAAGAGAACGCGGGGCTGTAAGCGCGGAAGGCCCGGGGACGGGAGCCCCCGGGCTTGGTGGGGTTAATGGTTGAACAAGAACGCCGGGCTGTTCATCAGCGCCCACACCAAATCCTGCGCCCCGATCACCCGCGGGTCGCGCGGCGGGGCGGGCGGGACGGCGGCCGCCAGCCGGACCAGTTCGGCGTCCTGGGCGGCGAACCGCTTCGCCAGGTCGGCCGCCTGCTCGGGGGTCCGCTTCGCCGGCGGCGTTTCGAGCAGCTTGACCAACTCCGCCGCCACCGGGGGGCCCAGTTTCGGATTCGGGTCGCGGGTGGCCGACAGCCGGTACCGGCCGAGGGTATGCCCCGAACCGAACCGCTGGTCGAGCGTGAACGTCAGCAGCGACGCGGCCGAGTCGGCCGACGGGCCGGCCACCGGGAAGACGGCCGTGTGCGTCCGGCCGAGTTGCGGCGCGACGGCCCAGCCGGTCGCCGGGTTGCCGTCGATGGCGTTGCCGACCGGGAAGGCTTCCTGGGCGAACGACGCCGTCGCGGTGGCGAACTTGACGGGCTTCGGCTTGGCGTCCGCTTGCCCGAGCGGCCGGCTGGTCAGCGTGAACTCGTTCAGCACGAAGTTACCGTTCTCCGCTCGGCCCGGCCCCTTGGCCGGAAGCGACGGGTCGGTCATCGCTTCCAGCCGTACCGCGGTGATGCCGCGGAGGTCGGTCTCGGCCGTGACGGTGTACAAGTCCTTATCGGCCATCTTACCGGACACGATCACGGAGTCGTCGGCGAGAGTGCGGTGGTCGGCCCCGCTCTTGGCGACGAACGATTTGACTTTGAGCGGCGTCCATGCCGTCGGCTTTTGGGCGAGCAGACTGGCCTCCCACGCGGCCTGTTTGGCCGGCAGCGTAGCCTGGTAGGCGGCGAGGGCGGCCTGCTTCGGGGCGTAGTCCGCGGTCAGGCGGGCGTGGTCGGTGCCGGCCCCGTGCAGCGCTTTTACCCCCCCGGCCGCCTCGGCCGCCGTCGGCTTGCGGTTCAACACCGACAGGTAGATTTCCTCGACCACCTTGGCGTCGTCCGGGGTGGCCGCGGCGAACGCCGCCAGCCGGCCGGCCGGGTCGCGGACGGCGTCGGCGACGATCGGGCCGTTAACCATCGCCAGGACCGGGCCAAGCATCATCGTGTTCGACCGCTCGCACTCGCACGCCGACTCGCGGACCGGCTTGCCGAACAGTTCGAGGAACCCGCCGGGCAGGTCGACGTTGCTGTCGACCAGTTGGGCGGCGCGGGCACCGGCCGGCAGGCCCGGCAGCCGGCTCGGGGTGCCGGTCGCCCGGTGAATGCTGTCGAACAGCACCTCGGCCGGCAGCCGCCGCGGCAGGGCGTGGCTGTAGTTGATGTCGTCGTCGCGGTTGTACTCGTTCGTCGTAATCGCGAGCTGGTACGTCCGGCTCTTGCAGATGCTCTTGATCAGCGCGTTCGTGTCAAACTTGCTCGCCACGAACTGCGTCGTCAGGTGGTCGAGAAGCGCGGGGTTGGTCGGCGGGTTGCCGGCCCGGATGTCGTCGACCGGCTCGATGATGCCGACGCCTAAAAGGTAGCTCCAGACGCGGTTGGCGTAGCTCCGGGCGAAGTACGGGTTGTCGGCGCTCGTGAGCCACTTGGCCAGCCGCACCCGCCGCGGGGCGTCGGCCGGGACGGCCCCGGCGTGGCGGAACGGGAACGTCGGCTTGGCCGTCAGGCTGGTCCGCTCGTGGACGAACTCGCCCTTGGCCTCGTCGGTCACGACCTCGACCAGCGGCTTGGCCTTCTCCACGTCGTTACCGCCGAGCTTCTGCCCCTTGTATTTGGGGTCTTCCGTGCGCCCGACCTGGGCGAAGAAGGCGCTCAGCTCGAAGTACTGGTCTTGGGTCCACTTCTCGAACGGGTGGTCGTGGCAGTGGTTGCAGTTGAACCGGACCGCGAGGAACAGTTGCGTCGTGTTCTCCATGACCGCGTCCGGGGTGCGGAGCGTCTTGAAGTAAGCGGCCGGCGGGTTCGACAGGGTCGACCCGGCGGCGGTCAGCACCTCGTAGGCGAATTGGTCGTAGGGCTTGTTCGACTGCACCGCGTCCTTGATCCACTGCCTGAGGGCCGCCGCCCCGGCGTCGCCGAGGAACTTGCGGTTCACCTGCAACAGGTCGGCCCAGCGGTTCGTCCAATGCTCGACGAACGCCTCGCCGCCGACCAGTTTGTCGACGACTTCGTCCCGCTTGACGCGCTGCGGCCGGGTGTCACCGAGGAACGCCCGGACGGCGGCCGCGGTCGGCGGCAGGCCGGTCAGGTCGAGGTGGACCCGGCGCAGGAACGTGGCGTCGTCGCAGACCTCGCCGGGGGTGATTTTGACGGCCTTCAGCTTGGCGTCCACCAGTTCGTCGATTCGGTTGTGGACCGGCAGTTGCTTCCAGGCGAACCCCGAGCGGTCGCCCATGACGACGGCCGTGCTGGCGGCGTAGGCCCCCTCGTACCGGGCCAGGATCGTCGCCTCGCCGCGGCGGACGGTCGTCATCACGCCGGCCTTGTCCACGGTGGCGACCTCGGTGTTGCTAGATTCGAGGAACGCCTCGGCCGACACGTCGCGGGTGGTCCCGTCGGCGTAAGTGGCGACGACCGCGAACTGCTGCCGCATCCCGGGCAGCGGCACCGTCAAGTTGTTCGGGAACAGTTCGACGCCGGTGACGCGGGGGGCTTTCAAGTCGAGGCTCAGCCCGGACGCGATCCACTGTTCGATGACGCGGTAGTACGGGTCGCCGGGGGTCATCGTCACGCCGCCGGTATGGGGGACGCCGCCACTCGGTTTCAGGAGCATCAGGCTGCGGGCCGGGGCGGCGCGGTTGTACCGCCGGCCTTCGAGGTCGTCGGTGAGTGCCCGGTGGTCGAACACCGGGTCGTAGCCGCGGAGCGACAGCTTGAAGCCGTTCTTGCCTTGCGCGCTGCCGTGGCAGGTGCCGGCATTGCACCCCATCTTCGAGAGGGCCGGCTGCACGTCCTTCACGAAACTGACGGCCGGTGTCGCCTTCGCCCCGGTGACGGTCACGGGCACGTCCAGGGACTTGCCGCCGACCCGGAACGTGACCCGGCCAACCCCGTCGGCCAGCGGCCGGACCTGCCCGGCGGCCGACACGCTCACCACTTGGGACGCTCCGGCTGACCGCTCCGCGATGCGGGTGACATCGACCGTGTCGCCACTGGCCAGCCTGGCCAGCACCACGACCTGTGCGTAGTCGTTGGCCGAGGCCAGCGTGACCTTCGCCGGCCGGGCTGACAGGCTCTCGACCACTGCCCCGGTCGGGAGGGCTTCGGCGGCACCGGCCGCGTGGGCAGCAACTGCTAGTGAGAAAGCGGCAAGTAACGTGCGGAGCATAGGGGGCCGTCCGGGGGAGGGGCGGAAGGAAGTTAGCGGGTCGGGGCCGAGGCGACCGGGGCGGCGGGGAACCGTTTCAGTAGTTTGCCAGTGGCGGGGTCGAAGAGGGACACAGCCCCGTCGAACCCGGCCGCGGCGAGGGTCTTACCGTCGGGGTGCCAGGCGACGGCGTAGACCGACCCGCCGACGGTTTCGCAGCTCACGAACTTGTCGGACGCGACCTCGTAGACCCGGACCTCGCCCTTGCCGTCGAGGCTACTGACGGCGGCGAACCGTGCCCCCGCGGAGTCGAACCGGACCCGCGACACCCGGCCGGGCATGGCGGCGAACTCCTTGAGGCGGTTGGCGTCGTCGCCGATCACCCGCTTCACCTCCCGGTGCATCTTGTACAGCCGCGGCTTACCGTCGGACCCGGCGCACAACAGTTCGTCGTACACCCGCGGCGGTGCCCCCGGCGTGTCGTCGGCCGGCTTGGCGGTCGTGCGGGCCTTGAGCGGCCGGCGGTCGACGCTCATGAGGCCGCCTTTGAGGCCCCCCGGCGTGATGCTGGTCACGTTGTCGACGAACCGCTGCGTCAGGACTTCGGTCAGCTTCAGCGACATGTCCCGGCTCACCGACGCCAGGTGCAGGCCGTCCTGGCTGAACGCGGTGTCGAGTACCCAGTCCGAGTGCGTCCCCATGAACAGCACCTGCTTGCCGGTCGCGGCGGCGATAGCCCGGACCGTGTTGTCGGCGCAGCCGAAGCCGACGAGCGACCCGTCCGGCGACCAACTGACGCCGTAGATGGTGTCGAACGTGACGGGGACGCTGAGGTTGAGCTTGCGCTTGGCCACGTCCCACACCTGCACTTCGCCGAAACGGCCGGGGTTGCCGGCGGCGGCGGCCAGGCGCTTCCCGTCCGGCGAGAACGCCAGTGCCTGCACCCGTTCGCTTAAGCCCACCAGTCGACCGGCGACGCCGGACCCGTCGGCGTGGTGCAGCAGAATCTCGTGGTAGCCGGTGACGGCCAGGAGCTTGCCGTCCGGGGAGTAGGCCAGCGACGTGACCACTGGCGGGGCGGCGTAGACCGGCGGGTGGTCGGAATCGATGGCCGGCTCGGCCGCCGTCGCCGGGGTGTCGTCCGCCGCCCCGGCCTTCACCCACCGCGCGACCAGTTCGACATCGACGGCCTTGAGCGCGTCCCGCCCCTTGGGCATCTCGGCCTTCCCGTCGTGGGCCGTAATCTGGGCGATCAGGTAGCTCTCGTCCGGTTTGCCGGGGACGACTGCTTGCTCCCCGCTCTCGCCGGCCTTCAGGAGGGCGGCATAGTCGGTCATCACGTACCCCCCCTGCGGCCGGGCCGGCTGGTGGCAGCCGAGGCAGTGCTGCTGGAACAGCGGCCGGACATCTTTGACGAAGCTGACCGGCTTGCCCGCCGGCACCGGGTCGGCGGCGGCACATGGCCCGGCGGACGCGGCGGCCCAAACAGCGATGAACACGGCACGGGTCATACGGACAGGCTCGCGGCGGAAAGGGCGACCGGCGGGAAGTTCATCGTACCACCCCCCGCGCCGGGGTTCCAAGGAAATAATCGTTGTCGCCCCCGCCCGGGGTCGGGTATGCTCAAACCCTGCCTTTGCCTCCCCTCCCCTAGCCCGGTCGGAGTTCCTCATGCTGATCGTCCCCGGCTTCACCGGCCAAGACACCTGCGACGGCGTCACCCGCCGGGACCTGCTGCGGTTCGGCGGGCTGTCGTTCGCGGGCATTTCGCTCTCGACTATGCTCCGACAGGACGCCCACGCGGCCGCCCCGGTACCGGCCGCCGAAGGGCCGCGTGGGTTCGGCAAGGCCAAGAACGTCATCCTGGTTTACCTGCAGGGCGGACCCAGCCACCTCGACTTGTGGGACCCCAAGGACGACGTGCCGGACTCGGTCCGCAGCATGTTCAAGCCGATCAAGACCAAGCTCGACGGCGTCCGGGTCACGGAACTGCTGCCGCAGATCGCCCAGGTACTCGACAAGACGACGCTGATCCGGTCGATGAGCTACACCCCGAACGGCCTGTTCAACCACACCGCGGCGATCTACCAGATGCTGACCGGGTACACGACGGACAAGGTCAGCCCGTCGGGCCAACTCGAACCGCCGAACGCCAAGGACTTCCCGACGGTCGGGTCGAACGTCGTCAAGTTCAAGCCAACGACCGTGCCGATGCTGCCGTTCGTCGTCATGCCGCGGCCGTTGCAAGAATCCGGCGTCGTCGGCAAGGGCGGCGGGGCCGGGTTCCTGGGCAAGGCCTACGACCCGTACACCCTGTACCCGTCCGGCGACGACATGGACATGACCAAGATGGACCGGGTCAAGGTCGACGACCTCGTACTGCGTGAGGAACTGTCGCCGGCCCGGATGGAGCGGCGGGCCAGCCTGCGGGAGACGGTCGCCCGGGGGATGCCGGAGCTGGATCAAGCGGTCGGCAAGTACGAACTCGACGGCTACTACGGCAAGGCGATGGGGCTGATCATGTCGGGCCGGGCCAAGGCGGCGTTCGACCTGACGAAGGAAACCCCGGCCACCCGCGAGCGGTACGGCAAGAACACGTTCGGCCAGTGCTGCCTGCTCGCCCGCCGGCTGGTGGAGGCCGGGACGCGGTTCGTCGAGGTCAACTGGCCCAAAGTGGCCAACAGCGACAACCACTCGTGGGATGTCCACGTCGGCCTCTCGAAGCGGATGAAGGACCAGGCCGCCCCGATGCTCGACACGGGCTTGAGCGCCCTGATCGAAGACCTCGACGCCCGCGGCCTACTTTCGGAAACCCTGGTGGTGGCCGTCGGCGAGTTCGGCCGCAGCCCCCGCCGCGGCGTCAGCACGTCGGGGAACAGCAACACCGACGACGGCCGCGACCACTGGCCATACTGCTACACCGCCCTCGTCGCCGGGGCCGGCGTCAAGCGCGGGTACGTCCACGGCAAGTCGGACAAGACGGCCAGCGCCCCGACGGACAACCCGGTCCACCCGGCGGAGCTGCTCGCCACCATCTACCACAGCGTCGGCATCAAGCCGGACACGATCGTGTACAACCACTTGAACCAGCCGCGGGAACTGGTCAAGGGCGAGGCGGTGACGGGGATTCTGGGGTAGGATGCCGGCGGAGGTGGCACATGCTTGACGTGTCCGTGATCCGAGGCGACATGACCCGGCACCCTGACTGGGGGCCGGCGGTGCGTCACGCCGACGACCTGGTCCGGGCCGAGCTTGGCGAGTTTCAGGCCGGGAAAGTGGTCGAGTGGCAGCAGTTACCGGACGACCTGCAGGCCGTCGACCTGACCATCCGAGCGGGCGAGCACGCCGGAACCGCCCGCCTCTCGTTCGACGAGTTGTCGCGGGCGTCGACCGTCCAGTCCCGCGCCCGGATCGCCTGGGGCCGGCTCAACTTGGCTCAGGAACTGTGGGCGATCAAGAGGATTCAGCACGTACTAACGGAATTGATGGCCGACGCCGAAGCGTCGGAAGCAGCCAATGGGTGATTCACCGACCCAAAAGATCGCCGACCTCAAGTCCGTAGTCGAAGGTCTGGCGGTCGGACTCAGGGAGACAACCCGCCGCGTCGAGCGACTCGAGGGCAAGGTCGACCAACTCGAAGGTAAACTCGACACTTCCGTACGCGAGGCGGCCGCCCTCCGCGAACGGCTCGCCACGACTGAGGCTCAGTCCATTGCACTAAAGCACCTGTCCGACCGCGGCTGGGGTCTGACGCAGGCTCTAATCGTCCTTGCGATCAGCATCGCTGCGTCTACGATTACGCAACTCGTCTTTCGCAAATAGCTGCAAATACCCCGACGACCCCCACCCCCGCGGGGCACTAGACGGGTATGCCGCCCGCCCCCGACCCATTGCCTCCCCGCCCCGGCCTGCCGGGGCCGGCCGTCGCGTTCATCCGCACCCTCGCCCTGCCCGACCTGTCGGCCCACCCCGACGGCGACCTGCTCCAGCGTATCACCGGCCGCCGGGACGAAGCCGCGTTCACCGAACTCGTCCGCCGGCACGGGCCGATGGTGTACGCCGTCTGCCGGCGGATTCTGTCGAACAGTGCCGACGCCGAGGACGCCACGCAGGCCGTGTTCCTGGTCCTCGACCGGCACGCGGCCCGGCTCGCCGGCCGGGCCAGTATCGGCGACTTCTTGCACGGCGTGGCAACCCGAACCGCGTTGAAGGCCCGCACCCGCCGCGACCGCCGCCGACGGATCGAAATGGCGGCCGCCCGTCCGGCCCACATCGACCCGGCCCCAGTCGATGACCTTACGGCCGTCGTCGACCAGGCCGTGCGGGCGTTGCCGGTGAAGTTCCGCGACGTGGTCGTCCTCTGCGACTTGCAAGGCGTCCCGCGCCGGGTGGCGGCCGAACGACTGGGCATCGCGGAAGGAACCATCTCCAGCCGGCTGGCGGTCGCCCACCAGCAGCTCGCCCGGCGGCTGGCCCGGAGCGTCGGCGTGGTGCTGGCCGCCCTCGCGACCGCCGACACTCCGGGGGCATTGGCGGTGGCGGCCCGTTGGACCACGGCCGGGACGGTCCCGGCCGCCGTTTCTGTACTCGTAACCGAGGTGACCCGCGCGATGTTCTTCACCAAGCTGAAACTGCTCGTGGCCGCCGGCATCGTCGCCGCCGGGGTGACCGGGGCCGGGGTGGCCGTGACCTTGCGACGCGCGGATGCAGACGAACCGCCCGCCAAGGCCGCCGGCACACCCGTAGTGAACAGCGTGTTACGAGGCAAAGCCGTCGCAGTTAGGAGGAACATAACGCAACTTAACATCATGCCCGGTGTGGAACTGTTCGATTCGGCTGAGTTCGTGGTAGTCGGTAACGAGACGTACTTCGTTGGTCAGAGTTTGGAGTCGCAGCGATACCAACGCTTGTGGATCACATCCCGGGAGATCAGCACGATCGAAGTGTTCGCTAGCGTTGAGGAGATGAACAAATCTTACGTCCCCTCGAACCCCCGCAAACCTTAACTTACGTTGATGGGTGTCGATCGGGCGGATGACCCGACCCACGCCCCAGGTGGTCCGTGTGAGACGTTAGCCCTTCGCATACCCCTCCGGGTGCGCCCGGTGCCACCGCCAGGCGCTCTCGACCACGCCCCGCAGTTCCGGCCACCGCGGCTCCCACCCGAGTTCGTGGCGAATCTTGTCCGCCCCGGCCACCAGCGCCGGCGGGTCGCCCGGCCGCCGCGGGCCTTCCTGGACGGCGACCGGCTTGCCCGTCACCTCCTCGACGGTGCGTATCACCTCCCGCACACTGTATCCGCGGCCGATGCCGACGTTGTACTTCAGCGCCGCCCCCGGCGTCAGCTTGTCGAGCGCGAGGCGGTGGGCACTCGCCAAATCCTCGACATGGATGTAGTCGCGGACGCAGGTGCCGTCCGGCGTCGGGTAGTCGGTGCCGAAGATGGTGACGTGCGGCCGCTTGCCCATCGCGGCTTGGATCACGATCGGGATGAGATGCGTCTCCGGCGTGTGGTCCTCGCCGAGCGACCCGTCCCCGGCCGCCCCGCTGGCGTTGAAGTACCGCAGCGCCGCGAACCCGAACGGGTAGGCCCCGGCGTAGTCGGACAGGGCCATCTCGAACGCCAGCTTGGTGTTGCCGTAGGGGTTGATCGGCCGCTGCGGCGTCTCCTCGGTCATCGGCACCGCGTCGGGCAGGCCGTAGGTGGCGCACGTCGAACTGAACACGAACCGCTCGACTTTATGACGCCGGCAGCATTCGAGCAGGCCGAGACTGGTAATCAAGTTGTTGCGGTAGTACTTGGCCGGGTCGGTGACCGATTCGCCCACGGCGGCATCCGCGGCGAAGTGGACGACGGCCTCGGTCCGGTGTTCGAGCATCAACTGGTCGAGGTGGCCGGTGTCCTTCAAGTCCATGACTACCAGCTGCTCCGGCGGGACGGCGGCCCGGTGGCCCATGACGAGGTTGTCGACCACCCGCACGTCGTGGCCGTGGGCGAGTAAATCCTTGACGGTGTGGCTGCCGATGTACCCGGCCCCGCCGGTGACGAAAATACGCATGACGATCGGCCCCGGATGGGTGGACGTTACATGATCGGCTTGAACTTCAGCCCCGTCGCTTCGGACACGAACCCCGCCACCTCGGCGGCTTTCTCCCGGTCCTGCGTCCGGTACAGCAGTTCCGTCGTCGAGCCGTACTCGTCGCAAAGGGCGACGGTGTGCGTCTCGGGGCGGATGACGAACCAGTAGAACGCGACCCCCGGTAGGCACAACAGGCCGAGCATATAGATGCACAGCAGCCAGGTGAAGATGCCGGGGTCGTGAGTGGCGATCACCCCGGCGTAGGCGGACTGCTTCCACGCGACTTTGGTGGGCGAGAGCGGGACGAACGCCAGCCGCCGGGTCCGGGTCAGGGTCGTCTGGTTCTTGGCCGTCCGCTTCAGCGTGAACGTGTCGTAGCTGCCGATCAGAAACGCCTGGAGGATCACATTGAACGCCTGGCCGATGAGCTGCGTGAACAGGCCGCCGACGGTGATGCCGGCGTCCGAGTAAAGCAGAATCGCCAGCGAGAAGGCGACGTTGAACACCTGCATGCCGGCGAGCAGCGCTAGCCGGGTGTGCGGGGCCAACCCCTCGTGCCACTCCCCGGCCATCGGCTGGTGCGTCCGCTTCTGCCGCTTGCCCGACGCCACGTCCCGGCCGCAGTGGACGCACAACGTCGCGTCGAGCGGCAGGGCTTCCTGGCAGTGCGGGCAGGCCTGGGTGCCAGTGCCGGGGACAGCATACGGCCGGTCGTCGTCCTCATCTTGTGTACCCGTCAGCAGCGGGTCGCCGGCCGGGGCGTCGGGGGTGAAGTCCGGCCGGGTGTCGCGCGGGTCGGCCCGCTTCCGGACGGTCACCGGCGTGGCCGTCCGGCGCGGCGGGACGGCGGGAACCGGCGCGGCGGCCGGCGGCTCGTCCGGCGCGGCTTCGGCCCAATCCGCCGGCGTGTCGGCGTAGTAGCCGCAGCCGGGGCAGCGGATTTTCTTGCGCGCGTACCCGGCCGGCCGGTTGATCCGGCCGCCGCAGGTCGGGCAGGCGATGCGGTCGGGCAAAAGCGAAACCCCGTGGACGGACTAGTTCGTGATGCCCTTGGTGATGCCCAGGAACACGTCTTCGAGGTCGATCTCCTCCTCCTGGAACGACCGCAGCCGGTAGCCGGCCTGGACGAGTCGTTCGGGGACGAACGTGCCGTCGTCCTGCCCCTCGGCCAGCGTCACCTTGACGAACTTGGCCTGGCTACCGAAGTCGACTTTCTCGATCTCCGAGTACGTCTCGAGCAGCTTGGCCGCCTCCTCGTTCCGCTCCGGGCCGACGCTGACCATGTACACATGCCGGCCGCGGACCTGGCGGATGGCCGTGTCCACGTCGCCGTTGAACAACAGCTTGCCCCGCTCGATGATGCCGATCTTGTTGCAGATGTCGGCCAGCTCGGGCAGGATGTGGCTGCTGACCATGATGGTTTTATTCATGCCGCGCAACTCCTTGATGAGTTCGCGCATCTCGATCCGGGCACGCGGGTCGAGGCCGCTGGCCGGCTCGTCCAGCAGCAGCACCTGGGGGTCGTGGAGCAGTACCCGGGCCAGGCCGAGGCGCTGCGTCATCCCCCGGCTCAGGCTGGTGACGAGGGCGTCCCGCTTGTAACCCAGGTCGACCAGGTCGAGTACCTGGTCGCACTTCTTCTTCCGCTCAGGCCCCTTGATCCGGTACGCGGCGGCGAAGAACTCGAGGTACTCCGTCACCTTCATGTCGTCGTAGACGCCGAAGAAGTCGGGCATGTACCCGATCGCCCGGCGGATGTCCTTCGACCCGTTGTAGATCGAGTACCCGCAGACACTCGCTTCGCCCCAACTCGGGTTCAACAGCGTCGCCAAGATGCGCATGGTCGTGGTCTTGCCGGCCCCGTTCGGGCCGATGAACCCGAACACGTCGCCCTGTTCGAGCTTGAGCGTCAGCCGGTCCAGGGCGTACAGGTCGCCGTACTTCTTGGTCAGGTCGCGGCACTCGATCATTCCGACCTCGGGGGCTGATGAGCCGGATGTGTTAGCGTCCGGGTTCCGTGTCTTACTTCGCGGCCGGCCGGATTGGGATGATGACGCGGACGAACGTCTCCTGCCGCAGCGTCCCCGGCACCGGCACCCGCGGCTTGCCGGACGCCGGCAGGTTCTTGAGCCACAACGTCGTCGCCGACGGCCCCTGCGGGTCGGTCAGGATCGGCTCGGCCGGGCCGGCCGGCGGGCTGATACTCGCCACCAGGATCGCCTCGTCCGGGTAACGCTGGCCGGCCGCCTCGTCCACCCGCCACGACAGGTCGAGGTCGCGGAGCGACGCGTTCATGAGCGGCCGGCTGGTCCCGGCGACGCGTTCGTGGAACAGCGCCCCCCAGATGCTCAGATTCGTGATCGCCCGCGGGGCGTTCTGCTGATACCGGCCCCGCTGCCAACTCGGCACGTTGTTCTGGTTCGGGGCCACGTCCATGCCCGACCCGCTGAACCACCCGGTATCTTCCTTGAGCGTCCCGGCCGGCACCTGGACCTTCTCCCCCGACGCGATGGCCGGCAGGATGTACGCCTTGCCGGCGTAGATGAGCCGCGGATTTTCGAGCGTCCCGACCGGCAGGTTGCTGACGAAGCTGCCGGCGACGAGGGCGGCGTTCCCCGGCGGGTGGTACAGGTCGGCGACGACCGGCGGCGTCCCTTTATCGACCGCCCCGACCCAAATGGCCGTGAACGCCTTGGTCGCCCACACCTGGATCGGCACCCGGTCGAGGCCGTCGGCGACCGTCACCCCGCGGCCCGACGCGCTCGAATGGTACGAGTACCCGCGGCCGAGGATGCTCCCGCCCCCGCCGCCGCTCCCGCCGCCCATCCACCCGACCAGGGGGGCGGGCAGGGCCGGGTCGGCCACCGCCCACCCCTGGCGCGGCTCGACGCCGACGGTGTAGCTGTCGATGCGGGGGCTGAACACGGTGAACCACGACCGGCCATAGACCCTGCCGTTGGCCAGGTCGATATCGACGAGGTCGACCTTGTTCACCTTCAGGTCGTCCCCCTTGATCGAGTAGGCCGTGAAGTACGCGGCCGCGCTGACCGTCACCACGATCAGCGGGAACGTGATCCAGGTCAGTTCGAGTCGCTTGAGGACGTACTTCAGGAACAGGTATTCGACCGGGCCGATCAGGAGCGTATAGAGGGCGATGAACAGGGCGACCCAGCCGAACGACACGACCGGGACGCCGTCGAAGGTGTCGACATGGCCCCGCAGGGTGGACAGCCACTCGTCCTCGGTGTCCTGGTTGTAGCCGTAGTTGTACGTGTTCGGGTTGCCGCCGCCCGGCGCGGGCAGGGCCGCCCGGGCCGCCCCGGCTTCCCGGAGCAGGTAGTCCCAGAAGGCCGCCCGGTTCGAGTAGTCGAGGAACGGCGACTGGTCGAGGTCGAACCCGACCACCGTCACCCGGCCCAGACCCAAGGGCACCTGGGCGACGACCGGCGGGTCGGCCGCCCCGTCCCGCGGCCGGTTGGGGTCCGGCACCGGGGACAGCACCCGGACCGGCCGGCCGACGGCCGGCGGGGCGAAGTTGGCGACCGGGAAGGCGGTGTCGGCGTCGTTCTTAGCCCGCAGCACCCCGCCGCCGGACACCCCGCCGGACCGGGCGTCCAACGCCAGCCGGGTGACCGACCGGGTCGGCGGGTCGGTGGTGATCGCCAGGGGCAGGACCGCCTGGAACGCCTTGTACTGGGCCAACTTCGAGGCGTTCGACCCGACGCTGATCAAGAGCTTGCCGCCGCGGCGGACCCACTCTAAAAGGGCGTCCCGCCGCGCCTTCTGGCCTTCTTGCACGTTCTCGCCGAACAGTTCGTCCAGGAACCCCTGCGGCGTCGCCCCGGTCGTTAGCACGACCAAATCGCACGCCTGATAGCCGAACCACTGGTCCGGCATCTCGGCCACGGTCGTGATAGATGCCGACTCGACCCGGCCGTTCCGCAGCCCGGCGCGGGTGCCGGCCGGGCCGCTGTCGCCCGGCAGGTCGAACCCCGGCAGCCGCGACCCCAACGACAGGACGACGTAGCTCGACGGCTCGCGGAACTGCTGGAACCGGACGCGGAACGTCTCGGACAGCGCCTTCTGCCGCTCGTCGGCCGACACGATCGTCACGGACACCTCGCCGCCGCGGTCGCCGCACCGGACATACGGCGTATAGCCGAAGTCGGGGGTCGTGAGCTTGGACCCCGGCAGTTGGCCGTTGAGCGTCGCCATGAGCGGCAAAGTCAGGGACGTGCGCAATTCATCGCCGTCGGCTGACTCGACCCGGACCAGTACCCCGCCCTGGTACTCCTTGGCCACCTCCAGGCGCAGGGTGACCGGTGCCCACCGGCCGCGTTTGACGACCGGCGTCGACTTCTGGGTGGCGACATCCTTATCCCCGCCGAACCGGCCGGGCGGCAGGCCGACGACGGCGTCCTCGATCTTGATGGGATACCCGTCCCGCTGGGCGGTCGCCGGCCCGGCCCCGACGGCCACCACAAGGGCGGCGAGGAACGGCACGGCGCGGGCGGCGGTCGCAGGCATAACGGCCCCGGAACGGGAGGAACTATGGTTTTGTCGCCGTGCCGCAAGCGCACGGAGTGTGGTGGCAGCCGGGGCAGCCGGTCCCGTACTTCGCTTCCACCGCTTCGGCCAGGTCGACCCCGGCGATGTTGGCGAGGGTCACCAGCCAGGCCAGCACGTCAGCGAACTCGAGGGTCTGCTCGGCTTGTGTCCCGCCGCGGAGGGCGGCCGCCAGTTCGCCGACCTCCTCGGCGAACCACATGAACGTCCCCTCGACGCCGCGGGCCGCGTCCTTCGCCCCGAACAGTTCGCGGACGCGGTCCTGTAACTCGGACAGAGTCATCGGCGGGCGGTTCCAGTGGGGCGGGGTACGGCGATTGTAGCACGGGGGCGGCGGGGCGGCGAACTCCGGCGTTACTGCTCCGCCACCCGCCGCGCCACCTTCTCGGCCTCGGCGTCCCGCTTGAGCGCCTTGAGCGCGTCGATGACCACGTCCTGCGCGGGCCCGCTGTTGACATCAATCTGCATCGCCTCCCGCCCGTACTTCAGGGCGTCGGCAAACCTCTTCTCCCCGAAGAACACCTTGGCCAGCTTGACGCGGCCGTCGAGTTCGTCCGAGTCGGTGCGGACCACCTCCCGCAGTACGTCCAGCAGCGCCGCGTTGTTCTCCGTCTGCCGGTAGATCATCGCCAATTGGCCGAGCCAGTCGCCGTCCAGCGGCGCGACCTTGCGGCCGTGCTCGAACACCTCGGCCGCCTTGTCCGGCTCCTGGGTCTGCAAGTAGAGCCGACCGAGCATCAGGAGTGATTTGGCGTCGTCCGGGTGGGCCTTCCGCAGCCGCTCGAGCACCACGACGGCCGCCTCCTCGTCCCCGGCCCGCAGCAGCAGCTTGGCCTTGACGACGTTGGCCGTCGTGTGGTTCTCGTCGGCGTTCAGCACCCGGTCGACCAGCTTGCGGGCCTCCTGCGGCTGATCCCGCTTGAGGACCGCGTCGGCCAACTGGGCGGCCACGTCGTGATCGTCCGGCTCCGCCGCGTTGGCGGCTTCGAGTTCGCCGACCGTCAACGGCTTCTCGACCTTCTTGGCCGCCGCCGGGGCAAGGGTCTTGACCACCGCCAACACATGCGCCTTGTACCCGGCCTCGAACGCCGCCTTCTCGACCCTGCACGCCGCCTTCAGGGCCGCAGCCGTGTCGAGGCCGTCGCGGTAGGCCGCGAGCAGCTTGCCGACCGCCGCTTCGCCGTGCGTCTTGGTCAGGTACTCGACGTACAAATGGCTCTGGGCGTAAGCCAGGGCGTGTTCGGCCGGCCGCTTCGGGCGGACGAAGCCGTACAGCACCGTGTCGAGGGTGAATAATGATTCCGTGTCAGCGGCGTCGCGTAGCGCCGTACTCCACGCCAGCGGCCGGTCCATCTGCTCGTTGCGGACCGCCAGCCCCTCCGTGAGCCAGTGCGGGCACTGATACTCGGTCTGGGCCAGGTTGAAAATGTGCGTCAACTCATGGCGGACGACCCGGCCCCAGTTGAACGGCTTCCGCACACCCTTGGCGGCCGGCGACGCCATGACGAACACCTTGCCCGTACACGCCCCGATGGTGCCGAGGTCGGGCAGGCCCACCGTGCGGCCGCTGAACATGTCGTGGCTGTTGAACACCTCCACGAGCGTCCGGCCGGGCGGCTCGTAGCCGAACTGCTTCTTGAGTTCGGCGTGCGTCTCTTCGAGGTACTCGGTCAGGAACTCGGCCAAGACGCGGTCCTTGGCCGGGTCGAACTTCAGGTCGTAGTGCGGCGTGGCGACCGTCTGGTAGCCGTCGAGGTGCTTCATCACCTTGAGCGTGTTGGCCACCCGCACGTTGAATGGGTCGGCGGCGAACGCCTTGGCCAACAGCTCCGTCCCGGCCTTCTCGTTGCCCAGGCGCAGTTGCAGCATCCCGAGTCCCGTGCGCGGGGCGGCCAAGACCGGGCGAAGCTCGGCCGCCTTCTTGTAATAACCCTCGGCCAGCGCGTACCGCCGGCGGTCTTCCAGGGCGTCGGCCAGGGCGGCGTAGAACGGGGCCGGTTTGGCGTCGAACCCCTCGGCCGCCGCGATGACCGCCTTCGCCTCGTCCGTCCGCCGGCCCAGGGTGTAGACGGCGGCCAGCCGGGCGAGGGTGTCCGGGTCGCGCGGGTTGACGGCCCGGGCGGCCAGGAGCTTCTTCTCGGCCGCCGCCCAGTCCTCCGCGGCCAGGTCGAGGTCGGCCTTCAGCCGGAGTGCGGCCGGATGCTTGGGGTTCGCCCTCAGGGCCATGTCGGCGACCGCCTCGGCCTCCTTCAAGTCGTACTTGAGCATGGCCGCCTGCCCCTTACCCACCAAGGCGTCGGCCGCCTTGGGGTTGAGGGCCAGCGCCTTGTCGAACGCCTCGACGGCGTCCGGCCGGTTGTACTTTTCGAGCAGCATCGACCCCGCGAGGTACTCCGCCGGCCAGTGGTCCGGGTCGGCCTTGAGGGCGTCGGCGACGACTTCATTGAGGATGAACGCGAACTGCTTGCTCAGGTTGTGCCACCGGGCGTTCTCGGCCCCGGCCCGGGCGACGATCGTGAGTTCGCCCGCGTCGGTGATGTCCTTGTCGGCGTTGCTGCGGGCGGTGTAGTGGCGGACGATCCACCGCAGCGCCTCGTCGGCCGCCGCTACGTCCCCCGTGTCGCGGAGGATGCGGGCCTGGGTCCAGCGGGCGCTCAGCAGGTCCGGGCTTTTCGCCAGCGCCGCGGCCACGTCGGCCTTCGCCTCGTCGAACCGGCCGAGGTCGTAC
>JAABUN010003572.1_pt1 | contig 23692 bp, 24 predicted proteins | sample 5559311 | NCBI WGS metagenome assembly JAABUN01 (sample SAMN10711877, study PRJNA513370) | rock metagenome | isolation source: Antarctica rocks | place: Antarctica: Victoria Land, Siegfried Peak sud
GCCCCTGGGGGTGGGGATCTGGTGGCCGTCGATTCGAGGGCCCGGCTCTTCACCACCGGCCAGCGGCGTTTCATCGAAGCCCGCGATCATCTGTGTCGGACCCCGTACTGCGATGCACCGATCCGCCACTACGACCACATCATCCCCTGGCGCAACAACGGGCCCACAAACCTCACCAACGGTGCCGGGCTCTGCGAAGCCTGCAACCACACCAAAGAACTCCCCGGCTGGGACACGAAACCTGACTCTGGCCGTGACTCTGGCCGTGTCCGTGATCCTGACCCTGGCCTTCACCGTTACTCCGGGCCCCGGCATGCTCTCGAGGTCCGCACTCCCACAGGCCACACGTACAGATCAACAGCGCCACCACTACCCGGCAGCCCGCACAACGAACCCGAGGCCACGACCATCCGCCAGCATCGACGAACCGCCCACCGGGCCGCCCGACGGAAGATCAAGACACAGCGATACACCCCCCGGGTACAACTACTCCTCACCTGACCCCGCCACGCCCGACGCACTTAGCAGACCGATCCACCGAGCAGACCGACGCGCGCGACAAAAGGCTGGAGCCCGCTGACCGGATGGTGATCCTCGGTCAACTGCGCGCGGGCTTCCGCACCCAAGCGACCGGACAGGCTCCGAGAAGTTCCGAGCGTGCCAATGAAGAAGGCTCAGGGTTGCTCGGACAGCACGACACAAGCCTCATCACGTCTAGGTGCACCGGGTGCACCTCCTCAGGGCGCGGCATAGCCTTTCACGTCGTCGAGCTCCGTCCGCAGGGCGTCGAGCTGACGGCGCACCGCGGCCGGAGCCGTCCCACCCTGTGCGTCACGGCTGGCCAGCGAGCCCTCGACGGTCAGAACCTCGCGCACCGCCGGCGTCAGGTGCGCCGAGATCCCGGCGAACTCCTCATCCGTCAGATCCCATAACTCGACGCCCCGCTGCTCGGCGACACGGACAGCCGCGCCGGACAGCTCGTGCGCCTCGCGGAAGGGAACGCCCTGCCGGACGAGCCACTCGGCGATGTCGGTCGCCAGGGCGAATCCCAGCGGCGCGAGTGCCGCCATGCGCTCGGTGTTGAACACCAGCGTCGCGATCATCCCGGACACCGCAGGCAGCAGGACCTCGAGCGTGTCGACGGCGTCGAACACCGGCTCCTTGTCCTCCTGCAGATCGCGGTTGTAGGCCAGCGGCATGCCCTTGAGTGTCGCGAGCAGGCCCGTGAGGTCTCCGATCAGCCGACCCGCCTTGCCGCGCGCGAGTTCGGCGACGTCGGGGTTCTTCTTCTGCGGCATGATCGACGAGCCGGTCGAGAAGGCGTCATCGAGCGTGATGAACGAGAACTCCTTCGTGGCCCAGATGATGATCTCCTCGCTCACGCGGGAGAGATCGACGCCGATCATCGCCGTCACCCAGGCGAACTCCGCGTAGACGTCCCGTGAGGCCGTGCCGTCGATGGAATTGTGCGTAGCGGAGAAGAAGCCGAGGTCGGCGGCGACTGCCTCCGGGTCGAGCCCCAAAGACGAACCCGCAAGGGCACCGGAACCGTAGGGCGAGACACCGGCACGACGGTCCCAGTCCTGGAGCCGCTGCACATCGCGCAGCAGTGCCCAGGCGTGGGCCAGCAGGTGGTGACTCAGCAGGACCGGCTGCGCGTGCTGCAAGTGCGTGCGCCCTGGCATGGGAACCTCGAGGTGCGCCTCGGCCTGGTCGACGAGCGCGGCGATCGTCGCGAGGACGCCGCGGGCGATGATCCGTGCGTGGTCGCGCAGGTACATCCGTCCCAGCGTCGCCACTTGGTCGTTGCGGGAGCGGCCAGCGCGCAGCTTGCCGCCGAGCGCCGGACCGGCACGCTCGATGAGACCGCGCTCGAGTGACCCGTGCACGTCCTCATCGCTCTCGGCCGGCAGGTAGGCACCCGACCGCACGTCTGCGTCGAGTCGGTCGAGGGCGTTGATCATACCCGCGAGCTCGCCGTCGTCGAGCAGCCCCGCGCGGTGCAGCACGCGGGCGTGGGCGCGGGAGCCCTCGATGTCGTAGGTCGCCAGTCGCCAGTCGAAGTGCGTCGACTTGCTCAGCGCCGCGAGGGCATCCGCCGGGCCACCGGCGAACCGCCCGCCCCACAGCGAGCCCTCGTTGGTCCCGCCTGACTGCGATGCCGCCTGCGCCCCCGCCGCGCCGCCGCCGTCGTCGTCGTCCGCTGGACCCATCAAGCGCCCGCCCGCTGGTCCCGGCTCGATGCCACCCTGGAGGACAGGCCGAAGATCTCGATGAAACCGCGGGCCATCGACTGGTCGAAAGTGTCACCGGAATCGTAGGTCGCCAGGTTGAAGTCGTAGAGGGCGACGTCGGACCGGCGGCCCGTGACGGTAGCGCGCCCGCCATGGAGGTCCATGCGGATGTCACCGGTGACGTACTTCTGCGTGTCGTCAACGAAGGTGTCGAGCGAGCGCTTCAGCGGGGAGAACCACTGGCCGTCGTACACCAGCTCGGTCCAGCGCTGGTCGACGGTCTTCTTGAAGCGGGCCTGCTCGCGCTCGATGGTCACGTTCTCGAGTTCGCGGTGTGCTGCAATGAGGGCCATGGCACCGGGAGCCTCGTAGATCTCGCGGCTCTTGATGCCGACGAGGCGGTCCTCGACGATGTCGATGCGGCCGATGCCCTGCGCACCGGCGCGGCGGTTGAGCTCCTCGATGGCCTGCAGCGGAGTGACGGCGTTGCCGTCGATCGCCACGGGGATGCCCTCCCTGAACGAGACGATGACCTCGTCCACGGCGGGCGGGAACTCAGGCGACTGGGTGTAGTCGTAGACGTCCTTCGTAGGGCCGTTCCAGATGTCCTCGAGGAAGCCCGTCTCGACGGCGCGGCCCCAGACGTTCTGATCAATGGAGAACGGGTTCTTCTTCGTGGTCTCGATCGGCAGGCCCTTCTCCTCGGCGAAGGCAATGGCCTTGTCTCGCGTGAGGGCGAGGTCGCGGACGGGAGCAATGCACTTCAGGTCCGGGCCGAGGGTCTGGATGCCCACCTCGAAACGGACCTGGTCGTTGCCCTTGCCGGTGCAGCCGTGCGACACCGTCATGGCGCCGAACTGGCGGGCCGCGGCGACGAGGTGCTTCACGATGACGGGACGCGACAGCGCGGACACCAGCGGGTACGCATCCATGTAGAGGGCGTTCGTCTTCAGTGCAGGCATGCAGTAGTCGGACGCGAACTCATCGCGGGCGTCGGCCACGTAGGCCTCGACGGCGCCGCAGCCGAGGGCGCGCTGGCGGATGGTCTCGAGCGATTCACCGCCCTGTCCGACGTCGACGGCCACGGCGATCACCTCGGCACCGGTGGCTTCGGCGATCCAGCCAATGGCGACAGAGGTGTCGAGTCCGCCTGAGTAGGCGAGGACGATGCGTTCGGTCACGGGATGTTCTCCTTCAGTAGTCCGGGCTGACGCCCGGAAGATCGTGTGGTCCTGGTGGAAGTGTCGTGTTCAGGTGGTTCGAGGCCCGCTGCTGCCAGCGTAGCGGCGGGGGTCAGGACGGCTCGGTGGGCCCCTGCGGTTCCTGCGCGAGTCCGAGGAAGCGTTCGGCGACTGCGGCGCCGCCGTCGACCTCCCGACACACGAGCATGACGGTGTCGTCACCCGCGATGGTTCCGAGGATGGACGGCATCACCGAGTGGTCGATCGCGAGCGCGAGGAAGTTGGCGGCTCCTGGCGGGGTCCGCAGGATCACGACGTTCCCGGAGGATTCGGCCGTGACCAGCAGTTCGTTGCACAGCCTCGCGAGCCGTGCGTCAAGGATTTCCTGGGAGACGCCGCTCTGGACGTGGCGTCCACCGCCCTCGACCGGCACCGCGTAGACGAGTGCGCCGTCGACCCCCCGGACGCGCACGACGCCGAGTTCCACCAGGTCCCGCGACAGCGTCCCCTGATTGACCTGCACGCCGTCCGCAGCGAGGAGCGCGGCAAGCTCCACCTGCGAGCGCACGGCCTGCGCGGTGAGGAGATCCGTGATACGGGCGTGCCGGGCAGTCTTGGTGGTGGGCCGGGTCGAATCACGCTGCACTGTCATGGGGCGTTTCCCGGTCGCTCCGGCCTTACAGACTGCGCGACGAGCCACGTCATGAGTGCCTTCTGCGCGTGCAGCCGGTTCTCGGCCTCGTCCCAGACGAGCGATTGCGGGCCGTCGATGACCTCGGCAGCGATCTCATAGCCACGGTAAGCCGGGAGGCAGTGGAGTACGACGGCGTCCGGTGCGGCCTGCGCCATGGCCGCGGAGTCGACGGCGTACGAGCGGAACAGCTCCTGCCGCGCGGCCTTCTCGTCCTCCTGACCCATGGACACCCACGTGTCGGTGGCGACCACGTCGGCGTCGGCGAGCGCGACGGCGGGGTCAGTGGTGACCAGGACGGACCCGCCGGTCTCGGCGGCGCGCTCCTCGGCTGCAATGACGACGGCGGCGGCGGGGAGGTGGCCCTCGGGCCCGGCGATCCGGACGTGCATCCCGGCCGTGACTCCGGCCAGGAGGTACGAGTTGGCCATGTTGTTGGCGCTGTCCCCCAGGTAGGTCATCGTCAGGCCGGCGAGGCTCCCCTTGTGCTCCCGGATGGTCAGCAGGTCCGCGAGGAGCTGGCAGGGGTGGTAGTCGTCGGAGAGGGCATTGATGACGGGCACGCTCGACGCCGCGGCCATCTCCTCGAGGCCGGACTGGGCGTAGGTGCGCCAGACGATCGTGGCAACCATCCGCTCGAGGACCTTCGCGGTGTCGGTGATGGATTCCTTGTGCCCGAGCTGGGAGTCCCCCGCACCGATGATCAGCGGGACTCCCCCGAGATCGGCGATGCCGGCGGCGAAGGAGACGCGCGTACGCGTGGAGGTCTTGTCGAAGATGACGGCGACCGTCCTGCGGCCGGCACCCTCGCCGGCGAAGGGGGCTTGCGCGTACGGCCGGGCCTTCAGCTCGGCGGCAAGATCCAGGACCTCGGCCTGCTCGGCGGGCGAGAGGTCGGTGTCGACGAGGAAGTGGCGCGTCATGCTGTTGCCTCCCGGGGTGGTGTGACGGCGGTCGCGAGGATCGAGGGCAGGGCGTCGAGGAAGGTCGCGGCCTGCTCCCGCGTGAGGATGAGCGGCGGGGCGAGCCGAATGGTCGAGGGTCCCGTCGCATTGATGATGAACCCTGCCGCCAGTGCGGCCTGGACAGCGGCGGGCGCGTGGTCGCCGTCGAGGTCGAACCCGATGAGCAGGCCCTCCCCACGGACGGCGCTGACCCCCTCCACAGCCGCGAGGCGCTCGCGGAGGTAGCCGCCGACGTCGGACACGTGGTGCAGCGCACCGGAGCTCTCGAGTGCATGGAGCGTCGCGAGCCCGGCCGCCGTCGCCACCGGATTACCGCCGAACGTGGTGCCGTGCTGGCCGGCGGAGAGCAGCGTCGAGACGTCCGCCCCGAAGGTGACGAGCGCGCCGACCGGGAAGCCGCCACCCAGGCCCTTGGCGAGCGTCATGGCGTCCGGGACGACGCCGTCGACCCACTGGTGCGCGAACCAGCGACCCGTCCTCGCGATGCCCGACTGCACCTCGTCGAGGATCAGCAGGGCGCCGTGCTCGCGGGTCAGCTCCCGTGCGGCCAGCAGGTACTCGGGCGAGAGCGGCCGGACGCCTGCCTCCCCCTGGATCGGTTCGACGACGAGGGCGGCCACCGACGCGTCCATGACGGCCCGAAGTGCGTCGATGTCGTCGAACGGCACGTGCTCGACGCCGCCCGGCAGAGGTTCGAAGGGCTCACGGTAAGCCTTCTTCGACGTGAGGGCGAGGGCCCCCATGGTGCGGCCGTGGAAGGCACCCTCGAGGGCGATGATGCGGTGACGTTCCGGCGTGCTGTTGCGGCGCGCCAGCTTGAAGGCGGCCTCGACGGCCTCGGCACCGGAATTGGTGAAGAAGACGCGGGAGCCGCCGGGCGCCCGGGCGAGCGCCAGGAGCTTCTCGGCCAGTGCCACCTGTGTGGGGCTCGTGAAGAAGTTGGAGATGTGGCCGAGCGTGGCGAGCTGGCTCGAGATGACCGAGGTGACGAACGGGTGCGCGTGGCCGAGCGCATTGACGGCGATGCCGCCGAGCAGGTCGAGGTACTGGCGACCGTCGGCGTCCCAGACGTGGCAGCCCGCACCGCGGACGAGGACGCGCTGCGGGGTGCCGAATACGCCCATGAGTGCACCGTTGTAGCGTGCGAGCCAGTCCGCACCGGAGTCTCCACCCGTCAGGACGTCCACCGGACCCTCGCCGGTCCCGCTGGATCCCGCCCCGCCGTCGACCGCGGCCACCCCCGTGCCCCTGGTCGCTGTGCCGGTCTCGTTCATGACTGTGCTCCTGCCGTCGTCGTGGTGATCCGAGCGGCGTCCGTGCGTGAGGTGCCCGTCGCGTCGTCTGGCACCACCTGCGTGCCGATGCCCGCCGTGGTGAACGTCTCGAGGAGCATCGAGTGGGCCAGACGCCCGTCCACGATGTGCGCTCGCTCGACCCCCGCCTCGACGGCCTGCAGGCAGGCCTTCATCTTCGGGATCATGCCGGACTCGAGAGTGGGCAGCAGCTCGCGGAGCTGTGTCGCCGACAGGGAGGAGATGAGGGAGCTGCGGTCCGGCCAGGCGGCGTAGAGGCCCTCGACATCGGTGAGGATCACGAGCTTCGACGCACCGAGGGCTGCGGCCAGTGCCGCAGCGGCGGAGTCGGCATTGACGTTCAGCACCTGCTGCATCGCCTCGCCGTCGGCGCCGTACTCGGGAGCGACGGTCGAGATGACGGGGATACGCCCCGCCTGCAGGATGTCGAGGATGGCGCCGGGGTGCACGGAGGTCACCTCGCCGACGAGGCCGAGGTCCACGGGCTCGCCGTCGACGACGGTACCGGTGCGGACCGCGCGGAGCAGGCCGCCGTCCTCCCCCGAGAGACCCACGGCGTAGGGCCCGTGCGCATTGATGAGACCGACGAGCTCGCGGCCGACCTGGCCGGTGAGGACCATCCGTACGACGTCCATCGCCTCGGGGGTCGTCACGCGCAGGCCGCCCTTGAACTCGGACTCGATGCCCAGCTTCTGCAGCATCGCATTGATCTGCGGACCGCCACCGTGCACGACGACGGGGTGGATGCCCACGTGGTGCAGGAACACGACGTCCTCCGCGAAGGCGTGCCGCATGTCGTCATTCACCATGGCGTTGCCGCCGTACTTGACGACCATCGTGGTGCCCGCGAAGCGCTGGATCCAGGGCAGTGCCTCCACGAGGGTGGCAGCCTTGTCCTGGGCCTTCAGCGTGGACGCGGAGGGCCGCGCCGAATGTGATCGCACGTCGGTCATGCTGTCTCCCTCAGCTCGAGTACGCGGAGTTCTCATGCACGTACTCGTGCGTGAGGTCATTGGTCCAGATGGTGGCGCTCGCTGATCCGGCCGCGAGGTCGATCTCGACGGTGACGCCCCGACCGGTCAGGTCCACGAGGTCTCTCGGGTCCCCGATGCCGCCGTTGCGGCAGATCTGCACGCCGTTCATCGAGACGTTCAGCCGATCGGGTTCGAAGGCCGCGTCCGTGGTCCCCACGGCGGCCAGCACACGCCCCCAGTTCGGGTCGTTGCCGAAGATCGCGGTCTTGAAGAGGTTGGAGCGGGCGACGGCGCGGCTGACCACCTCGGCGTCGCGCTCGGAGGCTGCGTTCACGGTGGTCACGGCGATGGTGTGGCTCGCGCCCTCGGCGTCGTGGATGAGCTGCGCGGCGAGGTCGAGGCAGACCTCCGTCAGGGCCGCGCTGAACTGCGCCTGATCGGGCGCCACGCCGGCTGCGCCCGATGCGAGCAGCACCACGGTGTCATTCGTCGACATGCAGCCGTCCGCGTCCGTGCGGTCGAAGCTCACGCGGGTGGCCTTCCGAAGGGCGGCGTCGAGCGCGGCGCTGTCCAGGGCCGCGTCCGTGGTCAGGACCACGAGCATGGTGGCGAGGCCCGGCGCGAGCATGCCGGCGCCCTTGGCCATGCCGCCGATCGCATATCCCTCGCTGGCGGCGTCCGCGGTGGCCGGGTAGCGGGCCTCCTTGGCGACCGTGTCGGTGGTTCTGATCGCCTCGGCCGCGGTAGGTCCCCCTCCCCTGCCGAGTGATCCTGCGGCGTCGGTTACCCCGGCGAGGAGTCTGTCCATCGGCAGCTGCTCACCGATCAGACCCGTGGAGCAGACGACGACGTCGGTCGCCGAGACGCCGAGCAGCTCTGCGGTCACCTCGGCCGTGCGGTGGGTGTTCTGGAACCCTTCAGGTCCGGTGCACGCATTGGCTCCGCCGGAATTGAGGACGACGGCGTCAACGCGTCCGTCGGACACGACCTGGCGCGACCACAGCACCGGAGCGGCCACCACACGATTGGAGGTGAAGACAGCAGCCGCGCTGTGCAGCGGGCCGTCATTGACGACGAGCGCGACGTCGGGCTCACCGGTGCTCTTGAGGCCGGCGGCGACACCGGCGGCACGGAACCCGCCCGGATATGTGATGCTCACGGTGCAATCCCCTGGCTGGTCAGACCCGCGGTCTCGTCGAGTCCGAGGGCGATGTTCATGGACTGCACGGCGCCGCCGGCGGTCCCCTTGGTGAGGTTGTCGATGACGCTGCTGACGATCACGCGGCCGGCGTGCTCGTCGTACGCGAGCTGCAGATTGGCGTAGTTCGAGCCGAGCACGGACTTGGTGGCGGGCCACTGCCCCTCGGACAGCACCCGGACGAACGGCTCGTCCGCGTAGGCCTCTTCCCAGGCCTTCCGGAGCCCCGCGTACCCCACTCCGGGGCGTACTTTCGCCGTCGCCGTCGTCAGGATCCCGCGGGCCATCGGGGCGAGGGTGGGGGTGAAGGAGAGGGAGACGCGCTCACCGGCGACGAGGCTGAGGCCCTGCTCCATCTCGGGCGTGTGGCGGTGCCCGCCGCCGACGCCGTAGGGGCTCATGCCGCCCATGACCTCGGAGCCGACAAGGTTCGGCTTGGCCGCCCTGCCCGCACCCGACGTGCCGGACGCCGAGACGATGACGACGTCGTCGGGCTCGAGGAGCCCCGCGGCGAAACCGGGGGTGAGCGCCAGCAGCACACTCGTGGGATAGCAGCCGGGGACCGCGATGCGGCGAGCGCCCACGAGGTCGGCGCGGAGGCCGGGCAGTTCGGGTAGCCCGTACGGCCAGGTGCCCGCGTGCGCCGAGCCGTAGAACTTCTCCCACGCCGCCGGGTCCTGCAGCCGATGGTCGGCCCCGGCGTCGATCACGAGGGTCTCCGGCGAAAGCTGCGCGGCGATGCCAGCACTGGTGCCGTGCGGGAGGGCCAGGAAGACGACGTCGTGTCCCGAGAGCACCTCGGCCGTCGTGTCCTGCAGCACGCGATCGGCCAATGACTGCAGATGCGGTTGCAGTTCGCCGAGGCGCGTCCCCGCATTGCTGTGGGCGGTGATGGCGCCCACATCGACGTCCGGATGGTTCGCGAGGAGGCGCAGGAGCTCTCCTCCGGCATAACCACTGGCGCCGGATACGGCTGCGGTGAAGGTCATGGTCCAACCCTACAGCAACATCATGCACGATTTCACATATTTATGCACTCCCTCGGTGGGAGGTTGGCGAATAGCATGAGGGGACTCCACCGAAAGGGAACCACCATGCCCTCAGCCATCGTCGTCACCGAACCGGGCGGCCCGGACGTCCTCACCCTTGCGACCGTCGACCGTCCCGAGCCAGGCCCGGGTCAGCTCCTGGTGAAGGTCGCGGCCGCCGGGGTGAACTTCATCGAGACCTACCAGCGCAGCGGCGCCTACGCCGTCGAGCACCCGTTCACACCCGGGGCAGAGGCAGCCGGGACGGTGGAGGCGATCGGCGGGGAGGTCGACGGCTTCGGACCCGGCGACCGGGTCGCCTTCGCCGAGGGCAGAGGGACCTATGCCGAGTACGCCGTCGTCGACGCGGACCGGGCACTCCCCGTGCCGGAGGGCGTCGACCTCGAGACGGCGGCAGCCCTCCCCCTGCAGGGCATGACCGCCCACTATCTGATCAACTCCACGTTCCCGGTCCAACCTGATCACACAGTGCTCGTGCATGCGGGTGCGGGCGGCGTCGGCCTGCTGGTCATCCAGCTGCTCAAGGCGAAGGGCGCCCGCGTGATCACCACGGTGTCGACCGCGGAGAAAGAGGAGCTGGCACGTGGCGCGGGCGCGGACGAAGTCCTGAGGTACGAGGGCTTCGCCGACGCCGTGAAGACTTCGACGGACGGGACCGGAGTGGACGTCGTGTACGACGGCGTCGGACGGGCCACCTTCGACGACTCGCTCCGCTCCCTCCGCATCCGCGGCACGCTGGTGCTCTACGGGGCGGCCTCCGGTCCTGTGCCCCCGCTGGAACTGCAGCGGCTCAACAGCGGGGGTTCGCTCTTCGTGACGCGGCCCACCCTCGTGCACTACCTGCTCTCCCCGGAGGAACGGCGCTGGCGGTCCGAGGAGCTGTTCGGCGCCGTCGTCGCCGGCCAACTCGACGTCCGGATCGGTGCGCGGTACGCGCTTGCGGATGCGGCCCAGGCCCACGAGGATCTGCAGGCGCGACGGACCACCGGGAAGGTCCTGCTCATTCCTTGAAGTGCAGGGTGTGGCTAGGGGCATGTGCGTCCAGGGCTGAGCAGATACTTCTGTCGTGGTCCCGGGAGTATCTTCAGTGACTGAGACCGCCGCTCGACGAGTTCGGCGTAGGTGCCATCTCGTTCTGCCCAGCGATGCTGAAGAACACCCTTGACCGGGATCTCGTCCGCGGTCTGGCTCACAGTCAGGAGGTCGATGACCTCGTCAAGGAACACGTCCAGCGGTAGCGCTGCTGCATCAACCTGCTGCTGGCCCGATCTTGCGACAGCAGGAGGAATGAGTTCGGTAACGTCGCTGCCGGTACCGGCGAGCTGTGCTCTGAGGGACTCGGTATCGGCACGAACTTCCGCTTCGGTAGCCGCGTAGGTAGGCATGAGGGGGAATGGGAGAAAGGCGATGCCGGAGGTGACCGTGATGATGTTGCCACGTCCGCGAGCAATCAGATGAGGACTGAACACATCGAATACCCGGAGTGTGCCGGGGCGGTTATTACAACGACGTCGAGGTCCGGGTGTTCAAGCCGTACTTCAGATGACTGCGTCAACGTGCGACGCCGAGGTGCCCTGGTCACACCCCAACAGGTTGGCATCGCGGACGGTCCGAACCACCGGGTGATTGGGTTCGGGCGCGAGAAAGTCGCATTCCTGGCGGGTATCAGCGCCGATTACTGTCTCAGGCTCGAACGCGGACGGGACACAGGATTGATTGCCTGGCTACCGCCTCGGCCCTACCCTTGCGGGGGTATATGGGTTGGAGGTCTTCCCGCGGGAGTCTGAGTGGGGTATGAGTGACTTCGTCCGGTGGGGCGATGTCCGCCGGAATGATTTTTGGAAGCATGGAGTTACGCACGAACTCCTACTTTTCGAGGATCCGCGATGTCACGTCTTGATCTCCGCCCAGAGCAGTCCCGGCCGGCTATGACCGGTGTGACCGGTGTGATCGAGCGGGTGAGACCGTGAATTTCAATGTGATCGTGGAGTTTGTGTTATCGATGGTCGAGGCGCCTTATTTCTATGTCCTGGTCTTCGCCGTCGTCGTTGCCGATGCTTTCTTCGTTGTGGTCCCGAGTGAGACCATCGTCGTTGCGCTCGGTGCCTTGGCCCTCACCGCAGGACAGCCGGCTCTGGTGCCGCTTATCGTGGTCTCTGCGCTGGGGGCCTTCGTTGGGGACTCCCTCACGTACTGGGCCGCACGCCGGCTCGACGTGACTCGATTCGCGTGGGCGAGGAAACCGAAAGTCGCGGCGGGCTTGTCGTGGGCGGAGTCGGAATTGTCCTACCGTGCGGTGTCTGTGATCCTCACGGCCCGGTTCATCCCTTTCGGACGCCTGGTGGTCAATCTTACGGCTGGTTCCACCCGGTTCCCGTACCGGAGATTTGTGGTGCTCACCTCCTTCTCGGCCGTCGCGTGGTCTCTGTACAACGTGCTGATGGGAGCCGCTCTTGGGCAATTGTTCGGCGGAAACGTCCTCCTCGCTGTCGGTGCCTCGATCCTGCTGGCGCTGTGTGTGGGCATGGTCGTGGATGCCGCGGTACGGCGTCTGACCCCGGCGCGACCCGGTTCAGTCGGTTCCGGGCATGAGCAGGCCGCTCTGATAAGCGATGATCACGAGACCGGCACGGTCGTGGGCCCCGAGTTTGGTCATCATCCGGCTGATGTGGGTCTTGGTGGTGTGGGGCGAGATGACCAGGCGGTTCGAGATCTCCGTGTTTGACAGTCCCTGGGCAACGAGGAGGAGGATCTCGCCTTCGCGATCCGTGAGCATGTGCAGAGCCTCCGGCACCGCCGACGGTGAGGCAGTGACCGGGGAGAGATAGCGTTCGATCAGCGCCCTGGTGGCCCTGGGTGAGAGCAGCGATTCCCCCTCGTGGACGGTGCGGATGGCGTTCATGAGTTCCTGTGCGCCCGTTCCCTTCCCGACGAAACCTGATGCACCCGCCCGGAGCGCCCGGAGGACGTAGTCCTCTTCCTCGAAGGTTGTGAGGATGATGATGCGGGTTGCGTCCAGGGCCGGATCCTTACGGATTTCCTCCGTGGCCTCGATCCCGTCCATCACTGGCATCCGGATGTCCATGAGCACAATGTCCGGTCGCAGTGCCCGGACACCCTCGACGGCGTCCCTGCCGTTGACTGCGTCGCCCACCACCTCGAACCCTGGCTCATGGGAGACGAGTTCGGAGACTGCCGTACGAATGAGGGTCTGATCATCCGCCAGCAGCACAGAGATCATGGTTCGCTCCGCAGCGCGGTGGGCGCCAATGTCCGATCATGAGCTCGGCTGGACCGGGAAGAACGATCTCCGATCAGGGCAGCGGTGTGGTCTGCGGGCAGCCAGGCGGTGAAACGATGCACGGGACCCGGCCCGAAAGTGGTCTCGAGGCCGCCACCGACGGAGTGGAGTCTCTCCGTCACTCCGAGGAGTCCGTGCCCGCCCGGCGAGACTGATCTACGCTTGGCCGGGGCGATGCTGTTGGTCACGGTGATCTCCAGGCGAACGGCACTCCATTCCAGGAGGAGTAGCGCCGAATGGTCCAGGCCATGCTTTTGCGCGTTGGTCAGGGCCTCCTGAATGATCCGGTAGGCCACCACATCTGACGGACCGGAGAGTGTCACCTTTTCACCGGTTTCTCGGACCTCCACGTCGAGCCCTCCGGCGCAGAAGTCCTGAAGCAGGTCCGGCAGGGCGTGCAAGCCCGGAGTAGGCCCAGTCGAATTCCCGTAGTCCCCGGCCCGTAGCACCGCCAGCAGGTTGCCGATCTCGCCCAGAACAGTACGGGCGGCGGATCGGATCACGTCCAGCGCCCGCTCGGCGTCCTCGGGCCGCTCCCGGACGGCCTGTAAGGCCACATTGCTGTTGAGGCTGATGACAGCGATCTGGTGCGCCATCAGATCATGCAGATCCTGTGCGATCCTCAGTCGCTCCTCCGCGACACGACGGCGGGCCTCGGACTCGAGGGCTTCCTCGGCCCGCCGTGTCCGCTCGGTCAGGGAATCGATGAAAGCACGCCGCGAACGCGTCGCGTCCCCAATCGCCACTGCCATTCCGATGTAGGCAACGAACTGGAAGACCCCGCTGATGTCGCCCCAACGAAGCGCGGACGACGCCACAGCCAGCAGGGCTGCGGCCCCGAAGATGAGCGCGGTCCGCCGGTTCGTCGAGCGGGCGACGACGAACAGTGTCACGAGCAGGGCAAGGACATAGCTGAGAGCCGCTCCCCGAGCGAGGATCCCGATCGAAGCGATCACGATAGCTCCCGCCGCAGCCCCTCGGGGGACATGACTGCTCGCCACTACAGTGCACATGGCGAGCACGATGAGCAGGGCGGACCACGGCGAACTCCACCCGACGCCGGGCCAATCCCCTGACGCGAATCCGGCGGCACCGACGAGAACGGCGAAAACGGAAACGGCCGGATGAGCGGTAAAGTGCTTCCCAACCTCTCCCGGCAGGTACAACGGCATGGCACTGTCCCTTCCGCGGCCGGCACACTCCACCCCCGCGCTGTTACGTCATTGTCGCAGCACGCCTCTTTAGAAGCATCCCCCAGGCGTAGTATGTCAGCTCCTGCGCCTGCCCCCCCAGGGCCACGCCTTCGAGGGGCCGGCCACCCGAGGGCGGTACCCGGAAGATGCCATATCAGGGGGACGACCGCATTGCACCGGAACACAAGGATGGAGGTAGTCGGTTTCCACGACGGCAGCAAGCCGCCGGACCGCCCTTTCCTCCAGGAGATTCTCATGCCCATCCCCATCCTCGCCGCACGCGACGTGCACAAGTCCTACGGTCGCGGCGCAACCGCTTTCGACGCCCTCAAAGGGGTCTCACTCGATATCCACGACGGCGAATCGGTCGCCATCGTGGGCAAGAGCGGTTCCGGCAAGTCCACCCTCATGCACCTGCTCGCCCTCCTCGACAAGCCCGGATCAGGGCAGATCGAGCTCAGCGGAAGAGACGCTGCCGCACTGAAGGCATCGACCCTGAACCACACCCGGAACTCAACCTTCGGGTTCGTGTTCCAGCAGTTCTTCCTCACCCCAGGAACATCGGTACTGGACAACATCACGCTCCCCCTGAAGATCGCCGGCATGCCCAGTGCCGAGCGGCGGAAGCGCGCCCTGGATGTCCTGGACCGCCTGGAACTAGCTGACAAGGCACACAGCAGGGCAACCGATCTCTCAGGTGGACAGAAGCAACGCGTCGTGATCGCCCGGGCACTCATCAACGAGCCGAGCATCATCTTCGCCGACGAACCCACCGGTAACCTCGACAGCGCCACCGGAAAGATCGTCGAGGACATCCTCTTCGACCTCAACGCCACCCACGGCATTACGCTCATCATCGTCACGCACGACGAGGAGCTCGCCGCCAGATGTGAACGCAGGATCTACCTCCGTGACGGCCTGATCGTCGACTCCCTCCTCCCTCGCAGCGATTCCCTCCTGGGGGTGGCGGCATGAACGCCCTCGGTCTCCTCCGCTCCGCGATCATCAACAGCATCCGCAGCAAAACGCGCACAACCCTCACCGTCGTCGCGATCTTCCTCGGTGCGTTCACCCTCACCCTGACCAGTGCGGTAGGAACGGGAGTCAACCGCTACATCGACTCGACAATCACGTCGATCGGAGCCACCGACGTCATGACCGTCACCACCGCCCCCGCGGACACAGCGGAAGGACCGGCTGAATACAATCCGGGCTCCACCCTCGTCACCGGAGCCGACACCGGCCCAGGCGGACCGGCAGAGATCGAAGCGATCACCCCCGCTGACCTGGACAAGATAGAGGCAGTTGACGGTGTCCTCAGCGTCGAGCCGAGCCTGGTCGCCCAACCCGACTACATCCAACACGACGGCGGCACCCAGTACCAGACGTCACTTGGCGCCTTCACGCCCGGCATGAGCCTGGACCTATCAGCCGGTAAGCAACCGGACTCCAGCGCCTCAACCTATGAAGTGGCCATTCCCGAGTCCTACGTCTCACCCCTGGGATACGCGGACGCCGCGGGCGCCGTCGGGAGCACAATCTCGATCGGAGTCACCGACACACAGGGACTGGCAAGCGTCACCGACGCCACCGTCGTCGGAGTATCACAGCCCGGCCTGCTCGGCGGGGACACCATCACCCCCAACGAAGCTTTGACCCAGGAGCTCTTCGACCTGCAGAGCGTGGGACTGGGTGAAACCACCAAGAGCAGCTACGCACAAGCCGTTGTCCGCTTCGACCCATCCGCCACTGAAGCCGAAACGCTCGCCCTGCAGGACAAACTCGTGGATCTCGGCTTCCAAGGCACAACAGTGAATGACCAGATCGGGCCCTTCAAAACCATCATCGACGCGATCGTCCTGATCCTGAACGGTTTCGCAGTCATCGCCCTACTAGCGGCCGGATTCGGCATAGTCAACACCCTCCTGATGTCCGTGCAAGAACGAACCAGGGAAATCGGCCTGATGAAAGCCATGGGAATGTCCGGTAGCCGCATCTTCGGGCTATTCAGCTTCGAAGCCGTCTTCATCGGAGCCCTTGGCAGCGCCGTCGGGATCGGCCTCGGCATCCTAGCCGGGGTAACAGCCAACGGACTCCTCGCCGGAGGAGCACTCGCGAACCTCCCCGGACTCACCCTCGTAGCCTTCGATCCACTCGCCCTCACCACCATCGTGGCGATCATCATCGGCATCGCCCTCCTCGCAGGAACCATCCCAGCCCTACGCGCCGCCCGTCAAGACCCCATCGAAGCCCTACGCTACGAATAAACAAACCAGCTAAACATCGACCAACCACTCAAGATCGCGGAGCACCGGCCGATAGATCGCACTGATCTATCGGCCGGTGCTCGGCGTCAGGACCATTCGGTCGCCAATTCGAGCAGGACCGATGATGTGAAGAGAACTGACACGACTCACCGTCGCTCTTTCGCGGTGACGCATGATCGAGAAGCTGAGCTGCTGGCTTACGTCAGCGGAAGTCCGCCGGTGATGCCCCGGAGGTGTTCGACAGTTCCGGTACCTCCGGCGCTGCCGTAGCCAACAAACGCTGCTGCGTTGTTGTTCCACTCCGCATGGACGTCATCGATGACGTTCTCGGGTAGGCCCGAGCTGGAACACGAGCCCTCAATCGTGCCATCGGTGCTCGCTTCCGGACGCAGCGGACCGAGACCGTCGAGAAGCCCAGGACCAAGCCGCGTCCTCGACCAGGTGACATCGGCACACGGAGCCTTCATGCGGCTGCTGTTCCTGCGTTCAGCGCTGGACGGCTCCGAAACGTTCTGCGGCCAGGGCTACCGCCGCGTCACGTGCAGCGCTCGCCTCGTCAGCCGTGAGCGTGCGGTCCGGCGCCCGGAAGCGCAGCGCGAAAGCCAGCGAGGTGCGTCCTTCACCGATGCCCTGTCCGGTATAGACGTCGAACAGGCTGACGTCCTCGAGCAGGTCGCCGGCGCCCTCGCGCAGCGTGTCGAGGACCTGACCGGCCACCGCGGTGGATTCCACGACGAGCGCGACATCCTGCGTCGCGGCCGGGTACGTGGACAGCGGTCGCGCCACGATGACGTTGGCGGCCGCCTCGAAGAGCAGGTCCGCGTTGATCTCGAGCGCCACCGTGCGCGCGGGCAGGTCCTGGGCGGCGATCAGCTTCGGATGGAGCTCCCCGGCGTACCCCAGCACCTCGCCGCTGCGCAGTGCGAATTCCGCGGTGCGCCCCGGGTGGAAGGCCTGGTGGCTCCCCTGCCGCATCACGACGTCGACCCCTATCACCTGTGCCATGAGGCGCACGACGTCGACGGCGTCGGCCCAGTCCCAGGCACGCGGTGCCACCCCGGCCGACGGCTCTACCTCATGGCCCGTGAACAGCGCGGCGATGGTCTGCGGCTGGTCCGGGATGCCCGCATACAGGGCATCGAGGACGTCGTCGTCGGGCTTGATCCCGAGCGGCGGGATGGACCCGGTACCGAGCGACCCGCCCGGGAGGAAGACGGCGCCGGACTCGAACAGGGCCAGGTCGCGGAAGCCGCGCGAGTGGTTGCGCTTCGCGAGTTCGACAAGTCCCGGCAGGATCGACCGGCGGAGATACCCGAGTTCGGCGCTCAGCGGATTGGCGAGCTTGACCGACGGTGCGGCTGCTCCATCGTCCGGGCTGCCGAAGACGGCATTGGCCTTCTCACTCACGAACGGGTAGGAGAGAACCTCGGTGAGACCTGCCGCCGCGAGGGCGTTCAGGAGGCGACGGCGCTGCTGCTGCACACGTGTGAGCCCCCGGCCGGGAGGTGCCACGGGAAGCGTCGACGGGATGGTGTCGTAGCCGACGAGGCGGATGATCTCCTCGGTGAGATCCTCACGCGTCTCGAGGTCCGTGCGCCAGCTCGGGGCGGTGACGCGGTAACCGCCGTCGGCCTCCTCGGCTCGCTCCACAATCGCACCGAGATCGGTGAGGGTCCCCGTGATCTGCTCGTCCGTGAAGTCGCGACCGATCAGGCGGGCCGGGAAGTCGGCGGCGAGGTCGATGACGCGGGGTTCGGGAGCCTGTCCGACGTCGGTCGCGGCGTCGTCGGCGGTGCCGCCGGCGAGCTCGAGGAGGAGCTCGACGGCGCGCTGCGCAGCGACGTCGGCCACGTTCCAGTCGACGCCGCGTTCGAAGCGCCTGGAGGCCTCGGAGGGCAGCCGGTGGCGACGGCGCGACCGACCGATGCTGAGCTCGTCGAAGTGGGCGGACTCGATCAGCACGGCGGCCGTGCCGTGCGAGACCTCGGTGGACGCGCCCCCCATGACACCGGCGATGCCGATCGGACCCGATCCGTCCGTGATGAGCAGGTCCCCGGCGTCGAGGGTGCGCTCCCTGCCGTCGAGGGTCCGCAGCTTCTCTCCCGGCGTCGCCCGTCGCACCACGATGTCGCCCGAGAGCTTATCGAGGTCGTAGAAGTGCAGCGGCTGGCCGAGCTCGAGCATGACGTAGTTCGAGATGTCGACCACGAGGGAGATCGAGCGCATTCCGGCCAGGCGCAGGCGAGAGGACATCCACGGCGGTGTGGGGCGCGTCGGATCGACGCCGCGCACCGTCCGGGCCACGAAGCGGTCGCACCCCGCCGTGCCAAAGATGGGGGCCGAGTCCTCGAGGCGTACGGGGTACCCGGTGCCCGAGGAGGGAGGCACGACGACGGCGGCAGCCGGGTCGGTGAAGGCCGTCCCGGTGGCATGCGCGTACTCGCGCGCCACGCCGCGGATGGAGAAGCAGTACCCGCGGTCCGGCGTCACATTGATCTCGGCGGCCTCGTCGTACAGGCCGAGGAATTCCATGGCGTCCGTGCCGACCTCGGGGTCCAGCCCCAGGGTCGAGAGCACGAGGATGCCGTCGTGGTCGTCGCCGATGCCGAGTTCACGGACGGAGGCGATCATCCCGGCTGAGACGTGGCCGTAGGTCTTGCGGGGGCTGATTCGGAAGTCACCGGGCAGCACGGCACCGGGCAGCGTCACGACCACCTTGTCCCCCTCGACGAAGTTGTGGGCACCGCAGACGATTCCCTGCACGCCGGACGGCTCGATACCGTCACCCGTGAGGGTCTGCTCAGCTCCCTCGGGGACCACGCGGACCTGGCACCAGTTGATCGTCTTGCCGTTGGATTGTGGCTCCTTGACCAGGCTGAGCACCTGGCCGACCACGATCGGCCCGGTCAGCTCGTCGGTGGGACGGTGGACGTCCTCTTCCTCCAGGCCCACTTTCACGAGCTCGGCCATCACGTCTTCCGCGGTCGCATCCGCAGGTACGGCTGCGTACTCACGCAGCCAGGACAGGGGGATTCTCACCTAGATCTCCATCCCGAAGTGTTCGCTGAAACGTACGTCGCCCTCGATCATGTCCCGCATGTCACTGACCTCATTGCGGAACATGAGGGCCCGCTCGATCCCCATGCCGAAGGCGAAGCCTGAGTAGACATCGGGGTCGATCCCGGTTGCGCGGAGGACGTTGGGATTGACCATGCCGCACCCGCCCCACTCGATCCAGCGCGGGCCGCCCTTGGCGCCCGGGTGCCAGATGTCGAGTTCCGCACTGGGTTCAGTGAAGGGGAAGAAGTTGGGCCTCAGGCGCACCTTGGCATCGTCGCCGAAGAGCTGCTGCGTGAAGTGCTTGAGCGTGCCGACGAGATCGGCCATCGTCAGGCCCCTGTCGATCGCCAGGCCTTCGAACTGGTGGAACACAGGGGTATGCGTAGCGTCGAGCTCGTCGGTGCGGAACACTTTGCCCGGGCACAGCACGTAGATCGGCAGCTCGCGCTCGAGCATCGCGCGGACCTGGACCGGCGACGTGTGCGTGCGCAGCACGAGGTGGGCCTCCGGGGGCTCGACGAAGAAGGTGTCCTGCAGCTCGCGGGCCGGGTGGTCCGGCTTGAAGTTCAGCGCGTCGAAGTTGAACCACTCGGACTCGAGCTCGGGCCCCTCGGCGATCTCCCAGCCCATACCGACGAAGACGTCGCTGACCCGCTCCTGCAGCGTGGACAGCGGGTGCCGCGCGCCGGTCCTCCGGCGCCGGGGAGCCGCGGTGACGTCGACGGCCTCCTCGACGAGGATCCTTGCATCGCGCTCGGTTTCGAGTTCGGTAGTCCGTGCGGCGAGCGCCTGGTTGAGCTGCCCACGTGCGGGGCCGATGTTCTTGCCTGCGGCCGACTTCTGCTCCTTCGGGAGCGCGCCGATCCCCCGGTTGGCGAGGCTCAGGGGCGACTTGTCGCCGGTGTGCGCGATCCTGACAGCCTTCAGCGCGTCGAGGTCGGCTGCGCCTGCGATCGCGTCGAGCGCGGCATCGACGGCGGAGGCCACCGACGAGGCGTCCAGCGGATCGGGGACCTGGGCATCGGAGCCGTCTGGCCCGGCGTGCTCTGCGGTTTCGGACATGGGGGTTGCTTACCTTGCACTCTCGGACGTACGGCGGGTGGTCTGCTCGGCGGACCACGCCCTCGACGGAACCACGGACAGGAAGCCGGGTCGCACGTGGGCGCACCGGCGGCTCAAGTCTAGGCGACCCGTTCGGCCGCTCCGCAACCGCCTCCCAACCGCTGCTGCGTCGTCCTGCCTGCGCTCACGCCGACTCGCCCGTACGATGACGGCATGAACCGCAGACTCGTGCCGATCCTCAACTGGATCAACCTGTCGACACCGTGCGGCCTCGTTCTGGCGGCCCTGTCCGGCTGCCGGGTCTCCCCCGGACCTCACGGGATCCTCGTGGCGGAGGGTTACCGCCGTCGCCTCCCGAGGGCCCGTGCCTTCACCGTGGGTAGCGTGATTCTGCTGCGGGGCACCGTGCCGCGTGAAGCCCCTGCCGGCTTCCCCCGCCTGCTCGAGCACGAGGCTCGGCACACCCGCCAGTACGCAGCCTTCCTCGGGCTCCCCTTCCTCCCGGCCTATCTCGTCGCGGCCGCGTACTCCCTCCTGCGGACCGGCGATCCGGCGTCGCGCAACGTCTTCGAGCGCCGAGCGGGACTGACCGACGGCGGTTACCGCGAGCGTCCACCGCGTCGGATCTTCGCAGATACTCCTCGACGCCCGCCCCGCTCGGGGCGGACTTGACGTACTGCCCACACGGTAGACGGCGGGGTTCCAGGTCCTGGTCGGCGCGGAGTCACGACGGGGAGGTGGGACCACCGTCAGGTGCGTAACGGCTGAGGAACATGAGGATTGCCTCATCGATGACGCGTTCCGGCTCCGGTAGGTGGTCTTTGGCTTCGGATGCTGCCATCACCGCCGGCCACAGGGTCATTTCCTGGATCAGTCCGAAGAATTGGTGAGCGGCGAGGACGGTATCCGCACAGTGGAGGGATCCCTTTTCTACCAGTCGTCCTAGAACTAGAGCAAGTGCGTCAAGCAGAGGAGCTTTCCCTACGCGGTAGAAATCCTCGGCTATCCAGGGCAGGCGGCGTGACTCGGCGATGACGAGTCGAATGACGGGGATCTGGTCTGTCTCCTGGACGAATCGGAGCAGCATTTCCGCGAACGATCGAAGTACGTGAGCCGCGTTGGACACTCCCCCGGGTCCGTCTATTTCCGCGAGAAAGAGCGTGATGTTGAGCTGATTCCAATGGTATTCAAGCATTGCTCGGAAGACATTTTATTTGCTTCCGAACCTGTTGTAGAGGGTTTGTCTCGCAACCCCCGCTTCCCGGGCGATCCGGTCCAGGTTGACGCCGTCATACCCATTGGTCAGGAAGAGCTTGCGAGCCGCCGCGAGGATGTTCTCCGCCGAGTTCTCCCCTTTCGGAACTGTGGTGATCTGTGTCGGATGATTCACGGGGTCATCCTATCCCTCCATGGATTCTTACTGTACTGTACTGTCCAATCTACTCTAGGAGCACGTTCTTATGTCGGAAGTGCGGTGGAACAGACTCAGTGCCCGGGAGCTCCGGAGGGCTGCGGACAGCGAAGGTGTTGTTCTGATTCCTGTTGGTGCAACCGAGCAGCACGGGGCGCACCTTCCGACGGGAGTAGATCTGTTCCTGGCGGAAGAGACGAGCCTTCGGGCTTCTGCGATTCTTCAGGACAAGCCCTACGTGTCAGGCTGGAACGGTACCAGGGGCTCGTAGCAAGTCCGTTTAGTCGCGTGGGGCGAGAACTAGGAATCCAGAGATCATGTCCAGTCCGGTTTTGGGTGCAGTACGCGAAGATAGTGCTGTGAGTAGTAGTAGTAGTAGTAGTTCCGGGCCGCGGGCTGGTGGGCCGCGGCCTCGGAGGTCGTTCACCCCGGTTCAGAAGCTCGAGTTCTTGGCTGGCTACGAGAACGCCTGTGAGAGTAGTGAGGGTGGTGCTTTCCTGCGCCGGGAGGGCCTGTATTCCTCGCAGATCACGGAATGGAGGAAGCTCCGTGACGCTGGTGTGTTGGCCGGGAAGAAGGCCGGGGAACCGATCGGGAACCTGTCCAAGGACCAGGCCGAGAACGCGCGTTTGCGCCGCCAGTTAGAGGTGACGCAGGGCCGGTTGGAGAAGACCGAGGCAGCCCTGGATTTGATGGGAAAACTACAGGCGTTCTTAGAGGACGCCTCGCAGGATACGCCGGACGAGCCCCGGTCCAGGAAACGCTGATGGCCACGTACCGGTCGATGCTGGAACTGAAGATCCCTTCACGCCGGGCTGCGTCCTTGACGGGTGTTTCACGGACGACCGCGAACCGTAAACCAGCCCCACCCAAGGACGTCGCGTCGGTGGTCCCGAAGAACAAGCTCAGCGCCGCGGAGAGGGCCGGGATTGTGGCGGCGCTGAACTCGCCGGAGTTCGTGGATCTGGCACCGGCGCAGGTCTATACGAAGCTGCTGGATGAGGGGATCTACCTGGGGTCCCTGTCGACGTTGTACCGGGTGCTGGAGGAAAACAAGCAGGTCAAGGAACGCCGACGGTTAGCCAAACATCCACCCCGGGCGGTACCTGAACTGGTCGCCACAGCCCCAGGTCAGGTGTTCACCTGGGATATCACCAAACTCGCCGGCCCGGTCAAAGGCAAGTACTACGACTGCTACATGATGGTCGATATCCACTCGAGGTTCATCGTCGGCGCGCACGTCCACGCCACCGAATCCGGGGTTCTGGCCGTGGACATGATGAAGGAGATCTTCGGGATCCACGGCATCCCCAACGTCGTGCACGCCGACCGGGGAACGTCGATGACCTCCAAAACCGTCGCCGCGCTGCTCTCGGACCTTGAGGTCACCCGATCCCACTCCAGGCCCAGGGTGTCCAACGACAACCCTTACAGTGAGTCGCTGTTCAAGACCCTGAAATACGGTCCGGACTTCCCGGAACGCTTCGCGTCAGTCCACGACGCCGGAGCATTCATCAGCGGCTTCGTGGACTGGTACAACCATCACCACCAACACTCCGGAATCGGTTTCCACACACCCGCGAACATCCACTACGGCCACGCCGCCGGCGTCGCTAAAGAACGCTCGGCCACGCTCGCTGCAGCCCGCGTAAGACACCCCGAACGCTTCACCACCACCACCGACCCCAAAATCCTCGCACTCCCAGGACCAGCGTGGATCAACCAGCCCAAAGAGACGCCCGAACAATCAGCCGCGTAACTCCCGTTGGTACCGTTCAGCTTGAAAAATTCCG